>JACCDH010898717.1_pt1 | contig 47084 bp, 50 predicted proteins | sample 7442481 | NCBI WGS metagenome assembly JACCDH01 (sample SAMN15323433, study PRJNA562643) | freshwater metagenome | isolation source: river surface water | place: USA:Blue River Watershed | collected 2017-08-15
AATAGTCTTATTCATTGCCGCTCCTGCACTTTTAAAGATGGTTTTTAGATTAAAGAAAAGCGTCGAATCAAAGTCAATGGCAGCTAAAGGTTGGAACGGCTAATGTCACAGTTAAATGCCCTTCAGAAAAGGCGAAAGACTGGAGTCTTAGTCATGACAGCTCTTTTAATTGTCTTTGCTTTCATTTTCTACATTTTATCGTCACGGGTAGAACCTATTACATATAGCTTTTATCTAGGTGATGAATGGAAACTTATTAGCGAGTGGAAAGTAAATTCTAAATCTGCAGTATTGATTTTTCTCATACTCGCATTAATTGGTGTGCTTATCTCACTAATTCAATTCACAAATAATAAGAAAATAACTTCAGGAAGTGTGATTTTTGGTTTTGGCTCAATTATGGCATTTTTAAGTTGGGCAGCTGCTGGAAAATTTATCCCACTAACAGGAATGCTTCAGGCAGCAGTTTTATTAGCTGTCCCGCTTATATTTGGCTCAATGGCTGGACTACTTTGCGAAAAATCTGGTGTCATAAATATTGCGATTGAAGGTCAATTATTGTTTGCTGCATTTATTTCTGCAGTAGTTGCAAGCCTTTCACAGAATTTGCTTTGGGGATTAATCTCTGCACCAATTGCCGGAGCGGCGGTATCTTGGATTCTGGCTTACTTCTCAATTAGATTCCAAGTAGACCAAGTTATCTTAGGCTTTGTAATTAATGTATTAGTGCTTGGTTTAACTAACTTTTTCTACACTGTGCTTCTTGTGCCATACGAAAGTACTTGGAATGCTGCTGGAAGTTTTTCAGCAATCCCAATTCCTGTGCTTTCAAAAATTCCAATTATTGGTCCAATTTTGTTTAACCAAACAATCATTGTTTATTTAATGTATGTAATTGTAACTGTCATACAAATAGCACTATTTAAATCTAAGTGGGGGTTAAGAACTAGAGCAGTCGGAGAGCTTCCTATAGCTGCTGATAGCGTAGGAATTGATGTCAATAAATTACGATTTAGAAATGTCATGATTGCTGGTGCAGTAGCTGGGATTGGGGGAGCAGTTTTCACAATTGGTGCAGTAGGAGTGTTCTCACAATCGATGACTGCAGGAGCAGGATTTATCGCATTGGCGTGTTTAATATTTGGAAAATGGAGTCCTAAGGGAGCCTTGATAGCGGCACTATTTTTCGGCTTCACAAACAGTTTACAAAGTAATTTATCAATCGCTGGAGTCCCAATTCCATCAGAGTTCATGTTAATGATCCCGTATCTGGCGACAATCGTCGCAGTTTCAGGACTAATTGGGCGAGTTCGTGCCCCAGCTGCGGATGGAATTCCATATCTTCGCGGTACAAAATAGTTATTTTTCATAGGACAATTACCCTATGAATATTGATTGGGAAAAATTACATAGCGCCGCTACTGAGGTTATGAAACATGCTTATGCACCCTATTCAAATTTTAAAGTTGGAGTAGCAGCATTAGTTGATGATGGAAGAGTAGTTGTTGGTTGCAATAGTGAGAATGCAAGCTATGGTGTTGGTTTATGTGCAGAATGTGGTTTGATTTCGAGCTTAACTGCATCTGGTGGTGGAAGATTAATTGCAGTTGTATGCGTTGATGGAAATGGTGATTTCCTATCTCCATGTGGAAGGTGTAGACAACTTCTATTTGAACATGGAGGCAACGAGATGTTGTTTATGACTCCTGATGGTCCAAAACCTTTTTCTACGTTACTTCCATGGGCATTTGGCCCTGAAGATCTGAAATAAATGACCGCTAAATTTACGGCAGTCGAAATTATTTCCGCAAAAAGAGATAAACAAGAACTCAGTGATGACCAAATCGATTGGACCATTGACGCTTATACAAAAGGAATTATTGCTGATGAACAAATGTCAGCTCTACTAATGGCAATTTTGTTAAACGGTATGAACAATCGAGAAATTTTTAGATGGACTGATGCAATGATTGCTAGTGGTGAAAAAATGAACTGGTCCATACTAGATAGACCAACAGTAGATAAACATTCCACTGGAGGAGTAGGTGACAAAATCACTTTGCCATTAGCGCCTTTAGTGGCAGCTTGTGGTGCCGCAGTTCCACAGCTTTCAGGTCGAGGTCTTGGTCATACTGGAGGCACTCTCGATAAATTAGAGTCAATTAAGGGTTGGAAGGCAAGTATTTCTAATCAGGAAATGTTAAAAGTTATTCAAGAGTGTGGTGCCGTTATATGCGCAGCAGGTAGTGGCTTAGCACCTGCAGATAAAAAACTTTATGCACTTCGTGATGTGACAGGCACAGTTCAATCAATCCCACTTATTGCTTCATCTATTATGAGTAAGAAAATAGCTGAAGGCACTCAAGCTTTGATTTTAGATGTTAAAACTGGCTCTGGTGCCTTTATGAGCGACCCTAAAGATGCAGGTTTGTTGGCCAGGACAATGGTGGATTTAGGTAAACGTGCAGGTGTTGAAACGAGAGCTTTAGTGACAGCCATGGATGTGCCACTAGGACTAACAGTTGGCAACTCACTCGAGGTCAGAGAAACTTTGGAGGTTTTATCTGGTGCGGGTCCAACTGATGTAGTCGAACTTACTCTTATTTTGGCTAATGAAATGTTAGATGCAGCAAAAATAAAGCCAAAAATTGATCCTGCAAATGCACTAAAAAATGGTGCCGCAATGGATGTTTGGCGGAAAATGATAAAAGCGCAAGGCGGTAACAATGATGCCCCACTGCCGATCGCAAAAGAAAAGATTGAAGTTAAGGCAGATGTTTCAGGAAAACTTTTAAGTTTAGATGCACTAAAAGTCGGAATTAGTGCCTGGCGACTTGGTGCTGGTAGGCAAAAACAAGGAGATACACTTCAACATGGTGCTGGAATTGAAATACATGCAAAGCCAGGAGATATCGTAATAAAGGGTCAAACTATTTTAACTTTACATTCAGATGAACCTTCAAGATTTGATCGAGCAAGTGAAGCTTTAATCGGCGCGTTTAGTATTGGAGCAGAGAGCACAAAAGTAAGCCAACTTCCACTAGTAGTAGAAAGAATTGAGGATTAAATGTCATTAACAAATACACCAACAGCAGATCAGATTAAGCGTCTACCCAAGGCGTTACTACATGATCATCTAGATGGTGGGTTGAGAGCTCAGACAATTATTGAAATTGCTGATCGGATCGGTTACTCGAAACTTCCTACAGATGATGCAAAAGATCTAGCAAAGTGGTTTGAAGATTCTTGTAATTCAGGTTCACTCGTACGATATCTTGAAACTTTTGCTCATACAGTCGCAGTTATGCAAACTAAAGAAGGAATAGTTCAAGTTGCAAGAGAGTGTGTAATTGATTTGGCTAGAGACGGCGTTGTGTACGCGGAAGTAAGGGGAGCGCCTGAGTTATCAACCGAACAAGGTTTATCTATTGAACAGGTTGTTGATGCAACTCTTGAAGGTTATAGACAAGGTATGGCAGAGGCTGCAGTCGAGGGAAACAAAATTAGGGTTGAGTCATTGCTTTGTGGAATGCGCCAAAGTAATCGGTCTATGGAAGCAGCAAAAGCTGTAGTTAAGTATCGTGATCAAGGAGTTGTGGGTTTTGATATTGCAGGGCCAGAAGATGGATTTCCACCCTCTAACCAGTTAGAGGAGTTTGAATATTTAAGAAAAGAGAATGCACACTTTACTATTCATGCCGGTGAAGCATTTGGCTTGCCATCTATCTGGCAAGCAGTACAAATATGCGGAGGTGAAAGATTAGGGCATGGCGTAAGAATTATTGATGATATTGATTTTACGAAAAGTAATCCGAAATTAGGCCGTCTTTCGTCATACATAAAAGATAGAAGAATTGCACTTGAACTTTGCCCAACTTCAAATTTACAAACTGGAGTCGCCAAGACTTACTCAGAACACCCAATTGATAAGTTGTTAAGTCTAAAATTTCAAGTAACATTGAATACTGATAACCGATTGATGAGTAACACTTCAATGAGCAATGAAATGCAACAGTGCGTGAATTCATTTAATTGGAAGTTTGAGGACCTCCAACTAGTGACAATAAATGCGATGGAAAGTTCTTTTATTTCATACGAAGAAAAAATAGACTTAATCGAAAAAGTTATCAAACCTACTTATACAAAAATATCTGCTGAGTAATTCAAATTCCTATTGGGTGCCAAACAGTTTTTTGTTCCATAAAGCTTAAAATTCTTTCTGGGTGATTACGGTTTGTAAATCTAAAGACTCGTTTGAGATTTTCAGCTCCATGAAGTTTTAATTCCTCTTCTTCACTCTTGGATAAACCAGCAACATCTACCCCATCAATCTCCATATGAGAGGCAACCCATGGTGCTAACTCTGAAACTTTTCCAGTTAGTACATTTACAACCCCAGAGGGAAGATCGCTTGTCGCAAGTACTTCGCTAAGTGTGATTGCAGGTAACGGATATTTCTCACTAGCAATTAGTATTGCAGTGTTTCCACTTGAAATAACAGGAGCTAATGTTCTTACAGCTCCAAGTAAGGATGGCTTATTCTCAGCAAAAACTGCAACTACACCAAGAGGTTCTGGAGTAGTAAAGTTATAGAAAGGTCCAGAAACTTGATTTAACGAACCAGAAATAGCAGATAATTTGTCACACCAGCCGGAGTACCAAACCCAGGTGTCAATTGCCTCTTCAACTTGAGACTTAGCAGCTTTATTGCTTATACCTTCTAATGCACATATTTCTTCAACAAACTGCTCACTTCTTCCCTGCATTATCTCTGCAATTCGATATAAAACTTGACCTCTATTAAATGCAGTGGCATTTGACCAACCATGAAAAGCTGATTTTGCAGCGACTACGCTCTCTCTTAAATCTTTTCGAGATGCCATTGCCGGGTTGGCAATGAATTTTTTATTTGCACCTTTGACTTCATAAACTCTTCCAGATTCACTCCTAGGGAATGCGCCACCTATAAATAACTTATAAGTCTTATTCACATCAATACGACTCATTTACTCACCTTCGCATCCGATGTTAAGTATCCCGCTAAACCATGTCGACCACCTTCGCGACCCCAACCTGACTCCTTATATCCACCAAATGGGCTTGCAGGATCAAATTTATTGAATGTGTTGCTCCAAATAACTCCAGCTTTTAACTGCTTAGCTGCCCAAAGAATCTTAGAACCTTTATCACTCCAAATTCCTGCTGATAATCCGTACATGGTGTTATTCGCTTTCTCAATAGCCTCAGCAGGAGTTCTAAAAGTTAAAACAGATAAGACTGGACCAAAAATTTCTTCTCGTGCGATTCTGTGTGATTGTGATACTCCAGTAAAAATTGTAGGAGCAAACCAGTATCCTTTTGTGGGTAATTTACATTCAGGTGACCAACGATTGGCTCCTTCACTGTCACCGGTGCTAGCCAGATCCTTAATTCTCCTTAATTGTTCTAATGAGTTAATCGCTCCAAGATCTGTATTTTTATCCATTGGATCACCAACCCTGATTAAACTCATTCTTTTCTTTAACTTTTCCAATACTTCATCCATAATGTTTTCTTGAAGCAATAATCTTGAACCAGCACAACAAACATGGCCCTGATTGAAGAAAATTCCATTAACGATTCCTTCCACAGCTTCATCTACTGCGGCATCCTCAAAGACTATATTTGCTGCTTTCCCACCAAGCTCTAGCGTTGCACTCTTTTTAGTTGCAGATATTGATCTGGCAATGGATTTTCCGACTTCGGTCGAACCTGTGAAAGCGATTTTATTTATGTCGGGATGATTTACTAGTGCTGCTCCAGTTATTCCATCACCAGTAACAATATTGACTACTCCATCAGGAAGCCCTGCTTGTTGACAAACTTCTGCGAATAAAAGTGCAGTTAGCGGAGTAGTCTCTGCCGGTTTTAGTACCACAGTGTTTCCAGTAGCAAGAGCCGGTGCAATTTTCCATGCCAGCATAAGTAGTGGAAAATTCCACGGGATGATTTGTCCGACTACACCAAGAGATTTGGGTTTATTACCAAGTCCTGCATATTCTAATTTATCTGCCCAACCGGCATGGTAGAAAAAGTGTGCAGCAGCAAGAGGAATATCAGTGTCTCGAGATTCTCTAATTGGCTTTCCATTGTCCAATGTTTCTACAACCGCAAACTCACGAGCCCTCTCTTGTAAAATTCTAGCAATTCGATATAAGTATTTTCCACGCTCTCTTGCTGGAAGTTTTGACCAAACTTTTGTATATGCTAATTTTGCATGAGAAACTGCAATATCAATATCTAATTCATCTGCATAAGCGATTTTTGCAAGTACTTCTTCAGTTGCTGGATTAATTGTATTAAAACTTTTACCTTTTTTAGGTTTGGTAAATTTACCGCCAATAAATAGATCATAAGATTGGGAAATTTTTGCAATGGCTTTAGATTCAGGAGCATTTGCATATTCAAAGTCGCTCATAAGCCACCTAATCTATTGTCACGTAGTTGGCACTAGCGTAGTGCCCAGTGCGTAATTTCATGCGTTGCATTAAGAGATCGTTTAATAGCGAACTTGCACCAATTCTAAATAGTGAAGGATTTAACCAATCAGATCCGGCAGTTTCATTTACAAGTACTAGTTGCTTTATGGCGTCCTTTGTTGTTTTGATACCACCAGCTGGCTTGACCCCAATTTTGCTCCCGGTAAGAGCAAAGTAATCGCGAACGGCTTCGAGCATAACTAATACGACTGGAGCTGTGGCAGCTGGATTAACCTTGCCTGTACTAGTTTTTATAAAATCAGCCCCAGCAAGCATTGCAAGATAAGAGGCTTTTCTTACATTGTCATACGTAACAAGCTCTCCTGTTTCAAATATAACCTTTAAATGAGCTTTCTCACCGCAGAGATCTTTAATTATTCTTATTTCTTCGAAAACTTTACCAATTTTACCTGACAGAAATGCACCACGATCAATGACCATATCAATTTCGGAAGCACCTGCATTTAAGGCATCTTGAGTATCTTGTTTTTTTACTTCAATTGAAGCACGGCCAGAAGGAAAGGCCGTAGATACAGCTGCAACTGGGATTTTCCTCCCGCCAATTAAGTCTAATTCTTCTCGAGCGATTTTTACCATGTCATTGTAAACACAAATTGCACCCACAGATGGAACAGTTAAATCTGTTGGATCGGGCCTAACTGCTTTTGCACAAAGTGCTTTAACTTTTCCTGGTGTATCAGCACCTTCAAGTGTTGTTAAGTCCACCATACTTATAGCCATATCAATTGCCCAAGCTTTACTTGTTGTTTTTATGCTTCTAGTTGCAAGCATGGCAGCCCTTGCATCCGCTCCTACTTGATCAACTGGCGGTAAGTCATCTAAAAATCGTTTTAAATCACCTTCACTGCCATCAATAATCATGTGAGTACTTTAATCAAAACTTGTCTAACTTGCGACATTAATTTCTCAGAATCTGATTTTGAGTCTCCTATAACCTCTACATAACATTTTAACTTAGGCTCAGTACCACTTGGTCTAATAATCACTCTAATCCCTCCTGAATACTTAAGTCTGATGCCAGGAGTGCTTAAATCTTTTTGTTCATTTAAATTCTCAATTGATTTAAGATTGCATCCAAGGATTTCTTTAGGAGGATTATTTAAAATTTGATCCATTAATGCTTTAGATTCACTAACTTGACCCACACGTATAGAAATCTGGTCAGTAATATGAAATCCAAACTCATTTCCAATTTCTAGAAGATAATCTTCAAGTGTTTTGCCATTATTTTTCAGCTCATTTGCGAGCTCGGCAACAAGTATTGCTGCACTAATTCCATCCTTATCGTTTACAGTCTTAGGATCTACACAGTAGCCAAGTGCTTCTTCATACCCATACTCTAAATTAGGTACTTTTGAAATCCATTTAAATCCAGTTAAGGTTTCAGAAAATCTAATGTTTTTACTTGTTGCAATTTTGCCTAATAATGCTGAGGAGACTAGTGAATTAGCGATCGCACCATGCCCTACATTCCCTTTCTCGATTAGGTATGCACCTAGTGCAACACCAATCTCATCTCCTCGCAATATTCTCCAAGTACCGGAGTGATCCTTCACTGACACTGCACACCTATCTGCATCAGGATCGTTTGCTAAAACTAGGTCAGCATTAAATTTCTTTGCATACTCAATTGCAAGATCCATAACTCCTAATTCCTCAGGATTGGGAAATTTTATAGTCGGAAAATCTGGGTCAGGTTTTGATTGTTCGTTGACGACAATTGGATCTAGAAATTTTGCCGCTTTAAGCACTTTTAGAAACACCTCAGCACCTACTCCGTGAAGTGGTGTGTATACAATTTTTAAATTATTTGATTTTTTAACAAGAGATGCAGTCGCTTGAACATAGTCCTCAATTAAATCTTCGCCAACTATTTCAAATTCATTTGATCTTGGAGGTTTTAAATCCACTTTCGATATTTCATGAGAAATATCGCTGTCGATCGGTGAGATTATTTGTGAGCCATTAAAGTTGATTCCCTTAACACTACCGCCAAGATAAACTTTATAGCCATTATCATTTGCAGGATTATGACTTGCCGTTACCATAATTCCAACATCAACTTTTAATTTATTAACTGCATAGGCCAAAACTGGTGTCGGCAACTCCCGCGGCAAAACTAAAGTTTTAATACCTGCACCTGAAAAAATCTCAGCACTATCTTGTGCAAATTCCAGTGAACCATGTCTTGCATCTCTACCTATTACAACAGACTTCAAGTTATTTTTCTTCATAAATGCAACAATTCCAGTTGCAGTTCTACTAACCACTGATCTATTCATACATGAAGGTCCTGGACCTAGAGCCCCCCGTAATCCAGCAGTTCCAAATTCTAAAAATCCGTTAAAGCACTTTTTTAACTCTTCTTCATTTGATTCACTTAACCATTTTGCCAATTTATCTGCAGTGTTTTTATCTGGATCATGTCTAATCCATTCTAGAACTTCTTGCTTGAGTTGATCTGAAATCACAACTTAGGCAATACCTTGGCTAACAGTTTTCCCATTCGATCTGCCGCAGCTTTACCCGCAGCAATTACCTCAGCATGGTTTAATTTTTCACCAGTTACACCAGCAGCAGCATTTGTCACTAGGGAGATCGCCAGGACTTCTGCACCAAGTGCATGAGCAGCAATTGCTTCGGGAACTGTTGACATTCCAACTAGATCTGCACCCATCGTTCTCATCATTTTAATTTCTGCTGGAGTTTCATAGGAAGGCCCGCGCCAATGAACATAAACACCTTCAGCAAGCGAAGAATCTTCAGCTTTCACTAAATTCCGCAGCCTTTTACTATATAAATCCGTAAGGTCTACAAAATCTGCACCAATTAGTGGAGAAGCCGCTGTCAGTGAAATATGATCTTTAATAATTACCGGTTGGCCAACTTTATATTCTGTATTTATTCCACCACAGGCATTTGTTAAAACTATGGTGCGGCAACCAGCTTTTACTGCAGTTCGCACAGCATGAGCAACAGGTTCCATACCCAAACCTTCATAGAAATGAGTCCTACCTAAAAAAACCAGAGCATTGACTTCATTGTCTAAATCATAGGAACGGACTTTGCCACCATGACCTGAAACAGTTGGTTCAGGAAAACCTGGTAAATCTGTTACTGCAAATTCATGAGTTGGCTTACCAAGTGCTTCAGCTGCAGAAATCCAGCCTGAACCCATTACAAGGGCGACATCATGCTTTTCTTTGCTAGTTAGTTTTTTAATTTTTTTAGCAGCATTTTCAGCAGTCCCAATAGGATCTTTATAGAGTTTACTCATAAGAGAAACTTATCGTAAATCAATTATTTTTAATATCAAGCCAGCTATAGCCAAGTGATATAACCATATTTCGAAGTAAAGGTAGTGATAAGCCAATAATCCCGCTTGGATCACCTTCGATGCTACTAATAAATGGTGCGCTTAATCCATCTAAAGTGAAACCCCCTGCAACATTTAATGGTTCACCAGAATCTACATAATCAACAATTTCAGCATCAGTTATCTCTGCGAACTGAACTTTAGCCGTTGAAAGTTTAAATATTTCCTTTCCCTGCTTTGTATCAATAATGCAATGACCGGTATGAAGGTATCCAAAGTTTCCACTAATTGCCTTACTGCGTTCAATAGCAGTTTCGCGGTTAAGCGGTTTTCCTAACGGCTTACCATTAAATTCAAATGTAGAGTCACAACCTATTATTAATGAGTTTACGGGGGCTAAACCTCTAACAGCATTAGCCTTTAAGCCCGCTAATTTGATTACTAACTCAGTGGCAGGCAGAGAATCAAATTCAGGCGCCTCCTCATCTACTCCACTAACTAATACTGTGGGATTTACGCCAGCACTTTTTAGAAGCATTAATCTTGAAGGTGATGCAGAGGCAAGAATAATTTGAACCATAATAAAGGGTAACCTTATTACATGACATTCCCAATTATCGGCATAATCGCTGATGAAATTGTTAGAACTAGCTTTACTCAAAATGCAGATCAATTGGGTATTGGTATTAATTTCATTCAAAAAGAGACTTCTACCGAGAAGATAATAGAGTTAAGCAAAAATTGTGAATTCTTATGTGTTGACCCAACATGTGTACCGACATCATCATTAAGATCTATCGAAAAATCTGGTACCTTAATTTATCCACTGATATCTACAATTGAATCTTTAGAAAAGATTGAAAAGCATGAAACTAGTGAACAGACTCTTTCAATTCTTGTGACAAGATCTCCACATGCTCAAATTTCAACGTGGCCAATAACACTAATTACAGATAATTTATCAATTACTCCAGCGCCCGAAATCAGTGAAGAACAAGCCTCCGAGATTCAACTAGCAGCTATAAAGTTAGTAAGTGAAATTCGATTGATAGGTGGAGTTGAATTAATTGTAGATGCCAATGACTTTAGAAAGTTGATTTCGATCAACTGGACTAATCCAAGTTCGGGTTATGCCTTTGATCTTGGCTCAACTACAAACTATTTTGAGCAATATTTACGATCTGTTTTAGATCTTCCATTAGGAGATACACATAACTTAAATTCATTTATTGTTTCTGGTAATTTAAACACAGACCCAAAGAGCGACGACTATCGCCCTTATTTACACTTAATGGCTCGAAACCCAAAGTTAAAATTTAATCAATCTATAAAAAAAGTTGGAATTATTGGAAATAATTTAGATTACTTACTTACTGAAATAATTCATGCACAACAATATTACAGTGGTGAAATAGAGGAGTAATTACTTCTTACCGTATTCAATCGCTGGACATTTATTCATCGCAGTCAATAAACCAGCTTTTTTCGCTCGCAAAATTGCAGCTTCATCAATCACATCTAGTTGAAGCCAAACGCCTTTAGCGCCTATAGATATGGCTTCATCAACAACGGGTCCGGCTAATTGAGAATTCACAAAAATATCAACCACATCTATTGGAACTTGAATCTCTGAAAGTTTTGAATAGCCCTTTTGGCCATGGACTATCTCTGCTTTTGGGTGCACAGGAATAACTGTGTGACCCTTTTCAATTAAAACCTTTGCAACCTTATAGGCGGCTCTTTCGGAATTGTTACTTAATCCAACAATGGCCCAGGTTTTCAATTCCAATAATCCTGCTATGTCTTTATCCAACTTGACTCCTACCAAGAGCACGAAACTTCCAGCCAGCTTTAAGCCATAATTCGCGATCTAGTGCATTTCTTCCATCAATCATGATTGCATCTTTAACTAATGCCTTTACTTTACTTGGATCAATTTCTCTGTAAATTTTCCATTCGGTTAAGTGCAGAACAATATTAGAATTTTTCAGAGTTTCATTTATATCTTCAGCAAAACTTAGAGCAGGAAATCTTTTTTGCGCATTTGTAATAGCTTTTGGATCATGGACAGTAACCATCGCTCCAGCAGCCTGAATTTGAGCTGCAATATCCAATGCTGGTGAATCGCGGACATCATCGCTATCTGGTTTAAAAGCCGCTCCTAGAATTGCTACCTTTTTACCCATAAGATCATTTGATAAGTCACTCCGCACTAACTCAATAATTCTTTGTCTAGCACGTAGATTTATGGAGTCAATCTCTTCTAGAAATTTAACAGCCTGCTGAGCACCTAACTCCTCAGCACGTGCCATGAATGCACGAATATCTTTAGGTAAACATCCACCACCGAATCCAATACCTGCTTGCAAAAATCTACTTCCAATTCGCGGGTCATAACCAATAGCCTTAGCTAGAACTGTTACATCTCCGCCTGCAGCTTCACAAACTTCAGCCATTGCGTTAATAAATGAAATTTTTGTTGCAAGGAAGGAATTTGCAGCGACTTTAACTAATTCAGAAGTCGGGAGATCTGCTCTGACCCAAGGCGTGCCTTCCTTTAAATTTGTGGCATAAACTTCTTTAAGAATTACTTCAGCTTGATCATTGACAACTCCTACAACCAATCTATTTGGTTTAAGGGTGTCTTCTACAGCAAAACCTTCGCGTAAAAATTCAGGATTCCAAGCTAAATCTGCTTTAGGATTTAATTCCAGTAATCTGTTTCTTAATCTTGCAGCAGTTCCTACTGGAACCGTTGATTTACCAACTACGAGGCCACCAGGTTTAACTACTTTTGCAATAGATTCAAGCGCTGAATTTACAAAAGTTAAGTCTGCTGCGATACCTCCTTTTACTTGCGGTGTACCAACACAAATAAAATGCACATCACAACCTGCAAGATCGTTTATATTATTGGTAAATGTTAACCTTCCAGAATTAATTTGTTTGGCAAGTAACTCCTCTAGATCTGGTTCGTAGAATGGAACCTTTCCTTTACTAAGTAAATCTATTTTGCTTTGCTCAGTATCAAAGCCAATAACCTCAAATCCCATACTTGCCATGCAAGCAGCATGAGTAGCTCCTAGGTAGCCAGTACCAATAACAGAGAGTTTTAGTGTCATATATAAAGCCTATCTAATTACCTACAGATATTATCTTCTGCAGTACGGGTTTTAAATTTATCAATTATTTTAGGCTTTTCTGCTTTTGTTGCAGATGGTGAGGGTGATGGGGTTACTTCATCAACGACGGCACGATCTTCACGTAATCTGTCCCAAAGTTGTGGAGCTAACACTGGATCCCAAAGTACAGATGCTGTAACTCCATTTGCATAATAATTTAAATCTGAAAGTGGTACGGTCAAAGTCCTTACATTGGATGCCGATAGAGATTTTAGCTGTTTAGCAAGAACTATTAACTCAGAGCTATTTAATCCAGAATCAGTTGTAACTGCTGATAAAGCTGAGTTTATAAAACTTGTCATCGTCACAGGGTTTAGAAGCACACCAAGGCTTGTGGCTTTTTTTACGACCGAGGACATAAAGGCTTGCTGTCGCTGCATTCTTCCTATGTCACCAAGGCCATCAAACTCTCTAGTCCTAACATATTTAAGAGCCTCAATTCCATTCAAAGTGTGAACACCGGCTGGTAAGACTAAGTGACTTTTTGGATCATCAATATCTCGTTTTGTACATACTTCAATTCCACCTAGCGAATCAACCATTCGTGCAAATCCAACAAAATTAATTTCTACATAGTGATCAATCTTCAAATTAGTCATTTGTTCAAGAGTTTGAATTAGTAGAGGAGCACCACCCCAATTAAATGAAGAATTAATTTTTGAATGAGCCGCAGGTATATCTTTTCCGGCACTATTTTTGTGAGCTGGTATTAGCGCATACGAGTCTCGAGGAATTGAAATAATCACAGCTTTATCTCGCGACTTTGAAACATGAACTAACAACATGGTATCTGAACGTTTTCCAGCCGCAGTTTTTACAGAACCAACTCGCAACTCTTTTTGCTCAGCTCTAGTTAAACCCTCTCGTGTGTCAGATCCAACAATTAAATAGTTAATCGCCGAAGACTTCTTTTCTGGTCGCTTATCTATTCCAGCGAATGCATCAATCTTCTCAATAGAGGCAGTTACCGTTGTGAAAGCAAGTGCACTAACGGCAGAAATGGTAAGTATGCCTATAGAAATACCAGTAAAGATCCTGACACTTCGAGCAGATTTCATCTTCTTATCCTAGATTATGGGCAGGGAATAATTGCTATAAAAATAGTGAATGGGGGAATTATGATGGATTCATCACAGCCATCAGTCTCAGTAATCCTGCCAATCCTTAATGAAGAGCAAAATTTAAGCGATTGTATTTCTGCAATTCTTAATCAAGAATATTCTGGAGAACTAGAGATAATTTTGGCACTTGGCCCCTCAAAGGATAAAACTTCTGAAATAGCAGAAAATCTTGCTAAAAAAGATAATCGAATAAAATTAGTAAAAAATCCTTCCGGTCAAACAGCAGTCGGATTAAATTTAGCAATTGAAAAATCCCGTTTTGGAATTATTTGTAGAATTGACGGTCACTCTGAAATACAGCCAACATACATTAAAACTGCAGTTGAAATAATGCAGCAGCAAAAAGCTGTAAATGTTGGTGGCTTGATGTATGCCGATAGTCCTAGTGGTTTGCAGAGAGTTATTGCACTAGCAATGCGATCTAAATTAGGAGTTGGCCCATCAAAGTTTCATACAGGAGGATTGGCTGGAGAATCAGACACAGTTTATTTAGGAACATTTAGTAAAGCTGAACTAATTGCTGCAGGTGGTTTTGATGAGCGTTATATCCGAGCACAGGATTGGGAACTAAATTATAGATTACGTAAAAATGGTGGCTTAGTTTGGTTTGACCCTAGATTAGTAGTTACATACCGACCTAGAAAATCAATTATTGAATTAGCTAAACAGTATTTTCAATACGGTAGATGGCGCAGAGCTGTGTCAAGGCAGCATCGCGATACTGTAAATTTCAGATACCTTGCTCCACCATTTACAGTTTTAGCAAGTTTTTTATCAATAGTGCTTTCGATCCTTAACCCCTTATTTATCTTTCCATTTATATTTTATTTAAGTTTAATTGTTTTAGGCGGTTTAATTGTAGGAAAAAGATTATATGAAAAACTCTTATTACCTATAGTCTTTTTTGTTATGCATTTTTCTTGGGGACTTGGTTTTTTAACATCACCTAAAAAACTATTAAAAATTAATTAGTATGCAGGATAGAATTTAAGCCACCCCAGCTACCTGTTTTTGGCAGAGCCTCCAAGACGCCAGTTTGTGAATTTCTTCTAAAAAGTAAGTTATTGGCTTTATTTAGCTCCTTGGCTTTTACTATTTTCCCATCAGGTAAAGCTATTTTTGAACCGGCTGTTATATAAACTCCTGCTTCAACAATGCAATCATCACCGAGACTTATTCCAATTCCAGAGTTGGCGCCAAGCAAAGTCCTTTGACCTATTGAAATAATCTCCTTACCGCCACCACTTAATGTGCCCATAATTGAAGCACCACCACCAATATCACTTCCATCACCGACTACAACCCCTGCGCTAATTCTTCCTTCAACCATGGACTTACCGAGGGTTCCGGCATTGAAATTTACAAATCCTTCGTGCATTACAGTTGTACCAGAGGCTAGATATGCACCTAGTCGTACTCGATCACCGTCGGCAATTCTTACTCCGTCTGGAATAACATAATCAATCATTCTCGGAAATTTATCTACAGAGTAAACCACTAAATTGCCTAGTTTATTTTGTAACTGTAAGCGAACTTGAGAAAAATTTTCAACATCACAAGGCCCTGCAGATGTCCAAACTACATTAAGTAGAAGCCCGAAAATACCTTCTAGGTTTATTTCGTTGGGTTTAACTAAGCGATGTGAAAGTAAATGTAATCTTAGGTAGATATCTATTGCATCCTTAGGTTTATCCTGGAGATTAATACTTACTTCTACTGAAACCTTCTTAACTTTGCGAATGTCATCTTCACCAAGTTTTGCTGTTATCTCTTTGCTAATTTGGTTTTTAGGTGCACTTCCAATTCCGAGAGAGTAATAAGAGCAATCTAGAGTTTGTCCAGAGCTGTTCTGTGTTGCAACGCCAAAGCCATAAGCGGAGATTTGATCGTTACCCATTACCCAAAGGTATCAAAATGTCTCTTAGGTAATAGACTAATTTCATGCGCGTATCTGTTTTCTGCTCATCTGCACCAAATATCCCTACAACTTCACTTAATTTAGCATTTGATATCGGTAAAGCAATTGGTGAGCAAGGCTGGGAACTTGTTTGGGGTGGCGGTAAGGCATCAATGATGGGTGAGGTTGCAAAGGGTGCAAGATCTGTCGGAGCTAAAACTATTGGAGTAATACCTGAACCTTTAATTAATCTAGAATTTGAAGATAAAGATGCTACTCATATGCATGTGGTCAAAAATATGCGAGATCGTAAAGCAAAGATTGAAGATTTATCAGATGCTTTTATTGCCTTGCCTGGAGGAATTGGAACACTTGAAGAGTTTTTTGAAATTTGGGTAGGAAGCTATTTGAATTTTCACCAAAAACCAATTGCAATTTGTGATCCTCACGGAGTTTATGATCCACTACGTGATGCCTTAGATCACCTAGCTCAACATAATTTTATGAAAACTGGGCAGGCAGAATTAGTAACTTGGTGTAAAGATATTGATTCTACGTTAGAGGCTATAAGAAAATGAATAAACTTTCACACCTTGAATTAAATATAAAGATTGATAGACCCGTTAAGACAGTATGGGATTGTCTTGTGGATTGGAAAAGTCAAGGCGATTGGATGTTACAAACTAAAGTTTGGTCAGAATTAGATCAAGATCGAACTATAAAAAATAGTAAAGGGGTATTGATTTTTGCATTTACTGGATTATTCCCAAATTTGTATCCAAAGATTCGTCTTGGAATTTTAGACACCATGGAGATAACTAAATTTAAACCACCAGTACTTTGTGAAGTAGTCCATATTGGTCGGATAATTCGTGGAACGGGAAAATTTGAACTCAAGAAAAGTAAGAACGGAACTATATTTAATTGGCAAGAAGATCTAGTTGCTCACCCTGTATTTTTGCTGATAATGAAACCACTGTTGTTAATCGGTGTATGGCTATCGTTACGTAGATTTGCTAGGCAACTAACACGTTAATTCAAAGAGTTGCTGCGCTTGCGAGTAAACTTAATCCATGAATTCAGGTAGTGGAAATAAGACTATTGCTGAGCTGATATCTGCCTTACCAGAAGAGGAAAGGCTAATTTTGACTTTACATTTAGTAAATCTGGTTTCTACCAGTGAAATAGCAAAGAAACTTGGTGTGCCTGAACGAGCAGTTATATCTGTTATCGCAAGTGGGAAATCGCGCCTAATTGGATTGATTTCTAAAGGGGATTTATAGGATTTCCCACAGGTGGGCTTATAAGGGATAATTACGCCTCTAGTCAGGACAGTTGAGTTTTGTAGGGGAGAATCACATGGCGGCAATGAAACCAAGAACTGGTGATGGCCCAATGGAGGTTACTAAGGAAGCTCGCTCTATGGTTATGCGAATCCCATTAGAAGGTGGCGGAAGATTAGTCGTTGAACTAAACATAGAAGAAGCAACAAATCTAGGAAACGTCCTACAAGCTGCTGTGGCATTAGTTAAAAAGTAAACCCTGGCTTAAATTATAAGGATTATGAATCCTAAAACCTCTGATTTATATCCAAAACTTACAAATCTAAAAGAAGATGAATTAGATTTCTCACTTTTTAGCGCAGTAGCAATACCTGTTTTAGCTGCAGATGAACTGCGAGTAGTAGAAACAAAGTTTATAAAATCTTTGACTGAATTGAGTGAAATTGATTTAAATTCTGAAATTAAGAAATGGCCAGATTTTACAGCCAAAGCTGGTGAAATCATTGAGATTGCCTTAAGTAAGGATAATTTAACAAGAATTTATTTGGTTGGGGTAGGTAGTCAGAGTTCGGATGATATTAAAAAAGCCTCAGCAACTTTAGGTAGAAAACTTAAAAATTCTAATGCAGTTTTAGTATCTGAATTGACCTCAGATAGTAATCTTGTAGTAATTAGTGCCACCGCTTTACTACTTTCAAATTATCAATACTCACTTAAAACTGATCAAAAAGCTAAAAAGCCAACCTTCTACTTATTAGGAAATTTCTCAGAACAAGTTGAAAAAGCAGATATATTGGCAACTGCAGTTTGGCAGGCGCGAGATTTAATACACACACCATCGAATTTTAAAAATCCACAATGGTTGGCCAAAAAAGCTGAAAACTTAGTTTCTTCAGCAAAAAACTCAAGTCTTTCGATATCAGTAAAATCTGGTAAGGCAATAAAAGAGTTTGGAGGTTTAAATGCTGTTGGAAATTCATCTCCAGATCCAGGACCAAGATTTATTGAGATTACCTACGCTCCAAAGGGTTCAAATAGTTGGCCACATGTAGTTTTAGTGGGTAAAGGAATTACTTTTGATACTGGCGGAGTTTCCCTTAAACGCCCATATGAAAGTATGGTCGGGATGAAAAGCGATATGGCAGGTGCTGCAGCTGCACTAGCTGCAACTATTGCAATGGCTCGCGTTAAACCCAAGGTAAAAGTTACGACTTTATTAATGGCAGCCGAAAATTCATTATCTGCAACTTCACAACGTCCTTCTGATGTAATTCAACACTTTGGTGGCACCACCGTTGAAGTACTGAATACAGATGCCGAAGGCAGGTTAGTTTTGGCAGACGGACTAGCCTATGCAGACTTAAAATTAGATCCAGATTATTTAGTAGATATTGCAACTTTAACTGGATCTGCAACCTTAGGCTTAGGCCGACAGTATGCTGCTATGTATACCAGGAACAAATTGTTGGCTAAGAAGCTAGCAGAGGCAGGTGAAAAAATTGGAGAAAGAGTTTGGCATATGCCACTTGTAGATGATTACTCAATTGCGTTAGACAGCGATGTGGCAGACTTAAATCACCTAGCCGATAAGTTTGATTTTTCTGCAGGTTCGATCACTGCAGCGCTATTTTTAGAGAAGTTCGCTGGAAATCGAAATTGGGTACATCTAGATATCGCTGGTACGGCTAGATCTGAGGTAGATGCTGGTGAGAATATAAAAGGTGGAACAGGATTTGGCGCTCGCTTATTAGTTGAATGGTTAGGTTCATTTTGAATCAGGTAAATTCATCAAGAGGTGATATGCATTCATACTCTGAATCTTTTGCCCATGAAGATTATTTTATGCAGCTGGCTAGGCGAAACGGTGAAGAGATTGGAACTATTGACCCATCACCTGCTGTTGGAAACTATATAAAATTTCTTACGAAACTTTTAAACTCAAAATCAGTTGTAGAAATTGGAACTGGGTCTGGTGTTGGTGGGTTATGGATTTTTCAAGGAATTAGCAATGATGGAGTATTAACAACAATCGATTCTGAACGAGAACATTCACGAATTGCTCGCACTATATTTGAAGAAGCAGATATTCCTTCTACAAGGTATCGAATCATCACTGGAAAACTAATTGAAGTAATTGGAAAGCTTGCAGACAATTCCTACGAAGTCGTAATTATCAGACCTGCATTGGATTTATTTGAAATGGTTCAGGAATCTTATAGATTACTTAAAACCGGAGGAGTGTTAGTAATTGACCATGTTCTAAGTAATGGAAAGGTAGCAGACCCCTCTCAGCGCGATCCTGAGAGCATTGCTCGAAGAGATGCAATTAAAGTCATAAAAGAGGATGAGAGATGGTCTGCAACCGTCGTTCCAGTTGGCGCAGGAGTATTGGTAGCCAATAAACTTACGTAGATGAAGCGACCATTAAATACACCTTGGTGGCAGCCTGCAGTAGAAAATAAGTCAAGAATTTATATTCAAAAGCGAAATAATTCTTCACTTTTAGTTTTAGTGGTTGTAGTCGCACTAATTGCTGGAGCAATAGGTGCAACTATTGGTAGAACTACAACACAAAATATTGGTGCAAATTTGGTTCAAACAGAGAATGTTGTAGAGCGGGCTCCAGGCTCTATCGCAGCACTTGCTGCACGATTAATCCCAGCAGTTGTTTCCATAGCTGTCAGTGGTACCGGTAGCTCCGGGACCGGTTCTGGATTCTTTTTGGATAGTGATGGTTTCATTTTAACAAATAACCACGTCGTTGAGTCTGCTGCCAATCGAGGAAGGATTACAGTTGAAACCTCTGATGGCAAAAAATATCCAGCAAGATTAGTTGGTCGTGATAGTTCTTATGACCTTGCAGTACTAAAGATTAATGTTCAAGGAGCACCTACCTTGCAACTAGGAAATAGTGATCAAGTATTAGTTGGTGACTCAGTAATTGCCATTGGATCTCCACTTGGATTATCTGGAACCGTAACTGCAGGGATTATTAGCTCAAAGAATCGTGCAGTTACTACTGGAAATGGGTTTGGTGAGTCATCCTTTATAAATGCATTGCAAACAGATGCTGCCATTAATCCTGGAAACTCTGGCGGCCCACTAGTAAATTCAACGGGTGCGGTAATTGGAGTTAATTCTGCAATTGCAACACTAGGGGTAAGTTCCCAAGCGGGTTCGATTGGGTTAGGTTTTGCGATTCCAATAAACCAAGCAAAGAAAACTGCCGAGCAACTAATTAGTACAGGTTCTGCCACATATCCGATTATGGGAATATCAGTTGACACTCAATTTACTGGAGTAGGTGCGTTAATTTCCAATGAATCAACTGGAATTACACCGGGCGGTCCAGCTGATAAAGCTGGATTGCGTAAAGGCGATTTGATTATTGCTCTAGATGGAGCAAGTGTTGATAATTCAGATGAGTTAATAGTTGCTATTAGAAGTAAAAATATTGGAGATAAGGTAAAAGTTAAGTTTAAGCGAAATAATATTACAAGAGAGGTAGATGTAGTTCTAGCTGCATCTAAGAAATAATATGTTTAATTTGGGTGCCGGAGAAGTTTTAGGACTTTTCGTAATTGGAGTAATTCTGATTGGGCCTGATCGCATGCCAAATATTGCAGCAGATGTGGCAAGGTTTTTGATTAAGGCTAAAAACATGGCTCAAAATGCGACAAATGAGTTAAAGGAAAACTTGGGACCTGGATATGAGGATCTACAAGTTAAGGATTTGCATCCTAAAACATTTATTAAAAAACACATCGGTGATGTAATTGATAAAAGTGATTTTGAGATCAAGCCAAAACCAAAGATTGATCCAGATCTATTATGACCACAGTTGAGGCAATAAATTCAGCTCTATCTAATGTGATTGACCCTGAGCTACATAAGCCTCTGCCTGAATTAGGAATGGTCGAGTCAGTAGAATTTGAATCTGGGCTAGCAACTTTAAAAATTTTACTGACTATCTCAGGCTGCCCAATGAAAGATAAATTAAAATCAGACATTACTAATTCATTGACAGGCATAAAAGAAATTAAGAATTTGGAAATTATTTTTGGAGTTATGAATGAAGAACAAAGAAATAATGTAAAAAAATTAATTCGAGGTGGCCGAGAAAAGTTCATTCCATTTGCTCAACCAGACTCTCTAACAAGAGTATTAGGCATAGCTTCTGGTAAAGGTGGAGTTGGCAAGTCGTCAGTAACAGTTAATTTAGCGGTTGCCGCTGCAGCAAAAGGTTTAAAAGTAGGAATTTTAGATGCTGATGTTTACGGCCATTCCATCCCAAGATTAATGGGAATTTTAGATAAGCGGCCAACTGCAATTGATCAAACCTTCATTCCAGTTGAAAATTATGGAGTTAAAGTGGTTTCGATGGAGATGTTTAAACCAGAGAGATCTGATCCAGTTGCTTATCGTGGGCCTCTACTACATAGAGTTTTAGAGCAATTGTTAAGTGATGCATATTGGGGAGATCTGGATCTATTGCTTCTAGATTTACCGCCGGGAACAGGTGATATTGCAATATCACTGGGTCAGCTCATCCCAACCTCAGAAATAATTGTTGTTACAACTCCACAAATTGCTGCGGCTGAGGTTGCAGAACGTGCTGGTCGTATTGCTCATCAAATTAAACAGCCAGTTATTGGTGTAATCGAAAATATGTCCGACACCGAATGCGTTAAGTGTGGAGAGAAATTGTCAGTTTTTGGTAGTGGTGGTGGTGAAGAAACATCTCGACGCCTTAGTCAATTAGTTGGAGCTGAAGTTCCATTGCTTGCAAAAATTCCATTCAATTCTCAATTACGAGAAGGTGGGGATGAAGGGAATCCAATAGTTTTATCAGATAAAAACTATAAAAAGGTATTTGATGAGATTTTAGATAAGATAATCATAAGACCTAAATCATTAGTGGGAGTAAGGTTAAATATAAATACTTAACTCTTTTTGTTTAACTTTTTTACTATTTCTTCAATTGCATCGGCAAGCTCGCTTTTGAGATTATCCCTGGTTGTGACCTCACTTATTGCAGTCCTTAAACTTGCTAGCTCTCTAGCTAAATACTCTGTATCAGCAATGTTTCTTTCATCTCTTTCTCGATCTTCATTACCCTGAATTCGATCTCTATCTGCTTGACGGTTTTGTGCTAGCAAAATAAGTGGCGCTGCATATGATGCTTGCAATGAAAGTAAAAGTGTAAGAAAAATGAATGGATAATGGTCAAATTTTAAATTATCTGGAGCCAAAAAATTCCAAGTAATCCAAAAGATCACAAATGCAGTCATAAATACTAAAAATCTGGCAGTTCCCAAAAACCTAGCAAACTTTTCAGACCAACGACCAAAAGCTTCAGGATCGTAAGATGGTTTTAAGCTTCTACGAGCCTCGCGTGGAAACTCAAGTGAATTTTTATTTGGTTTCGCTTTTCCCATGATTATCTAGCCTCACTTTCTTGCTTTAAAGATTCATCATTTCGCCAATTTTCAGGTAATAAATGGTCTAACACGTCATCTACGGTAACAACTCCCAGTAGACGATCATTTGCATCAACAATAGGAACAGCGAGTAGGTTATAACTTGCTAAATAAAGTGATACCTCATTTAAGTTTGCTTCTGTAGAAAGTGGCACAATATCTGTATCCAAAATTCCACCTAAAAGTGTTGCTGGCGGCTCTCTTAATAATCTTTGGATGTGAACCACTCCCATATAGCGACCAGTTGGTGTTTCAATTGGTTGGCGGCAAACAAAAACTTGAGAGGCAAGCCCTGCTGAAATCTCAGAGGCCCTAACTTTTGCAAGCGCTTCAGCAACAGTTGAGTCTGCAGTTAGAACTATTGGCTCTGTTGTCATCATTCCACCAGCAGAATAATCCTCATAGTGCATAAGTCTTTGAACATCTTCTGCATCCTCTGGCTCCATCAAAGCTAACAAAGCCTGTGCCCGCTCTTGCCCAACTTCGCGCAGTAAGTCTGCGGCATCATCAGGATCCATTTCCTCTAAAACATCTGCAGCGCGTTCACCTTCTAATTCAGCCAGTAATTCAACTCGAGAAGCCTCATCCATCTCTTCAAGAACATCAGCCAATCTTTCATCGTCTAGCGCTCTTGCTACTTCAACTCTTCGCTTAATATTCAAATCATGTAAAACAGATGCCAAATCTGCAGCTCTTAAGTTTGCAAGAGTTCCAAGCAAGTTTGCTACTCCATGGTTACTTTCGCTAACTGTAAAGCCGGTTATTTCAGACCACTCAACAGTGATCGAGTTACCGCGTTTGCGCAGTCCAGTGCCACGCTTCATCACATGAACTCTTTCAATAAACCAATCTCCGGCTTTAGATAATTCCATTGCAACATCTTCAACCATTACTTTTTCGTTAGTTTCAACTAATGTCACAGATCGATCTAATAATTCTGATAGAACTGTAATTTCATTAGTTCTTGGCTCGAATCTACGCATATTAAGTAAACCAGTAATAATTACATGCCCATTATTAATAGATGTAACTCGTGTAATTGGAACAAAAATTCTTTTGCGCGGCGGAACTTCAACTATAAATCCCAAAATTCTTGGAGGTTGATTGTTGGAACGCAATGTTGCGACTGCATCCCTAACTTTTCCAACCTGGTCACCATTTGGATCAAATACTCCAGTGCCGGCTAATCTTGCTAGGAATACACGCTTTAGATTAGAACCCTTAGATGTATTCATGGGATAAGGGTATCGCTTGGATACCGATTAATAATAATAATTTATTTCGTATAGGTTCTACCTATGAAAGATCGCTACCACACCAAACTTCCAACGGGAAGAGATATCCCTCTACTAACCATTGGAATCATTGGAATTGGAACTTCTGGACCGATTATCGCTAAAAGTTTGATCCCAGTTCCCTCATTGATTTTTTTACGGAATTTAATTGGTGGATTAGTGACTCTACCTTTTGCTCTAGCAAGAGGAGAGTGGAAATCTAGAGAGCAAATAAAGGCAATTTATTGGTCAGCACTTGCTGGTGCATTACTTGCTGCTCATTTTTTATGCTTCTTTTGGGCGATGAGGTTAACAAGCGTTGCAACTGGTACTGCACTAGCTGCAACTCAGCCAATATTTGCAGCCTTATTTGTCAAGTTCAAAGGCGGTCACATTCCTAAAAGATCTATAGGTGGCATGTTAATTGCATTTCTCTCTGTGATTGTAATAACTGGAGTCGATTTAAATTTATCTATACGATCTTTTCAAGGTGATGTCCTAGCAATTATTGGCGGAGCGTTAGGCGCAAGCTACATGCTAATCAGTTCTAAGGTACAAAAAAATATTTCAACTTCAACTTTTACATCGATTTGTTATTTGTCTTGCTCAATAGCAGTTTTACCTGTGGTAATTTTTACAAGCTCACCTTTAACTGGGTTTACTTTAAATGAATGGATTTTGCTTGGAGCTTTAATAATTGGTGCACAATTATTGGGTCATACTTTATTTAACTTATCTCTTAAGCGCGTCTCTCCAGTAGTTGTATCACTTATTGTATTTTTTGAAGTTCCTATTAGTGCTGTGATAGCACTAATTTGGCTGGGGCAACAACCACCAGCTGGAACAATTCCTGGAATTATTGGCTTGATATTTGGTTGCACTTTATTTGTTTTAAGATCAAGCCAAGATGGTATGGTAAAGATATGATTGATTTACACACTCATACAAATTTTAGTGATGGCACTGATACTCCTACTGAATTAGTAAATAAAGCTTTGGCAAGTGGAATTACGACTCTGGCAATTACTGACCATGATTCAATAAGTGGTTGGGATGAAGCTATTTCTGCTTTACGCCCTGGACTATCACTTGTTCCGGGAGCGGAAATTTCTTGCCAGACTTCAGATGGAATAAGTGTGCATGTTCTAGGCCTATTGTTTGATCCAGAACACTTTGAATTAATGAGTACTCTTGAGAAAACTAGAGACAATAGACACGGCCGGATGGAAAAGATTATTACTCGAATTAATGAAGCTGGTATTGATATTTCAATGGAAGATGTTTTAGAGCAACTTTCAGATGGGGCAACACTAGGTCGACCACATTTAGCTGATGCCTTGGTTAAAAAAGGAGTAGTTGCTAGTAGGGAGGAGGCATTCACAAAGATGCTTCACAATAATTCCAAGTATTACGTTTCTCATTATTCACCCTCTCCAGAAGAGGCAATTAAATTAATTAAGGAAGCCGGCGGAGTTGCTGTTATAGCCCATCCCATGGCCTCACATAGAGGTCGAGTAATTTCATTTGAGACCTTTGGATCAATAATCAAAGCAGGCTTAGATGGAATTGAAGTTGATCATCGCGATCACTCTGCGGATGAAAAGAAAGAACTTATTAATTTAGCTAATGAGTTTGATCTTGTAATGACCGGATCTAGTGATTACCATGGAAACGGAAAATTAAACAAGCTAGGTGAGTACACGACAAATCCAGAACAATGGGAAAAATTAGAATCTATGGCAAGACAGCGAAGAGTCTTAACTGCTTAGTTTGCAAAGCCAACTTTACGATCAGATGATTCGCCCACTTCGACAAAACTAATCTTATTTGAGGGCACAAGTAACTCTCTACCTTTTGTATCACTTAATGAAAGCACAGAAGAGGATTTAATTGCCTCATTCACTTTTGATATAACTTCAGATTGAGTACTCGCACACTCAATATTTATCTCATGAGTTGAATCTGAAATACCAATTTTCACTTCTGTTCGTGCTGAGCTTTTTGCTGCTGATTTTGTGGTTGCCATACTGTAACTCTACCTTTTCAATTCAAAGTTTGCTAATTCACGATTTTGATTTGGGAAATCCTGAAATTCCACGCCAAATTAGATTCATTACTAACTCTGTGGCTCGCTGGCGATCAATTTTACCATCGCGATCTAACCAATGCCTAGCGGTTGTTTGAACAGTTCCAATTATTCCAACTGCCAACATCATCGATTCTTCTTTTCCTAATCCTGTATCAATTGAAATTACCGCACTAACTGCAGCTGCGCAGTCATAGGTCATTCGATTTAGTCGCTCTCTTACCTGAGGTTCTAGGTTCATATCACTTTCAAAAAGTAAGCGAAACGCTTCACCTTCAGAATCGATAAATCCAAAGTAAGCATCAACGGTTGCGGCAACTCTTGAAGAGTTTTCTCTATTGGAGGCAATGGCTTTTTGGATTGCAAACACTAATGAATCAATGTGTAAATCTAATACTGCTAGATATAGATCAAGTTTTGATGGAAAGTGTTGATATAAAACTGGTTTACTTACATTTGCTCTATCTGCAATTTCATCCATTGCAGCAGAGTGGTACCCAGCTGCCGTAAAAACTTCTAGGGCTGCAACAAGTAACTGAGCTCGGCGTTCATCGCGGGGCAGCCGACTAGATTTATCATCAACCATTGAACAATTCTAATCACTACTCATAGATATTGTCAGATTTGTTTAAATTCAAGTTATATTGTGGGAGTGAGCACGCAAAAGAGTTTGTTACTAGTACACGCTCATCCAGATGATGAGACGATAAATAATGGCGTTACTATGACTAAATATGCTCGAGAAGGAACAAAAGTTACATTAGTAACCTGTACTCGTGGCGAAGAAGGTGAAGTCTTAATCGAAAGTCTTGCAAATTTAGCCAGTAGTAGAGATGACAAACTTGGTGAACATCGAGAAGTAGAATTAAAAAATGCAATGCAGCATCTTGGTATTGAAGATTACAGATTTCTAGGTGCACCAAATAAGAAATGGCGCGATAGTGGAATGATTGGGACTGCTCAAAATGAAAGAAGTGATGTTTTTTGGCAGGCAAATTTGGAAGAAGCCGCACAGGAATTAGTCAAAGTAATCCTTGAAACTAAGCCACAAGTTTTAATTACCTATGATGAGTTTGGTGGGTATGGCCATCCAGATCACATAAAAGCAAATCAAGTGGCGATGAAGGCAGCAGAAATGGCAGTTTCGCAAGGTTGGACGATAAGTAAAATTTACTGGAACACAATGCCAAGATCTGTAATTCAAAATGGAATTGAGAAAATGAAGGAAATTGGATCCAGTTTTTTTGGTGCAGAAAGTGTTGATGACTTGCCATTTGCAAAACCCGATGAATTAGTGACTACAGTAATTAGAGCTAGTGAATATGTGCCCCAAAAACTAGAGGCTATGAAAGCTCATGCCACGCAGATATCTGTAGATGGTCCATTTTTTGCCCTTTCAAATAATCTAGGGCTGTCTGTCTGGGGAGATGAGTATTACACCTTGGTAAAGGGTCAAAAATCAGAACCCTTTGATTCAGATGGTCGTGAGATAGATTTATTTGCTGGAATTAAATTATGAAGTTAACTAAATCAATATTATTGGGCTTACTGATTGGATTTAGTTCGACATTGCTCCACAATATTTTCCCACCATTCGGATTAGTTGGAGCACTTGCATTAACTTTCTTAGGAGTTCGAGTATCTGGACAGTTGTTTATGCTTAAAAGGTATCAAGTTTTTACATCTCTAGCATGGCTCTTAGTTGTTATCAGGGCAGGCTCTGTCGGCTTTGCCGATGAAATATTGATATATGGAAATACCACTGGAAATATTTTTCTTCTAGGTGGATTTCTGGCATTACTTTTTGGACTAATCTCAAAAAGAACTTTTAGTCGCTAACAAGCCAATTCCAAGTTTGCCCATCTTTACTATCATTAACTGCGATTCCATTTTCAGATAATAAATCACGCAGACGATCACTTTCCGAAAAATTACCTTCAGATCTAGCTTTCTGCCTCTGAATTAAAATCTCATTCAAGTGATCGGGCAGATTTTTACTCTGATTTGGTGGATTAAAAAGATCTAAGCCAAATAATTTGTCTATTTTATTAAAGACTTCCAACTTAACACCATCACCTATTGATTGAGATTTTTCAATACTTCTAATCTTCTGTAGTGCTCGAGGAGTATCAAGATCATCGCAAAGATCTGCAACAATTTGGCTAATCAAGATTTCACCTTCATCACTTTGCATAGAGTCACTAGCTTGCCAAATTAAGATTTTTTCGCGCCACCTTTGTAGTAGTTGATGAGCTGCTTTTAGGCTATCCCAACTTAAATCCATTTGACTTCGGTATCGATTCTCTAAAAAGCACAATCTAAGAGCAAGTGGATCGATATTTCGTGCAATTAAGTCTGATACCAATACAACATTATTAGAGCTCTTAGCCATTTTTCTACCCTCAAATAAAAGGTGCTCACCATGAAGCCACAGCGCAACAGCCTCTTGATCGATTATGCAATTAGATTGCGCTCTCTCATTTTCATGATGAGGAAATCTCAGATCGATACCGCCTAAATGTAAATCGACGAATCCGTTGAGGTAGTGAAGAGACATAGCTGAACACTCAACATGCCAGCCTGGAAACCCGTTACCCCATGGCGAATTCCAAATCATCTGTGTTCGATTCTCTGCAGCTTTCCATAGTGCCCAGTCAGCATGAAATCTTTTGGCACCAGCTTCACTATATTCAAATCGGTGACCGGGCTTAAGTGAATCTAATCTGTTTCCACTGATTGCCCCATAACTAGGAAATGTTTGCGCAGAGAAATAAACACAGTTATCGCTACCAACATAGGCGTGATCTTTTTTAATCAACTCATTAATTAGATTATGCATAAGATCGATGCATTCACTTGCCTTTGGATACTTATCAGCTGGAGTTATATTTAATAGTTTTAGATCAGTATGAAAGCGAGCTTCATAAATTTTAGCTATCTCATAAGGATCTTTAGATTCAGCCTTTGCTTGAGCCAATATTTTATCTTCAACAAAATCTTCTGACATATGACCAACATCAGTAATATTTTGGATAAATCTAATTTCATATCCAATATATTTTGCAAGCCTAATTACTATGTCTGAAAGTAAAAAAGTTCTCATATTTCCAACGTGAGCATCTCGATAAACAGTTGGACCACAACCATAAATTCTGAGACTTTTTCCATCACTACTTTTCAAAGATTGAAGTTTGCGCGTCTTTGTATCAAAAAGATTAATTGCGGGAAATTCTTTGGTAGTCATCATTTACTGGGCACAATCTTCCATACCGCTATCTTTGCCAGATCAAAGGAAACTAGCGAACCATCTTTTTTGCGCACTGTGTTTTCGCTCTCTAAAACCCCCAAAATATCCCGAAAACCCCCATCAGGATCATGCAAGCGGATACTCACCCGCTGGCCGATATGAGCCGCTGATGGCTGCATTTGGCGCCTCCTATTAAACTTAGCCAGACTTATCAATGTTGATGGCAGTATTCTCCACCTAACTAGGTGGATTGACTGTAAGGAGAAGCGTGACCTACATAATTGCTCAACCATGTGTTGATGTTAAGGACAAATCCTGTATTGAAGAGTGCCCAGTTGATTGCATCTATGAGGGTGATCGAATGCTATACATCCAACCTGATGAGTGCGTGGACTGTGGAGCTTGTGAGCCAGTTTGTCCGGTTGAGGCAATTTACTATGAAGATGATGTCCCAGCTCAGTGGAAAAATTTTAGTGAAGTCAATAGCAAGTTCTTTGTTGAAATTGGATCTCCCGGTGGTGCAGCAAAGTTGGGTGCCATTGGTAAAGATCATGAAGTAGTTGCTGCACTTCCACCACAAGAGAAATAAGTTTTTCTGAAGCTGCCAGATTTTCCCTGGGATCTTTTGGCGCCTTATGGCGAAAAAGCTAAAAAATATTTAGGTGGCTTCATAGACTTATCGCAAGGAACTCCAGTTGATCCAACACCAAAATTTATTCAAGATGCTTTAGCAAATGCGAGTAACTCACCAAGCTATCCACTTACTGCTGGAAGTCCGCAACTAAAAGATGCAATTAGAAAGTGGGCAATATCAAATCTTGGCGCCAGTGGCGAGTTTGATGTTCTACCAGTAATAGGTTCAAAAGAGTTTGTGGCACTTTTGCCTACTTTTTTGCAAAGTAAAACCGTGCTCTATCCAAAGGTTGCCTATCCAACTTATTTAGTTGGCGCATTAATGGCATCAGCTAATGCAATTCCAGTTGAGATCGACGCTAGGAGTTGGCCAGTCGCTGATTTAGCTTGGATAAACTCGCCATCAAATCCAACTGGGCAAGTTCAAAGTGATAGTGAAATTTTGGCTGCAATTAATTGGGCAAGAGAAAATGGATCTATAGTTGCAAGTGATGAGTGTTATTTATCATTTTCAAACCAAGCCAAATCAATATTGCATATAGCTGCGGGTAACAATAAAGGAATATTAGCCGTTCACTCACTTTCAAAACGTTCAAACCTAGCGGGCTATCGAGCCGCGTTTGTGATCGGCGATTCAAAGTTAATTGATCAAATTAGACAGATTAGAAAACATGCAGGTCTTATGGTTCCACTTCCAGTGCAGCAGGCAATGATCGCAGCCTTATCTGATAATGATCATGCCATAGAACAGGCTCAGCGTTATGAGAAAAGAAGGACTAGTTTAGTTTCAGTACTTTTAGAGAAAGGTTTTACTATTGAACATAGTAAAGCTGGCTTATATATCTGGTGTAGTAAAAATGAGGACTGTTATAAAACAGTTGATTGGTTTGCAGATCTAGGCATTTTAGTCACCCCAGGTAGTTTTTACGGTAGTGAGAAATTTATTAGAATAGCTTTAACTGCAAGTGATGAAAGTATTAATCAAGTAGTTGAGAGATTGAAATTATGACAACTAGTGCAATATTGCTAGTAGGTGGCAAGGGAACAAGACTTTTGCCTCTAACTCAACACACCCCAAAACCAATGTTAGAGGTTGCAGGTGTTCCTTTTACTGAACATCAAATAAGAAAAGCAGCCGAGGCTGGAATTAGTGAGATTGTGTTAGCAACCTCATACAAAGCAGATTTATTCGAGCCGTATTTTGGTAGTGGAGAAAAATTTGGCATAAAAATTAAGTACGCTTTTGAAACTACCGCTTTAGGAACCGGAGGTGGTATTAAAAATGCTGCTGCATCTCTTGGAGCTTGTGATCAGGTCGTAATTTTTAATGGAGATGTATTAAGTGGACATGATTTAGGCAAACAGATTGAATTTCATAAAAGTAGTAATGCTGATGTGACTTTATACTTAACGCAGGTTATTGATGCAAGAGCTTACGGATGTGTTGAGGTAGATAACGATAAAAGAGTGAAATCGTTTTTAGAAAAAATGGATAATCCAGTTAGTAACTTAATTAATGCTGGCTGTTACATATTTAATCCAAGTGTAATTAGTTCAATTCCAGCAGATCAGGTGGTAAGTGTTGAGCGACAAACCTTTCCAGATCTAATTTCATCTGGTGCAAAAGTTTTCGGATACATTGATAACTCCTACTGGTTAGATATTGGCACACCAGCTGCACTTGTAAAGGCATCTGCCGATCTAGTTATGGGTAAAATAAAATCAACTGCCATCCCAAATCATTTAGGAGAGTGTTTGGTTTCAAATACGGCGCAATTAGATCCAACTGCTTTGATTGAAAAGGGCTCTGTGATTAGCCCTGAAGTAGTAGTTGAGGCAGGTTCTAAAATTTCAGGTTCGATAATTGGAAGTGGTGCAAAAATTGGCAGCAACTGCGTAATTGTTGATTCAATAATTGCGCCAAATACCCAAATAACGGCTGGAATGCTCGTATTTTCTAATTATTTAGGGTTTTAAGCCCACAGATTGGCCGATATCAACTTGACTTATTAGAGTTACAAGCGTGTAATTCTCTTATTGCGGGCACACCCTGGCCCTTTAAGCAGTGCAGGTACTACACGAAATTCTAAGGAGTGAAGATGTCAGATCAACGCGCAGAGCTTGCTGCCCTAGTAGTTTCATCAGAACAGCTTTCATGGCAGGAGAGAGCGCTATGCGCTCAAACCGACCCCGAGGCATTCTTTCCTGAGAAGGGTGGCTCAACTCGTGAGGCTAAACGGGTATGCCTATCCTGTGAGGTGCGCTCTGAGTGTCTTGAGTACGCACTAGCGCATGATGAGCGGTTTGGAATTTGGGGCGGATTATCTGAACGTGAACGCCGCCGCTTAAAGCGCCGTACCGCTTAAAATAACGGGTGGCTGAAAAGCAGAGCACCGCAGTACAGGTTAAAGACCAGTATGTAACAGCAATTCTAGTTACACACAATGGTGTTACTTGGTTAAGTGAGGTTGTTGCCTCTTTATCATCACAAAAACATTTACCAGATCAAATTATTGCAGTTGATAATGGTTCTACCGATGGATCAGTTAAATTATTAAGTAATGCTGGAATTCCAGTAATAAAACAATCTAAAACAGCTGGGTTTGGTTCAGCAGTTGCAACCGCCGTATCAAAGTTACCAGCGCCGAAAGATGAAAATAATGAATGGCTTTGGATAATTCATGATGATTGTGCACCCGATAAATTTGCGCTCGCTAAATTATTAGAAGCAGTAGTTGAGCGACCTCAGGTTGCAATTGCTGGACCTAAAATCTTAGGTTGGTATGACCGTAAACATATTCTCGAAGCCGGCGTTAGCATTACTGAAAATGGAACTAGATGGACTTGACTTGAAAATAGAGAGCATGATCAAGGTCAACATGATGACGTAAAAACTGTACTAGCAGTCAGTAGCGCTGGAATGTTAATTAAGAGATCAGTTTTTGAAGAGCTTGGTGGCTTTGATCCAAGCCTTGAGTTGTTTAGAGATGAGGTTGATTTAGGTTGGCGCGCAAATATTGCTGGCTACGCGGTTATCTGTGTAGGACAGGCAGTTCTTTATCATGCCGAGGCTTCCTCAACTGAGCGCAGATCTGTTGATGTTAAAGATGCAATTTTACATAGACCACTTCTTTTAGATAGAAGAAATGCCGCTTTTGTTTTGCTTGCAAACTCAAGTTGGTGGATTCTGCCATGGGTTGCAATCCAACTTTTGTTTACTTCTATTGGTAGATCCATAATTTACTTACTTGCAAAGCTACCAGGATATGCTGCAGATGAGATTGCAGCTATTGGCTTATTGATATTTAAGCCAGCAGATTTGGTCAAATCCAGAAGGTATCGAAAGCAAAATAGAGTTTTAACTGCGCGAGTAATCAAGCAATTTATTCCATCTCGCACGATTCAAATTAGAGCAACGATAGAGCGAATCTCAACTTCAGTAACTAATGCTTTTAAACCTAACAAATCAAGCAGTAACTGGCAAAAGGTTAGGAGTTACTCAGATATTGGCGTAATAGATGAAAGTTTTGACGATATTGAATTTGTTGAAAGCAAAAGTTTTGCAAAAATAAGAGCTTTAGCAAAACAACCATTCTTATTTGGTCTATTGGTAGTTTCAATTTTTACAATTATTTACTCAAGAAATAGATTTGGATCTTTATCGGGTGGGGCCTTGCCAGTATCTCCAGATAGTGCAATGTATTTAGTCAGGGATTTTGTTAGCTCTTGGCATCTCGTTGGACTAGGTAGCAGCACGCCTTCTCCTCTTTGGGTGTTGATTACAGCGGGTGCCTCATCAATTACTGCAGGCAATCCGCAGATATTTATTTATCTATTCTTCTTTACTATTCCCATTGTTTTATACTCATTGGCATATAGATCTGCTCGCAAGTACTCACTTACAAATTACTCAGCTACATTTATTGGTCTTATCTACGCAATTTCACCAGTAGTTTTAACATCTATTAATCAGGGCAGAATTGGAACGCTGGTCGTGGCAATCTTATTGCCAATTATTTTTACATCCTTACATAAACACAATGGCCTGGCTACTTTAAAATGGCGCAAGCTTTATTTAGTCACAATTTTTGCTGCCATAGCGGCAACTTTTTCGCCAGCATTTTTACTGTTTTGGTCTTTCTATCATCTGTATCAATTAGTAATGTTTTATTCAACTCTTAAGAAAAGTAAGAGTTATCAATGGCAAATAATATTAAAAAATCTTAATCATGAGGAGATACGAAAACGGGCAGCACTGATTATCACTCCTATTTTAATAAACCTTCCAATCTCACTATCAGTTCTTGCCAGCCCCATCACAAAACTGCTTGAACCAGGCTTATCCCTTCCTGCAGGTGAGCCACTTTCAATTCTTTTGTTTAACCCAGGAGGACCCACCTCGCCTTCAATCTATATAGTTGCGCCTTTTATTTTGTACTTACTAATTGTCTTGATAAGTAAGGATCAAAGAGGAAATGGCCTATTAGCATTAATAGTTTTAATCTTAAGCATTACCTTGTCCTCATACTTTGTTTCATCCAACAATGGTGGTACTCAGAGAGTTTGGACTGGTTCGCTTCTAGTTTTTGCTCAATTTATTTTGCTGTTAAGTATTTTTGCAGTTGCCGAGCGCTTGCTTCCACAATTACGAAAAATAGATCTTGGTTACAAACATTTTGCCTCAGCTATAACTGCAATTGTTACCGTCATCTCGGCACTAACAATTACAGGTTGGGCATTAACAACTGGAGCAAACTCTCTGGTTCGAACAGATAATGAACAGGTCATCCCAGCATTTATATCTGATCTAGCAACTACGAGTGAAAAACCAAAAACATTAGTAGTAAGAAAGTATCAAGATCAAATTAAATACTTTATTACAAGAGGAAGTGATTTGATCATTGGAGATCCAGATGTTTCAAGTCAAACTCCTGAGATTGTTCATCAATCTGTTGTTGATTTGTTTAATGGTATTGGCACAAGTAGTAGTCAGATATTGGGCTACTATGGAATTCAGTATATTTTTATGAAAGATCCAGCAGATCCGGCATTAGTGAGAACTATTGATGGGATTGGTGGATTTACGAGAAGCTCAGCTACAAAAGATGGGGTAATTTGGAAAGTTAATAAAGCCCATGCCAGAGTCTCTTTTCAAAATCAGAATGGACAATTTTTTACCATAAACTCAACTGATAAAAGTGCTAATGGTTATGTTTCTTCCGAAGGAATTGTAATTGTGGCAGAAAAATTTGATCCATCCTGGAAGCTATTATTAAATGGTAGAGAAGTAGCTTTAGAAAAAAATGAATTTGGACAGCCGATTTTTAGAATTAATGAGCCAGGAGAGGTGTTAGTTACTCATGATGGAACTGCAAGGCGGGGATGGATTTCTATCCAACTAATAGTTATTTTATCGGTGATTATTTTAGCTTTGCCATCGGGGCGCAAGCGCAAAGAAGTTCCACTTGAGGAATTACTATGATTAATTCAATTATCGCCAGGGTAAGTAAGATTTCAATACGAACAAGCTTGTTGATTTTGTTCCTAGTTTTTATGCTAATTCTTAATCTTTTTGCTCCTGAGAGAAGTGAGCAAATTAAAGTTACTTCAAGTTATCCAGCAACTGTTTGTCCAGCAATAGGTAATCAGGTTTCTTCCATTGCGGGCGTTACTAACCCAAAAATCGGACGTAGATCGATTGATGGAAGTAGTAAAAAATTAGTCAAGGGTAGAACCACCCAAATTCCATTATCTAAAAACCCTATTTTGGTCGAAGGAAATGCTGGAACTGCTATCACATTTGCTAATAGCAAATGGAAGGCGGTAGTGCCCTGTTCAGTAAGTAATGGCCAACAGTGGTTTGCTGGCGGATCTGGTGCTTTAACAAGTAAGTCATTACTCCATATTGTTAATAGTGGATTTTCTGATTCAAATGTTGAAGTTGAAGTTTTTACCCCAACTGGAGTAATCGAACCCAGCTCATTCACAATTTCTCAAAACTCTACTAAGAAGATATCAATTGACACCTTGGCTCCAGGTGAAGAAGAAATTGTAATTGCAGTTACTACTAAATCTGGAAGAGTGAGCTCATTTTTATTTGATGAGCGAAAAAGGGGACTTAGGTCATTAGGAGCTGATTTTGTTGCACCAACTGCTCAAGCTCAAAAGCAAGTAAGAATTGCATCCGTTCCAGGTTTAGTTGGCAGATTTAACAATAATAATAATTCAATTTCCCATAATTTAAGACTCTTTGTTCCAGGGAAAATCGATGCAAACATTGAGGTAACAATTAATTCCAATGATGGAAATTTTGTTCCAGATGGACTATCTGATGTTAAAGTTGATTCGCAAAGGGTTTTGAGTATTGCTTTATCATCTACACCGGTTAATCAACCATTCTCAGTCGTCATTAATTCAGATCAACCAGTAATTGCTAGCGTTCTAACCAGTTTCACAATAGGCCGATCCAGCGAAATTGTATGGTCTACTAGTTCTGATAATTTAAGTTCCTGGAGTGCAAATTTAACTGGTTCACGACCGATTTTAACTTTTGTTGGAGATAAAATTAATGTACTAATTAAGGCAAATACTGTGAACGGTAAAAAGATTGAAAAGAGAATCTCAGGAAGTGATTTTGCATCATGGCAATCAACTGTTGGTCTTAATCGGGTGCAGGTAACAGCCTTAGGCAAGGGCATAAGCGGTGGGGTAATTTTATTACCGCTAGAAGCAAACATCGGAATTAGTTCAATTCCTATGAATAATGGTGCAAATTTAGAAACTGCCTCTGAGCCAATTTCGGATGCTTCAGTAATCACACGGCGCTAAATCCCAACTTTTCTAGCCAACCCCCGATAACCTGTTCATATGAAAAGAGCTACTGGTCGCAGGTGTTCAAGAGCAAGCTGCACTAATACTGCAATTAAAACTCTTACTTACATCTACTCTGACTCAACAGCTGTTTTAGGTCCACTATCTACCTATGCCGAACCTCATAATTATGATCTTTGTACCATTCATAGCGAACGATTAACTGTTCCAGTTGGCTGGAATGTCATCAAAGAAGAGTTGGTAGAAAATAATTCTGGACCTTCTGAAGAAGATCTAATGGCTATTGCAAATGCTGTACGAGAGGTAGCTAGCACAGATTTAGCAAGTAAGACTATGCAACCCGAGTTAGGTAGACGCGGACACTTGCGAGTTCTTCCATCAAATTAATTTAATATTATTGTTTACGTTAAGAGTTATATGTTAGATAAGATAATTAAAGCTTACGATATTCGAGGCTTAGTAAAAGATGAAGTAACTCCAGATTTTGCATTCTCAGTTGGAGTAGCTTTTGCAAAGTTCTTAGAGATAGAAAGAGAACCAGCAACAATTGTTGTTGGTGAAGATATGCGAGCATCCTCTGCCCCATTAGCAAAGGCTTTTTGTGATGGAGCTACAAGTCAAGGAATGGATGTAATTCGAATTGGATTATCTTCAACAGACATGTTGTATTTTGCCTCTGGAAAGTTAAATTTACCCGGAATTATGTTCACAGCAAGCCATAACCCGGCAAAATACAATGGAATGAAGTTATGTAAAAGTGGAGCTAGACCAGTTGGTAAAGAATCTGGATTGCAAGTTATTCGAGATATTATTGAAAAAGGGGCACCACTGTCAATTAGATCAGTAGGCCATATTAGAGAACAAGATTTACTAAAAGAATATGTTGATTACTTACTTAAACAGTTTCCTAAAAAAACTTTTTCAAAGCGGAAAATCAGAGTTGTAATTGATGCCGGAAATGGAATGGCAGGATTTACGGCACCTGCGGTTATGGCAAAACTAAATGTAGATTTAATTCCAATGTACTTTGAACTGGATGGTAATTTTCCTAACCATGAAGCAAATCCGATAGAGCCGGAGAATCTCAAAGACCTACAGAAAATGGTTAAAAAACAGAGAGCGGATATTGGTTTAGCTTTTGATGGTGATGCTGATAGGTGTTTTTTAATAAATGAGAAGGCAGAACTGGTAAATCCTTCGGCACTTACAGCTCTAATTGCTGTTCGTGAATTAAGGAAAAACCCTAAATCAACGATTATTTACAATTTGATTTCCTCTAAAACCGTACCGGAGGTAATAGCTGAAAACAAAGGTAAGGCTATCCGCAGCAGGGTAGGACATTCTTATATTAAAAATTTAATGGCAGAAACTGGTGCGGTATTTGCTGGAGAGCACTCTGGGCACTTTTACTTTAAAGATTTCTGGAAAGCTGATTCAGGAATGCTTGCGGCCCTTTACGCTTTAGCTGAATTAATGAATAGCAAAGGAACTTTGTCAGAATTGCTTAAACCTTATGAAAGGTATTTTTCGAGCGGTGAGATCAATAGCAAGGTAAAAGATGCCCAAAAATCAATTGAAGGTGTTAAGAAAAAGTATCAAGGCGATTATGAGGTTGATGAATTAGATGGGTTGACTATCACAGCAAAAGAGTGGTGGTTTAACCTGCGACCTTCCAATACTGAGCCATTATTAAGGTTGAATGTCGAGGCTCAAACTCAAAAGCAGATGGTCGAGATAAGGGATGCAGTTTTAGCTCAAATCAAAAGGTGAAAAATGCATGGTTAGCAGGGTATCTTTATCCCCTTGCAATCATTTTTTGAACTCTAATTATTTTAGGAGAATTAATGAATACTGTTACTGGAATTAAAAATGATGTCGCTAATGCAGCTTTGGCTTCTGAAGGGAAAAAGCGCATTGAGTGGGCAGCGAGAAATATGCCAGTACTTTCACAAATCAAAGATAGATTTGCAAAAGAAAAACCATTTAATGGAATCAGAATTGCAGCGTGTATGCATGTAACGACAGAAACTGCTAATTTAATGTTGGCACTAAAAGCAGGAGGAGCAGAGATCGCACTCTGTGCTTCAAATCCATTGTCCACTCAAGATGAGACAGCTGCCGCATTAGTGCATGAGTATGGAATCTCTGTTTTTGCTAAAAATGCAATTGACCGTGATGGTTTTTATGCCCATATAAATGCGGCCTTAGATATCAAGCCGCAATTAGTTTTTGATGACGGTTGTGATTTAGTAAATGTAATTCATACTTCAAGAACTGAACTAATTGATGGAGTGCTTGCTGGTTGCGAAGAAACTACTACAGGTGTAATCAGGTTGAGCCAAATGGCAAAAGATGGTGCATTAAAGTTTCCGATGATTGCTGTTAATGACACAGATACCAAGCATATGTTTGACAATAGGTATGGCACAGGCCAATCAACTTTTGACGCAATTTTCCGAGCAACTAATACATTAGTTGCAGGTAAAGTCGTTGTAGTTGCAGGATTTGGTTACTGTGGAAAAGGAGTCGCTGAAAGAGCAAAAGGTTTAGGAGCCGAGGTTATTGTCACTGAAATTGATCCTACAAAGGCATTAGATGCATTGATGCAAGGTTTTAGAGTTATGCCAATGACAAAAGCGGCAGCCATCGGTGACATATTTATTACAGTTACTGGAAATCGTGATGTATTGCGAGATGAACACTTTAAACAAATGAAAGATGGTTCAATTTTGGCCAACTCTGGACATTTCGATATTGAAATAGATGTTGCTTGGCTTGAAAAGAATGCAAAACAAAAAAATGTGAAAATGCGCCATCAAACAGATGAGTATGTAATGCCAGATAATCGCCGTATTTTGCTTATCGCAGAAGGTAGATTGGCAAACCTGGGAGCTGCCGAAGGGCATCCAGCTTCAGTAATGGATATGTCATTTTCAGATCAAGCACTTACAGCTGAATGGCTACTTAAGTCAGGAAAAGATTTGCCAGCTGGATTACATGATGTTCCATCATCAATTGATAAAGATGTCGCAAGATTAAAATTAGAGAGCATGGGCTCCTCACTTGATGTGTTGACTCCAGCACAAGAGCTTTACTTAAACTCTTGGGAACACGGTTCATAAATGCCATTAGTCATGGTCGTTGATGACGACCAAGACCTAGCTGAGATGCTTAGCATTGTTTTAACTGGTGCTGGCATGGAGGTTGACCTTGTAAATAGAGGCGACCAAGTAATGGATATTTTTAATCAACACACGCCAGATTTAGTTCTACTAGATGTTATGTTACCTGGAATTGATGGTGTTCAAGTTTGCAAAATCATAAGAGAAACATCGATGGTGCCAATCGTGATGTTAACCGCCAAAGGTGATACTCAAGACGTCGTTCTTGGACTTGAAGCTGGTGCTGATGATTACATGGTTAAGCCATTTAAACCTCAAGAATTAGTTGCCAGAATAAATACAAGATTAAGAAGAGTTGCCAGAGTAGGTTCACTAGTAATTGGCGATTTAATAATAGATCAGATGGAGCATAAAGTTTTGAGTAATAATAAAGAAATTCCTTTAACAAGACTTGAATTTGATCTACTGGTAGCCCTAGCCAAAGAACCAGGAAGAGTTTTTACGCGAGAGGCTTTACTTAGTGAAGTTTGGGGTTATCAGCATGCAGCAGATACCAGATTAGTAAATGTTCACGTTCAAAGACTTAGATCTAAAATTGAAGCAGATGCTGATAATCCTAAATATGTTTTAACAGTAAGAGGTGTTGGTTACAAAGCTGGAGTTGGAAAAAACTAAAGTGTTGACTAGTTGGGTTAAGATAAAACAATCACTTAGCCTGAAAGTTTTGTTTGCGAATATTTTTTTTGCATTTGTTATCGTTTCAATTGTTGGAATAATTGTTTACAATCAAGTTTCATCTACTTTTATTAATGAAAAAATTGCGATTTCAAAAGTCGAAACCAAGAATGCGCTTTACTTAGCACAAGGCCACTTTAATATTGCCAGATTTCAAGATGATGCTGGTCTAAATAAGGTTGTACAGGATTTCATAACTTCTAGTAGAGAAGATGGATCACTATCTGGTAGGGAAACAGTAATTCTTCCAATATCAACGAAAAACAACAATAATATTTATCAAACAGTCCCAACGCTTTTAGTGCTTGACTCAATCCCAGAAGATTTTCGTGAGAAAGTACGTGAAAGTGAAGAAGTATTAGATAAACGTATAACGATACGTTACTCAGACGGAAAAGAATTTCCAGGCTTTCTAATTGGCGGAAAGCTGAATATTCCAAGAACTGGTGTTTATGAAATATATTATTTATTTAAATTAAATGCACAGTACGAAAGTATTTCCTACATAACATGGATTCTGTTTTTTACCGGTTTGCTAATTGTGATTCTTATTGGCTTGAGTACTCAGTTTGTTATTAAGCAAGTGGTTTCACCAGTAAAAGAGGCGGCAGCAGTTGCTGAGAAATTCACTAATGGTGATTTGACGAGTCGTATGGCCGTTTCTAGCCAGGATGAACTAGCAAGCTTAGGTAATTCATTTAATGAAATGGCAGTATCAATTCAACAGCAGATTTATAGATTAGAGAACTTATCGAGGCTGCAACAAAGGTTCGTCTCTGATGTATCCCATGAACTAAGAACTCCACTAACTACGATACGAATGGCTGCAGAGGTTATTTATCAACAAAAAAGTGACTTTGATCCAAGCGTATCAAGAAGCAGTGAATTGTTAATTAATCAGATTGATAGATTTGAGCTGCTTCTTTCTGATTTGCTTGAGGTTAGTAGATTTGATGCCGAAGCTGCTGCTCTTAATATAGAGAATTTTGATATTTGTAATTTAGTTAGGAAAACAGTTGATTATCTACATCCGAGTAAGTCTCAAATTTTTGAGGTAAGTATCCAAAAAGATCCCATTTTTATTGAAGCTGATCCGCGCCGAATTGAAAGAATTTTACGTAACTTGATCACTAATGCGTTTGATCATAGTGAAGGCAAGAGTGTCCAAGTTAAAGTTGCTGAAAGTGAAAATGAAGTAGCAATAGGTGTAAGAGATTACGGGTTAGGTTTTAGTCAAGAAGAAAGTACTCACTTATTTGATAGATTTTGGCGGGCAGATCCATCTAGAGCTCGAACTAGTGGTGGGACAGGTTTAGGACTTTCAATTGCTTTAGAGGATGCAAAACTTCACCAAGGTCAGTTACTTGCTTGGGGTCAAAAAAATAACGGCGCACACTTCGTATTAACTTTACCGAAGCGTCATGGTACTTCAATTCAAACTTTTCCAATTGACTTAGTTCCAAAGGACTCAATTTCAACAACATAACTTTAACAAGATTTGAACTATGATATAAAACCAAGGTGAGAGATATCGTTATTAGTTTAAAAGAATTAGTTTTCCCAAAAATTTGTTTTTTATGTTCAAAAAGCGGCTTCGAATTGTGCCCAGATTGTGAACTACCCTGGGTGGGAGTGCCAAATAAAATAAATTTTAAGAACTTGAGATTATTTTATATGAGAAATTATGACAAAGAATCTTCAAAAGTAATACTATTTGCAAAAGAAGCGTCGAATAAGAAAGCAATCCAACTTATATCTCTTTCACTATTTACTTTAATAAAGTCACTTATTTATGAATTAACTCTTGCTAATCCAATTAACATCGTTACTATTCCATCATCTCGTAGATCCATAATGATGCGCGGAAGAAATCATATTGATGAGGTATGTACAGAGGTTGTTAAGTTATTAAGATCAAGTTCAATTCAAGCCTTCAATACCCCTGTACTTAAACATGCAAGGGAAGTTAAAGATCAATCAAATTTGAACAAGATTCAGAGATTTAATAACTTAGAGAATGCTTATAGTCTTATCGACCAATCCTTAGTTGGCAGCACTTGCATTTTGATGGATGATCTGATCACCACGGGCAGTTCTATATCTGAGGCCATTAGAGCCTTGTCTGAAGCCAAAATCACCATTTTGGGGGTCGTGACAGCGTGTGCAGTCGAGCGGAATTCTCTAATACGATAAGCCACTTAGCATTCAACCTAATCACAAGTAGAGACAGCGGAGGATTTTGTGGGTTTATTAGACAAACTCTTACGTGCCGGTGAGGGTAGAGCTGTCAGAGAACTTGAGAAAATTGCGCAACAAGTTAACAAATTTGAGAATTCAATTTCATCTCTTGATGATTCTGCTTTGCGTGGCAAAACTGAAGAATTTAGAGAAAGACTAAATAAAGATGAAAGTTTAGATTCATTACTTCCAGAAGCTTTTGCTGTAGTACGTGAAGCTGCCAAAAGAACTTTAGGCCAAAGACATTACGATGTTCAATTAATGGGTGGTGCGGCATTACATAGAGGCAATATCGCCGAAATGAAGACAGGTGAAGGAAAAACTTTAGTTTCAACTTTGCCAGCATACTTGAATGCCTTAACTGGTAAAGGTGTGCACGTGGTAACAGTCAATGATTACTTAGCAGAGCGTGATAGTGAGTGGATGGGTCGTGTTCATAGATTTTTAGGATTAAAAGTTGGTGTAATTCTTTCTAGCATGTCATCTGCAGAGCGACGTGAGGCTTATGCTGCAGATATTACTTACGGAACTAACAATGAGTTCGGATTTGATTATTTAAGAGACAACATGGCATGGACACTTTCAGATTGTGTTCAACGCGAACATAACTTTGCAATCGTCGATGAAGTTGATTCGATATTAATTGATGAGGCTAGAACTCCGTTAATTATTTCTGGGCCTGCTGATAAAGCAACCAAATGGTATGTTGAATTTGCTAATTTAGTTGCAAGATTAAGTAAAGATATTCATTATGAAGTTGATAATAAGAAGCGGACAGTTGGAATATTAGAAGAAGGTGTAACTAGAGTAGAAGAAGCTTTAAAGATCGATAATTTATATGAAGCAGCAAATACTCCGATGATTGGCTACTTGAATAATGCGATTAAAGCCAAGGAATTATTTAAGCGTGATAAAGATTATGTAGTCATGAATGGTGAGCTTTTGATTGTTGATGAACATACCGGTCGCATGTTGGCAGGTCGCAGATATAGCGAAGGATTACACCAAGCGCTAGAAGCGAAGGAGAAAATTGAGATTCAGGATGAGAATCAAACCTTAGCAACTATTACGCTTCAAAATTACTTCAGGCTTTATAAGAAATTAAGTGGAATGACTGGAACAGCAATGACTGAAGCATCTGAATTTATGCAGATTTATAAGCTAGGCGTAATACCTATTCCAACCAATAAGAGTATGCAGAGAATTGACCAACCAGATTTAATTTATAAATCTGAGGTAGGAAAATTTACGGCTGTTGCTGAAGATATTTCTAATAGACATAAGAAGGGGCAACCCGTTCTTGTTGGAACAGTGAGCGTAGAAAAATCAGAAGAGTTGTCTGGAATGTTAAAGCGAAAAGGTATTCCACATGAAGTTTTAAACGCAAAGCAACATGAGCGTGAGGCTGCAATTATTGCTCGGGCGGGAACTGTTGGTGCAGTAACAGTCGCAACCAATATGGCTGGTAGAGGAACCGACATCATGCTTGGTGGCAATCCAGAATTCATGGCCGATTTTGAATTACAAGCAAAAGGTTTTAATCCTGTAGATACCCCAGAAGAGTATGAAAAAGCTTGGCCAGATGAAATTGCTCGCCAAAAGTCAGCAGTTGAAGCAGAGCACGAAAAAGTTGTCTCTTTAGGTGGTTTATATGTTTTAGGTACTGAACGTCATGAATCGCGAAGAATTGATAATCAGCTTCGAGGTCGATCTGGTCGCCAAGGAGATCCAGGAGAATCTAGATTTTATCTTTCACTTCAAGATGAATTAATGAAAAGATTTAATTCTGGATTAGTAGAACGCTTTTTAGGAGCGGCTGGAATGCCTGAAGAGACGCCACTGGAATCTAAAATAGTTAGTAACGCAATTAAATCTGCTCAGACCCAGGTCGAATCTTTAAACTTTGAAATGAGAAAGAATGTTTTAAAGTACGACGATGTAATGAATAAACAAAGAAGCGTGGTTTATTCAGAACGCCGTGAAGTTCTAGAAGGCGCCGATATTAAAGACCTTACAAATGATTTCCTTAAAGAGACTATTACCGCTTACGTAAACTCAGCCACTAATAGTGGCGTAGCTGAGAATTGGGATTTAGATACTCTTTGGAAAGCCCTAAAATCCTTATACCCTATTTCTTTAACAGTAGAAGATTTGATAAGTGAAGTTGGTGAAGTTGGTGCCTTAGATGCAGAATTTATTTTAGATCGAGTACTTACAGATGCAAATAATGCTTATAACAAGCGCGAAAATGAGTTAACTCCTGCGGTAATGCGCGAGCTTGAGCGGAAAATTTTACTCTCAGTACTAGATAGAAAATGGCGTGAGCATCTATATGAGATGGATTATTTACAAGACGGAATTGGACTTAGGGCAATGGCTCAGCGCGATCCATTGGTTGAATACCAACGAGAAGGTTATGACCTATTTTCAGCGATGATGGATGCTGTGAAAGAAGAGTTGGTTGGGTACTTGTTTAGCGCTGAAGTGCAGGTTGAAGGCGATCAAGTAGGAGCTAAAGGATTAACTCCAGCTCCAGCGCCGATAAATCAACTTCAATATTCTGCCGCTGAGATTGAAACAACTACAAGTAGTGGGACTTCAAAAAATGCACCATGCCCATGTGGATCTGGTAAAAAATATAAAAGATGTCACGGTGAATCTTAAATAAGTTGTAATTCGGTACAAATCCATCTTTTATCGACCCCTTCAAATCTTAAGATTAGTGATCTAACTCGATTTCCAATAAGCAATGTCACAGTTATTTCAGAGACTCCTTCAATTGGTTGGCTAATATAAATCCTTCTAATTTTGCAAGATTCTTGAATTTTGTTTGCATAGTAATTAACTCGGCGGCTAACTAATCGATGACTATTCCCAGATATTTGAATTACAGACCTTTTGCCTGCCCAAATTTCAATTACGGTGACTATAAAACTTCTACTCCAAGTGCTTATGTTTGGAAGTTGAGATAATGGAGTTGGTAGAGCTGAGAACTTAGGATGAGACCATTCTTGTCCAAAGTCTCTATCTAAACTGGGGACTAAATATAGCTTTCTAGATTCATTTTTAACCGAATTTGAAGCACCAGACGACATATATTGATTCTGGCATTAAAGGAAATTAAAAATATCATCCGAAAGGATGAATAATTTTGACTTTAGCTGACTAAGAATTTGACTATGGTTAAGGACAAATTTGAGATATTCAAGAACTCAAGATTAGTTTTAGGATTATCTGTTTTATTAATTGCTGTTTTCTCGGCAGGGCTAATATCAAAGGAAGCCAATCGAACTGTTCAAGTGTGGGCAGCGAGCTCAAGCCTTTCACCTGGCAGTTTTATCTCAGAAGAAGATATTCAAAAGGTCTCAGTTTTGTTACCTGATTCGTCAAAAAACTACATTTCAGTTAAAGCTCAGATTGTGGGTGCCATTGTTTTGAATAAAATCAATGTTGGAGAGCTAATACCAGTTGCAGCTGTCTCTGCATCAGCAAACTCCATTAACCAAAGGCTAGTCCCAATTTCTGTTGCAGTTACAGATATTCCATTGAGCCTAAATCGCGGAGACATTATTGATATTTACAGCATTCCTACTAGAGATTCAAAATTTTTTACTGGGCCACAACTAATTAGTGAACAAATATCGGTCTCTGAAGTATTTAAAGAAACTAACTCGGGACTTGTTAGCATAACGGCAATATTTAGTAGCGATCAAGTCCTACCACTACTAGAGGCACTGTCTGATTCTAAAGTTGTAGTTGTTAGAAGTTTTTGAAATTGAAGATAGTTACTGCAATCTCTGATTCAGGTACAGAGCAAAAAATTTCTTCATTACTCTTTACACAAGGTTTTGATATTTTATATCGAGCTCTATCACCCAGTAATTTACTTAAATTTATTATGAGCAATTCTGAAGCAATGATAATTGTTCATTCAAATAATTTCTTAAGTAATTCGGATCTAGCTAATATAGTGAAACTCAATAATAAGAATCGATTTGTTGAAGTTAGCTTAGACTCTTTTTCAGCTCTAGAACTTCTTTCGGATCTTTCAAATTTGAGCCAAAACAACAAAACTTATAATGTTGAAAGACTCAAAAATG
>JACCDH010940071.1_pt1 | contig 47064 bp, 52 predicted proteins | sample 7442481 | NCBI WGS metagenome assembly JACCDH01 (sample SAMN15323433, study PRJNA562643) | freshwater metagenome | isolation source: river surface water | place: USA:Blue River Watershed | collected 2017-08-15
TGCAGCTTGCTCCTTGTATTCCCAACTTCTCCATAAAATAGACGAACACGATTCGGGAGAAATAACAGAATACCAAGTGTTTTCCAACATGAATACGCGATCTCCTACTCCAATTCCTAGGGCACCACCAGAAGCACCTTCACCGATAATTACGGTAATGATAGGTGTTTTCAAACGGATCATTTCAAAAATATTGCGTGCAATAGCTTCTCCTTGACCGCGTTCTTCTGCTTCTAAACCAGGATAGGCTCCGGGTGTATCCACCAATGTAAGTACCGGAATGCCAAATTTTTCAGCCATTTTCATCAAACGGAGTGCTTTGCGGTATCCTTCTGGATTGGCCATCCCGAAATTACGGTACTGACGCATTTTAGTGTTGATTCCTTTTTGCTGCCCAATGATCATATACGATTGTCCGTCGATTTGACCCAAACCACCAATCATCGCTTTATCGTCTTTGAAATTACGATCGCCAAACAATTCTAAGAAAGTTCCATTGGTTAAATTGGTAATATGCTCTAAAGTATATGGTCTATTAGGATGTCTTGACAGTTGGACACGTTGCCAAGCTGTAAGATTCTTGTATATGTTACGCTTTGTTTCTTCTAACTTTTTCTCTATTTGCTTGCAGGTTGTAGACACGTCTACATCCGATTCTTGACCAATAACTTGACACTTATCTAATTGATCTTCAAGCTCTTTAATAGGCAATTCAAAATCTAAATATTCCATAATCGGTTTATTAGGGTTTGGTTTTTAATCGTACAAAGATAAAATTTTCAATTGACTTTGTAAACTTATCTTGAATTAGTTGTTATTTTTTTTTGTATCCTTTTAGTATTCCGTTTGCAATAACGGTTGCTAAAATGATGAGCGCCCCCACATAAAACAAGGGTGCCATTTGTTCTTTGTCTTTAAAAATAAAATAGGCCAATATGATTCCGTAGATGGGTTCTAAATTGATGGTTAGCATCACAGTATAGGGACTCAAGTATTTCATTACGGCTGTAGAGGCTATAAAAGCATAGGCAGTACACACCGAGCTCAATATCAAAAGATAAACCAAATCGGACGTACTGAGTTGGAAAAAATCGGCCGAAAAACTATTGGTAAACAACAACGAAATGGAAAAAAACAACACGCCCCCAGCTAATTCATAAAACGAAATAAGCGTGGGTTCATAGGTTTTTACAAACTTGCTGTTGATTACGGCAAAGGAAGCCGAAAGAAAAGCAGATATCAAAGCCAAAACAATGCCTTCTACATACTGGGTTTCTACATTGAAAATAATGGTGAGTCCGGCAATAACAATGAGTCCGAAGAAAATCTCATACCACACGATCTTTTTTCCAAAAAACAAGGGTTCGATTAAGGATGCAAAAAAGGCCCCGGTAGAAAGACAGGCCAAAGTAATGGAAACATTTGCCACTTTAATGGCTCTAAAAAATGTAAACCAATGCAAGGCAATGATTAAACCGGCTACTAAAAATTTTAAGAGGGTTGCTTTAGGAATTCGAATGGGAATGCGTTTGTAGCGAATGTATCCATAAATGAAGAGCACCGCAAAAAGCATACGAAACCACACCAAGGGTAAGGCATCCAACGAAATAAGTCTCCCAAGTATGGCTGTAAAACCCCATATGAATACAATGAGGTGCAGTTGCAAGTAACTCTTTACACTATCGCTTGGCATTGCGCAATAATTTATAAGCTAATATTCCAAAAACAATATTGGGCAACCAGACCGCAATAAATGGCGAAATACTCGATTTTTCGGCCAAAGTACCAAACACTTTATCAAAGAAAATAAAGACAAAGGCAATAACGATTCCGATGGCAAGATTGATTCCCATTCCTCCTCTTCGTTTCATAGAAGATACCGCCACGGCAATTATGGTTAAGATAAACGCCGAAACCGGCAAACTGAATTTTTTATAAAAAACAACCAAATACGTATTGATGTTGGCGTTTCCACGCGATCGTTCTTTATTGATAAAAGCATTCAACTGACCAATGGTCATGGTTTCTGCCACATATACCACGGGCGTTAAATCATCGGGTTCAAAATTGTATTTCACCGAAATTTTATCGCGCTTGATCAATTGATCGTCCATAGCACCCACAATACGTTTGTTGTAATTGTATAACACATAGATTTTTTTCAATTCGTCGTAATGAATGCGATTGGCATTGACTTTTTCCAGCAATTGGTTGTCTTTGATGCGTTCAAACGTAAAATTAAAACCCGTTTGCGACATGTAGTTGTAATTGCTGACGTAGATGTTTTCTTCAATATTTCCTTCTTTTTTAATTTGTCTGAAAATGTCTGAAGTTTCTCTGGTTTTATTGTTTCCTTTTAAATTTTGATACCTGAAATCGTTAAATCCTTTGCTGGCTTTGGGCACAAGAAAAAATCCCATAATGAGCGAAAAAACAGACACAATTACTGCTCCATAAATGAAAGGCCGCAAAAAACGACTGAAGGAAATTCCCGAACTCAAAATAGCGATGATTTCGGTATTATTGGCCAACTTAGACGTGAACCAAATGATGGACAAGAACAAGAAAATAGGAAATAGCAAATTGGCAAAATAGATCGTAAAATCGCCATAATAGATTAAAATGTCTTTCAATGGGATTTTCTTTTCAATCATCTTGTTCACTTTTTCAGACACGTCGATGGTAATTCCAATAGGAATAAACATGACCAACATGACAGCAAATGTGACCAAATAACGTTTTAATATGTATTTATCTATTATTTTCATATTACAAGTTTCAGGTTTCAGGTTTCAGGTTTCAAACCAACTTGAAACTTGAAACTTGAAAAAAATTTTAAAGTCTTTGACTCATTTGTACCACCATTTTATCTTTCCAAGCTCTAAAGGTTCCGGCGATAATTTGGCGTCTGGCTTCGCGAACCAACCACATATAAAACCCTAAGTTGTGTATCGTAGCAATTTGTTTTCCTAAGAATTCATCGGCGGCAAATAAATGGCGCAAATAGGCTTTTGAATATTCGGTGTCAACCCAGGTGTGCCCCATTTCATCAATGGGTGAAAAATCGGCTTCCCATTTTTTATTTTTCATGTTCATGGTACCGTGGGCGGTAAACAACATACCGTTTCGGGCATTACGTGTTGGCATTACACAGTCGAACATATCGATCCCTAAGGCGATGTTTTCTAAAATATTGATGGGCGTTCCAACTCCCATTAAATAGCGGGGTTTATCTTCGGGAAGAATGGCTGTAACCACTTCGGTCATCGCGTACATTTCTTCAGCAGGTTCCCCTACAGATAAGCCTCCGATGGCATTTCCTTGCGCGCCTGCATTGGCAATATATTCTGCCGACTCGGCTCTTAAATCTTTATACGTACTTCCTTGAACAATGGGAAAAAACGTTTGTTCGTACCCGTATTTGAACGGTAATTTTTCTAAATGATTGATGCATCGATCCAACCAACGGTGTGTCATGTGCATCGAACGTTTGGCGTAGCGATAATCACACGGATAAGGTGTGCATTCGTCAAAAGCCATGATGATATCGGCGCCAATGGTGCGCTGTACTTCCATTACATTTTCGGGTGAAAAGAAATGATAGGACCCATCGATGTGTGATTTGAATTTTACCCCTTCTTCTTTAATCTTTCGATTGGACGATAAAGAATATACTTGGTACCCTCCCGAATCGGTCAAGATGTTTCGATCCCAATTCATGAATTTATGCAAACCACCCGCAGCTTCTAAAATTTTAGTTTGCGGCCGTAAATACAAATGATAGGTATTTCCCAATATGATATCGGGATTGATGTCTTCTCTCAACTCGCGTTGGTGCACCCCTTTTACCGAGGCAACGGTTCCAACGGGCATGAATATAGGGGTTTCAATAACTCCGTGATCGGTTGTTATTTTTCCGGCTCTGGCTTTGCTTTGTGGGTCTTTGGTAATTAAATCAAACTTCATAGTATGCTTTTACGAAACGCAAATATAATTGAATTAGAATTTAGTCTCGAAGTTTCGGCATAGAATTTAGAATTATTTATGAAAAGGAGTTTTGAATTACGAGGTAAGAGTTGGGAGTTGGGAGTTGGGAGATGGGAGTTGGAAGTTTTGAATTACGAATTATCAATTATGAATTACGAGGGACGAGTTGGGAGATGGGAGATGGGAGTTGGGAGTATTGAATTACGAATTATTAATTAGGAATTACGAGGTAAGAGTTGGGAGTATTGAATTACGAATTATCAATTATGAATTACGAGGGACGAGTTGGGAGTATTGAATTACGAATTATTAATTAGGAATTACGAGGTACGGTTTACGAGTTACGATTTACGGTTTACGAGTCACGGTTTACGATTTACGAGTTACGGTTTACGAGTTACGGTTTACGATTTACGAATAACGACTAACTATCAACAATTCTTAATAACTTCTAATAAAATGATTTGTAGCAGCAAAAAAATAAAATTACTTTTGTGGTCATATAACAAATATTCTATCATAAATGTCTAACACACAACAACTACACGATTTTACAACACAAGTTCGAAGAGATATTCTTCGTATGGTTCACGCCGTAAATTCTGGGCATCCAGGAGGTTCTTTGGGCTGTGCCGAATTTTTGGTTACCCTTTACCAAGATGTTATGCAACGCAACGCAGGTTTTGCTATGGACGGCATTAACGAAGATATTTTCTTCTTATCGAACGGACACATTTCGCCTGTATTTTACAGCGTATTGGCCAGAAGTGGGTATTTCCCAGTTGCTGAATTGGCAACGTTTAGAAAACTGAACTCGAGATTGCAAGGTCACCCAACCACGCACGAAGGCTTGCCAGGTATTCGAATGGCTTCCGGTTCCCTAGGGCAAGGATTGTCTGTAGCGCTAGGTGCTGCACAAGCTAAAAAATTGAATAACGATGCGCATTTGGTGTACGCACTTTTGGGCGATGGTGAATTGCAAGAAGGTCAAAACTGGGAAGCTATCATGTATGCTTCGGCTAAAAAAGTAGACAACTTAATTGCTACCATCGACTTGAACGGAAAGCAAATTGACGGTACTACCGACGAAGTGTTAAACATGGGAAGTTTGAAAGCAAAATTTGAAGCCTTTGATTGGATTGTTTTAGACATTCCAGCGGGTAACGACATCGACGCTATCAAAGCAGGCTTGGCAGAAGCAAAAGCAAAATCGGGTCATGGAAAACCGGTTTGTATCTTATTGCATACCGAAATGGGTAACGGTGTAGATTTTATGATGCACACCCATGCTTGGCACGGAAAAGCGCCAAACGACGAGCAATTAGCCAGTGCATTAGCACAAAACCCTGCAACTTTAGGAGATTATTAAATAGCTTTATGCATGATGCGTTAAGCGTATTGCTTATTGCCTAGTGCCTTCAGCTTATAGCAAAAAACAAAATGAAAAAATATACCAACACAGGCAGCAAAGATACCCGTTCGGGATTTGGAGCTGGTATGACCGAATTGGGTCAGAAAAATGATAATGTAGTGGCGCTTTGTGCCGACTTAATTGGATCGTTAAAATTTGATGATTTCAAAAAGAATCATCCCGAGCGTTTTTTCCAAATTGGAATTGCAGAAGCCAACATGATCGGCATTGCAGCGGGTTTAACGATTGGAGGGAAAATTCCGTTTACCGGAACGTTTGCTAACTTTTCTACCGGAAGAGTGTACGATCAAATTCGTCAATCGGTGGCGTATTCTGATAAAAATGTAAAAATTTGTGCTTCGCATGCCGGATTGACTTTAGGGGAAGACGGTGCCACGCATCAAATTTTAGAAGACATTGGTTTGATGAAAATGTTACCAGGAATGACGGTAATCAACACCTGCGATTACAACCAAACCAAAGCAGCAACCTTGGCGTTAGCCGATCATCATGGTCCGGCTTATTTGCGTTTTGGGCGCCCTGTAGTGCCTAACTTTATGCCTGCCGACGAACCGTTTGTAATTGGAAAAGCGATTCTTTTAAACGAAGGAACCGATGTTACCATTATTGCAACCGGACACTTGGTTTGGGAAGCCTTAGTTGCGGCTGAAGCTTTAGCAGCCAAAGGTATTTCGGCTGAAGTGATTAACATTCACACTATCAAACCTTTAGATGAAGAAGCGATTTTAAAATCGGTACAGAAAACGGGTTGTGTGGTTACGGCCGAAGAGCACAACATTATTGGTGGTTTGGGCGAAAGTGTTTCGAGATGTTTGGTTCAAAACCATTTAGTTCCTCAAGAATTTGTGGCGGTAAATGACAGTTTTGGCGAAAGCGGAACTCCGGATCAATTGATGGAAAAATACGGATTAAACAGTGCTGCAATTGTTGAAAAAGCAGAAAAAGTTTTGGCACGAAAATAAATTCCAAATTTATATCCCTAAAAAATCCTCAAGCAATTGAGGATTTTTTTTGCGTATTGAATACTAAAAAATTAAAAAAAATTATTGATAGTTAAAAATATTTTATATTTTTGAAAAAAAATATAGTACTATCATTTATAGCATACTATACTTATTGGAGACAAAATTGAATTTACAATTACGCAAAACCTAATAATCCCTAATATTTTGTTTTGATATTATAAATTAGTAACTGGTCGTATTTAAAATAATTTTTGTCTTGTTACGGAGCATTCACTTAATTCTTCCAACAAGCCTCCGTTTTCATTTGAAAAAAGTTGGAATTTATACGAACCATGAAAACACAAATCATTTCCATTAGCAAACACTTTATTTTTATTTTCGTTCTGTTATTCGCCACATCGTGTAGCGATCATCGACCTTCTAAACCCATAAACAATGGTGTTAATTTTAAATCTTTCAAAGCGGCTACTTCTAAATTAAACAATCTAAATGCTTTATCCAAAATTTTCAACAAAAGTACTTTCAGCAACCGATTGGCAGATGGCGAACAAATTGTAGTCACCGCAGAAATGCTACAAGAATTCCAATCTTCAACAGGAATTGTCTTGAATGTTTCGTTAGAAAACATCAATGCTATAGTCAATCAAGTCTTTGAAAGCATTGTCGTTAATGATCCTAGTTCGTCGATTGAACAAATTAACGTTCATCAAACTACAAAAAATGCCACCAAATACCTTTTAACTAGTTCTTTTTATACCGATATTTCCACATATGAAGGATTTGATGCTTTACCAGAAATTGAGAAAGAATCACTATTGCTTTCCAATGCCATAAAAAATGACATTTTAGGGAGCAGTACTCAGCAAGCTTCTTTTTTTGGGACAACTACGTCTTCTACAACTGGCAACTGTTGGGTTGATGGTCCAAATGGCTCTGGATATGTAAGTTGTGCCGGTTTAGGTGCCGCAACAGGTGCATTGATTGGCGGATCTTGTTGTGGATTAGCTGGTGCTGGAGTAGGCGCCTTAGTCGGATGGATTATTGGAAGTACATTAGACAAATAATTAATTCAAGACGGACAAACAATTGTCCGTCTTTAACTTATTATCTCATGAAATATTTAATTATAAAACTTATGATTTGCAGTTTTTTTTCCGCTTTTGGGCAAAAAGACTTGAAGTATCCCTTAGCAATAGAGGCGCATTTTGGTTTGAATACAGCACAAATCAAAAACAGTGAGTCATTGATAAAAACCGTGAGTTCTACATCTTCTGGCCTTGGAGCCACGTATTATTTTTCGAAATTTATTTATGTACAAACCGGCATATCGGTGCTCGAGGATGTTTCCCTATCCAATCTTAATTTTGATACCTTCAAAATACCACTTAGCGTTGGCACTTCGATCAAATTAGATGGCGCTCCTTATTTTTTGTTTGGCGAATTGGGTGGCGCGTATCGGGTGGCCTATCATGTTGTGAACAACTTAGAGGAAAGGATTCACCCAAAAAATGGCGTGCTTGGATTTCAAACAAGATTGGGGATGCAGTTTCAGCTTTCTCAAAAAATATATTCAAAAATAGCTTATGAAGCCGAGTATGGATATGACTCATTTACATTTACAAACTATGCCCCCCTTACAATTGATAAAATATCTTCCATTAGTTTGTTTTTTGGGTATCGTTTTTAGCGCGTATGTTCACTATAATCGAGACACCTACTTGGATGAGGGCTATTATTTGGTATTGTTTGAAACCGATTCAAAAATAGCCCCTCATTTGAGAACATTCAATAAGATCGAAGGTACCCGTTACAATCATATTGGGTTGCTAATTCGGAAATTTCCAAACAATCAACTGCTGCATGTTCATCCCGACTATCGCGGTGTAGACAATGTGATTTCCCAACTTGACCTGCATACATTTGTGGAAAATAATACTAAAATTTGTGAAATTTGGCAGGTTCATTTCACGGCATCCGAAAAACAAAAACTCCAACACGGTTTGGATTCGTTATCACACTGTAAAACGATTCACTATGATTATGCTTTTGATTTAGGCAATAACAATTTGTATTGTTCGGAGTTTGTATATGATCTCTTTAAGAGTATGAATGTAAAAAAATTTCGATTTTTAGTTTCCAAAGACAAACTTCAATATCCCCTAAACCTCTTGTATCGAAAAGACAGTATTACTTATATTCCTGTAGACTTTTTTAAAACCAACGCGCATTTTACACCTGTCAAATGGAACTGAGGCATTTGGCAGTTAACTAACTATTTATGAACTGGAAAGCCAAAATCACCCACTACAAAGGCACATCTCGTATTGCCGTCTATTTTGAAAAGAATTCGGATACTATTGCGTGCATCAAAACCATTGAAGGGGCGCGCTGGAGTGTTTCAAAGCAGTATTGGCATGTGCCCGACACGGATGCCAACCGAATGCGTTTTCATCTTCCCTTAGCTGCTAGTTTGGTTCCAAATGCGGAAGGCCTTGAAAGTATTGCTACTTTTAAACGCTATTTGCTCTCCAAACGGTACAGTCGCAACACCATTAAAACTTATTGTGACGCCTTAAAATCGTTTTTTACCTTTTGCCAAACAAAAGCTGTAAATGAGATTACAAATGACGATGTTATTGCTTATAACAATGCTTACATCCTCAAGCATCAATTATCGGCTTCGTATCAAAATCAAATTGTGAATGCTATTAAATTGTACTTTAAAATTGTACAAGACACCAAGATTGAAATTGAAAAGATACACCGGCCCAAACGTGCCAAAGTATTGCCCAATGTTTTGAGCAAGGAAGATGTTATTGCAATAATCGCCGCCACTACCAACCTCAAACACAAGGCGTTATTGGCGCTAATTTATTCGGCGGGGCTGCGCATTAGTGAGGCATTGGCGATGCAGCCAAAAGATATTGATTCAAAAAGAATGTTGATCCATGTTAAAAATGCCAAAGGAAAAAAAGACCGTTATACGTTATTATCGGAAAAAGTGTTGGTGCTTTTGAGGGAGTATTACAACATTTACCAACCCAAGACCTATTTATTTGAGGGACAAGCTGGCGGCGCATATAGCAGTAGAAGTGCGCAAACCGTATTAAAGCTAGCGGTTAAAAAAGCGGGTATTGATAAGCCGGTTAGTTTGCACACTTTGCGCCATAGTTTTGCCACCCATTTATTAGAGAGTGGCACCGATTTGCGGTACATACAAGATTTACTGGGCCACAGCAGTCCGAAGACCACAATGATCTATACGCATGTGAGCAGCAGCAGTTTAAAAAAAATAAAGAATCCTTTTGATAGTTAACTAAAACTTTTATATTTGATAACAAATAAGCGCAACATAAAAGCTAAAAACCTGCGCCTATCTCGCCAAATTGACAGCATACCAGTCCAGAACAAGCGAGTATAAAGAAGTTGTAAGCCATTTTTTGAAAACTGAATACTTAACAAAAAAAATATGAAAATAAATATTTTAATTACTACACTATTAGTATTGATATTCAATAGTTGTGATAAAAAAATTGAAACAAAAATTGAAAATTTAAAAAAAGACACTATTTCAATCAACTCAAATTTAGATAATAATAAATCTAAAAATAAATCAAAAACAGAAGTAAGTTATGTAAAGCTAGATTCAAATAAGTACCAGGGGAAAATTTACAGAGAATTAAACGAAATTGATTTTTTTAAAAGTTATAGCGATGCTGGAGGTGCTATGATAGATTCCTACAACGGAAAAGATTATTGTATTTCTCATTTCTATAAAAATAACAAACATTTAATTGTTTTAAATCAAATATTGAAATTAGATGAACAAAAAGTAAAATATTTAGCACTTGACATGATTGAGATTTCTGGTATAAGTGAAAATACTTATCTAAGTTTTGGTTTATGTCGTAAAAATAAAAATGCAGATAGTGAAATTATAGCAGTTCATGTAAATGAAGATGAAGAATATTTTAATAAAATTTTAATTGCATGGAGAGCTGACAGAAAAAAATCGATGATTTATGAAATTAAATCTGAGAATATTGATTGTACTAATGATGGATATGGAGTATAAATAAAACGGCTTACAACAGGCGTTTGGCAAGATTGCGAATTTTGTAGTAGATACACGTTTATTTCTCGCAAGAAATTTTATCTTTAACATTAAATAATCGGTTCCGTAGCTCGCTACCTCGCCAAGCGCCGGAACGTTATACCACATTTTTAAGCACGCAACTATAAAACTAGAACAATTGGAAGAATTAGCAGAACAAAGAATAATAATTGATATCGACCTTGCTCCAACGGTCGATAATGTTTACACTGGAAAGTGTTTAGTTGCGAACTCGGAAATAGTTATGCTGCTTAATTTTGATGAAGATAATGGAGAGTTTGACGGGTTTACTATTGTGAAAAATAGTGACGTTGAAAAATATAGAAAATGGGAAGAAGAAGATTATGCAGAATTAAAAAATGACAATTCAGAAAGTTTGATAGCAAATATTGAATTGTATAATTTTAAAGATTTAGAAAGTTCTCTGAAAAGTTTAACTTCTGAATTTATTGCAATATTTACTTATGATGACGAAGATGATTTTTTCGTTGGAAAAGTATTATCAACAAACAATGATTCCGTAGAATTATATTTAGTGGACGAAGATTCCAAATGGACAGATATTGAAGTTATAAAATTCAGTGATATAAGCTATCTTGGTTTTGACACGGAATACGAAAGAGAAATAAAGAAAAACGTGGTATAACAGCCGTTTCTCGCAATTGCGAATTTTGTGGTAAGTTCACGTTAACGTTTCGCAAGAATTTTTATCTTTAACGGAAAATAATTCGTTCCGAACTTCGCAACTGCGTGAAGCGGCGGAACGTTACCGGCAAGTTTAACAGACAACTCAACGACAATGACCAACAAACACTAACAGACAAAAAAAGACAATGTTTCAAGGACTTAAAAACGGATGGGATGTAATTAACGCATCAATTAAGGCATTTTTTAAACACCCTATTTTTCTACTTCCACTTTTAGTGGTATGGGCAATTTATGCACCGACAGTTATTTATTTTAAATGGCACTTTAACTGGGACAATTACACTACTCAAGAAACAATGTTTATTGTGTTCTTCATTATTTGGGGCTTTGCTCTGATGCTGACTTTATCATGTTCCGTTTTACTTGAATTGCTTCAACAAAAAGAAACAGGCAAACCATTTAACCTTTTCAAATCGTTAGGTGAAACTTTGACAAAAAATATCTTACATATTATTATACTTTCATTCATTTGGGCAGTTATTTGGTTCTTGCTGACAATTCTTGAAGCAATTTTTAGAAAGAAAAATAGTTCAGGCGACAGTGAAGAAGAAACCGCTGAAAATGTTGCTCGAACATTAGCGGGTGCAGATGATGTATCACTTCTCTCTTTGACTTTTGATGCTTTGAAAAAAGGTATTCGTATGATTGTATTTCTTATAATACCCGCTTTCGCTTGGGAGGACTTGAGTGTTGGTAAATCTTTCAAAAGAGGACTTTCAGTTTTAAAACAAAGAGTAACAGAATTTATTTCAGGTTATACCCTTTCTTATTTGGCTGCTTTTATTGTTTTTCTTCCACCGAGCATTATGTTTTATATGAGTGGAGAACTCAAAGTTGATTTTCCAGAATGGAGTTGGGTAGTTTGTATAATTTACATTGCATTTGCATGGAGCTACACAATTTATTTAGAACAAATGTTTACTGCAGAATTATATTTATGGCAATTAAAATGGGAGAGAGAGGTTCGCAAAGCAGAGAAAGAAGGAAGAACACCACCAAAATTTCATGAGGTAGCAAGACCTTCAATTATTGACAACAATCCTGACTTAATTCATGACAATTAAAGAGACAACAATGAAAGGAAGAAAACCAGCCGGTAACAGCACCTACAAGAAATTGGCGGTTCAGTGGTTAAATGAAGCTTTGTGCTTCGTATTAAGTTTTGTAGTGGCAGACAGTTTAATGCTTCGAAATCGCCAACTTCTTGTAGCTGCAAAACGTTAGCAACTATTATAAAAAAATGCGAACAATAATCATAATAATACTATTTTTTCAGCTTGGATATTCTCAAAATACTTTAATGATTGATTTTGAGTTATGCCGTAATGCAGACCATACTACTGAATTTTGGAATGAATATCGTTTAATTAAAAATGATACAATAATTTCCGAGCATAAAGATAGCTCTCTAAAACTTTCTGATGGAAAATATCAAATTGAATATAAAACCTATTTTGGTTGGAAAAAAACTAATGCATTTTTACTTTTTGGCAATATATTTTTTCAAGTAAATCTTTGTATAGATAAATTAGAAAATGATTCTTTAGATATTTATAATTTAGGTATTACCTCAATTAAAAATGGGGAGAAATTAATCATTACAAATAATTATGCAGGTTGTTTTAGTGAAGGTGGTGAAAAAATTATAATTGAACGTAATAAAAATAGTTTTACATTAATATATAATGACAAAAAAAGAAAACTAAAAAGACGTGAATTTGACTATTTTAAAGAATATGAAATTGAGTTAATAAATCTTAACACAAATGAATTAAATACAATTTGTACAGCCTATTCTCAAAACATTATTGAATATGGTAATAACAAATTTGAATATTCCGAAAATTGTCCAAAATGGAATGGTTTTGGAATCTTAAAGAGAAGGTTAAAATTAAAATAACATTTGCTAACAGCGGTTTCGCGCAATGGCTGGTTTAGTTTTTCTCAGACGGAAATGTGCCATATAGAAATTTTAATATCTTTACAATAAACAATTATAAAAGCCGCCACTTCGCAAAGCCGCGACACGTTAGCTGCAAGACCAAAAAAATCGTAACTAAAACAAAATGAGAAATTTATTATTAATTATATTCGGACTTTTAACATTCAATGGATTTGCACAAGATTATTTGCTTGCAGACGAAAATTCAGATAAAAATATGATTGCAGATATTATTAAAATATCTATTGCAGAAAAAAAGTTGAAAAAAAATCCTGTAATTGTAGTCAATGAAAGAGTATTAAAAAACGACCAATTAGACAGATTTAATTTCTATAAATCCGATATTTTAGAATTTAGTTTAATAGCAATGGACAATACTGAAATGACGGAAATTTATGGGGAACAAAGTTTAAATGGAGTTTTACTGATTGAAACAAAGCCATTTCAAGAAAGAGCAGTAAAAAGTATTTCAGATAGTAAAGTTTTATATCTACTAAATGGCAAAATTATAACTCAGGTTGAACTTGAAAAAATAAATCCAAATAAAATTGAATCTGTGGACGTAATCAAAGACAAAAAAGAAATAGCAAAATATACAACCGATGAATATGATGGGGTTGTGCTAATTAAACTTAAGAAAACGTAATGAAGTCCTGCAGCTAACAGCGGTTTTGCGCAATGGCTGGTTTAGTTTTTCAAAGTCGGAATTATGAAAGTAGAAAAATTAATATCTTTAAATAAACAATTAAACGAGCCGCCACTTCGCAAAGCCGCGGAACGTTAGCGGTAATTGTCACAAGAATCATCTTATATTGAAATAATCCATGAGAATCCTACTGAAAATTTTATTTTGGCCAATCAATATCTTATTCGCTTTCATAATTTATTTCTTGTCACTGCGGCCATTATCACCTTCAGAAGAACAACTGGTTATAAATTATTCCGAAAAGTCACTGACTGGGTTTATATTGGAGTGTTTATTTATTCAAAGTCTATTTGCATTAATTTTTTCCGCAATAGTTTATATAATATTTAAATCTATTATTAGAGAATATTTAAATAATCGTTCGTATTTATTGACGCTTATTATATATTTGGTGTTTTCATTGTTTTGCGGAATAGAATATTTTATCTATGTCAAAAAGTTAGCATATTAAAATACACAACTACCGCTAACAGCAGTTTGTAGCAACTGCGAAGCTCGCGCTTCTCTGGAAAATCCTGCGGATTTTCAAAAGGAGTTTTGTACTTGGAGTTTTTAGTGTTAAATTTATCGCAGCTGCTACAAGCTGCGGCACGTTATAGCCCATTTTAAAAGACGACACAACTTGAGACTAACAACATACATATTGACATTAACCACATTGACATTCTTGACAAGTTGCGACAATTTTGAAAGACGCTTTTACGAAAAAATTGACCAAGGACAATTAAACGCAATTAAAAACGGCTCTGACACTTTTGACCTTGCAACTATTACAGATTTTGAATGGGACAGCGTAATTCTAATTCGTGGAAATGAAAGTGTGCCATACTTCAAAGAAGAGATTGAAGAAGTTCTTAATAATCGGACAAGTGAGGTGCATTGGGAAGACAGACGATTTAAAGAAGTTAATGACCCTAAATTAATTTACAAAACAACTGACTTGCCGACAAATCGTGACCGTTTTTACTTTCTAACACCCGACAAAAAAATTATAGAAAAGGAAATTAAAAGCGGCATTTATAAGCACAAACCAGCGTTTGATTTTAATTATTGTTTAACTGACAGCGTAAACGAGAGATATTGGCTTAAGAAAAATGAATGTAAATTCATACTTAAATCCAATTCAAGAAAGGCAGGACAAGGAACAGTATTTTTTTATCCAGCTTGCAAGACAATTTTTTCGGCAGACAGTGTTAAATTTCACGACAAATAAAAAATAACGGCAGAAAGAAAAACGAGCTATAACAGCCGTTTCAAGCAATTGCGAGTTTTGTGGGAAGTTCACTTTCGCGTTCCGCAAAATTTTTTATCTTTAACAGAAAATAAAAAGTTCCGAAGTTCGCAACTGCGTGAAGCGGCGGAACGTTATGCCGCAGTTTCCCCGAACTCAACAGAAACCAAGATGAATAAACTAAAACTGATTTATTTCTTACTAATTGGAGTTTCAATTTCAGGAATTCTGATAACACCATATGGAATTGTAAACACAATGGTAAGTTTGAAATATGAAACTGAAAATATTACTGATTGTATTTCAAATGTTAGCGGTGAAAATCTTTGCCATACAATTAGAAACTTGAAAATAGCGTTTGTAATTTGTTTGCTTTCATTGATTGCGTTGATTTATTTCAGAAAGAGAATATTGAAACTAAATTAAGAATGGAAAGTGGAATCCGAAGTGGAAACTGGCAAAGTTTGCGTGCTCAAGTTGGTAGGAAAACCGACGGCATAACAGCCGTTTCTCGCAATTGCGAATTTTGTGGTAAGTTCACGTTTGCGTTTCGCAAGAATTTTTATCTTTAACAGAAAATAATCAATTCCGAAGTTCGCAACTGCGTGAAGCGGCGGAACGTTATGCCTCATTGTAGGACGACCGCAGACAACAAAAAAATGACATATTAAAAAAACAATAATTTATGACAATCAAGAGAATTACAAATTTCGGAATTTTACTTTGTTTATTGACCTTTAACCTGAACGCTCAGACAACGGAAAAGGTTGACACTACAAAACTGTTAATTGGACAATGGATTTTTGTAAAAACCTTGGACACAAATAATAATGAAGTTAAATACGTAACGCAAGACTATAAAGGACCAGACGGCAGTGACATTCAAATTGTAGCAAATGGACCGGACATTACTATCAATGCTGACCATACATACGTCAAAAAATTTACTGACGTAAACTCAGACAAGGGAAATTGGAGACTGATTTCCAACTATGAAGTAGAATACGAAATGTTAATCGAAAAGGACTCAAGACAAGGAAATATGATAAAGCAAACACAAGAATTTTTGGTTAAGAAATGGCGAACAGACTCTAACGGAAACTATTTGGACGCTTCAACTGACAAAATCGTTTTACTGACAGAAAACGAGATGAGAGTTGAATACCACAAAAAGTATGTTCTAGTTTATAGAAAGAAATAAAACGAGAGTGGACACGACAGAAAAACAACGAAGGCATAACAGGTGTTTGGCAAAAAAGCGGGTTCAGTGCTTAAATGAAGCTTTGTGCTTCGTATCAAGTTCAGTGCTTGCAGATAGTTTAGTGCTTCGAAATCCGCTTCTTCGCCAAGCGCCAAAACGTTAGCTGTCAGTTTTTTAGAACTTAAAATACAAAAAAACTAGAATATTTAATAAACTATAAAACCAAATGGACATTATAGAAAAAGCAAAGAGTGACGAGGAAAAATTTTTGGAAGCTCAAATAGCAAAAATTCAAATGAAAAAATGGGGAAAATGGGTAATTTTAAGGTTTCTTGCAGTTGGAATTATAGGTCCTTTTGTCTTGCCTTTGATACCTATGCGTAGAGGAAGTTCGGCAGAAAGAATGGGTTATGAAAATGCTGTTTTATTTTTTGTGGCAATTAATCTAATAATTATTCCAATTGCTTCCTATATGTATTCCAAAAAGGTTGATGAAGAAGTAATGAACGTAAAAAGAAAATTATTACTCTTAAAACTAAAACAAAAAGAATCCACAGATAGTAAACCTATTAATTAAACCGAACAGCTAACAGCGGTTTCGAGCAATGGCTGGTTTAGTTTTTCTAAGACGGAAATGTGCCAAATAGAAATTTTAATATCTTTACAATATAACAATTAAAAAGCCGCCACTTCGCAAAGCCGCGGAACGTTAGGCGTTATATACTCAAACAGCAACCAAAAAATAACAAAAAGACCTAGGTTTAAAATGTACGATGGAAAAAGAAAAGAGATGAATTTTATTAATGATTTTTTCGGTTTCTTATTTAAATATTATTCCTTGGGGAAAGGAAAACACTATGGATTTTATTCAACATTTATTACTGTTTCTGCATTGATAAGTCTGAACACTATTTTTCTTGAAAACCTATTTTTATTTCAGATAGAAGATAAACGAAGTATCTTATTCAATTCCGAGGAATGGAAAAAGTTTATTGTGCCATCACTAATTATATTAGCCTGTTATTGGTATTTTAAGAGTAGGGTTAATTCGATTAGTAAACAATATAATACCTATTCTGTACAGAAAAAAAATATCATTCGTGTTTGGAGTCTATTATATATTTTTGTTTCAGTAATAACTTCAATTTTTTCGATTTACTCAGTAAGAAACAATATTAGATGGTGGTAAGTTGATATATCAAAAATAATAATGACCAATTTCACAATATAAATACAACGCCTAACACACGCTACAAGCAAGCTGGGCAATTGGCTTAATTTGAAAATAGTTTGTGTTTGATACATTTGTTTTTAACCGAAAGAATTCGCATCTTTAATCCCAGCCTGCGTTTAGCGCGGGAACGTTGGCGGTCAGTTGAAGCCGAACTTACGCAGAAAAAAATATGAAGAAATTTGACATTAATCTATATTTATCAATAATTTCCTTAATCATAGGATTTGGATATGTATTTTTTTATATGTTATCTGGACGAAATCAAAACCCTTTAACTTATAGGTATCAAAAAGTACTGAATGATAAAACTCTTTTAAGAAAACACCTAATTTTTAGTTTCTTATTGTCATCAGTTGGAATCTTCAGATACAATAGTTTAACTCTTGAAACCTATCTTTTCTCACCATTAATTTTTATAACTCTGCTCATATTTTCAAATACTATCATCCAAAAAATATATAACAGAAATATACTGATAGAAACTTTTAATAGATATAGTTTCGCCCCGAGAATTAATAAAAAAGCAACATATCTTGATATTTTTTTCGGTCTGTTAATTGCACTACTAAGTTTAGTTGGTCCAATAATTATGAAATCTGACAAATTTGATGAAATAAACAGGGAAAGAAAAAAGTTTAAGTCTGCATCAATTGAAGTAAAACGTACTCACGAAAACTTAAAAGAATATAATTTTGTAATAGTAAATCCGACTAATAACAACCGAACCGCCAACAGCCGTTTCTCGCAATTGCGAATTTTGTAGTAAGTTCACGTTTACATTTCGCAAGAATTTTTAACTTTAACGGAAAATAATTCGTTCCGAAGTTCGCAACTGACGAGAAGCGGCGGAACGTTGTGCGTCAGTTTAGAGCGACAGAAAACCGAAAGAAAACCGAAAGAAAAATGAAAAACAAAATTCTATATTTTCTAATTTTATCTTTATTCATAAATTGTAAAAAAGATAAAATTAAAATTGAAAAACAAACTAAAATTGAGCAAATATATGCTGAAAACAATTATGGAATGTTTGGTAAAATTAATCTGAAAATATATTCCGATAGTACTTACACTTGCGTACGATACGAAACAAGCCCAAATTATGAAAAAACTGAAAAGTTTAATGGTTTTTTAAAAATAGTAAAAGACACAATAAATTTTTTCCCATTTGATTTCAAACCAAATAATTCAACAAAAGCAGTAATTAAAAATAATTTCGTAGAATTTGTTGATGGAGAATTTCCGTTGAAAATCGAAATAAAAAGAAATAAATTAAAATCAAAAAATAGTTTAAAATTTGACAAAATTAAAGATTATGCCATTTTCTCATTCGATGAAAAATACCATAGTAACATTTATTATGGATATAAACCAAAATCAATAAAAGCATATGATTTAAAACAAAATGAGTTAGAAGAACTAGATAAAATATTGAAGAAATGTTTTGCAGAAAATAACTCTAAACTAAAAGACATAAATAATTACGTCAAACAATGTATTGTTGTAATAAATCAAAAACAAGAAATTGAAGTTTGGGTAAGTTGTCATTGCAAAAATAAATACGAAAAAGACAATTATAAATATTCAATAATCCGCATGCACGATAGCGGAAATTGTAATATAAATCTAAAAGTTAATTTAACAAAACATAATTATTCAGAATTAAACATAAGTGGAAATGCGTAAAAAACCGAACGCACAACAGCGGTTTGGCACAATAGCTACTTTTACCTTAAACACACGTTCGATTTTCCGCTGGAAAATCTTATATTAGCAAGAAATAAATCGTTCCACGCAGCCGCTACTGCGCCAAGCCGCGGAACGTTATAAGCAAGCCTGCCAAAATGCCGCAAAAATAGACTATGAAGAAAAATACTTTAGATTATTTCTCCATTAAATCAACTCTAGATGAATTGATAAAATTTGGCGAAACAGAAATTGCAAATAATCTTTTAGATATAATAAATCTTAACGAACTTCCAAAACCTGAAAAGCATAATCTTAAGAAAGACATAACTACTTCCTATTTCGAAATTAATTTATCCAGCGAAATTATTGATAAAATTATTAATTTATTTAGCGAATTAGAAGTTGAAAGCTTAACAGAAAATGGCGATTCAACAAATTCAACAAATCATTACGTTGAGTTATTGGATAAATGGTTAAAAATTCAAGATGAACAAAATTAAAACCCAACCAAAAACTATTAAAGAGAAAATCTGTATTTTCTTTGTCTTATTAGGAATGACAAGCATAGTGTATTTTATTGCTACGAGTTTAACTAAACAAAGAGAAGAAGAAATTGCATTTATTAATAAAGATTTCTCTTTAACACGCGGAATAATTACAAAAAAATCCGTTCATAAAGGTCGACACATTACAGTCAAGTATAAAGTTGGAGAGAAATTTTACGAAGATAGTGATGGATTTAACGAAAATGATAAAGTTGAAGAAGGCGACAGCGTTTATATAAAATATTCAAAATCGAAACCTGAATTAATGATAACAGAATTTAACGACGAATATGGAAATTAAAATAAAGGCCAGCTTATAACAGCGGTTTCGCGCAATGGCTGGTTTATTTTTTCTAAGACGGAAATGTGCCCAATAGAAATTTTAATATCTTTACAATAAACAATTAAACAAGCCGCCACTTCGCAAAGCCGCGGAACGTTACCAGCCATTTTAGCGCACCGAAATAATGAAAGAATATTTTATTTTACAATTCAAAATGCTAAACAGACAATTAACCGAATGGGGAATTGAACCTGTAATTGGTTATCTTGTTGGTCTTTTTGCATTTATTGGTATTTCGATAAAATTATTTGAAAAAACTCAATTTGCTGAATATATCTATATTGCATTGGCTTTAAGTTTAGTAATAAAATTGAATGAAATAAACAGAAACGATTTTTTGAAGCTTTGTTATTCTAAAACGGAGTATTTCAATATAAGAATAGTTGAAAACCTAATTGTTTCAATAGGTTTTATAACCTTTTTGTTATTTCAAGAAAAGTATTTGAGTTCGATTTTACTTTTTATTTCGGTTTGTCTTTTTTTGCTAATAGATTTAAAAAGCAAATCAAGTTTTACATTACCAACTCCTTTTTATAAGTATCCGTTTGAGTTTACAGTAGGTTTTAGGTCAAATTATTTCATCTATTTCTTTGCTTATTTTTTGACATTTATGTCGATTAGTGTTAATAATTTTAATTTGGGGATTTTTTCATTAATTCTGACTTTACTTTCTTGTCTTAATTATTATGCAAATTCTGAAGATGAATTTTATGTTTGGGTATTTTCATTGACTCCAAAAGAATTTTTAAAATATAAATTAAAAAACATCATCCAATATTCAACCATTTTATGTTTACCAATAATTATAAGCTTATCACTATTTTTCTATACAAAAATTGATATTATATTAGGTTTTCAATTTTTAGGATATTTATTTATTTTCACAACTATGTTAGCAAAATATTCAGTATTTCCTGAAAAATTAAATATTAGATTCGGAATTGTACTTGCATTAACCTTGTGGCTTCCGCCATTATTATTACTAATTATTCCTTATTTACACATACAATCAACGAAAAAATTAAAAGAGATATTACAATGATTAGCATTGAAAACCTGTCAAAATCATACGGTTCTAAAGTAGTTTTAGAAAATATTAACTTGAATTTTGAAAAAGGAAAAGTTTATGGAATTGTTGGGGAAAATGGATCAGGAAAAACTACATTGTTTAAATGTATTGCTGGATTAGAAAAATACAATGGAGCAATCAATTGTGAATATGGAAAACCTAAAGACTTTCTGGGCTATTTACAAACTGAACCTTACTTTTTTTCAAAAATAACAGGTAATGAGTATATTCAATTATTATGCAATGCTAGAAATGTAACCAATACAGATATAAAAGAAAAAAATATTTTTGATTTACCATTGAATGAATATGCAGTAAAATACTCAACTGGAATGAGAAAAAAACTCGCATTTACAGCAATATTATTGCAAGAAAACAAATTATTCATTTTAGACGAACCATTTAATGGTGTTGATATTCACAGTAATATAATAATTACCGAAATAATTCATAAATTGAAAGAAATGGGAAAATCAATTATAATTTCTTCTCACATATTTTCGACACTAAACGACACTTGCGATGAAATATTTTTATTAAAAAATGGACAAATTATTAAGAGTGTTTTGAAAGAAAAATTTAGTAATTTAGAGAGTGAAATGAAAGCGTTTACAATCGGAAATAAAATAGAAAAATTAAACTTAAAATAAAAACCATCTGCTAACAGCAGTTTGCAGTAACCATAAAAAAACGCTCCATAAAATTTGACATTATACCAAAACTTGGTATATTTGTTTTTTAAATTTATTTGTCATGGCAAAAAACACATCAATACTATTAGGAGATTATTTTGATGATTTTATTAATCAGCAATTAAGAAGTGGTCGGTTTTCTTCAGCAAGCGAAGTTGTAAGAACTGCATTAAGAATGTTTGAGCAAGAAGAATCAAAAAAAGCTGAACTTATCAAAGAACTTAAAAAAGGAGAAAAATCTGGATTTGTAAAAGTTTTTAACAGAAATACTTTTTTAAAGGATTTACATGACAAACATTTGAGTAAATGATTTACAAAATAAGTAAAGAAGCTTCAAATGATCTTGAAAAAATCTGGCTTTATACAATTGAAACTTGGTCTGCAGAACAAGCTGACAGGTATTTGAATTTGTTTTTTGATGAAATAGAATATCTATGTCAAAAACCAAATTCTGGTTCTGATTTTAGCTATGTCAGAAAAGATTATTTACGTTCTCGGGTCAAATCTCATTTTATTTTCTACAAAATCAACGAAAAACAAAGTGAGTTAGAGATTATCAGAATTCTCCATCAACAAATGGATATAAAAAATCGGCTAAACGAATAAAATGGCAACTGCTAACAGCGGTTTCGGGCAATGGCTGGTTTAGTTTTTCTAAGACGGAAATTACTAAGTTGAAATTTTACTTATCTTTAGAACAAATTATTTTAAAAGTCGCTACTGACGCCAAGCACTGGAACGTTAGCGTTCATTTTATGACTGCTTAAAATCAAAAATTTCTTTTTATATTTGCCAATTGTAAATGATTTAAAATATGAACTACACAATGTCCTTTCAGGAAAGAGCCAAATTAGGATTGGAACAATTATCCAAACAATTGCCAGTTACCTTAACGATGGCGAGAAATCAGGCACAAGCGCTGAAAGCGAGAAGCATTTCAAAAAACAAGAAGCAAAGAAGTTAGAAGATTATATTACTAAGAATAATCTTTGGATTGACAACATAGATTTTTCACAATATGTAAGTGAAGGCGCAGAACAGAAAGTCTATCTCAAAGACAGCGAACATGTTCTTAAACTGAACGATGCAATTTATTACAACTCCTGGAAAGATTATCTCTACAATTTGTTACAAATTAAACTTAAGAAAAAATAAAAACGTTGCATAACAGCGGTTTCACAAAATAGCTGTTTAGGTTACGTACCCTTTTAAAAGTTTAAAAAAAATCCTGAAACAACTCAGGATTTTTTTTTACTTCACCTCTTTTACCCCTTTGAAAAAGAGCCACTTCATGAATATTTTTTCACCTTCGTGGGTTTTGATCATTTGAAACTTGGGTGCCAACAACAAGGCTACCATAAATCCCGTCATCGGAATCCAAATTCCTTGCAAATGGGTTGCGTTATCCACAAGATATAAAGTGGGCAAATAAATTACCACAAACCCCAAGAAGTTGTATAGAAATGCTTTTACTTTTTTGTTCATCTTTTTTATTGTTGAATGGTTTACTTATTGACTTGTAAAGGTGTTGCTGTTTTTATGGGCGTATTACTCTTCCCTCCAAACTCCTAACTCCTTACTCTTAACTCCTTACTCTTAACTCCTTACTCTTAACTCCTTACTCTTAACTCCCTACTCTTCCCTCCTAACTCCTAACTCTTAACTCCCTACTCCTTACTCTTCCCTCTTCCCTTATCCCTCTTCCCTTATCCCTTATCCCTTATCCCTTATCCCTTATTTTCCCTTTTTACCCTATTCCCCTTCTCCCTCCTGCACCATATACTTCCCTTTCTTGCTGCCTTCATACATTTCATATTTCACAAAACGGGTTTCTAGTTTTCCGTTGAAGAGCTTGATTTTTCGACTCGGCTTTAAACCTACAAATTTCAAGGCTTCTAAATTGGCGGTAATAAACCAAGCGTTGGTATTTGGATAACTTTGTTTTAGGGTGTCGCCTATTTCGCGGTAAAAACGTTCCATATCAATGTCCAAACGCTCACCATAAGGCGGATTAAAGACCATGTGCAACGGTCCTTCGGTTTCTTTTTTCGAATCGAAGAAGTTGTCATTGCTCACTTTTACATATTCGTCTAAATTGGCGTTTTTAATATTGTCTTTGGCTTTAGACGCGGCACTTGGCGCTTTGTCATAGCCCTTAATGGTATAATGAAACTCACGGGTTTTCTTCAAAAGAGATTCTAGAATGTTGTCAAACAATTCGGCATCCCAATCTTTCCACTTCTCAAAACCAAACTCCTTGCGGTTGATGTTGGCCGGAATATTACAAGCAATCATGGCGGCTTCGGCTAAAATAGTTCCCGAACCGCACATTGGATCTACAAAATGACTTTTTCCTTCCCAACCCGATAACAGCAACATTCCTGCCGCTAATACTTCGTTTATGGGCGCAATATTAGTGGCTGTTCTGTAGCCTCTGTGGTGCAACGAAGCCCCCGAAGAATCTAAGGAAACCGTTACTGTATCGCGATCGATGTGCACATGAATTTGCAAATCGGGGAAATCTTTATCGATGCTAGGACGCTTGCCGTCTATCGCTCTAAATTGGTCTACTATGGCGTCTTTTGTTTTCAACGCTACAAACTGACTGTGGTTGAAATTTTCGGAATGCAAGGTGGTTTCTACCAAAAACGTAAGATGCGGCGTTAAATAATCGCTCCAATCAATCGCCATAATGCCGTCATACAAGGTTTTTTCATTGTGGGCCCGAAACGTTTTAATGGGTTTCAAGATTTTTAAGGCCGTACGCAGGGCCAAATTGGCTTTATACATGAATCCTTTATCGCCTTTAAAATGGACCACACGCGTGCCAATTTCAACTTGTTGGGCGCCTAAAAGTTGTAATTCTTTGGCTACTAATTCTTCAAAACCAAAAAAGGTTTTGGCCGTCATTTTATAATTTTCCATGCTTCAATTTCAAGTTCGGTTGCAAAAATCAATCGCAATCGCAATAATTAGGGTAATCTTGTGCAAAAATACATTAAATTTGCTACTTGAAAGAAATGAAAACCGAATTAATGACCGATTATCCTTCTGTACCTGCATCCACAAACCCATCTGACGCAACAAATTGGTTTGCCTCTTGGTTTGATACACCCTACTACCACATTTTATACAAAGAACGAAACGACGACGAAGCGCAGTTGTTGATGGACAATTTGACCCAATATCTCAACCTGCCTGATGAAGCAAAAATATTAGATTTGGCCTGTGGCAAAGGGCGTCATGCCATTTACTTGAACACCCTGAATTATGACGTTACCGGTGCCGATTTGTCGGAAAACAGCATTGCAGAAGCTTCTAAGTTTGCCAATGATAAACTGCATTTTAAAGTGCACGACATGCGCGAACCTTTTGAAGAAAAATATGATGCTATTTTTAATTTATTTACTAGCTTTGGGTATTTTGAAGACGATGCCGACAATTACAAAACCTTGAAAGCAATTCACAACAGTTTGACCGAAACCGGTTTTGCTGTATTGGATTTCATGAATGTAGATTATGTGTTGTCGAATTTAGTGCCCGAAGAAGTAAAAACAGTGGATGGTATTGATTTTCACATCAAACGGTATTTGAAAGACGGACACATCTACAAAGAAATTGATTTTGAAGACCAAGGCAAAAAATATCATTTTACCGAAAAGGTACAAGCCCTGCGCTTGGAAGATTTTGAACAAATGATGGAAAAAGCCGGTATTTATTTGTTGGACTTGTTTGGCGATTATAAATTGCGAAACTTTTACAAAACGCAATCCGAACGATTAATCATGATTTTTAAATAATGCAATATATCATCACTTTTTCTGCTGTTATTCTTGGGTTTTTAATGGCGTTGTTCTTGCAACCCCAAAAGAAAAACAACATCAAACTCTTATTGGCTTTTAGCGGTGCTTTCTTGCTTTCGCTAACGGTGTTGCACTTGCTACCCGAATTGTTTAGCGAAGACCATGCACATGCTGGCGAAGTTACTCATACAGCACTTCCCGTGGGCGTATTCATCATGTTGGGGATTTTGTTCCAAATCGCTTTGGAATTCTTTTCAAAAGGAGCCGAACACGGTCATGTGCACGTGCACACCGACGCACACAACGAATTGCATCACATTCCGTGGTTGTTGTTTTTCAGTTTGTGTCTTCACGCTTTACTCGAAGGCTTTCCGATACACGAAAATCAAAATTTAGCCTATGGAATTGCCATACACCACTTTCCGATTGCCATTATTTTGACCTTGTTTTTTGTGAATGCTAAAATGAACAAATGGATGATTTTTGCCTTTATGTTTTCTTTTGCACTCATGACACCGCTGGGCACGCTATTGGCCGAACACATGGCATTTGCCCAACACTATGCTAAAGAAATTTCGGCAGTAGTTGTAGGGATCTTATTTCATATTTCGTCGACCATTATTTTTGAAAGCAACGAAGGACATAAATTTAATTTGGCTAAAATTACCATGATCGTATTTGGTTTTGCCTTAGCCTATTTGATAGAAATGGGGCATTCACATTAATTTCTGACACATTTTAAACTCCAGTAAAACTTCAGCCATGCATTTTACAAAAACTACAGAACAGTCCTCAAAATACGAACATTTGGAAAAAATGTCGGTAGGCGAACTGTTGACACACATCAATACAGAAGACAAAACGGTACCCTTGGCCGTTGAAAAAGCCTTGCCGCAAATCGAAAGATTAGTAACCGAAGTGGTTGCAAAAATGAAACAAGGTGGTCGTTTGTTTTATATTGGGGCAGGTACTTCGGGACGCTTGGGAATTGTAGACGCATCAGAATGTCCGCCCACCTTTGGGGTTCCTTTTGATTTGGTAATTGGTATTATTGCAGGTGGCGACACGGCAATTCGCAAAGCCGTTGAATTTGCTGAAGACGATCGCGAACAAGCATGGCTCGATTTGCAACAATGGAACATCAACGAAAACGATGTGGTGGTTGGAATTGCCGCTTCGGGAACTACACCCTATGTAATTAGAGGTTTAGAAAAATGCAATCAAAATAATATTTGCACCGGAAGCATCAGTTGCAATGCTGAAAGTCCGCTTTCTAAAACCGCTCAATTTCCTATTGATGTGGTCGTGGGCCCTGAATTTGTAACGGGGAGTTCGCGCATGAAAGCTGGTACAGCACAGAAGCTAGTCTTGAATATGATATCCACTTCCACCATGATTCAGTTAGGTAAAGTAAAAGGTAATAAGATGGTGGATATGCAGCTGAGTAACAATAAATTAGTTGACCGAGGTACACGTATGATTATGGATGAAATTCCGGTTACTTATGAAGAAGCTAACGAACTTTTAAGCACGCACGGCAGCGTAAGAAATGCCGTCGATTTTTATCTTAATTCCAAATAAATGGCGACAGACAAATCCATACTTGCAAAAGGAGTAAAATATTTAGCCGGAGCACTTCCGCTGCTTTTTCTAGGTCCCGTAGTTATTACAAGTGCATTTAAGAACGAGAACCATCCGTTGTATGTTTACGTACTTATTTTAGGGAGTATTATTGCCTTGACCGCGATGTTTTTGATTTTCAAAGGCATCAATACCGTATTAAAAAGTTTATTTGATGGAGACAAAAAGCCATAAAAATCTTATGAAAATAGCATACACCTTACTTTTATTCGTACTTCTCACTTCTTGCTACCAACAAGAGCGCGACTGCAAAGCATTCAAAACAGGTGCCTTTACTTCGGAAACCGAAATTGAAGGTAAAAAATTTACCAGTAGCTTTGTACGAAACGATTCGATGCAAATTGAAACTTACGAAGGTAAAATAGACACGTTTAAAGTGCGCTGGACCAACGATTGCGAATACATTATACAAAACATACATCCTAAAAACAGGGCAGAGAAAAAACCGGTACAAATGAAAATTTTGACCACCAACTCAAAATCATACACTTTTGAGTATTCCTTTGTTGGGGATTCAAAAAAACAGCGTGGTACTGCAACAAAATTAAATTAACGAACGTATAATTAGTCAAAAAAAATAAGAACAATGGAAGTATTTTTAAACCCGGATGCCTGGGTAGCACTTTTAACATTAACTTTTCTAGAAATCATCTTAGGGATTGACAACATCATTTTTATCTCAATTGTAACTGGTAAATTACCTGAAGAAAAACGCAAAAAAGCCACTCAATTGGGCTTGTTCTTGGCAATGTTTATGCGTATTGCCTTGTTGTTTGGTATTACAATCTTGATTGCCATGAAGGCTCCTTGGTTTAGTTTTGATTTCGGATGGTTTTCAGCCGACATCACCGGACAAGCTTTGATCTTACTGTTAGGAGGTTTATTCTTGATTTATAAAAGCACCAAAGAAATTCACGAAAAAGTAGACCACAAAGGGGAAGAAGAAAAAAGCATGCAAACCAGCGCAGCCAAATCATTTGGCAGTGTGATTCTTCAGATTTTATTGATTGATTTGATCTTTTCTGTAGACAGTATACTAACCGCTGTTGGGATGACAAATGGCATTGAAGGCGCTTTGGTTATAATGATAACCGCCGTTGTGATTTCTGTTGGTATCATGATGTTATTTGCCGTTCCTGTTGGCAATTTTGTTAATGCCAATCCATCCATTCAAATTTTAGGTTTAGCCTTTTTAATCTTGATCGGCTTTATGTTGATTACAGAAAGCATGCACCTATCACACGCCGAATTAGCCGGCCAGCACGTGGGCGCTGTTCCAAAAGGCTATTTGTATTTTGCGATTGCGTTTTCACTAGCTGTTGAATTCATCAACATGAAAATGCGTAAAACGAAATAACACCTTATACATACTACTAAAAAGTCCCGAAATATCGGGACTTTTTTTATATATAACGCTACGGTTTAAGACAAGCCCGTTATCACGCCCTCATTATCAATATCGATGCGCTCAGCGTTTGGAACTGCAGGCAATCCGGGCATGCGCATCACATCACCTAACAACGGCACGATAAAACCGGCGCCACTCGCGATTTCAAATTCGCGTACGGTAATATCAAAATTTGCAGGACGACCGATTAATTTTTCATTGTCTGAAAAACTAGCTGGAGTTTTCGCCATACATACCGAGAAATGACCAAATCCTAACTCATTAATCATTTTTAATTGGGTTTTAGATTTAGCAGAAAAAGCCACCGATTGTGCTCCATAAATGGTTTTTGCAACCACATTAATTTTATGCTCAATACTGTCTGAAGGCTGATACAAAGGCTTATAATTAGCGGTGCCTTTTTCTATCGCAGCAACCACTTGTTGTGCTACTTCAGCAGACCCTTTACCGCCTTGCACAAAAGCCCTACTCAAAACTGCCACAACTCCTTTAGCCGCACAAAGTTCGATTAATTTGTCATATTCGGCTTGCGTATCGTCGGGAAACGCATTAATACACACCACAGGATTCAATCCAAATTGTTGCATGTTTTCAATGTGTTTTTCGAGATTACAAAATCCTTTTTCAATAGCGCTAACGCTTTCTGTTTTGAAATCTTCCGCTGTTAATCCTGCATGGTGTTTTATAGCTCTAATTGTAGCTACTAATACCACGGCATCTGGTTTTAATCCACTTTGTTCGCATTTGATGTGCAGAAACTTCTCAGCCCCTAAATCGGCGCCAAAACCAGCCTCCGTAACCACATAATCGCCTAACGACAATCCCATTTTTGTAGCAATAGCCGTATTGGTTCCTTGTGCAATACTAGCAAACGGTCCGCCGTGTAAAATGGCTGGATTACCATCTATGGTTTGTACCAAGTTGGGCTTAATAGCATCTTTTAATAGCGTAGCCATAGCTCCTACTACTTTTAAATCTCTGGCAAAAACAGCTTTACCTTCCAATGTTTTTCCAATGTAAATATTGCCCAATCTAAATTTTAGATCTTCCAAATCCTTTGCCAAACACAAAATCGCCATGACTTCTGAAGCTGGAGTAATGTTAAATCCATCCTCGCGCATGGTTCCGTTTGCTTTAGCACCAACCCCCACGATAATTTGTCGCAGCGAACGATCGTTCATATCCATCACACGCTTCCATGCAATCGATTTTGGATCCAAATTCAAGGAATAATTGGCGTTTTGGAGGTTGTTATCAATAACTGCCGACAACAAGTTGTTTGCTTTTTCGATGGCGGAAAAATCACCGGTAAAATGCAAATTGATATCCTCCATAGGCAACACCTGAACATAACCACCACCAGCTGCACCCCCTTTCAATCCAAAAACAGGACCTAAGGAAGGTTCGCGCAATACTGCAATTGCTTTTTTACCAATGTAATTCAGTCCGTCGGTCAACCCAATCGACATGGTCGTCTTCCCTTCTCCATATTTTGTTGGCGACAGGGCCGAAACCAATATTAGTTTGCCTTTGGGATTTTCCTGTTGCAAATGCAAGGGTAATTTGGCTTTGTACTTGCCGTAATATTCTAAATCGTCTTCTGAAATATTGATTTTTTTAGCGATTTCTTTGATGTGAGCCATTGTAGCATTTTGTGCAATTTCAATGTCTGATGGAAATGAAGCCATAGGATATAAATTAATTTAGGGTAAAAAGTGTGCTTGAAAAGGGTAAAAAAACCCACAAGGTTATCAAAACCTTGCGGGTTAATATTTTATTCTAATGATAAGGTGATTTGTCCGTCTTCGTCTAATTCGGTTTGAATATCCTCTAAAGCGGCCGGTTCTGTTGTAACTTCCACATCTTCTGGCGCTTCTTCTTCCGGTTCTTCATACGGAAGCGAATCCAATAAATTGATCTGTTTGACTTTATCTGCCGTCAATTGGTTACCTAAAGCTTTTATTCCTTTAACCGCTATAAATTGCTCTAAGTCAATTGTTTGATTTTCTTTTTGAACTCCTTTTACTTTGGCAAAAATAACTTCTGCTACCGGACGCCAATCGGTAGAAACAATTTCCAATTGTGACTTTTCATGCTCCGTAATGAAGACCTCTTCTTTGTTTTCATTTTCAACCAAGAAACGTTTTACAAAATAACGATCCTTCTCACCGTCGTAATACACACACGAAATAGGCTTGTTGGCATTCCATTTTTCCAATACGATCATGTCTTCGTCAAAATGCGTGGTCAGTTCCGGAATTATGGTTTTTAGTTTACCCGATTGGTTGACAATCAACAAACGATCGTTAGGTCGGAATTCGCCCAACAACTCTCCTCTTCCATCGACATTCAATCGCTGCACGGTATCATCAAACCAAACCTTTCGTGGTCGTAGTGTAGAAATCCCTTTCTCTTTTAATTCGATTTTTTTGATCGGGTATTTGGTCACGGTATTTCCGCGAGAAGCTCTTCCTTTGATGGCAATATCTGAGAAATCAACATCCCATTTCAATTTCTTAACACTACCCACTTGTCGTAATAAGATCGTTACTACCTCAGCTTCTCCATTTGGATTGGCCGAAAAATAAGACACCATAGATCCTGGGTTTTCTTGTGTTAAATCATAAAATTTATCACGAGTAACACCTGAAACATTAAAACGCTTTATGAAAGTTGAACCATTTTTTCCATCGCGGTATATCATGTTATATATGGTTCGCTTGTCGTTTTTATCGAATACCGCTATGTGAATAATGTCTTTTCCTACGAATTTTTTATCATCCACTTTAGCCACCATCATTTTTCCATCGCGAAGGAATACAATAACATCATCGATATCTGAACAATCGGCAACGTATTCGTCTTTCTTCAATCCGGTTCCAAAGAAACCTTCTTCGCGATTGACATAGAGTTTTGTATTTCGTAAAACCACTTTTGTAGCTTCAATATTATCAAAACTTCTCAATTCGGTTTGGCGTTCGCGGCCTTTTCCGTATTTATCTTTTAATCGTTGGAAGAAATCAATCGTATAATCAATAATATGATCCAAATGGTATTTCACTTGCTCCATTTCGGCTTCTAATTTCGAAATGGCATCATCCGCTTTATCCGAGTCGAAACGGGTGATACGAATCATTGGAATTTGCGTCAATTTTTGCAAATCATCGTCGTTAATCTCCCGAACAAATGATTTTAAAAACGGCTTAAATTGGTCGTACATGTATTGGTACAACGACTCTCTATCGGAATACAACTTGAAGTCGATGTACATTTCCTCACGAATGAATATTTTTTCTAAGGTAGAGAAATGCCATTTGTTTTCCAATTCGTCCAACTGAATTTCCAATTCGCGTTTGAGCAAATCAACCGTTCGGTGGGTCGAAATTTTCAACATATCGGTCACCCCAATAAACAAGGGCTTGTGGTTTTCAATCACACAACCCAAGGGCGCTACCGAAGTTTCACAAGCAGTAAACGCATACAAGGCGTCAATGGTTTTATCTGGCGAAACGCCAGGCGGAAGGTGAATTAATATCTCAACCTCAGCCGCGGTATTGTCTTCAATCTTCTTGATTTTGATTTTCCCTTTTTCATTGGCTTTCAAAATACTATCAATCAAGGTTGATGTATTGGTAGAAAACGGAATTTGGGTAATGACCAACGTTTGCTTGTCCAATTGTCCAATTTTTGCACGCACGCGCACCCTACCGCCACGCATTCCATCGTTATAATTAGAAACATCTGCGATACCAGCCGTTGGAAAATCAGGAAATAACGTAAAGGATTTCCCTTTCAAGACTTTTATGGAACAATCTATTAATTCGTTGAAATTGTGTGGTAATATTTTTGTCGATAAACCTACGGCAATCCCTTCGGCACCTTGTGCTAACAACAAAGGGAATTTTACTGGTAAATTAATCGGTTCGGCCCGACGACCATCGTATGACATGCCCCATTCGGTAATTTTTGGCGAATACAAGACATCGTGACCAAATTTTGAAATTCGGGCTTCGATGTAACGGGAAGCTGCGGCACTATCTCCTGTTAAGATGTTTCCCCAGTTTCCTTGCATGTCGATGATCAGGTCTTTTTGCCCAATTTGCACCATGGCGTCACCAATACTCGCATCTCCGTGCGGGTGATACTGCATGGTGTGCCCCACGATATTCGCTACTTTATTGTAACGCCCATCATCTAACTCCTTCATAGAGTGCATGATACGGCGTTGTACGGGTTTAAATCCGTCTTCAATCGCAGGCACTGCTCGTTCTAGAATTACATAGGAAGCATAGTCCAAAAACCAATCTTTGTACATTCCTGTAACCTTGGTAATGGTATCTTCTGGGTTTTCGTTGTTTTCGTAAAAATGATGTCCCGTAGACACACGAATATCTTCAAAACCTTCCTCGTTAGTGGATTGATCTTGATTTTCGAAATTGTCGTCTTCTGGAATGATGTTATCTTCTTCGTCTTTCATGTTTTTGTAGCACTATGTTACTCAAAGTTTTGCACTAAGTTTCACAATGTTATAATATTACTCTTTTAATTCCGTCTTTTAATGATTTTTTATAAAAATTCAAAAGTAGTCCCAACCTACATTCAGAAAGTCTCATATAAGTTAAACATTGTGCTGTATGCTCTAATGTAAACTCTTCAACTACTTTCAATTCAATAATAACCTTATTATTTACAATTATATCAACTCTGTAACCACAATCCATTTTAATATCTTCATAAACAACTGGAAATGCTTTCTCTTGCTTAACTTCTAATCCGCACTTCGTTAATTCATAGGCCAAACATTCTCTATACACTTTTTCCAACAATCCTGAACCTAACTTTGAATGAACTCTGTATGCACAATCTAAAATGATTCGGCTAATTTCATTTTCTTCAGTCATATTTTTTGTATCACAATGTTACACTAAGTTATTCACTATGTTTCGCAATGTTTATATATCTTGGTGAGACTTTGTTTTAAACTTTGAGAAACTTTGTGCTCCAAATAACTACTTTTCCACTACATCCAACTCCACTTTCAAATTATTTATGATAAACTCTTGTCGGTCTGGAGTGTTTTTACCCATGTAGAACTCTAACAAAGTTTCAATAGAAGTGGCTTTGTCTAACATAACAGGATCCAATCGGATGTCTTGCCCAATGAAGTGCTTGAACTCGTCGGGCGAAATTTCCCCCAATCCTTTGAATCGGGTGATTTCTGGTTTTGGCTTTAGCTTTTCAATGGCATCAATTCGTTCTTGGTCGGAATAACAATAAATCGTTTCTTTTTTATTTCGCACACGGAATAACGGCGTTTGCAAAATATACAAATGCCCGTCTTTGATCAACTCCGGGAAAAACTGCAAGAAAAACGTAATCAACAACAAGCGAATGTGCATCCCATCGACATCGGCATCGGTTGCAATTACGATATTATTGTACCGTAAATCGCCCATGTCTTCCTCGATGTTTAATGCCGCTTGTAACAAATTGAATTCTTCGTTTTCGTACACAATTTTCTTGGTCATTCCATACGAGTTCAATGGCTTACCCCGTAAACTAAACACCGCTTGCGTATTTACATCCCGACTCTTCGTAATCGAACCCGAAGCCGAATCTCCCTCCGTAATAAAAAGCGTACTTTCTAAACTTCTTGGATTTTTAGCATCGGTTAAATGCACCCGGCAATCGCGTAATTTTTTATTGTGAAGACTGGCTTTTTTAGCGCGGTCTTTGGCTAACTTTCGGATACCAGACAACTCTTTGCGTTCGCGTTCGGCTTGTAGAATCTTTCGCAGTAACGCATCGGCAACTTCTGGGTTTTTATGCAAGAAATTATCCAGCTTCGTTTTGATAAAATCATTCACAAAGGAACGCACTGAAGGTCCATTCGGACCGATATCCGTCGAACCCAGTTTGGTTTTGGTTTGCGATTCAAACACCGGTTCTTCCACTTTAACCGAAACGGCGGAAACAATTGATTTGCGAATATCAGACGCCTCAAAAGGCTTGTTGTAAAACTCTTTGATCGTTTTCACGATTGCCTCACGGAAAGCGCCTAAATGCGTACCACCTTGCGTGGTGTTTTGTCCGTTAACAAACGAATGGTATTCTTCTGAATATTGTGATTTACTGTGGGTGATCGCTACCTCGATATCGTCGCCCAACAAATGAATCGTTGGATACACCATATCGTCTTCATGAATGGCTTCTTCCAATAAATCTTTCAAACCGTTATCTGAAAAATACTTTTCGCCATTGTAATAAATGGTCAATCCCGTGTTGAGATAACAGTAATTTTTGAGCATCTTGATGATGTACTCATTACGGTATTTGTAGTTCTTGAAAATCGCTTCATCGGCAACAAAAGAAACTTTGGTCCCTTTGCGCTTGGTGGTTTCTTGAACGTCTTCTTCTAAAGTTAGATTTCCAGCAGAGAACTCCGCTGCTTTTTGTTGGTTATCACGTACCGATTCCACTCGGAAATAATTGGAAAGTGCATTTACTGCTTTGGTTCCAACCCCATTTAAACCTACTGATTTTTTGAAGGCTTTGGAATCGTATTTACCCCCCGTATTCATTTTAGAAACGACATCAACTACTTTTCCTAAGGGAATACCACGACCATAATCGCGAACGGTAACCAATTTATCTTTGATGGTAACTTCGATGGCTTTTCCGGCACCCATGACAAATTCATCGATACAGTTATCCAATACTTCTTTTAATAAAATATAAATACCATCATCGGGCGACGAACCATCACCTAGTTTTCCGATATACATACCGGGACGCATACGAATGTGTTCTTTCCAATCGAGGGAACGTATATTGTCTTCGGTATATTGATTTTGTTCTAACATAGACAGAATTTGGATTTTGTGCTAATATAGAGGAAATCACACAATATTAAAAGAAGCATTTCGATAACTTATTGACATATTTATCAAACATTATCTGACCAAAAGCCTTTAGAAAGCTCATTTGGAGAAAAAAGAAAAGGAAGTACTAAAGAAATACATTATTTATTATATTTGTTTGCATTTATTTTGATTTACCCTACCAAAACAAATAAAAAAATATTAATTTTTATTTCCATTCCCAGTACTGAGAATTGGTTATACTTTATTACTTTTAATTTTCATGCTGTATAAAAATTCACTCAATAACAAAGTAATTGCTAATTTTAGTAGCCTCAAATTTTGGCACCTTATTGCACCTTTATCGGTATTGTTTTTGTTGTTTTGTTTTTTTGTACTTGTGAATCATGACAACCACAATATCCAATATTACATTGCAATTCAAAAGGACCTCTTCATCTATTTGAATAAAGAACTCTCCTATTTTGAAATTCTAGAAACCAACCTCACACAATTGGGTGATGCATTAATTGCCTTTCCATTATTGACTGTTTTCATAATTTATGCCCCTAGACTTTGGGAAGCCATCATTACCTCATCGCTGATTTCTTTAGGAACATGTGCCTTGCTAAAAAAATTATTTGGAGTTCCAAGACCCGCAGCCGTACTGGACAATGATTGTTTTGTGATTATTGGAAAAGCGTTGTGTGGCAAAACTTCAACTCCTTCCGGACACTCCATTGCAACGTTTGTTTTTATCACCGTTTTATTGTTTGCATTAATGCCTAAAAAAAATAAAAACAAATTGATTTGGTCGTTGTCGATTACTTTAGCAGGCCTATTGATCGCAAGTTCACGAATTGGTGTTGGCGCACATTACCCACTGGATGTTGTCATTGGTTGTATCATTGGTTTTTGTATTGCTGTAATTGGAATTAAAATAACCAATACCGTAAATTGGCTGCGCGCAATAGGAAATGAAAAATACCGCCTCATACACCTGTTGATGTTGCTAATTTGGATAGTACTTATTGTTTTTAAAATACTGGAAGACAATTTAGTAATATACTACATCTCAATCATTGCTTTACTAGTTACCTCGTCAATAATCTTACGATCTTATGTTAAAAAAAATCAATAAATTAAATTTCTTAGCCCTTTATATTAGCCTCGTAAATCTGGTATTGTACCATTTTCCTTTTTATAAATTTGTTTGTGAAAATGCCGAATTATCAAGTGTAAACGGAATCGTACTATTATCCAGTATTACGATCTTACTTGTCATCTTAAATGCCTTAGTGTTTTATATTGGTTTGTTTTTATTGCGAAAGGTCGGAAAATGGATTCTCGTCCTGTTTTTCATCATCAACGCCATTGCGCTCTATTTTATCAATACCTATGGCGTGATTATTGACAAAACGATGATTGGCAACATTCTGAATACCAATTTTGAAGAATCGAGCAGTTTCTTTTCTATCAAAATGGTAATCTATCTTATTTTCTTGGGAATACTTCCTAGTGTTTTATTGCTAAAAACACCAATTCCAGAAGTGAAATTCAAGAAATTTATGATTACTATCGGATTGACGCTTCTATTTGTACTGTCGTTAGCGTTTGCCAATTCCTCCAATTGGCTCTGGATTGATAAAAACTCGAAGACGTTAGGTGCGCTTGTGATGCCGTGGTCATATGTCGTTAATACATCACGATTTTACTACCACAAAAGTCAAAAAAATGAAAAACAAATACCCTTGCCTGCTTCAAAAGTAGCCAACCAAGAAAAATCCATCTTTGTTCTTGTCATTGGAGAATCTGCTAGAAGTCAGAATTTTTCTTTGTATGGGTATCCCAAAAACACCAATCCGCTTTTATCCAAAATAGAAAACGTAAAAAGCTATAAAGCAGAATCCTGCGCCACCTACACAACGGCGGGGGTAAAATGCATATTAGAATACAAAAATACCGGAAAGTTATTTGAAATATTACCCAATTACTTGTTCAAAAACAAAGACATTGATGTGATTTGGAGAACGACCAACTGGGGCGAACCAACCGTACGAATAAAGAATTTTCAAGACCGAAAAGCGCTTAAAAAACTAGTCAACGATGATTCGTATAATTATGATGAAATATTGCTCAAAGGTTTAAAAGAACAAATTTTAGCCAGTAAAAAGAATAAAATATTAGTCGTATTGCATACCAGTACGAGTCACGGACCCACTTACTTTAAAAAATACCCACCCAAATTCAATAAATTTTTACCCGTTTGTACCAGTGTAGAATTGGCAAATTGTACGCAAAACGAATTGATCAACGCATATGACAACACTATATTGTACACCGATTACATACTCGCTACCCTAATTGGCGATTTAAAACAATTGCCCGAATACAATTCAACCATGCTCTTCCTTTCGGATCATGGGGAATCGTTGGGAGAAAAAAACTTATACATGCATGGGTTACCCGTTAGTATTGCACCAAAGGAACAGTTAGACATTCCATTTATCGTTTGGACATCCAAAGGTACTGGGCAACTAAAAAACAACGGAATACTATCGCAGCACCATGTATTTCATAGCGTATTGGACTTCCTTGATGTAGAAAGCCCTATTTATGATCAAAACATGAGTATTTACAAGGCTAAAAAGTAATTACACGTTAAAACGGAAATGCATGACATCGCCATCTTTGACAATGTATTCTTTTCCTTCCACACGTAATTTTCCAGCTTCTTTAACTTTGGCTTCCGAACCATAATTTGAGAAATCTTCGAAAGCAATTACCTCGGCACGGATGAATCCTTTTTCAAAATCGGTATGGATTACGCCAGCTGCTTTTGGTGCTGTATCGCCAATGTTAATTGTCCAAGCGCGAACTTCTTTAACACCCGCAGTAAAATAGGTTTGTAATTTTAATAACTTATAGGCTGCACGAATCAACACCGCCGATCCTGGTTCGGTCAATCCCATATCTTCTAAAAATATTTGACGCTCTTCGTAGCTTTCTAATTCAGTAATATCAGCTTCTGCTCCCACAGAAAGAATAATTACCTCCGCTTGTTCGTCTTTTACCAATTCGCGCACTTGATCTACATATTTGTTTCCGTTTACGGCCGAAGCTTCGTCTACGTTACACACATATAAAACGGGTTTTGTAGTGATCAATTGGAATTCTTCCATCAAATCCACCTCATCTTGATTTTGAGGCAATACTGTACGCGCCGATTTTCCAGCTAAAAGAGTTTCGCGAATGCGATCCAACATAGCTTTTTCCGCCTGCGCTTCTTTATTGCCCGTTTTTGCGGCACGATTGGTTTTTTCCAAACGTTTTTCTACGGTTTCTAAATCTTTTAATTGCAATTCGATATCGATGGTTTCTTTATCGCGAATGGGATTTACATTGCCATCCACATGCACAATATTATCGTTATCAAAACAACGCAAAACGTGAATAATCGCATTACATTCTCTAATGTTTCCTAAGAATTGATTTCCCAAACCTTCCCCTTTACTCGCTCCTTTAACCAATCCAGCAATATCTACGATATCGACAGTTGCCATTTGTACACGCTCTGGTTTTACCAATTCCTCTAAACGTGCAATACGTGGATCGGGAACATTTACCACACCTATATTAGGCTCAATGGTACAAAACGGAAAGTTAGCACTTTGCGCTTTAGCGTTTGACAAACAATTAAATAAGGTTGATTTTCCAACGTTTGGTAATCCTACAATTCCTGCTTTCATATCTATCTGATATTTTTTTTTAAATGATATGTAACGCAAAGCGTTTCATTCTGAATGTAATTTTTAAAAGTGTGCAAATATACTGCTATTAATTGAAAATATTACTAAAATCAAAAAAGACAAAAAAAATCCCGATTTACATCGGGACTTGGTTTATTCATTATGTAAAAACGATTGTCGGTTCAACAAAGTTTCTTCGCTTTCTACATGGTTATCATCGGGAACACAACAATCAACCGGACAAACCGCCGCACATTGAGGTTCTTCATGGAATCCTTTACATTCGGTACATTTACCGGGTACTATATAATAGATATCGTCAGACAGTGGTGTTTGTGCCGCATCAGCATCTACTTCAGAACCATCGGGTAATACAATTTTACCTTTTAATTTGGTACCGTCTTTATAGCGCCAATCATCGGCTCCTTCATAAATTGCAGTATTGGGACACTCGGGTTCACAAGCCCCGCAATTGATACATTCATCCGTTATAATAATTGCCATTTTATTCGTTTTATGGGTTTCAAAGTTTAATTGTTTCAAACTTTTGGCTAATGCCTTTTACTTACTATATTTGTGCAAAATTACAATGTAAACCACATATATACAAGTTACAAATGTTACAAAATGAAATTAAATCGAGTTTTGTTGAATTGGGAAATTTTTTACGCCAATTTTCTCTAGCCCAAAACACAAAAGATGCTTCGGTAGTTCAAAACGAAGCCTTCTATGATGATTTCATAACATTAATTGAATTGTCGCAATCGCACAACGGTTGGTTTACCCCCGAACAGGTTTATTTTAGTTTACAATCGTGGGCTGCTGCACTGACCGAAACCAACCTAAATCAGTGGCTTTCTCCTTACAATTTCACTAATACAAGTCCCAAAAAAGTAGGACTAATTTTAGCTGGAAACATTCCCTTAGTCGGATTTCACGACTTTCTTTCGGTCTTGATTTCGGGTCATGCTGTTGCCATCAAAACCTCTTCAAACGACCAACACCTCATCCGGTTTTTAACCCAATACTTGATTGCACTGCAACCACAACTTAACGAAAAAATAACGTTTGTGGAAGGAAAATTAGAAGGTTTTGATGCAGTGATTGCCACAGGAAGCAACAATACAGCGCGTTATTTTGAATATTATTTCAAAGACTGTCCGAGTATCATTCGGAAAAATAGAAATTCGGTTGCCGTACTTAACGGCAAGGAAACGCATGAGGAATTAGTGGGATTGGGAGAAGATATTTTTCGTTATTTTGGATTGGGTTGTCGCAACGTTTCCAAATTATTTGTGCCAAAAGGCTACCAATTCGATTCGTTCTTCAAGGCTATTTACGAATACCGAGACGTGATTCAGTATGAAAAATATGCCAACAACTACGATTACAACAAAGCGGTTTTCTTAATGAGTAATTTTCAATTATTGGATAATGAATTTTTAACCATTAAAGAAGACAGTAGTTATGCCTCCCCTATCTCTTCGGTGTTTTATGAGTATTATGATGACATCCAAGCCGTTACCACAAAACTGCATCTAGAGGCCGATCAGATCCAATGTGTCGTTTCCAATAATTTGATAGAAAACAGCATTCCCTTTGGGCAAACCCAACAACCAAAGCTTTGGGATTATGCTGATAATGTAGACACCTTGCATTTTTTATCAAATATATAATTACAGAATTGTAATTTTTTACTAAAATATATAACGTTTTCGTTAATAACATGGTCGAATTATTATGAAATTATAACGTGATTTTTAATTGCTATTTCCGAAATTTGCTTTTTTAAAAAACACACACCTAACTACAACCCATACCATGAAAAAACACAACTACAGCGCAGGTCCTTGTATTCTTCCTCAAGAAGTTTTTCAACAATCGGCGCAAGCCATTTTAGATTTTAACCATTCAGGCTTATCCCTTTTAGAAATTTCGCACCGAAGCAAAGATTTCGTGGCCGTAATGGACGAAGCCCGAGCTTTAGTCTTAGAACTTTTAGGTTTAGAAGGAAAAGGTTACCAAGCGTTGTTTTTAGCAGGTGGTGCGAGTTTAGAATTTTTAATGGTTCCTTACAATTTAATGAAAATTGACGGTAAGGCTGCCTATTTAGACACGGGAACATGGGCCAACAGTGCCATTAAAGAAGCCAAACACTTTGGAGAAACTGTGGTTGTAGGTTCGTCAAAATCAGAAAACTACAATCACATCCCGAAAGACTATACCATTCCTGCCGATGCCTCTTATTTTCACTGCACCAGCAACAATACGATTTTTGGTACCCAAATGCAATCCTTTCCAAAGACTACTGTACCGTTAGTCTGTGATATGAGTTCGGATATTTTTTCACGTGTTATCGATTTTTCACAATTTGATTTGATCTATGCAGGCGCTCAAAAAAATATGGGTCCGGCCGGAACTACATTGGTTGTTGTGAAAGAAGAAATTTTAGGTAAAACCGGAAGAAGCATTCCGAGTATGTTGGATTATCAACAACATGTTGCCAAAGAAAGCATGTACAATACACCACCCGTATTTCCAATATATGCGTCACTTTTAACCTTACAATGGTTGAAAAAATTAGGAGGAATAGCGGCAATTGAAAAAATCAATCAAGCTAAAGCAGCCTTATTATATGCCGAAATAGACCGTAACCCTTTATTTAAAGGAACGGCAGCTATAGCAGACAGAAGTCATATGAATGCTACCTTTTTATTGGTAAACGAAGCCCACCAAGAAACATTTGATGCACTATGGAAAGCAGCAGGCATTTCTGGTTTAGCGGGACACCGTTCTGTAGGAGGTTACCGCGCTTCTATGTACAATGCGCTTCCTTTAGAAAGTGTAGAAGTCTTAGTCGCCGTAATGCAAGATTTGGAAAATAAAATATAGATCAATAGAAAAAAATATATAATGAAAGTTTTAGCAAACGACGGAATTTCAAAAAGTGGTATCCAAGCGCTAGAAAAAGGCGGGTTTGAAGTAATTACTACAAAAGTGGCGCAAGAGCAAGTTGCCAATTATATCAACACCCACGATGTAAAAGTAATCTTGGTTCGAAGCGCTACAAAAGTACGCCAAGATATTATTGACGCATGTCCGGGATTAAAAATTATTGGTCGTGGTGGTGTTGGAATGGACAACATTGATGTTGATTATGCGCGCAGCAAAGGGTTGCACGTTATCAACACGCCTGCTTCGTCCTCTGAAAGTGTGGCTGAATTGGTTTTTGCGCATTTGTTCACTGGAGTTCGTTTTTTACACGATGCCAACCGAAACATGCCTTTAGAAGGAGATACCAACTTTGATGGATTGAAAAAAGCGTATGCAAACGGAATCGAACTTCGTGGTAAAACCATAGGAATTGTTGGTTTTGGTCGCATTGGTCAAGCCGTAGCAAAAATGGCTTTGGGATTGGGCATGAAAGTGATTGCAGCTGATAAATTTGTCAATCAAGCCGCTATTCGTGTTGATTTTTTCAACGGACAATCCATTACTATTGACATTGTTACCGAACCTTTGGAAAATATCTTTAAACACGCTGATTTTATTACCTTACACGTTCCGGCACAAGACGGATATGTAATTGACAAAGCCCAATTGGAATTGATGAAAGACCATGTAGGAATTGTAAACTGTGCGCGTGGTGGTGTAATAAACGAAGTAGCATTGATTGAAGCCTTAGACAATGGCAAGGTTTTATTTGCAGGATTGGATGTTTTTGAGAACGAACCAACACCAGAAATTCAAATCTTAATGCATCCCAAAATTTCGTTAACCCCACATATTGGTGCTGCTACCGAAGAAGCACAAGATCGTATTGGAACCGAATTAGCGGAACAGATCATTAGCTTGTTAAAAAATAAGTAAGACTTCGTTCGTACTAAATGTAAAAAAGCACCGAAAATATCGGTGCTTTTTTTTTATCTTTATCGGGTCAAAACAACCACATTACTAATGAAGAAATTGAAAGAACGTTGGAACGTAACCAGTAACAAGCAAGTTGGTGTTATTCTTTTGGTATTTGCTATTACAGGATTTAGTTCTTTGCAATTAGCAAAACCATTTCTAATGCTTTTTGGGATTACGGAGACATTTCAACCGCATTGGTTGTACCGAGTGATGCGCTTGGTCCTTATTTTTCCAATCTATCAGGTACTGCTTGTTTTCATTGGCGCTATTTTTGGCCAATTTTCTTTTTTCTGGAATTTTGAAAAAAAGATGTTAGTACGTTTAAAATTAGGCTTTATTGCGCGCTATATCGACGCAAAACTGAACAAACAAAACTAATTACTGGTTTTTGTGAATCATTTTGTAAAAATCGTCTCTGAATTCTTTTTGATTAAAAACACCACCATATTGTAAAGTAGACGTGTAACTGCTTTCGTCTTTAATACCGCGACTGGAAACACATAAATGTGTCGCTTCTACCACAATCATGACGTTATCAGTTTCGAGAACCGATTTCAATTCGTTGAATATTTGCATGATCATACGCTCTTGTACTTGAGGACGACGTGCATAGTAATCCACAATACGATTCAATTTAGATAAACCAATTACTTTACCTGAAGAAACATACCCAATATGCGCTTTTCCAACGATAGGTAAAAAATGGTGTTCGCAAGTCGAATTAAAACTAATGTTCGCTTCTACCAACATTTTATCATAATGATATGAGTTGTCGAAAACTGAAACTTTAGGTTTATAGGCCGGATTAAGTCCCGAAAAAATTTCTTGCACATACATTTTGGCCACACGGTGCGGCGTACCTTGCAAACTGTCATCGGTTAAGTCCAAACCCAATTCTTTCATAATGATTTCAAAATGCTTGGCAATCACTTCCATCTTCTCCGCTTCCGATCTATCAAAGGCATCCGGGCGCAAAGGGGTTTCAGCAGAAGTCATTTGGTGGTTATCACCAATGATGTCAAAAATTTCTTTTTCTAATGTCGTATTCATAATCCGTTTGGGTTTATTTTAATTTCGATGAATAATATTGGCGTAATTTTTCTAATTTAGGGGCAATCACCATTTGGCAATACCCTTGAGAAGCATTCTGATTGTAATAATTTTGATGGTAATCTTCCGCGGCATAAAATTTTGTAGCCGGCGTTACTTTGGTTACGATTTCGCGATCGTACAATTTTTCTTTAGCCAGGAGTGTAATATAATTTTGAGCTTTGTTCATTTGGACTTCCGAATGGTAAAAAATAGCACTACGATATTGGGTTCCCACATCGGCACCCTGACGGTTTAACGTTGTAGGATCGTGCGTCCCAAAAAACACCTCTAACAAATCTTCAAAGGCCACTTCCATGGGATCAAAGGTAATTTGAATCGCTTCCGCATGTCCCGTAGTCCCCGTACATATTTCTTTATACGTTGGATTCAAGGTTGTTCCACCTATGTAACCCGAAACTACTTTCTTTACCCCTTTTATTTCTAAAAAAATCGCCTCAGTACACCAAAAGCACCCGCCTGCAAATGTGGCTATTTCCAAACCATTACTATCCTTTTCAAGGAGCGTCGGAGTAGCGCCACTCCCCTGTTGTGGGGTATCTTTGGCCACACAAGAAACAATTGTCATGCAAAAACTAAGAAGTGAAGAAGGTACAATGCTGTTCATAAATAATATTTTTGTTTAACAAAAGTAGTAAAATAATAAACAAAATTATCATTTTAACGTAACTTTATCTTTTGGTAGCCCGAATTGGGGATAAAAATGATTTTTTATTCGTTAAAAAACTTCGTTTCTTTGTGAAAATCTAAAGGCATGATCCGGGCAAAAAATCTACACAAATATTACGACTCCTTACACGTATTAAAAGGAGTTGATTTGCAAATCCGTAAAGGAGAAGTTGTTTCCATTGTAGGCGCCTCGGGAGCGGGCAAAACCACGTTGTTACAAATTTTAGGCACCTTAGATCACCCCAACAAACAAAACGATACCGAACTAGAGATCAACGGACAATCGGTTTTGGATTTGAATGATACAGCCTTGTCCAAATTTAGAAACACCCATTTGGGATTTATTTTTCAATTCCACCAATTGCTTCCCGAATTTACGGCCTTAGAAAATGTGTGCATTCCTGGATTTATTGCTAAAAGAGACAAAGCGACGGTTGAAGCCGAAGCCAAACACTTGTTATCGTATTTGGGATTAGCCGATCGCATGCAGCACAAACCCAGCGAACTTTCTGGTGGTGAGCAACAACGCGTAGCTGTAGCTCGTGCTTTGATTAACAAACCTGCCGTATTATTTGCCGATGAACCTTCAGGCAACTTGGATAAAACTTCGGCCCAAAATTTACACGAATTGTTTTTTAAACTGCGTGATGAATTTGGCCAAACCTTTGTAATTGTAACCCACAATGAAGAATTGGCTAATATGGCCGATCGAAAACTGACCATGGTGGATGGAAATATTGTAACCATTTAAATTGATAAACCGATAAGTCACACTAGCGTAAATGAACTTTGACAACGTATTAAAAGTACATTTATGTTTGTAGAACTTATATGACTTATATGTTAAAAAAATGACGCCATCCGAGTTAAAAGAATTTCTTGACGAAAAGGTTGAGTTGTATAACAATCCAAATTTTATCACGAGCGACCCCGTTCAGATTCCGCATTTGTATTCCCTAAAAGAAGATATTGAAATTTCGGGTTTTCTGGCTGCTACCATAGCTTGGGGTAACCGAAAGATGATCATCAACAACGCTCATAAAATGATGCAGTTGCTAGGGAATTCACCCTACGATTTTGTGATGAGTCACACCGATGAACAATTGGAAAACCTATCGCAATTCGTACACCGAACGTTCAACGGAACCGATTTTGTCGGATTCATCAAAGGCTTGCAACACATCTATCAAAACCATAACGGGTTAGAAGGCGTATTTTCCCAACCCACGCCTAGCCTTCAGCATTCCATTGCCCTTTTTAAATCCCAATTTTTTGAAATAGGTCATGCCACGCGCACCGAAAAACACATTTCGGATCCCTTAAATGGGTCAGCTGCGAAACGCATCAACATGTATTTGCGTTGGATGGTACGAAAAGACACCAAAGGTGTCGATTTGGGAATTTGGAAAAATATTGATGCGGCTCAATTGTCCTGTCCTCTGGATGTTCATTCGGGCAATGTGGCACGGAAGTTAGGACTACTCCACCGCACGCAAAATGATGCCAAAGCAGTCGTTGAACTCGATACCCAATTGCGGATTTTAGACGCAAAAGATCCTGTAAAATATGACTTTGCCTTGTTTGGATTAGGGGTTTTTGAAGGGTTTTAACAAAAAATCCTGCCGAAGCAGGATGATGTGGGCGATATTGATTTAACTTCAAACCAAATCATAGAATTTATTCTAAATTTTATTGACGAATAAACATAAAAAAAAGACCCTTTATTTTCATAAAAGGTCTTTTGGTTCGACTGTGGGCGATATTGATTTAACTTCAAACCAAATTATAGAATTTATTCAAAATTTTATTGACGAATAAACATAAAAAAAGACCTCGTATTTTCATAAAAAGTCTTTTGGTTCGACTGTGGGCGATATTGATTTAACTTCAAACCATATCATAGAATTTATTCAAAATTTTATTGAAAAATAAACATAAAAAAAGACCTCTTATTTTCATAAAAAGTCTTTTGGTTCGACTGTGGGCGATATTGATTTAACTTCAAACCAAATCATAGAATTTATTCTAAATTTTATTGACGAATAAACATAAAAAAA
>JACCDH011117067.1_pt1 | contig 47041 bp, 40 predicted proteins | sample 7442481 | NCBI WGS metagenome assembly JACCDH01 (sample SAMN15323433, study PRJNA562643) | freshwater metagenome | isolation source: river surface water | place: USA:Blue River Watershed | collected 2017-08-15
CTCCACACTAACTTAGTAACGGTTTGGTGTGAGGCCGTTTTGGCGGACTTCACGCATTGGTTGGAGCGCCGTCCCGCAAGGGGCGGCGCTCTCTTTTTGGGGCCTGCCCCAAAAAGAAAATCCCCGGCGCAGCGCGCCGGGGATTCCAACCCTTCATTCGGATAAATCCGAATTTCAAAAATTCACTTCTTCGTCAGCACGAGGAACCCGTGGGCCGGAAGGCTCAAGGCTCCGCCCTCGGCCAGCGAGAACGACTCGCCAGTGAAGTGGTTCACGTAGTCGCCCGCGGGAGCGCCTGAGAACGTCACCTCGGCGGCCTTGGCGTCAAAATTGGTGAACACGACCACCGTGTTGTCGCCCTTGCTGCGGCTGAAGGCGTACACCCGTTTGTTGCCGGTGGCGATGCGCTTTTGCGCTCCGCCAAAATCGCCGCTGTTGAGGGCGGGATTCTCGTGCTTGAGCGCGCTGACCTTGGCATAAAAGTCGGCCTGAGAAGGGCGGCTCCAGTCGATCGTGTCGCGCTCAAAAAAGCGGAGCGACTTGTTGAGGCCCACCTCTTGGCCGCTGTAGATTAGGGGCATTCCTTGCTCCATCGCAGCGCAAATCACGTAGGCCGCTTGGGCGTTCGCGCCGATGCGCTTCTCGACCGTTCCGTTCCACGAATTCTCGTCGTGGTTGTCGATGAAGTACATGCGGTAGCCGTCCTGCGGGAAGTCCTTCTCTTGGCGCTCGAGGTAGGCGTCGATCGTGGCGACGTCTTCGCCTTGGCAGGCCTTGTTGAGCAGGTGGTGGAACTCCCAGCCGTAGGTCATGTCGCACTGCGACTCGTGGGCCCAGTAGAACTCGGTTTCGCCCAGCAAAAAGATCTCGGGATTTTCGGCGCGCAGCATCGCGTTCGTCTCCTGCCAGAACTCGAGGGGCTGTCCGCCCATCATGTCGTAGCGAAAGCCGTCGATCTTCATGTTCTTGATCCACCACATCAGCTCGCCCTGCATGGCCTTCCACAGCTCCTTGTTGGCGTAGTCGAGTTCGGCCACGTCGGTCCAGTCGGTCGGCTGGTTGTGGTCGTTGCGGCCGTTGCTGATTTCGCCCGTGGCGGAATCGCGGTAGTAAAACTCAGGGTGCTCGGCCATCCAGTGGTGGTCCCAAGCCGTGTGGTTCGGAACCCAGTCCAAAATCACCTTCATTCCGAGCTTGTGGGCTTCGTCGACCACGCGAGCGAAGTCGGCGCTGTCGCCAAATTCCGGATTGATCGCCGTGTAGTCGGAGATGCTGTAGTAGGATCCGAGCAGGCCCTTGCGCTTTTCAACACCGATGGGGCTCATCGGCATGAACCACAAAATGTCTACGCCGAGGTTTTTGATGCGCGGAAGCTCTTTTTCGAACGCGTCCAGCGTGCCTTCGGGCGTGAACTGCCGCACGTTGACTTCATAAATCACGGCGTTTTTGGACCAGTCGGGGTGAAAGGCGTGCGCGGTTTCTTCGGCAGCCTTGGGGGCGCAGGCGGCGACCAGCGTGCCGGCGACGGCCCAAGCGAGGAGCTTTTTCATGAGGAGTTAGTGGTTGGATTTGAGGTAGACAAAAGATTGAGCGGGCACTTCGGCCTTGAGCGTGCTGAGGCGGGCTTGGCCGGCGACCACCCGGGCGTCGGGGCCCAGGTCGTTGATGCGCACCGTGACCGAGCCCGAACCGCGGTTCAGGACCACGCGCACCGTTTCCCCCGGGAAGGTGCGGGTGATGACCAGCACGTCGTCGCCGAGGGAACGCACGTCGGTTTGCCCGTAGCACAGGGCGAGGCTGGCGCGCCGCTCGCCAAACACCTTGGCCGTCTGTTCGCGAAGGCGCTTTTGGGCCGGGCTGTAGGGCGAGGGCTTTCCGGGGACTTCAAAGGCCATGTCGCGTCGGTTGTCGGGGTCGTTGGCGCCCTCCAGGCCGACCTCGTCGCCGTAGTAGCACACGGGGATTCCCGGAATCGCGCAGTTGAACGCGTGCAGCATGGCGAGGCGGTTGAGGCCCGTTTCGCTGGCTTTGGGCGTCGCGCGGGTGTAGCCGGCCAGCTTGGTATCTTCTTGCGGCGACACGTGGCCCGAGGCGAGCGAGACGAAACGCGGACGGTCTTGGTTGCCGCTGATGTTGCCCATCAGGTGGTTGGGGCCGTAGGTCGCCAGGCTGGCCTTCAACGTGGCCTCGAGGGCGGGAGCGCTTCCGCCCAAGTGCCCAAAGAAGGCGACGGCCGCGTCGTATAGGTTAAAGTCAAATTGGGCGTCGAGGAGGCCGCTGCCGACGTAGCTGTTGATGAGCTCAGGAGAACCATAGGTTTCGCCGATTTGGTAGAGGCGACGGCCCTCGCGGTAGGCAACCTGCTCCTTGAGCTTGCGCGTCAGGGTGCGCCAGTAGAGCAGGTCGACGTGCTTCGAGGCGTCGTGGCGGAACCCGTCAAAGCCGTAGTCCTGAACCCAAGGGAGGGCCGAGTCGGTCATGGCGGCGACCACGTCGGGCCGCTGCGAGTTCAGGGTCGGAAGGTGCTTGTCGAACCACGTGGTCAGCCGGTGCTCGTCCCAGCGCTCCGTGTTGAGCGACGAGTCGGGCAAGTAGAGCGACGTGATCCAGTCGGGGTGCGCCTTGAGCACCGGATGCTCGAGGTGCACGTGGTGGCCGACGAAGTCGATGAGGGTGTTGAGTCCGCGCTCGTGGGCCGCCTGGTTGAAGCGGCGAATCTCGTCTTCGGTACCCATGCGCGGGTCGGAGTGCGAGGTGCTGCTCGGCCAGTAGCCGTGGTAGCCCGAAAAGCGGGTGAAGACTCCGCCCTTGTTCCACAGGCCCCAAGCGCCCTGCGGGTTGCGGTGCAGCGGCGAAAGCCAGATCGTATTGAAGCCCAGATCCTGGAAGTAGTCTTGCTCCATGCGCTGCTGGACGCCTTCGACGTCGCCGCCGTGGTAGTCGTTGGCCGGCAGCACGTCGCTGCGGTTCAAGGGCTTGTCGTTGAGGGGGTTGCCGTTGCTGAATCGGTCGACCAGGGCGAAGTACATCGTGGCGGACTCCCAGTCGTCGCGGCGCAGTTGGGCCGTAGAGTTCACCACGTGGCCTTCGTGCAGCGGGAGCATGGCCTCGCCGCCGAAGCGGTCCGCGTTGTGGGTGTAGAGGTGGATTTGGCTGCGTTCGGCGCTGCTCGCTTCAGCGGGAATCGCCACGCGCAGCGTGCCGTCTTCGGCGGTGCGCACGCCCACTTGGTAGGTGTTCCAAAAGGCAAGAAGTTCCTGTCCCTTCGGCAGGGCGGCCACGGCCACTTCGCCGTCGCGCTCGCCCAGAATTTGGATGGGGGCGCAGTCCTTGCCGGGTTCGGCGACGACCAGCACGTCGTTGGCTCCGCCCAATCCGTTGGGGACCTTGGTGGGATTCGCGGGGTCGTTGACTTCGATTCCGCCCACCGTGAACTTGTACTCGTATCGGCCGGGCTTGAGGCGGAGCTTCAGTCGCGCCACATCGCCGGTGTCGCGCGCCATGGGGTGGCTGCTTCGGTTCCACGCGTTAAACGACCCGATGAGGTAGGCGGTGGCGGCGCTGTCGCCCGGGTTGAGCGGCAGACTGAATGCGACTTCTTGCACCGGAGCCTGGCGGAGCACGAGGTGGTAGGTGCCGCCTGCGGCCTCGATACGGGCCACGCCCAAGGGCTGCTTCATGCGGCCTTCAACGCGCCAAATGGCGGAATCTTGCTGCCACTTCACGGTCAGGCCCTCGGGGAAGGTCCACTCGTCCAGTTCGCTGAGCAGGTAGTCGGTCGCGTAGATTTTGGTTACGCCCTCAGCGGCGAGGTCGACGGGACGCCATCCGAGCCCGGCGTACTCGTCGCCGAGGTCTACCGATCCGGAGCCGCCGCAGGCGGTGAGCACGGCGGCGGCGAGGCTAAACAGAAAGAAGCGGTTCATGCGTGGGTAAAGGTTTGTTCCGTTCCCGCGGCGAGTTTTTGGAGGGCTCCGCCTACATAGAATTCGGCCGTGGATCCCTCTAAGTTACGCACCGTCAGCTGGTTCCGCTGGACGCGAACCGACAGCAGGGCGCCGCGCCAGCGCAGGTGGAAGGTGATTCCGCCCCACTGCTCGGGCAGGAACGGCTTGAAGTGCAGGTCCTCGCCGACCAAACGCATTCCGCCAAAGCCGTAGACCACGGCCATCCACGCGCCGCCCATGGCCGTCACGTGAAGACCTTGGTAGACCTCTTTGTTGTAGTCGTCGAGGTCCAATCGCGCGGTGCGGTGGTAGAGCTCGTACGCTTTGGCGGCGTAGCCGAGGCGGCAAGCCAGCACGGTGTGCACGCTGGGCGACAGCGAGCTTTCGTGCACGGTGAGGGGCTCGTAAAAGTCAAAGTGCTTCTGAAGGGTTTCGACGGGCGTGCGGTCCTCAAAGAAGAACATGCCCTGAAGCGTGTCGGCCTGCTTGATGTAGGGCGAGCGCAGGATGCGGTCCCAGCTCCACTTCTGGTTGATGGGGCGCTCGGCCGGGTCAAGTTGGGCCACCGGGACGAGCTCTTTGTCCAAAAATCCGTCTTGCTGCAGGAAGACCTCGTGCTTTTCGCTGTACGGGTAGTACATGTTGCTGCGAATGGCTTCCCACTGCTCGAGCTCGTCGGCGTCGAGGTCCAGCTTGGCGCAGAGTGCCGCATAGGCCTCAGGCTGGTTTTGGGCCACGTACTCGGCGCATTCGGCCGCGTACTCGAGGCACCAGGCCGCCATGAAGTTCGTGTAGTAGTTGTTGTTGACGTTGTTTTCGTACTCGTTGGGTCCGGTCACGCCCAAAATCACAAACTGCTCCTTGTCGTCGCTCCAGTTCACGCGCTGGGCCCAGAACCGGGCGATGGCGACCAGCACCTCGAGTCCGCCCTCAGCCAGGTAGCCGTAGTCGCGGGTGTGGCGCAGGTAGGTGTAGATTCCGTACGAAATCGCGCCGTTGCGGTGGATTTCTTCGAAGGTGATCTCCCATTCGTTGTGGCACTCTTCGCCGTTCATGGTGACCATCGGGTAGAGGGCCGCGCCGTCGGTGAATCCGAGCTTGGCCGCATTTTCGATGGCCTTGTCGAGCTGCTTGTAGCGGTACACCAGCAGGTTGCGGCCCACTTCGGGGTCGGTCGACGCGAGGTAGAAGGGAAGGCAGTAGGCCTCGGTGTCCCAGTAGGTCGAGCCGCCGTACTTCTCGCCGGTGAAGCCTTTAGGGCCGATGTTCAGCCGCGGATCCACGCCCGTAAACGTTTGAAGCAGGTGGAAGATGTTAAAGCGGATTCCCTGCTGGGCGGAATCGTCGCCGTCGATCACGATGTCGGCCAGGTCCCACTTGGCTCGCCAGGCGTGGCGCTGCTCGGCGAGCAGGGTTTCGTAGCCCGCGGCGCGAGCGGCCGCTGCTTGTGCCGCGGCCCGGGACTCGACCTCGGCAGCCGGAGCGTTCATCGACGACACGACCCCCACGTACTTGTGCAGGGTGACGGACTCGCCCGCGGCGACCTTGAGGGAAAACACCTGCGACGCGTAGCCCTCGCGGCCTTCGGCCGCTCCGCCCCTGCCGCTCACGAGGCACTCCATGGCGGCGGCCACCACAAAATCAAGCTTCTTGGTCCGCGCCTTGACCCAGGCCCCCGCGGCAAAACCCTCCTGCGCCCAAAACGTCTCGTCCCAGTTGGCGTCGGAATTCACCACATTAAAATCCAGGTAGGGCTCGAGCATCACCTCGGCGGCGCGGTCCACCGTCACCCGGTACGCCTGCGCCGAAACCTCGTCGCGCACCAAACTCAGGAAGCGCTGGGCTTCGACCGTCACGGTGGCTCCGTTGGCGAGCGAAGCGGTAAATCGGCGGGTGAGGACCCCGTGCTCCATGTCGAGCTCGCGGTAGAAATCAGAAACCTTGGCGGTGTACAAATCCACGACTTCGCCGTCGACGCGCAGGTCGATGCCCACGTAGTTCACGGCGTTCAGGACTTTGGCGAAGTACTCGGGGTAGCCGTTCTTCCACCAGCCCACCTTGGTCTTGTCGGGGTAGTACACTCCGGCGAGGTAGCTGCCTTTGAGGTGCTTGCCGCTGAAGGCCTCTTCGTGGTTCGCGCGGTGGCCCATGCGGCCGTTGCCGAGCGCAAAAAGGCTTTCGCTCATGATGTGGGCTTCGGGCGTCCAGCTCGTTTCGACGACGCGCCAGGGATCGATGTGAATGGGGGGCTTCATAGCTTAGGGTTGCTCGTTTCTTGTTACTTGCTTAGAGCTGCTGCGCGCGCTCAGGCGTCAGTTGGTCCAGGCCGCTGACGAGCAGGTCGGCGTCCAGTCCGTGGCCGATTCCGACCACCTTCATGCCTCCGCGGCGCGCGGCTTCGACTCCGGCTTCGGAATCTTCGAACACCACACACTCCTCGGGCTTGAGGCCGAGGCGCCGGGCGCCTTCGAGAAAGACTTCGGGGTCGGGCTTGGACGCGGTCACGACGTTGCCGTCGACCAGGGCGTCAAACAGCGGAATCCAGCCCAGGCGCTCCAAAATGAGCGGGGCGTTTTTGGACGCGGAACCCAGCGCCACCTTGATTCCCGCCGCGCGGCTGGCGCGCAGAAACTCATGGGCTCCGGGCAGGTAGTCGTCGGCCGGCATGCCCCGAACGAGTTCGAGGTACCCGTCGTTTTTGAGGGCCATCCAGTGCTGCTTCTCGGCGTCGGTCAGGGTTTTGCCGCCCCAGGCGAGGATGCGGTTCAGGGATTCCGCCCGCGAAACGCCCTTGAGCTGCTCGTTTTCGGCCTCGCTAAAATGGATTCCGAGCTGGGCCGCCATGCGCTGCCAAGCCAAAAAGTGGTACTGGGCCGTGTCGACCAGCACCCCGTCGAGGTCAAAAAGGAATCCGCGGATCACAGGGCTTGGGGCTCGAGAACCCGCAGCACGTCGACATGGTACGCCACCAAGCGGTTCACCGGCTTGGCTTGGGTGCGGCCGTAGCGCACTCCGGCTTCGGCACATGCCTTCTGAAGCAGGGGCTCAAAGGCCTTGGCCACCGACCCCACGAAGTTCACTTGGGCGCCTTGTCGCGCCTCGGCGAAGCACAGCACGTGGAACTCGACGAAGGCTTTAAATCCCTCGAAGACAATCTCTTGAATGTAGGGGTGCTCGGCGTGGTCGCCCGCGAAGCGCGCGTAGTTGGCGAGGTACACGTTGGCGTTGGGCTCGTTGTAGACTGATTGAAAGATCTCGGCTTTGCCGACGCCGTAGGCTCCGACAAAGGCGGCGTGAAGGTCCGCGGGGAGGCGCTTGTACAGAAAGTCCCGAACCAGGCGCTTGCCGATGTAGCTCGCGGAACCTTCGTCGCCCAAAATGTAGGCGAGGGCCGGAACCTCTTCGTGCACGGCGCTGCCGTCAAAGTAGCACGAGTTGGAGCCGGTCCCGAGGATGCACGCGATGTGCGGCTCGCCGTAGTAGGTAGCGTAAGCCGCCGCAAGCAAGTCGTGGTCCACTACGATCTGGGCGTTGGGGAATATGCGCTCCAAGCCCTCGGCAATGACGGCATTTAGGGCGTCGGACGAGCAGCCCGCTCCGTAGAAGTAGACTTTTTCGACGTCCGCCGCACGACCCATGATTTCGGATTCGGCGCGCAAGGTGCGTTCGACCTCGTCGGCGTCGTGAAAGTAGGGGTTAAGGCCCTTGACCGACCAGCGTCCGACCTCAGCAGCCGAAGCGTTCAAAAGAATCCAATCGGCTTTGGTCGAGCCGCTTTCTACGATAAAAACCATAACTACTTAGGATTGAGCGGCCATCCGCACGGCCATGTCGGCCATGCGCGCGGAGTATCCGGCCTCGTTGTCGTACCAGCCCATGATTTTAACCAGGTTGCCGTTGGCAGAAGTAATGCCTGAGTCAAAAATGCACGAGTGCTTGTTGCCCACGATGTCGGCCGACACGATGGGGTCTTCGGTGTACTGAAGGATGCCTTTGAGCGGACCTTCGGCCGCGGCCTTCATGGCGGCGTTGATTTCGGCGGCCGTGGCGGGCTTGGCCAGCTCTACGGTAACGTCAGTGGCCGAACCCGTGATCGTCGGGACGCGGATCGCGTAGCCGTCGAGCTTGCCCTTCAGTTCGGGAAGTACGAGGCCCACGGCCTTGGCGGCTCCCGTGGTGGTCGGGATCATGCTCACGGCGGCGGCGCGGGCGCGGCGCAGGTCGCGGTGCGGCGCATCCTGAATGCTCTGGTCGTTGGTGTAGGCGTGCACGGTCAGCATGTAGCCCTTAACTACGCCAAAGTGGTCGTTGAGGACCTTCATCATCGGAGCCAAGCAGTTGGTCGTGCACGAGGCGTTGCTGAACACGTGGTCGTCGGGGCCGAGAATGCCCTCGTTCACGCCCAAAACGACCGTCTTAACGTCGTCGGCCTTGGCCGGGGCGCTCAAGCCCACCTTTTTGGCACCGGCCTGAAGGTGCAGTTCGAGCTGCTCTTTGCTGGTAAAAATGCCGGTTGATTCGATCACCAGATCGACGCCGAGCTCGCCCCAAGGCAGTTCTGCGGGGTTCTTAATTGCCGTGATTCGGATTTCCTTTCCGTTGACAATCAGGCTGTTGGCCGTGTGCGAAACCGTGCCCTGGAACCCGCCGTGCGCGGAATCGTACTTGAGCAAGTGCGCCAAGGTGGCGGTGTCGGTCAAGTCGTTGATGGCCACGATGTCGACGTCGGGGCGCACAATGAGGTTGCGAAAGGTGAGGCGGCCGATGCGGCCAAATCCGTTGATGGCAATCTTTTTCATAGCGAATGCAAAAATCGAGTAAAACAGTTAAATAGACAGTATTCGGGCAATGCGCAAAAGGTCTTCGTCGAGCGAGGCCTTGTTGAGTATCGCCATGGGCAGATGGGTGTGCGTGAGTTGTCCGCTCACAATGCCCACCATGACGTCGGACTTGCCGTTGAGCAAGGCCTCCACGGCCGCCACCCCCAATCGGCTGGCGTTCACTCGGTCGAGCATGCTGGGCGAACCGCCGCGCTGGATGTGTCCGAGGATGGTGACTTTGACGTCGAGGTCAGGGTTGTGCTGCTTCAGCGCGTCGGCGAGCTCGTAGGGGGTGCCCAAGCGGTTGCCTTCGGCCACCACGACGATGTTGCTGGTTTTTTTGCGTTCGGCGCCCTGGTCGATGGCCGCCTGAAGGGCCTCGAGGCTGGTGTTGCGCTCGGGCAAAATGATGCTGATGGCGCCGGTGGCAAGGCCTGAACTCAGGGCGATGAATCCGGCGTCGCGCCCCATGACTTCCACCAAAAAGAGGCGGTTGTGGCTGTTGGCCGTGTCGCGAATCTTGTCGATGCTCTCGACGACCGTGTTGCTCGCCGTGTCGTAGCCGATGGTGTAGTCGGTGCCGTACAGGTCGTTGTCGATGGTGCCCGGGATGCCGACCACGGGAACCTGGTGCTCCTCAAAAAGCTTGTGGGCTCCGGTAAACGTGCCGTCTCCGCCGATCACTACCAGGCCGTCGATGCCGTGGGCGCGCAGGTGTCCGGCGGCTTCGGCGCGGCCCTCCGCCGTGCGAAAGCGCTGGCTTCGCGCGGACTTCAGAATGGTTCCGCCTTGGGCCAGAATGTTGCGCACGCTCTTGCTGTCGAGCGGGGTGAAGTCGGCCTCCACCAGTCCGTCGTAGCCGCGGTACACGCCCACGCAGTCCAGGCCATAAAACGACGCGGCACGCACCACGGCGCGCAGGGCGGCATTCATACCGGGCGCGTCGCCTCCCGAAGTCAAAACGGCAATTCGTTTCATACGTCCTACGAAGATAGTGTTCAAAGTACACATAGTGGCGAGAATGTTAGTGTCCGAAGTACATTTGTCTACCTATGCAGAACCCCAACGTTTCGGTTGACTGTGTCGTTTTTGGCTTTGACGGCCAAAAGCTCAACGTGCTGCTCATTGAGCAAGAGGACTTTGGCCAGGCCTGCCGTTTTGCCTTGCCGGGCGACCACCTCGAAGACGAGGAAGACCTGGACCAAGCGGCGGCGCGGGTGCTGCGGGAGCTGACGGGTTTGAGCGGACTCTACCTGCAGCAGTCCGGAACCTTTGGCGACCCCAACCGCGTGAAAGATCCCAAGGACCTTCCCTGGCTGACCCACGTGCGCAAGGATCCGACCGCCCGAGTCATCACGGTGGCCTACTACGCCCTGGTGAAAATGACCGACTTCAACCTGTTGGCCTCGAGTTTTGCGGCCCGAGCTTTTTGGCACGACGCCAACGAAATGCCGCGCTTGGCGTTTGACCACAACGTGATTTTTGACCAGGCGCTGGCCACCCTTCGCCGCGAGCTGAGCGAGCTGCGCGTCGGCTTCGAGCTGCTGCCCAACAAGTTCACGCTGACCCAAATGCAGGCGGTGCACGAGGCCATCTTGAACTCGAGCTTCGACAAGCGGAACTTCCGCAAGAAAGCCCTCAACGATCAGTGGGTGCTGCCCCTGGACGAAAAGCAAACCGGCGTGGTCCACAAGCCCGCCCGCCTTTACACGCGCAACACCGAACGCGCCCAAAACTAACTTTTATGGCATCTAGCACTCCAGCGGGACACTCGGCCGCCGCCATCGGGCCCAAGAAAACCTTGAATTTTTGGCAAATCTGGAACATGAGTTTCGGCTTCTTGGGCATCCAGTTTGGCTGGTCCCTTCAGATGGCCAACATGAGTCCGATTTATGAGTACCTCGGAGCGGAACCCGACAAAATCCCCCTGCTCTGGCTGGCCGCGCCCATGACCGGCTTGCTCGTGCAGCCGGTGATTGGCTACTACTCCGACCGCACGTGGACCCGCTTGGGGCGCCGCCGCCCCTATTTTTTGGTGGGCGCGCTGCTCGCCTCGGTCGCCTTGTTCTTAATGCCGCAGTCCAGCGCGTTGTGGATGGCCGCGGGCTTGCTTTGGATCCTGGACGCCAGCATCAACATTTCGATGGAGCCGATGCGCGCGTTTGTGGTCGACATGCTCCCTGAAAAGCAGCATTCGCGCGGCTTTGCTTTTCAGTCCTTCATGATCGGAATCGGGTCGGTGGTGGCCAGCGCCATGCCCTGGATGCTTTCGAACTGGTTCGGCTTCACCGACGACGGCTCGGGCGGAATCCCCGACTCCATCAAGTGGTCGTTTTATGCCGGGGCCGTGGTACTGCTCGTCGCGGTGCTCTACACGGTGTTCACTACCAAGCCCTACCCGCCCGCCGACATGGAGGCGTTCAAGTCCTTCCAGAAGGAGGCCAGCGTGAAGGGCATGATCCAAGAGGTCTTTGGTGCGATCACGCACATGCCCGACACCATGAAAAAGGTGGCGCTGGTCCAGTTTTTCACGTGGCCGGCACTCTTCCTCTTCTGGTTTTACTACGGGCCCGCCGTGGCCGTCGGCATTTTTGGTGCGGAACCGGGAACGCCCGAGTACACGCGCGGTGTGGAATTCGCGGGACTCACCCAGTCGTTCTACAACCTGATCACCTTTGCGGTGGCCCTGGCGCTTCCGTTTTTGGCGGTCCGCTTTGGCAATGCCACCACCCACATCCTCGGGCTGCTCGCCGGAGCCGCGGGCCTATTCAGCCTGCAGCTGATTGAGAATCCCAATTTGCTCTTCCTCTCCATGGCCGGAATCGGCGTCGCTTGGGCCAGCATCCTCGCCATGCCGTACGCCATGCTGGCCAGCTCGCTTCCCGACGGGCAAACCGGCCTTTACATGGGCATTTTCAACTTTTTCATTGTGCTTCCTGAGATTATTGCTTCGCTCTTTTTCGGACCCATCATGGAGCACGTGCTCGACAACGACCGCATGGCCGCCATCACGGTGGCTGGCGGACTCATGGTCCTCGCGGCGGTACTGACGTTGCGCTTGCGAAACAAGTAGGGAGCAGCTAGCAACTCGTTTCTAGCATTTGCTGTGGATCAGCAAGTTGCATGCTTTGGCAGTTCGTGAGAAAAACGAAATCCGGATTTATCCGAATAAATTCTGGAAACTCGCGCCGAGGGCGCGTTGCGGGGAACTAGTTGCTGCTTACTAGTTGCTGCTTACGGGTTTTCCAGCTCGACGGTCACCATGTTGCCTTCGCGGTGCGTGATGCGCAGCTTGGTTCCGGCTTCGTAGTCGCGGTCGGCCTCAAACGCCCAGCTGTCGCCGTCGATTTTCACGTAGCCCCGCTGACCGGCGACCACCGCAGACTCCGCGCGGCCGACCGCTCCGATAAGGGCGTCTTGGTTGGTCTTCGCGCCGGTGGCGGCGAGCCAAGTGCGCAGCACGGGCCGGAGCAGCCAGAGCGACAAGCCGCTGCATACCGAAAAAAGCGCCAGCTGGCCCTCGATCGGCAAACCCAAGGCGGCTCCGGCCGAGGCGCCTGCGGCGCCCACCGCGAGGCAAGCCAGCAGAAAGCCCGGGGTGAACACCTCGAGAACCAGAAGAACGGCGGCGGCAATCAGCCAAAGAGTCCAGGTCATGCTTTTGATTTGCGGTACTGCCCTAAGATAAGCACCAACGAAAGGGCGCTGAGCACGGCGCCGGCGACGAACGGGGCCCCGGGAAAATAAACGGGCGCTCCGTCCTCGGTGAAGGTCGCAAAAATGGTCGTCATGAGGGGCGGACCCACGATGCTCGTCGCGCTCATCATGCTGCTCATGGCGCCTTGAAGTTCGCCCTGCTCGTTCTCGGGAACGCCGTTGCTGAGCAGACCCTGAAGGGCCGGGCCGGCGAGGCCTCCGAACGCATACGGAATGAGGAAGGCGTAAAGCATCCATTGACTTTGGACCAGGGCGAAGAGCACGAGGCCGGTCACGTTGCAGACCATGCCCACGATGAGGGTGCGCCAGGCGCCGAGGGCGGGAATCGCCTTGCGGATCAGGAAGCCCTGCACGAAGGCGCTGAGGATTCCGACGGCTCCGAGCGAAAGGCCGATGTCTTTGGGCGACCAGTTGAATTTCTCGATCGTGAAGTAGGCCCAGGTGCCCTGCACGGCGTGGCTGGCGATGTAGACAAAGACGAGCGAGCTGATCAGGCCGACGACCTGCGGATAGCGGCGCAGCGCGAGCAGGGTTCCGAGCGGATTGGCGCGCTTCCACTCAAAGGGGCGGCGGCGGTCGGCGGGAAGCGATTCGGGCAGCACAAAGTAGCCGTAGGCCATGTTGAGCAGCGTGAGTCCGGCCGCGACCAAGAAGGGCACGCGGGGCCCGAGTTCGCCCAAGATTCCGCCCGTGACGGGGCCGATGATGAAGCCGAGGCCAAAGGCGGCGCCCACGAGGCCAAAGTTCTGGGCGCGCTTCTCAGGCGGCGAGACGTCGGCAATGTAGGCGAAGCCGGTGGTGAAGCTGGCTCCGAAAATGCCCGAAACCACGCGGGCCACGAACAGCCAGGCCAGGGTCGGAGCAAACGCCAGCACGAGGTAGTCGAGGCCAAATCCGAGCAGCGAAAGCAGCAGCACGGGGCGGCGGCCGTAGCGGTCGCTCAGCGCCCCCACCAGGGGAGCAAACAGAAACTGGAAGAAGGCGTAGGCGAACAGCAGCCATCCGCCGTAGCGCGAAGCCTCAGACACGTCGGCCCCGGTGAGCTCCTGAATGAGCTGGGGAATGACCGGAATAATAATGCCCAGCCCGACGATGTCGAGCAGCAGGGTCACAAAAATGAAGCCCACTGCGGCGGGGCGCGCGGAATTTGCCATGCGCAAACCTACGCGTTTTTAGCCTTGGCTTTTGAGGAGCTCCTTGATTCCGCCCAGGGAACTGAGCACGCCGCTGGCCTCGTAGGGCAAAAAGACGGTTTTGGTCTCGTTGCCCGAGGTCATTTGGTGGAGCGTTTCGAGGTACTTCTGCGCGATCAGGTACTGCACGGGGTCGCCGGCGTATCCCTTCACGGCTTCAGACACGAGGCGAATGGCTTCTGCCTCGGCCTCGGCCACGCGAATGCGCGCTTGGGCTTGGCCTTCGGCTTCGAGAATGGCGGACTGCTTCTGGCCTTCGGCCCGCTGGATGTCGGACTCTCGCTGCCCTTCGGCCGTCAAAATTTGGCTGCCCTTCTCGCCCTCGGCCTCGAGGATGGTGGCGCGGCGGTTGCGCTCGGCGCGCATCTGCTTTTCCATCGCGTCGCGGATCGCCAACGGCGGATTGATGTCCTGAAGTTCGACGCGGTTCACCTTCACGCCCCACTTGTTGGTGGCGTCGTCGAGGATGGCGCGGAGCTTGGCGTTGATGGTGTCGCGGCTGCTCAAGCACTCGTCGAGGTCCATTTCGCCGACCACGTTGCGCAGGGTCGTTTGCGTCAGTTTTTCGATGGCGTTCGGAAGGTTTCCGATTTCGTACACCGACTTGAGGGGGTCGACGATTTGAAAGTAGATCAGCGCATTGATTTCGGTGACAACGTTGTCGCGCGTAATCACGTTTTGCTTCGGAAAGTCGTACACGTTTTCGCGCAGGTCGATGCGGTCTTGGAGCTTGAAAATGCTGATGATTTCGCCGTTAAAGCCCGTTTCGGTGTAGCGCCAGTTGATTTGTCGCGGACGGTCAATGACCGGAATGATGACGTTGATACCCGACTCGAGGGTGCGGTGGTATTTGCCCAGCCGCTCGACGATCATGGCTTCGGACTGCTTGACAATGCGGATTCCCTTGGCCAGCAGCACGGCGACGAGGAGCGCCAGGACGGCGAATAAAATGAGTGTAGGCATACTTAAAGATACGGCCTGCGGCGGTGAAGGCGGCGGAGCCGCCGAAACTAGTGGCCAGCAACTAGAAACTACTCGTGTCCCCCGCGCGGAACTCGGAAGTAGTCGCTGTCCGCCCCCGGGGCGTGGCGCAGGGCGTCGGCATGGCTCAAGGGCTCGGCCGGAACGTCTTCGCGCAGCACGTTTTCGCGGTCGGTCATGTAGACCAGCGGTTCGACGCCGTCGAGGTCCAGGGCGCGCACCTTATCGACGAACCCGAGCATCTTTTCGAGGTCTCCGAGCAGCGCGTCGGCTTGGGCCTCGCTGAGTTCGAGCTTGGCGATGTCGGCGAGCTTGAGGACGTCTTCGCGGGTGAGGTTCATGATTCGGCGGCGTAGCGGTTGAGTTCCGCCAAAATTAGGTCATAAACCTGGGCGTTGAGCGCGTCGGGATCAGCTCCGGCGGTCTCGATGGGGGCGTGCACGGTGGCGCGAATGCGGCCGGGGAATCCGCCCTGGTTAAAGTCGGGGAAGTGCCGGCGGTTGTCGGGAAAGGTGATGGGCAGTATGGGGACACCGGCCTCGACGGCGAGCTGGAACGCGCCGTTTTTGAAGGGAGCCAGGCGCACGCGCGGGTCCTTGGGAATTCCGCCCTCAGGGTAAATGCACATGCCGCTGCCGCGCGCCAGTCGGCGACGGGCCTTCTCGAGCACCTGCCGCTTGGAAGCAATCGAGTTGCGGTCCACGGTGATGCTGCTGCGCTTAAAAAAGAACCCGAAGAGCGGAAGCTTGGCGAGTTCCGCCTTGCCAATGAACACCGTCGGCGACTTGACCAGGCGGTAGCAGAACATGACGTCGAGTTCCGACGAGTGGTTGGAAACCACCATGTACGGGCGCGACCAGTCGATTCGGGCCTCGTAGCGGACCTTGCGAATCAGGCCCATTCCGTTGAGGATCCAGGCGGCCCACAAGCGTCCGAAGCGGTAAAAGCGCGGAAACTGCTCCACGCGCCGGCTGTACCAGAGCAACCACGGGAACAGCCCCAGGATGCTCACCAGCATCAGGGCGTAGTACCAGATGTGGTAGGTGATGCCGAAGGCGCGCTTCATGGGTCGTTGGCTCGAGGTTTCTTGTTTCTTGCTTCTAGTTTGCGCGGACTGACACCGAACAACGAACAGGTTTCTAGTGCCTAGTTACTCGTGCCGCCGGCGTGGCCGAAAAACCAGTAACTAGAAACCAGTACCCCGCAATGCAGCGCGTCCTACTTCATCTCCCAGGACTCCATGAACTTCGTCGTGTAGTTTCCGGCGACGAAGTCGGGGTGGTCCATGAGTTGGCGGTGGAACGGAATCGTCGTCTGCACGCCCTCGATGATGAACTCGTCCAGCGCGCGCTTCATGCGCTCGATGGCCTGCTCGCGGTTGCGGCCGGTGCAGATGAGTTTGGCGATCATCGAGTCGTAGTTCGACGGAATCGTGTAGCCCGCGTACACGTGGGTGTCGATGCGCACTCCGTGGCCGCCGGGGGCGTGGAACGCGGTGATCTTGCCCGGGCAGGGGCGGAAGTTGTGGTAGGGGTCCTCGGCGTTGATGCGGCACTCGATGGCGTGCATGTGCGGCTCGTGGTTGCGCCCTGAAATCTTGGTCCCGCTGGCGATTTTAATTTGCTCGCGGATCAAGTCGTAGTCCGTAACCTCTTCGGTAATGGGGTGCTCCACCTGAATGCGGGTGTTCATCTCCATGAAGTAGAAGTTGCGGTGCTTGTCGACCAGGAACTCGATGGTGCCGGCGCCTTCGTAGCCAATGTACTTGGCGGCCTTGACGGCGGCGTCGCCCATGGCCTGGCGCAGTTCGGGCGTCATAAAGGGCGACGGAGTCTCTTCAAGCAGCTTTTGGTTGCGGCGCTGGATCGAGCAGTCGCGCTCGCTGAGGTGCGCGGCTTGGCCCGACTGGTCGCCCACGACCTGAATCTCGATGTGGCGCGGCTCTTCGATGAGCTTTTCCATGTACATGCCGTCGTTGCCAAAGGCCGCGGCGGCTTCTTGTCGGGCAGACTCCCAGGCCTTCTCAAGGTCGGCCTCGGCCCACACCGCGCGCATGCCTTTGCCCCCGCCTCCGGCGGTGGCTTTCATCATGACGGGGTAGCCGATTTCTTTGGCGGTCTTCTTGGCGTGCGCCAACGAGTCGAGCAGGCCTTGCGATCCGGGAACGCAGGGTACCCCGGCCTCGTTCATGGTTGCCTTGGCCGTGGCCTTGTCGCCCATCTTGTCGATTTGCTCAGGCGTGGCGCCGATAAACTTGATTCCGTGTTCGGCGCAAATGCGCGAAAACTTGGAGTTCTCTGACAAAAATCCGTACCCCGGGTGAATGGCGTCGGCGTTGGTGATCTCGGCGGCAGCAATCAGGTGCGAAATCTTGAGGTAGCTGTCGCGCGAAGGAGCAGGGCCGATGCACACAGCCTCGTCGGCGAAGCGAACGTGGAGCGAATCGCGGTCGGCCTCTGAATACACGGCGACCGTCTTGATGCCCATCTCGCGGCAGGTGCGAATGATGCGCATGGCGATTTCACCGCGGTTCGCGATGAGGATTTTCTTAATCATGGCGCGGGCGAATTAAGCCGGGTCAACCAAGAACAGGGGCTGGCCGTACTCGACCGGCTTCATGTCGTCGGCGAGGACCTTGACCACCGTGCCTGAAACTTCGCACTCGATTTCGTTGAAGAGCTTCATGGCCTCAATGATGCAGACCGTTTGGCCCGCCTTCACTGTGTCGCCCACGTTGACAAACACGGGCTTGTCGGGGCTGGGCTTGCGGTAGAACGTGCCGATCATCGGGGCCGTTACCGTCACGTACTTGGACGTGTCTTCGGCCGGGGCCGCGGCAGCAGGGGCTGCAACGGGTGCGGCTGCAGGTGCGGCGACCGCGGCGGGTGCGGCGGCGACCGCCGGGGCTTGGGCGTACACGACGCCGTCGGGGCCCGTCTTGACCGTAATCTTAAAGTCATCCGTCTCGAGGGAAACCTCTTGGGCGCCGCTCTTGGCGACAAAACGAATGAAATTCTGGAGTTCTTTAAGGTCCATAGCTAAGGAGTTAGAGGGGCAAAAGTGCGGCGAAAAAAGCAAAAACCCGGCATCAAGGCCATGCTTGAACCGGGTTTTTATTCACAAAAGGGCGCAAAGGCCCGCAAGCCTTAGGCCTCAGCGGCTTCAGCGGGAGCGCTGTTGTCGATAACTACCTTGCCTTTGTAGTACATCTTGCCCTCGTGCCAGTAGGCGCGGTGCATCAGGTGGGCTTCACCCGTGGCCGAGCACACCGTGAGCGTAGGCATTACAGCCTTGTCGTGGGTGCGGCGCTTGTCGCGGCGGGTACTGGATTGTCGGCGTTTGGGATGTGCCATGGTTCCTCAGTTTAAAAGTTCAACGTCTCGTTGGTCAAAAATCTTACTCTTCTTCGTCGTCTAAAAAGTCCAAATCGAATTCGTCCCAGGCGTCGCCCTCGACTTCCTCGCGGAGTTCGGGCTTGACGCGCTGCAGCGGAACCGACAGCGCCACCAATTCGTAGAGGTACTGCTTGAGGTCGGCCTCATAGGATCCGTGCGGAAGCACGAGCACCTCGGGTTCGCTGTCGTCGAAGGCTTCGCCAAACTTCACTACGACGCTAAAGGCATTCTTCAGCTCGAGCACGAACGGGTCGTTGCTCAGGTCGCAGGTGGTGTCCATGGCGCCTTCGTAGGCAAAATCCAGCTCCAGCATGTGGTTGGCTTTGCGCATTGCGACGCGGACGGTGGCCGGGCGCAGGCCTTCGAGGTCCTGCAGGGGGAATTCAGAAAAGAACGTTTCGTCGAGGACGAACTCAAAGTGGTGCTCGCCAAGTGCGAGACCCGAAAACTGGAGTATGGTTTCACGTGGTCTCACGACGAATTTCGCTTTGAGCCTGCAAAGGTACTAAATTTTCTTTAACGCTCAGCGCGTTGCGCGGCGATTCTTTACTACCGCGATGGCGGTGTGGAGGGCGGCCAGCATACTGCCGGCGTCGGCTCGCCCTTGGCCGGCGAGGTCCCAGGCGGTCCCGTGGTCGGGCGAGGTCCGCACCAAATCCAGGCCCGCGGTGGCATTGACGCCGTCGTGAAAGGCGAGCATTTTAAACGGAATCAGGCCCTGGTCGTGGTAGAGCGCCAAGGTGGCGTCGACGTCGCGGTAGCCCCGCGCGGCAAAATAGCCGTCGGCGGCAAAGGGTCCGCGCACGTGCAACCCCTCGCGGCGCGCGGCGTCCATCGCCTCCAAAAGCCAGGTTTGCTCGTCGCTGCCGATGCGTCCGCCGTCTCCGGCATGGGGGTTGAGGGCGAGCAGGGCCAGGCGCGGATTGGCCACCCCGTAGTCCCGACGCAGCGCCGCGTCCAGCGCGCGGAGCTTGCGCACGACAAGGTCCACCGAGAGCGCGTCCCGAACCTCAGAAAGGGGCACGTGCTCGGTCGCGAGGGCAACGGTGAGTTCCGATCCGCGAAGAAGCATCAGGGCCTCGCCCCCCGCGGCGTGGGCCAGGTAGCCGGTGTGGCCGGTGAACCCGGTCAGCGGAACGTGCTCTTTGCTCAGCGGCGGCGTGACCATCGCGTCGATTTGGCCGGCGCGCCAGGCGTCCAGGGCCAGGTTGAGGCTGTCGAGGGCCGCTTGGCCCGAGGTGGAGGTTCCGCGCCCAAAGGCCCAGTCCACCGGAGGCAACGGCCACACGCAAGGGACCGACGGCTCGGGCAAACCCAGTGCCGCTGCTTGCCCCTTGACCAGCAGCGGGTCGGCAAACCAGACCCACTCGACGTCGGCCGAGGGAGCCCACTGCGCCAGCGCCTTGAGCACCACCTCGGGCCCGATGCCGTGGGGGTCGCCTAGGGTGATGCCGACGCGAACCGCCATCAGGCGCGGGATTGGGCGGTCAAAAAGTGGGTGAGCAGGCGCACGCCGACGCCGGTTCCGCCCTTGCCGTAGTAGGCGACGGGTCGGTCCAAGAACGCCGGCCCGGCGATGTCGAGGTGCACGTAAGGGTAGTCGATGAAGTACTCCAGGAATTTGCCGGCCGTGATCATTCCGGCCTCGGCGCCCCCGATGTTTTTGATGTCGGCGATGTCGCTCTTAATCAACTCTTTGTAGTCGTCCCAGAAGGGGAACTCGACGAGGCGCTCGTGCGTCATTCCGGCGCTGGCCTGCAGGGCGTCCCAGGTGGCGCGGTCGGCGGTTCCCATGGCGACGGTGGCGTAGGGGCCGATGGCGCGCGAGGCGGCTCCGGTCAGGGTGGCCAAGTCGATGACGAGCTTGGGCTGGTACTTTTTGGCGTAGTGCAGCGCGTCGGCCAAGATCAGTCGGCCCTCGGCGTCGGTGTTGAGCACCTCGACGGTGACGCCGTTCGAAATCGTGATGACGTCGCCCGGAACCAACGCGTTGCCGTTCAGGCGGTTGTCGGTGGCCGGAATCAGGCCCACCACGTTCACCGGAAGCTTGGCGGCGGCCACGGCGCAGAAGGTGCCGAGCACGGCCGCGGCGCCCGACATGTCGCACTTCATGTCTTCCATGAAGTTGCTGGGCTTCAGGCTGATGCCGCCGGTGTCGTAGACCACGCCCTTGCCAACCAAGACGGTGGGATGCTCCTGGGGAGCGCCTTCGCCGCGGTACTCGAGCACGATGAACACGGGCGGATCGACCGACCCCTTGTTCACGCCCAGCAACCCGCCCATCTTCAGGGCCTCGATTTGGGCCTTGTGGAGCACCGTGCACTTGAACCCGTGCTGGGCGCCGAGCTGTTCGGCGCGGGCGGCGAGCTCGAGGCTTCCGAGCTGCAGCACCGGAGTGTTGATGAGGTCGCGCGCCTCGGTCACCCCGTCCATCAGGGCGTTCCAGGTGGCGAATTCGGCGGAATCGCTGCCGACCACGTCGAGCTGCTCGAGGGTCCACTGGTCCTTGGCCTTGGTGCCAAAGAGCTTGGTGTAGCGGTAGGCGTTCAGGGCCAGGCCTTCAGCCACCGTCAGGGCGGCGGGCTGGGCGTCGAGCGCCACGTGGCGGAGCTTGTTTTTGGCCAAAATTCCGCCCAAGTCGGCCCCGAGCTGGCGCAGCGCGTGCAGTCCGTCGGCGGTCGCGGTGTGGGCGTCGCTGGTAGCCAGCAGCAGGTCGCCGTTGGCGGTAGCCAGGTGCATCCAACCCTTCACCCCGCGGTCGAGGCGGTTTTGGTAGGCATTGAGCGCGGAATCTTCGATGCCCGCCGCACGCAAAGCATCAGTACTGGGGCGGAGCACGGCGCGCACAGCGGCGCCGGCAGAGGAGGGAACTAGGCTGCGTTTCATACCTACGAAGGTAGCGCTCGTACCTTTGCCCCATGTTCACCGGAATCATCGAAAACCTCGGCCAAATCGCGGCCATCACCCCCGACGGAGGCAACGTGTACTTCGACGTCACGTCGACCCTGGCGCCCGAGCTCAAGATCGACCAGAGCGTGGCCCACGACGGCTGCTGCCTGACGGTGGTGGCGCTGCACGGCGAGGGGGTTCCGCACGGATTCCGCGTCACGGCCATCGCCGAAACCCTCGACAAAACCTGCCTCGGAACCTGGACCGTCGGCCGAAGCGTCAACCTCGAGCGTGCCGCCCTGGTCGGAAGCCGCCTCGACGGCCACACGGTGCAAGGCCATGTCGACTCGGTGGGCCGCGTCACCGAAGTTTCAGAAACCAACGGAAGCTGGCGCGTCGCCGTCGAGCACCCCGCCTACGAGCTGCACCGCACCGTCCCCAAGGGATCGATCACGCTCAACGGCGTGTCGCTGACCGTAGTGGATTCCGGGCCGACGCACTTTAGCGTGGCACTGATTCCCTACACCTGGGAGCACACCAACCTTTCCAAGCTGAAGGTCGGCGACCCCGTCAACCTCGAATTTGACGTGCTGGGCAAGTACGTGCTGCAGTACCTGCGCGAGCTCGGAAGCCTTCCGCGCTAAAGGCCGCCCGTGGGCTAACTTTAGCCCCATGCGCCACTTTGCTGTAGACGTCGAAACCGCGACCAACCAACGCTCGAGCATTTGCCAAATTGGCTTGGTCGAGGTGCTGGACGACCGCGTGGTGCCGGTCTACAGTTCGCTGGTGCGCCCTCCGGGCAATGCCTACAGCTACCACAACATTCGGGTGCACGGAATCCAGCCCGAGGACACCCGCGATTCGCCCACGTTTGAAGAGGTTTGGCCCGACATCGCCGCCTACTTCGCCCACACGGTCTGGGCGCACAACGCGCCGTTTGACTTTGGATGCCTGACCGCCACGCTGGAGTACTACTTTTTGCCGGTTCCGACCTGGAAGAAGGGCTGCACCTACCGGGAAACCCGCATGGGCCTCAAGAAAGCCTGCGAGCACTACGGCATCTTTTTACTGAACCACCACGACGCCCTGGCCGACGCCACCGCCTGCGGCGAGGTCCTGCGCCGGGTGCGCTTGGAGCGGACGCCGGAGGGGTTGCGTTAAGAGGTTTCGGCTACGTGCCGCGTTGCGGTTTTTCCTCCTGAAAAAAATCCACAATCGACTGCGCCATGGGCCGCAGCACCTCAGCCTCAAAGGCATCTAGGTCGGCCCGGGTGAGCAGGCTTCGCTTGGCGATGCTGAACCAAAGCACGGGGTCGTGGGGGCGGCGCATGGGAGCGATTCCGACCTGAAACGCACGGGCGTCGGGGTGGCGTTGGCCGAGCATCCAGGCGTAGGTCATCAGCTGGAACCCCTTGGCTTTGCCGGGTTTTTGAAGCTCGGCCCAGTCGGATTTGCAGCGGGTGCTGGCTTCGTCGACCGAGCCCGTTTTGAGGTCGACTACGACCAGGCGGCCGTCGGACCAGCGCTCGATGCGGTCGGCGGCTCCGCGCACGGGGACGCCCCCGAAGTCCAGCTGCAGCAGGGCTTCGAGTTTTTCTTCGACGCCCAGTACTTCGAAGGGCAGTTCGCGGTCGTCTTCGTTGCGCTGGCCTTCGGCCTCGGCCCATGCTTGGGCCATGTGCAGGGCGATCTGGCGCGTCAGCATCGGGTACCCGGTGTCGAGCGACGAGGGCATTTCCTTGTTGATGCCTTCGTGCGTCCAGGTTTCGACGCGGTCCAGGGGCCATTGGCCCTCGGCCTTGAGGGCCTTGTAGAGCTGCTCGTGCACGTAGTGCAGGGCGGTTCCGAGGGCGTCCGCCGCGACGCGGTCGTGGGTGCGTGATTCTTCGCGGATCTCGAGCACGTTGCGCACCAGAAAGAGGTAGGGGTCCTCGAGGAAGCGCTGGAATCCGGTGGGGCTCAGACCCTTGCGCTGAAGCGCGTCGGACACCAGGGGCCAGACTTCGGGGCCGGTGGGCAGGTCGGCGCCTTCGGGCTGAAACTGGTCGGGGCGCAGCGGCCAATTGAGGCGGCGGTCGGTCACGCGGATGCCGGGGTAGCGGGCGAGCTCGAGCTGGGCCTGGCGCACCCAGCGGCTGGCCTCGCCTTTGCCGAGTCCGTCGGGCTCGCTGTTGACGACCATCACCACGGTTTCGGCGCGCTGCATCAGGCGGTAGAGGTGGTAGGCGGCCACCGACTCGCGGTCCTGGGGCAGCGGAAGCCCGTAGGCCTTGCGCAAGTCAAAAGGCAAAAAGCTTGCGGTGCTGCGGCCCTGCGGCAGCACGCCCTCGTTGAGTGGAGCCACGATGAGCCGCTTAAAATCCAGCGCGCGGGTTTCGAGCAAGCCCATGATTTGCAGTCCGTTGAAGGGCTCGCCAAAGAACGCCACGGGCGACTCCGCGGCCAGCGACCGGTAGAGGCGCAAGAGGCTTCCGACGCCCAGTACCTCGTCGGGCAGCATGCCCTGCAGCCGCTCGAGGATTTGCAGCACGGCGCGGGCCGGCTCCCCTTCCCAGGCGGGGCGCGGAACCGACAGCCAATGGGCCGTGCGCTTGGCAAGTTCCTGAACGAGCTGGCGCGGATCGTGGGCGGGGCGCCACAAGGCCGCGTCGGCACCCAGCAGGGCCTCGACCTGGGCCGCAGACCAGTGGGCCCGGCGCGCCCGGCGGAGCTCGAATTGGGCCCGGACCAGCGCGCTCGAATCAGCCACCACCATCGCGGCAAAGGGGTGAATCAGGGTGGCCTCGAGCAGGCGCCGGGGGTAGCTTCCGCGGTTTTGCTCGCGGGCCTCGTGGAGCTGCAAAAAGACCTCCACCCCGGCGTAGGGCAGGGTCAGGTACAGCGGAAGCCCCATAGTCACGTTGGCCTCTTCGATGCCCTCGGGCAGGGCCTGCAGCACGGGCACCAAAAGGCTCTCGTCGCCCAGCACCACCGCGGTTTGACGGGCCACGTCGGGACCCCATTCCTCGAGCAGGGCCCCCACCGACTGAGCGACGCCGAGGTGGCGGCTGGCCGAGATGATTTCGATCTGCTGCTGCCCCGTGGCCCAGTGCGCGGGGGCATCCTGAAGGTCTAGCGTCAGTCCCTCGGGCAGGCGCCGGGCCAGGTCGCGCAAGGCTTCGCCGGCCTCGTGCACTTCGAGGTCGAGGTAGTGGCGGTCGGCGTCCCAGAGGGCTTGGGCGCCCAGGTGCAGGTGGGCGGAGCGCAGCAGCGCCTCCTCAGGCGGCGTCAAGGCATTGAATCCAGCAAAAAACAGGCGGTCGACCCCGTGGCGCGCGCGCCAATTCACCCACTGGGCTTCGGTTGGGCCGCTGGGCGGGGGGGAAGCGCGGCGAAACTGCATTCCGGGCGAGGTCGTGCCCTGGGCCCCGAGGGCCTCGTGGTAGGCGGCGTAGAGCTCGGGAAGCTGGCGCCAAAGGCCCAGACGGCGCTGCATGAGCTCGGTGGGCTCCTCAAGGCCCCACTCGCCGAGGGCCTCGATTTCGCGCAGCTCGCGCAGGGCGGCATTTGCGTCGGCTCCGTGGCGGTCGAGCTCGCCAAAGTCGCGCAAAATGGTCGGAGCCCAACGCAGAAACTCGTCCAGGGGATCGGCATGCGCTCCGGCCACTTGACGGTGGGCGCTAAAGAGGGCGAGCAGCTGCTCGGTGGGGCTGGCGGCGGGAATTCCAGCCAAATCAGCCATGACCTCCTCGATGGCCCATACGCTCGGACTCAAAACCGGTTGATCCTGAGCCCAGTAGCGCCGAAGGCTCCGCTCGGCCCGACGGGTGGGAAGCACGATTCCGACCCGGTGCAGCGGATCGCCGCACGCGGCCGCAGTTTGGGCGACGCGCTGCAGAAAGGGGCTCATAAAAGTCTAGCGGTAGAGATCGTGATCTCGAATATACGCTGCGACGGCGGCCGGTAGGTCGTCAAGGGCTTCGGAACCTTCGGCCACGCTACGGCGCACCCCGGTGCTGCTGCGCGCCATCAAAGCGTCGTCTACCCGGCGAACGCGCGGATGCTGCAGCCAGCTCGACTCGGGGTCGAGCCCCGAATCGGGCCGGGGGTACACGACCAGTTCGGCCAGTTCCAGAATGCGTTCGGGATTCCGCCAGCGGTCAAAACCCGCCAAGTTGTCTTCGCCCATGAGCAACGCGAACTGGTGTTCGGGGTGCCGCGCCGCCAGGAGCTCCAAGGTGTCGACCGTGTAGTTGGGCTGGGGCAACCCGAGTTCGACGTCGCTCGCCGCCAGCCCCGACCGACCGGCCACCGCGAGCTGCAGCATGGCATACCGGTGGGCGTCGCTCGCGAGCGCTTCGCCCTGCTTGAACGGATTGCGCGGCGTCAAAACAAGCCACACTTCGTCGAGGCGGGCGTGCTTTTGAAGGCGCTCGGCCACCAGCAAGTGACTCAGGTGCACGGGGTTAAACGTGCCCAGCAGCAGTCCTATGCGCACGACGGAGCAAAGGCTAAAATCGCCGCGAGGGCTTCGGATTCGGCCCGGTCGAGGTCGTCGTTGACCACCACCCGGTCAAACCCGGGCGCTTGGGCGAGCTCCCATTCGGCCTTGGCCAAGCGCTGGGTGATTTGGTCTTCGGTCTCGGTTCCGCGCCCGCGAAGCCGCTGGCCCAGCACCTCAAGGCTGGGCGGCGCCACAAACAGCGCCAACGCCCGGTCGCCAAACTGCCGCTTGAGGTTGAGTGCGCCGACCACGTCGATGTCAAAGGCTACGACCTTGCCCTCGGCCCAGAGTCGCTCGACCTCGCTGCGCAAGGTTCCGTAGTAGCGGCCAGGGTAGACCTCTTCCCACTCGAGGAATTCGCCGCGGTCCACCCGCGCCCGAAAGTCGTCGGCCGTCAAAAAGTGGTAGTCAACTTCGTGTTCTTCGCTTCCGCGCGGTGCCCGCGTCGTCGCCGAAATGCTGAACGCCAGCCCCGGAAGCTGCGCCATCAACCGGCGCACCAGCGTGGTTTTGCCGGCACCCGACGGGGCGGAAAGAATGAGGAGTTGGCCGGGGGACATAGGGTTGGTTGGCTTCTGGCTTCTGGCTGCTAGTTACTGGTTGCTGGTTGCTAGTTGCTAGTTACTGGTTGCTGGTTGCTAGTTACTGGTTGCTAGTTACTGGTTGCTGGTTGCTGGTTTACAGGACGTTGAGGACTTGCTCCTTAATTTTTTCCAGCTCCTCCTTCATCTGTACCACTTGGCGCTGCATGCCGACGTGGTGGGCTTTGTTGCCCAACGTATTGATTTCGCGGCCGAGTTCTTGGGCCAAAAAGCCGAGTTTGCGGCCTTCTCCGGCGGCTAGGGCCTCGCGGAAGTGCTGAATGTGCGCCTTGAGGCGGACTTTTTCTTCGTTGATGTCGATTTTTTCGACGTAAAAAAGCAGTTCCTGTTCCCAGCGCTGCAGGTCCATCGGCTGGTCGTCGGCAGCCTTCACGGCGGCCTTGGTCAGGCGGCCCTTGAGGTTTTCAAGTCGCTCGGGTTCCGCAGCTTCAATCACGGGAACGCCGCGCTCAATCGTCGCCAAGTTGGCTTCGAGGTCTTTGGCTAGGGCGGAACCTTCGTGGCTGCGAAACGTTTGAAACGCGTCCAGCGCGGAACGAATCAGGGCCTCCACTACTTCTGCTTCGGCGGGGTCCAATTCCGCCGCGGGACCCTGCTCGGCCGGAACGCGCAAGGCCATCGCCAACGCCTCAGCCGGAGTCAAGCTGCCGCCTGCAATGCGCTGCAGGTCCTCCATGGTTTGGCGCAGGTGGGCCTCATTCAAGCTGCTCCCACGGCCCTCGGCCTGTTCGCGGTTGATGCTGACGTCGACTTTGCCGCGCTGCACCGCGTCTCCAACCATTTTGCGCCACACCAAGTCGCGCTCGCGGTAGCGGTGCGGCATGCGCAGGTTGAGGTCGAGGCCGCGGCTGTTGAGCGAGCGGATTTCTACCGAGATGCGCTGGCCCTCAAAGGTGGCGCTGGCCTGGCCGAAGCCGGTCATAGACTGAATCATAGGGGCAAAGGTAGGAAGGAGGCGGCCGCCACCTCGCCGCAGGCGAGGGTGGCCGGGCCGCGCGCCCGCCAGTCGTCGATCAATTCGGCGGGGGTACAGGCGTCCGGGCGGTCGCGCAGCCCCAGGCCGTGGGCCAGGAGGCCCACGGCCTGGGCCGCCTCCAACCCCGAATTCCGCACGCCCACCGACCCGTGCCGCTTGCTCAACCGGTGCCCGTCGGGACCCATCCAAAGCGGAGTGTGCGCCACCTTCGGCGGCCGCGGATTGCCGAGGGAGCGGTGCAGAAACTGCTGGAGGGGCGCACTGTCCTCCAAATCCCGGCCGCGGACAATGTGGGTCACGCCCTGATCCAGGTCGTCGACCACTACGGCCAGCTGGTACGCCCAGGCGCCGTCGGCGCGGCGCAGGACCACCGCGTCGTCGGGGTAGCGCAGGCGCCGCGCGCCCGGACCGTCGAGCGGCCATCGACCGTCGGCGCAGGTTCCGGGATAGGAACCCATGAAGCTTCCGTGGGGCGCCGAAACCGCTTCTTCCATGTCGCGTCGGGTGCAGCGGCACGCAAAAACCAACCCTTGGGTGGTCAAGTTGGCGAGGGCCTCTGCGTAGTGGGGTCCGCGCTGGGACTGCGGCGCCACCTCTTCGTCCCAGTCCAGACCCAGCCACGCGAGGTCGCGGCGCCAACCGTCGGCAAACTCGGGCTTGCTCCGCTGGGGGTCGACGTCTTCCATGCGGAGCAGCATGCGTCCGCCCTCAGCCCGCACCTGCAGCCAAGCCACAAGCGCCGTGGAGGCGTTGCCCCAGTGCATGATTCCGGTGGGAGAAGGGGCGAAGCGGCCGACCATGACCCGAAGTTAGGCCTCGTAGCAAAATAGCTACTAGCTGCTCGCAACCGGTTCGCAAGCGACCCGCAACCAGTTGTTCAATTGGCGTAGATTTACCCTATGCATTTTGACACCCTTGCGATTCACGGCGGCCAGCACCACGACCCTTCGACGGGCGCCGTCATGCCCCCGATTTACCAGACTTCTACCTACGCCCAAGAAGCTCCGGGCGTGCACAAAGGCTACGAGTACAGCCGCACGCACAATCCGACGCGGCGCGCACTTGAGAACGCCATTGCGGCCATCGAGGGCGGAACCCACGGTCTTGCCTTCGGCAGCGGCCTGGCGGCGGTGGACGCCTGCATGAAGCTCCTGAAGCCCGGCGACCACGTCGTCAGCACGAGCGACCTCTACGGCGGAACCTACCGCCTCTTCACCAAAGTGTTCGAGCCCTTTGGCCTGAAGTTCAGCTTTGCCCCGCTGGCGGACCCCGCCGAGCTGCGCGGGCTGATCACTCCGGCCACCAAGATGGTGTGGCTCGAGACCCCGACCAATCCCATGCTCAACGTGCTCGACATCAAGGCCTTGGCTGACGAGGCCAAAAAGGTGGGGGCGCTGGTCGTGGTCGACAACACCTTTGCGACGCCCTACCTGCAGCGCCCGCTGGAGCTCGGGGCCGACGTTGTGCTGCATTCGGCGACCAAGTACTTGGGCGGCCACAGCGACCTCGTCTTGGGGCTGCTCGCGGTGGGCGACGCGGCGTTGGCCGAGCGCCTGTACTTCATCCAAAACGCATCGGGCGCGGTCTGCGGCCCAATGGACAGCTTTTTGGCGCTCCGCGGAATCAAAACGCTGCACGTCCGCATGGACCGCCACTGCCAGTCTGCGGCGGCGGTGGCCGAGCACTTGGCCAAGCACCCCGCGGTGCGCACGGTGTACTACCCCGGCCTCAAGGACCATCCGGGTCATGCGGTGGCGGCGCGCCAGATGAAGCAGTTTGGCGGAATGGTTTCGTTTGCCCTGCACGAAGACGACTTGGCCAAGGCCAGCGCGGTGGTTTCGGCCCTCAACGTCTTCACTTTGGCCGAATCTTTGGGCGGCGTTGAGTCGCTCGCCGGCCATCCGGCCACGATGACTCACGCGAGCATTCCGAAGGCCGAACGCGAAAAGACGGGCGTGACCGACGGACTCATTCGACTGAGTGTGGGCCTTGAAGACGTGCGCGACCTGATCGCCGACTTAGATCAGGCACTTTCCTTACTTTCGTAGCTAGATATTCAAAATCATGGCGGACAAATTTGCCGTAATCGGGTTGGGCCAGTTTGGTTCCGCCATTTGCCGAAAGCTTTCTGAGAAGGGCGCCGAGGTGATTGCCATCGACATCGACGAAGACAAAGTCGAAGGCATTAAAGACCAGGTGGCCTATGCCGTGGTCCTGGATTCAACGGACCCGCGCGCGCTGAAGGCCCAAAACATCCTCGATATGGATGCGGTGGTGGTGTCGATCGGCCAGAATTTTGAAGGCATGCTGCTGACTACGGTAAAGCTCATGGAGATGGGCGTCACCCGAATCATTGCCCGCGCCCAAGGCGAGACCCAGCGCAAAATCCTCGAAAAAATGGGGGTACAAGAGATTCTTTCGCCCGAAGAAGAGGTGGGTAAAAACGTGGCCGAGCGCCTCATCAACCCCGGAATGATGATGTGCGTTACCCTCCCCGACAACTACGAGATTGTAGAAATCGCCGCCCCCCGGAGCACGGTGGGAAGGTCGCTCAAAGACATTGGCCTGCTGGAAAAGTACCGCCTCAACCTCGTTACGGTGATTCAAAAGGGTGGGGATGACGAGGTGGCCCACATCAAAGGAGTTCCGCAAGACGACATGGTCATCGAGGAAATCGACGAACTGGTCGTGTTTGGTAAAATCAAAGACGTGGAGCGATTCATCGACATCAATGCCTAGGGTTTCTGGTTTCTGGTTTCTCGTGCTTTCGCTCGTGCTGGGCTGCAAGGACCCCGATCCTTCGGGGGGGCTGCCTCCAGAAGCCACGGGACCCTTTTTGCCGCGGCTGACGGCCGGCTGGACGCTGGATTCGGTGACCTACACCGCCGACCTGCCCATGAATATTGGCGACACGACCGTTCCGGTGCGCATTCACAACAAAGCCCGCGACGTGTCGGGCCGCTTCGAGTTCTTTCGCCGGAACGATTCGGACCTCGTCGACTACCAGATTCAGTTTACGGCCGACTTGCTGCCCAGCGTGGCGCCCTACACCTACACCAAGTCGCGCGTGGGCACCTACTGGTACAAGGCGGCAGACCGCGAAATCTGGTTTTACGACTACCCCGACACCCTGATTTTCAAGGTGGATTGGGATGCCGAAACCCTTCAGCTTTGGCATTCCGAGCTGCAGGTTGTAGAGCCCGGATTGGGAATCACGTTCCCGCTGCGCTTGGACTTTAGGCTCGTTCTGTGACGGAACTGCTGCTGGTCGCCCTACTCGGAGCCCTGCTTTACGCGCTGCCCGCCACCGCGCACCCCTTGATTTTAGCCCTTGGAATCGCCACCGGAATGCCCCACGGCGCTACGGACATCCTCACGGAGCGCGGGAGCATCTCGCGTCCCGCCTTGGGGTACTACGGCGTCAGTATCGTGCTCCTGGGCGCCCTGTGGTTTTGGGCGCCCTCATGGGCACTCGGAGTCTTTCTGGCGTTGAGCATGCTGCACTTCGGCTCAGAAGACGCGGCGACCGAATCGGGAACCGCCCTGTTTCTGCACGAAACCCTGGTGCGCGGCATGCTGGTAGTGCTCGCCCCCAGCATGTTCCACGAGGCCGAAGTGCTCAGGCTCTTCGGACTGCTGGCCGAAACCTCGTGGGCGGGCCCGGAATGGACTCAGGGCGTATCGGCCGCCCGCAGCCTGTGGATTTTTTTGGCCTTCACGCTGTTTGCGCACTACGCCGTGCGGTCCACCCAATGGCGTCGCGTCGTTTTTGTGTTTGTCCAGATCTTGGTGCTCGTGGCGGTCTTTCGGCTGCTTGAGCCCCTGACCGCCTTTGTCGCCTACTTTGTCGGCGGACATTCGCTGCACAGCGCCCGCAAGATTTGGCCGGTGCTCAAGGAACACCGCCTCAAAGTGTTGGGGGCCACGGCCTTTACTTTTTTGGTGGCGGCGGCGGTTTTTGGGGCCGCGTCGGGGACGTCGCTCGACGATCGGTTGGTGCGCACCGCATTCGTTTCGCTGTCGCTGTTCGCGGTTCCGCACGGAATTTGGCGCACCGTCGAGGTCCTTCGCGAACGCTGGGCACGGCGCTAAATGCAAAGAGCCGCCCCGAGGGGCGGCTCCGTGCACAAAATCCGAGGTTAGACTTAGTCCTTTTGAGCTAAGGTGTAGATTACCAAACCGAAGCCAATCTTGTTGATGGCGTCGCCGATGTTGTACACCAAGTCCATTGACAGGCCTTCGAGCACTTTCACGCCGAAGAGTCCGCCCTCGGTGCCCGCGATGTACCCGATGGGGTAGATCGCCCAGCCTACGAGTACGAACCAGCCCAAGGCCTTGACGGCCGTCTGAACTTTTCCGCCTGCATTGGCCGCCAAGGTCGCAACCTCGCCCTTCCAAACAAGCCATACAATGTAGAAGTATGCAAGACCTGACAGAGCGCCCCACACCCAAGATTGGGTTTGGTCCGCGTAGAAGGCCTCACCGATGTAGCCGAGCAGCAGCATGGCTACTGAGGCCCAAATCAGGCGCCAAAGCAAACCGCTGGTGCCGCCTGCTTTTTTGGTGATTAAGTAAAACTCCACACACATCAAGGGAACCGTCAGGGTCCAGTCAATGTAGCGAAGGGCGATCGGGTTCGTTCCGGTCGCTTGGTAAAAGTCGCGCATGTAGTAGTAGTGCACGGCTGCGATACCGGTGATCAAACCAGAAACCAACAGCGAGAGCTTCCACTCGTCGGCGACGCGGCTGCGCTCCATAAAGAAGAATACAGAGGCGGCGAACATGGCCATGTAGCCCGTGAAGAACGTAAAGCTTACGGGATCGGCCGGATCAATGGTGAGTACTTCGAGAAATTGCATAAATCAAGTTTTAGGTGGATTTTGTGTTAGGATAACATTTAATGAAATGTTTTGTTTAGGAAAAGTAGAAAAAAATTCAACACGATGTATCGAGGCTGCAGAATTAGCCTGCAAAATGTTTCGCATAATAAACTGAAAATGAATAATTACCTGGTGCATCGCGGGATTCTCAGGGGAGTTCAAGGGGTCGGGTTGGTTCGAACCATAAAAAATGTTAATTAAACAATTATGAACGACGCCGACCGCAAGAGCCGCTAGCGCTGCCGGGGTTAACTTCGCGTCATGGCACGCATCCTTACCGGAATCCAAAGCAGCGGACGCCAGCACCTTGGGAACGTGCTGGGCGCCATCCTTCCGGCCATTGAATTGGCCAAGGATCCGTCCAATGAGTCCTACCTTTTTATCGCGGACCTTCACTCGCTGACCACGGTCAAGGACCCCGAAGCCCGAAAGGCCAATTTGCTGGCCACGGCGGCGGCCTGGCTGGCCTGCGGATTGGATCCGCAGCGCACGGTGTTTTATGCCCAAAGCGACTTGCCGGAATGTACCGAGCTCACCTGGTACCTCAACTGCTTTACGCCCTACCCGATGCTGGCGAACGCGCACAGCTTCAAAGACAAGTCCGATCGGTTAAGCGACGTGAACGCCGGACTCTTTGACTACCCGGTGCTGATGGCTTCAGATATTTTGCTGTACGACGCGCACCTGGTTCCGGTGGGCAAAGACCAGCGCCAGCACCTTGAAATCGCGCGCGACATTGCGGAGACGTTCCACCGCGTTACCGGGGCCGAAGTTTTTGTGCTTCCGGAGGCGCGCATTCAGGAGTCGGTGATGACGATTCCCGGAACCGACGGCCAAAAAATGTCCAAGTCCTACGGGAACGTCATCGACATCTTTTTGCCCGAGAAGGAGCTGAAAAAGCAAATCATGGGCATTGTCACCGATTCGACGCCCCTGGAGGCCCCCAAGGACCCGTCGGCCTGCAACGTCGTGACGCTTTACCGCCTCATCGCCAGCCCGGACCGCGTTGCCGAGATGGAATCGGCCTACCGCGCGGGCGGTTACGGCTACGGGCACGCCAAAACGGCCCTTTTTGAGGCCATTCTGGAGCGCTTCGCGGGCCCTCGGGCCGAGTTCGACCGGCTGATGGCGGACCCTGGGGCCGTGCACTCCGTGCTTCGGGACGGCGCCGCCAAGGCTCGGCCGGTGGCCCAGGCCACCCTTGTTCGGGTGCGCGAGGCGCTGGGCTTTGCCTGAACCGTCAATTAACTAGTTACTGGTTGCTAGTTGCTGGCTTTGAACACTATATGTGTTTAACAACTGGCGCGAAAAGTGAAATCCGGATATAACCGAATAACGGCTTCGGCTGGTTTCTTGTTCCTGGTTTCTTGTTCCTGGTTTCTTGTTCCTGGTTTCTTGTTCCTGGTTTCTTGTTCGTCTACTTGCGGAACAAGTAACGAGCAACCAGTGGCTACCGAGCTGATGCGAAGCGCGCTAGCGCTGAGCATCCTTAATCTGCTGCTCGCGCGGAGCGTGGTCCACAAAACGGTCGCGGTAGCCGTGGCGGTGCAGGGCGATGTGTCCGTAGCCGTGTTCGAGTAGCCAAGTTCCGAGGGCTTGGCCGACGCCGTTGATGGCTTGGGCGTCTTCCCAAACGTGCCAGGTGTGGTGGTTGCGGGCGAAGTAGTGAAGCGAGTTGGGGTCGATCGGCTTGGCGCGGCGCAGGTCGACGACGCTGTGGCCCGGCGCGGCCGCTTCGAGGGCGTGACTGAGGGCGGATCCGAGGGCGAAATGGGCGACGCCGGTGCCGGACTGCATCCAATCCATTCCGCCGCGGCGCTGCAGGGGGGCGGCGTAGCGCGGAGCCTTGCCCTTTGGGTAGCGGATGATGGACGGTCCGCCATAGACCAAGGCCTCCTCGAGCGCTTCGCGCAGGGCGGCTCCGTCGCGCGGAGCCCAAATGGCCGTGTGCGGAACGGCGCGGAACATGGCCAAGTCAAAGACGCCGTGGTGGGTAGCCCCGTCTTCGCCGACCATTCCGGCGCGGTCTAGGCACAAGATCACCGGAAGCTGCTGAAGGGCCACGTCGTGGATCCACTGGTCCACCGCCCGCTGGGAGAAGGTGGAGTACAGGTTGACCACCGGGCGAAGTCCAGCGGCGGCCATGGCCGCCGCGGCCGTCAGGCAGTGGGGCTCGGCGATGCCCACGTCGTGCACTCGGTCGGGAAACTGGGCGCGCACCACGTCAAGGCTGCATCCGGGGGCCATCGCCGCCGTCAGCGCATGGATGCGGGGGTCACTGGCGGCGAGCGAAGCGAGGGCCGCCGCAAAATGGGACTGAAAGTGGTCGGGTCCTGGCGCGGAGTCTTCAAGGCCCAATTCGGAAGCGCTCGGGCGGCGGGTGCGCACGTGCAGCACGCGCGGGCCGCGAAGCGCCAGCGCGCGCTCCAGGGCGCTCACCACGGCGGGCAGGTCGTGCCCGTCCACTTCGCCACCCACCCAGGCCCAGCCGAGGGATTCCACCAGGCTGCGGTACGCATCGGGCCCGCCGCGGTGCAGGGCGCCGACGTTTTCTTCGATGGCCATTCCGTTGTCGTTGACGACCAGCAACACGTCGGCGCCCCACCCGCCTCCGTCGTTAAGGGCTTCAAACAGCATTCCGCCGGTCATCGCTCCGTCGCCCACCACGGCTACGCGGCGACGTTGGGTTCCGAGGGCCAGGTCCGCGCGGGCAAAGCCCACGGCCGCCGAAAGAGCGGTGCTCGAATGGCCTACGCCCCAGGCATCGTAGGGCGATTCGCTGCGGCGCGGGAAGCCGCTCGGTCCGCCCGGAGTGCGGTTGGCCGCAAACCCGTCAGCGCGGCCGGTGAGCACCTTGTGGAGGTAAGCCTGGTGGCCTACGTCCCAGATCAGCACGTCGTTTGGAGTATTCAGCACCCCGTGAAGTGCCACGGTCAACTCGGCAACGCCAAGGCTTGAGGCGATGTGGCCCGCCTTGTCTCGGGTGCTTGCAAGCACGTGCTTCTTGGCCGCTTCGGCGACTTCAGCCCATCGGGCCACGGGCCAGCTGCGCCATTCATTCATCAAGGGGATCACCCTACAAAAGTACGGAAGCGGCCCGAGGGCCGCTTCTGCGCACAATCATTTAGCCAATTAGCCAATTAGCCAATTAGCTAACTAGCTAACTAGCCGATTAGCCAACTAGCCAATTAGCTAGTTAACCAGTTAGCCAATTAGCCAATTAGCCAGTTAACCAGTTAGCCAGTTAGCCAATTAGCCAGTTAACCAGTTAACCAGTTAGCCAGTTAGCCAGTTAACCAGTTAACCAGTTAGCCAGTTAACCAGTTAACCAGTTAGCCAGTTAACCAGTTAACCAGTTAGCCAGTTAACCAGTTAGCCAGTTAACCAGTTAGCCAGTTAACCAGTTAACCAGTTAGCCAGTTAGCCAGTTAGCCAACCAACTTCTTGTAGTAGCGCCGCGATTTGCTCCGCTCCGTGAGGAAGAGCAGCACGGGCATGATCACCAGCGTGAGGAAGGTCGCGAAGGTGAGTCCGAAGATGACGGTCCACGAAATGGGCCCCCAGAAGGCTACGGTGTCGCCGCCGAAGTAGATCTGCGGGTCGTTATGCTGAATCAACGAGAAGAAGTCCAGGTTCATGCCGGTGGCCAGCGGAATAAGTCCGAGGACCGTGGTAATTGCGGTCAAAAGTACCGGGCGAAGACGGGTTTTGCCGGCCTCAGAGAGGATGGGGGCAAGCTCGACTTCAGGCAACGGAACGTCGGCTTCGAGGCCCAGGTCCGCCTTGCGCCGGTCGATGAGCTGGCTTCCGTAGTCCGCCAACACGATGGCGTTGTTCACGACCACGCCGGCGAGCGAAATGATGCCGATCATGGTCATGATGACGACGAAGTCCATGCGGAAGATCAGCAGTCCGAGGAACACGCCGATGAACGACAGGATGACGGTCGTCATGATGAGGAACGGAATGCGCGCGGAATTGAACTGGCCCACGATGATCAAGAAGATCAGGAACACCGCGATCATGAGGGCCTTGGAGAGGAAGCCCAGCTCTTTGGCTTGCTCCTCCTGCTGGCCCGTGAACGACATGGTGACGCCTTTGGGAAGCTCGTAGTTTTTGAGCACCTGCTTCATTTCCGCGACGATGGCGTTGGCGTTGGCGCCCTCTTCGATTCCCGAGTAGACGGTGATGACTCGGTTGAGGTCGTTGCGCTTCACGGCCGTGAAGGTCGCCGTTTTGGTCGGCGAAGCCACGGTGCTGATGGGAACCTGCTTAATGCGTCCCGAGCTTTGGTCGCGGAACGTGATTTTTTGGTTCATCAAGCTCTCGATGTTGTAGCGGAATTCGTCGGCAAAGCGAAGGTTGATGGGGTAGTCGTCTTCTTCGTCCTTGTAGCGGCTGATTTCCTTGCCAAAGAGGGCGGTGCGCAGGGCGTCGCCGATCTGGCCGGTGCTCACGCCCAGGCTGCGGGCCTTGGAGCGGTCCACGGTTATCGGAAGCTCGGGCTTGTCTCCGGCGACGTCGAGCTTGAGTTCGTCGTAACCTTTGACGCGCGAATTGGTCAGCGTGCTGCGCACGTTTTCGGCGACGGCGAGCAGTTCTTCGTAGTCGTTGCCCGACAGCTCAATGTTGATCGGGGCCCCTTGGGGCGGACCGTTTTGGTCTTTTTCGACCGCAACCAGTACCCCAGGGATCGCCGAGATGTTGTCGCGAAGCAGGTTGAGCACTTCAGAGCTCGCCACGCGGTTGCCGTCTTGGTCTTCGCGGTACTTGGTTTCGCGAAAGGCGACCACGACCTTGGCCTTGTTGGGTGTAGCGACGTTGGAGGGACCTTCGCGCGGGTCGCTCGTTCCCTTGCCCACTTGGGCAATGACCGACTCGACCATGTAGTTGTAGGCCTCTCCGTCGACTTCGTACTCGTATTTTTTAACCAGCTCCAGGATTTGGTCTTCAATTTCTTGGGTGATTTTATTGGTCTCCTCGATGTCGGTACCCACCGGCATTTCGATGTAGATGTTGGCCAAGTTGGGCTGGTTGTCGGGGAAGAAGACCACTTTGGGCGGAATAATGCCCATGAGCACGAAGCTCAAGATGAAGAGGCCGACCGTCGACCACAGGGTCTTCGAGGCATTGTTCTTGGCAAGCACCCACGAAAGTTGACGCTCGTACCAGGCCTCGAGCTTCGGAAGCCCGTTGGCCATGAAGCGGTTCGTCCACGGCTCGATGCCCCAGATGTAGGTCAGCGTGAGGAGTCCGGGCCAAAAGAGCAGGTTGCCCAGCGTAGTCAGGCCCACGGCCACGTTCAAAATCAAGCCGAGCACGGTGAGCGCGGAACCGATTTTGGTCCACTTGGGCCGGTTGACCACGTCCGCTTCCATTTTCATGTAGCGCGCCGCAAGGGCCGGATTGATCACCAAGGCCACGAAGAGCGAGGAGCTCAGTACGACAATCAGGGTAAGCGGCAAAAACTTCATGAATTCGCCGATGAGTCCGGGCCAAAGGGCGAGCGGAATAAAGGCGGCCAAGGTGGTGGCCGTCGACGAAATGATGGGCATGGCGACTTCGCCCGAGCCGAGCTTCGATGCTTCAGACGCGCTGTAGCCCAGCGTGCGGAATCGGTAGATGTTCTCGACAATAACGATTCCGTTGTCGACGAGCATGCCCAACGCCAGCACGAGCCCGAAGAGGACCATGAAGTTGAGGGTTACGCCCATGCTGTTGAGAATCAAGAAGCTCAAAAGCATCGAAAGCGGAATGGCGATGCCCACAAACAGGGCGTTGCGCAGGCCCAAGAAGAAGGTCAGTACCAGTACGACCAGGATGACGCCAAAAATGATGGAGTTCTCGAGTTCGCCTACCTGGTTTTTGGTGCGGTTCGATTGGTCGTTGGTAATCGAAAGCAAGAGGTTCTTCGGGAAGTAGTTGGCTTTGGCCTCTTCAACCACCTGGTTGATGGCGGCTGAAACCTCGATGAGGTTTTCTCCCGAGCGCTTCTTGACGTCGAGCGACACGACGGGGCTCTTGAACTGCCGCGCATAGCTTTCGCGCTCCACGCTGGTGAATTCCACCGTGGCGATGTCGCGCAGGTACACGATGGCCCCTTTTTCTTGCTTGACGATGATGTTCTCGATGTCTTGAATCGATTCGAACTCGCCGAGCACGCGGATGTTGCGGCGGTAGCCGTCCACGAGCAGGTCGCCCCCCGAGACCGACATGTTCTCGTACTTGATGGCGTCGGCGATTCCGTTAAAGCTGATGTCGAGGTCCTCCATTTTTTGAAGGTCTACGGCAATGCGCACTTCCTTGTCGTCGATTCCGCGCACGTCCACCGAGGCAATGCTGGGGATGTCTTCGATCTGCTCCTCCAAGTACTTGGCGTAGTCCTCGAGCTGTTCGGCCGTGAACTCCCCCGAAATGTTGATGTTCATGATCGGCTGAAGTTCCGCGATGTTCAACTCAAAGATGTTGGGGTCGGCGGGCAGGTCCTTGGGGAAGTCGGGGGAGGCCTGAACGGCGTCCACTTTGTCCTTGACCTTGCGCAGGGCCTCGTCGACGCCCACGCGAAAGTCGAACTTGACTTCAATCGATGAAAAGCCCTGAATCGAGGTCGACTTGATTTTGTCGACGCCGCTGATGGTGTTCAGCTGCTTTTCGAGCGGACGGGTCACCAGGCGCTCCATGTCAAGGGGCGAGTTGCCCGGGTACACGGTGCCGATGTAAATCGTAGGCTGTACGACCTCGGGGAAGCTCTCCGCGGGCATGGCGCGGTAGGCCACCAGGCCGGCAACGGCGATGATTACCGTGAGCACGCTTACGGTAATGCGGTTGCTAACCGCCCACTCTACGAGCGGAAAGCGGCGAAAAAGGGAATTCTGTTCTGACATGATGCAGCGCGGCTTGCGCCGTGTTATTCGTTAACTGATTTAACCGTTTCGCCCGTCTGCACGCTGCGGATTCCGCGGTCGATGACCTGCTCTCCGGCTTTGAGGCCGCCCAGCACTTCGGTGGCGTCGTTGTTCGACACGCCCAAGGTGAGCTCGCGGCGCTCCACTTTGCCCAGGCCTTTTTCGGCCGGCACAAATACGTAGGTGTAGCTGGCGCCCTTGGTGTCCTGAAGGATCAAGCGGTTCGGAAGCGTCAGAACCCCAGTCGATTCGTAGTCTACGACCTGAGCGCTGGCCATCATGTTGGGCTTGTACTGGCCGTTGGACGGCAGGTTCACGCTCACTTTAAACGTGCGGCTGTCGGGGTTGATGAAGTCGCCGACCTGGCTGATGCTCGCGGTGGTTTTGACGCCAATCGAATTGAAGTCGAGGGCAATCTTTTGGCCGACCTTCAAGCGCGTGATGTAGGTCTCGGGCACGTCGAGCTCGAGGCGCAGTCCGCCCGTGCTGATGAGGCGGGCCATCGGCATGCCGGGGGCGGCGTACTCGCCCTGCTTGGCGAACACCTCGTCCACGCTTCCGGCAAAGGGGGCGCGAATGCTGGCCATCGCCGCTTGCTTTTGGGCGGTGCTCAGGCGCTTTTGAAGTCCTTCAAGCTGGGTTTTGGCTTGCAGAAACTGCACTTCGCTGCCAATGCCCTGCTCCCAAAGGCGCTTTTGCTTGTCGAAGAGGGTTTGGGCCAGGTCGAGCTGGGTCTTGATTTCGGCGAGGCTCGATTGAACCACGCTGTTGTCGAGCTCGATCAGCACTTGGCCGGCGCTCACTTTTTGGCCGGGGCGCACGACGACGCGCTGAATGCGCCCGGCGCTCTCGGGGTACAGCGTGACGCTTTGGTCCGACTTCACGGTACCGTACACGTTGAAGTCGTGCTGGAATTGGGCGGAGCCCGCCTGAAGCAGGGTCACCGTGTTCCACTGGGCCGAGCTGTCGAGCACCGCGAGCTGCAGGTCGATCTCGGCCAGTTCGCCTTCGGCTTTGGCAATGACGGCGGCAAGCGAGTCGCGCTGGGCCGTGAGTGCAGCGGCGTCGCCTTGGGCGGATTCCTTAGATCCGCATGATGCCAAAACTGCAGCGGCAGAAACGGCAACGAGGAGTTGGGTGTTCTTCATGGTTTATTCGGGCTTCGAGGTGTTGTACATGCCCAGGACTTTTTCGAGGGCAATGCGTTTGTTGAGGGTTTCGTTGGCGCTCGCTAGCATGGCTGCGACCGTTTGCTGGTATTGGGTTTCGGCTTGGCTGTACTCTAGGCTGCTCGCTACGCCTTCCATGAACTTGATGCGGGCCTTGTCGCGAAGGCGCTTGGCCAGGGCTACGTTGTCGGACTGCAAGCGGTAGGTGGTGAGGGCGTTTTCAAACTCGGCTTTGGCCTGGAGGTGCTGTACGGTAATCGCGCTGCGCGTCTGCTCCAGCAGCACGTCGAGCTGGGCGACCTTGAGTCGGCTTTCTTGCGCTTTGAAGAGGCGGCGCCCCGAGGTAAACAAGGGAAACTGCGCACTTAAGTTCCACGATTGGAAGGCTACGTTGTTGGCAAAAACGCCGTCGGGATTCCACACGTTGGCGTCTTCGCTGACGAACTGCTTGGTCCACGAGTAGCCGGCGTAGACCTTGGGAAGAAATCCGACGAGGTCGTTCTTGTAGAGCAGCGATTGCCCCATGCGGCCTGCGGCCAGCACGCGGTAGTCGACGTGCTGCTCGGGCTGGAACTTGGCCTGAAGGAGTCCTTCGCCGGCCACCGCACCTTGAACCAGCTGGTCAAGGCTCGAAGTGAGCACGACGCTTTGCTCGACCGGAAGTCCGCAGGTAAGCAGCAGCATTTTGGCGGCGATGGCTTTTTGCTGCCGCACGTTGCCCAGGCTGGCCTCGAGCTGGCGGGCGACCAGGTTAATTTGGTCCACGTTCTCAAGTTCCGCAAGGCCTTCTTTGGCCATGGCCGCCATTTGCGCCGCGGTCGACTGGCTCAAGCGCAGGTTTTCGGCGAGCACTTTTTCGTTCTCGGCCAAAATCACGTTGAGGTGGTAGAATTGCGCCGTCTGCTGACGCACTTCGATCTCGGTTTTTTCTTTGTTGAGGGCCGCTTGGTCGCGGAGCACGTCCGTGGCCAAAACCGCCACGATGTAGCTGCCGTCAAACACGAGCTGGTTGACGCTGAGGTTGCCCAACGACGTGTAGCGCGTACCGAACTGGAGCTTGTCGATTACCCCGTCTTGGTTGATGTCAAAAAACTGGGCCGGAAGCTCGATGTTGTCGGTGTACTGTCCGGCGGTGGTCACGCTGGGCAAGCCCAGCGCGATGTTTTGCCAAAGCACCTTTTCGGCGGCGCGCTGCTCGAGGCTGCGCACCTTGTTTTGGGCGTTGTGTTTTTGGGCGTGGTCAAGCGCTTGCTCGAACGAGAGCGAGGTTTGGGCCAAGCTCGCTCCGGACCCCAGCAGGGCGGCGGCGAGGACAAAGGGTTTCATCATGAGTTAAAGGGTTCCTTGAGTTCGTTGAAGTAGTGCAAGCCTTGGGCAGTGCTAATGGATCGAATGAAAAGGCTGATTGCCGTCCAGATGAGGTTGCGGCGTTCGGCAAGGGTGTAGGATTGAAGGTCGCCGTCGGCGAGCCCCACCATCGTGGTGAAGTGAATTTTGGCAACCAGCTCGGCGTCGAGGTCTTCTCGAAACAAGCGTTGCGCCTGCCCGTCGCGAATGGTCTGCACCAGGGCGTCGACCATGGTCTGTTGGCGCTGGGCAAAAAGCCATTCAAAGGTCTTCGGGTAGTACTTCTTGAGCGGGAACATCATGCTGGGCCCGTGCGACTCCATCATGCGCATTAAAAAGGCGAACCGGTACACCATGCGGTCAATGGCGTTCTCGTGGGCAGCCCCGATTTCGTCCATGGCCACTTTGTGGGCGCAAAACACATGACGTACCGCTTGGTCTACCAGATCGGCCTTATTGCTGAAGTACTGATAGAGCGTTTTCTTGCTCATCGACAGCTCCCGGCACACGTCGTCCATGGTCATGGCCCTCAAGCCGTAGCGCTGGAACATGTCCATTGCCCGCTGCAAGATGTTCGTTTTGACTTCGTTGCTTGCTTGTTCGCTCATTTTCGCCGGCAAAAGTACGCCGATTTACCCATAGGAAACGTTTTGTGGTTAAAATTGTTTCCGGCGAGTTGAATTTTTGGACGGATTTCGAACGGCGACGCGGTAAAATGTGGGCGGGGCCACGAGAAATCCCAAAAAACCTCGTACTTTGCACCCGGCGACATCACAAACTGTGCCACGAGTCATGACCATTTCGCAAATTCTCCAAACTCCGCCCCAGCAGCAGCCCGTGACCGCGCGCGGATGGGTTCGCACCTTTCGTTCCAATCGATTCATTGCCCTCAACGACGGGTCCACGGGGTCCAATTTGCAGTGCGTGGTCAACTTTGAGCAAACGCCCGAAGCGGTGCTCAAGCGCATCACTACGGGCGCCGCGGTAGAAGTGCGCGGGCTCCTCGTGGCTTCGCAAGGAAGCGGACAGGCCGTCGAGGTTCAGGTAGACGAGGTGGTCGTTCACGGCGACAGTTCGCCCGACGAATTCCCCCTGCAGCCCAAGCGCCACAGCCTCGAATTCCTGCGCGAAATCGCCCACCTGCGCCCTCGCACGGCCACGTTCAGCGCGGTCTTCCGCATTCGCCACGAGGCGCAGTATGCGGTCCATCAGTTTTTTCACGAGCGCGGATTTTACCATTGGGCCACGCCCATCATCACCTCGAGCGACGCCGAAGGCGCCGGAGAGATGTTCCGCGTGACTTCGTTGCCCGCAGACAATCCGCCGCGGACCGAGTCTGGCGACGTCGACTTCAGCGAGGACTTTTTTGGCCAGAGCACCAACCTGACGGTGAGCGGACAGCTCGAGGGCGAACTCGGCGCCATGGCCCTCGGCAAGATTTACACGTTCGGACCCACGTTCCGCGCCGAAAACTCGAACACCACCCGCCACCTCAGCGAGTTTTGGATGATTGAGCCCGAAATGGCGTTTTACACGCTGGAGGACAACATGCAGCTCGCCGAAGACTTCGCCAAGCACATCATTCGCCACGTGCTCGACCGCTGCCCCGAAGACCTCGCCCTGCTCGACCAGCGTCTGCAGCAAGAAGAACAGGCCAAGCCCGCGGCCCAACGCCAGCCCATGGGACTGGTGGAAAAGCTCCACTTTGTAGCGAACAACCCCTTTGTGCGCTGCAGCTACACCGAGGCCATCGAAATCCTCAAGGCCTCCAAGCCCAACCAGAAGGGCCAGTTCGCCTACCCGATCGACGCTTGGGGCGCCGACCTGCAGTCGGAGCACGAGCGCTACCTGGTCGAGAAGCACTTTCAGGCTCCGGTCATCTTGTTTGACTACCCCGCATCGATCAAGGCATTCTACATGCGCCTCAACGAAGACGGCCAAACGGTGCGCGCCATGGACGTGCTCTTTCCCGGCATTGGAGAGATCATTGGCGGAAGCCAGCGCGAGGAGCGCCACGACGTGCTCGTCGAGAAAATGAAGGCGGTGGGGATTGACCCGCACCACCTCGATTGGTACCTCGACACGCGCAAGTTTGGCACCTGCGTGCACAGCGGATTCGGACTCGGCTTCGAGCGCATGATTCAGTTTGTCACTGGGATGGGCAACATCCGCGACGTGATTCCGTTCCCCCGATTCCCGGGAAGCGCCAAGTTTTAATCGGTAATCCGCGCCCGCCGTGCTACGTCAGTCCCAAGCCCTCAAGCTCCAGCAAAAGCTCTCGCCGCAGCAGATTCAGCTCATGAAGCTGATTCAGCTGCCCACGCAAGCGCTGGAAGAGCGCATTCAGGAGGAACTCGAAGTGAATCCGGCCCTGGAAAACGAAAATCAGGTGGACCAAGACCCCTATGAGTCCGAGTACGAGTCCAACGACGAAGATTTTGGGTCAGATTCCGAGGCCGACGACTACGCCGAGTCGCAGGAATACGAGTTTTCAGAGGACCTCTTTGACGACACCCCCGACTACAAGCTCAACGCCAACAACTATTCGGCCGACGACGAAACCTACGAGGCCCCCATCGTCGCTCGCCTCGACCTGAGCGACGTGCTGCACGAACAGCTGGCGTTGCGCAGCTTGAGCCCCCAGAAGGAGGCCTTGTGCAAGTACCTTATTGGCACCCTCGACGACGACGGATACCTGCGGCGCGAACTCGTCGACGTGGTCGACGACTTGGCGTTCTCCCTCGGAATTTTCATTGAGGTTTCGGAACTCGAGGAGGCGCTTCGGGTGATCCAGTCGATGGATCCGGCGGGCGTGGGCGCGCGCAACCTGCAAGAGTGCATGCAGCTGCAGCTTTTGCGCCGCGCCGAAACGCCCAGCGTGCGCATCGCCCGCGCCCTGGTCGACCGCTACTTCGACGAGCTCGCCAAGCGCCACTACTCCCGAATGATGCAAGGCTTGGGCATTGATGAGTCCGACCTAAAGTCCGCGCTTGAAGAGATTGGCCGCATCAATCCAAAACCCGGAGGAAGCGCCACCCAAGGAGCCGAACCCAGCCAAGCGGTGGTGCCCGATTTTTTGGTGAGCGTGTTCGACGGCAAGCTCGAACTCAAACTCAACGGCCGCAACGCCCCCGAGCTCAACGTGAGCCGAGAGTACAAAGAGATGCTCACGCACTACAAGCAAGCCAAGGGCTTTGACAACGAGCAGCAAAAAGAAGCCTTCACCTTCATCAAGAGCAAGATTGACAGCGCCAAGTGGTTCATTGAAGCGATCAAGCAGCGCCAGCAAACCCTGCTGCTGACGATGTCGGCCATCATGCGCTACCAAGAAGAGTACTTTTTGACGGGCGACGACCGCAAGCTCAAGCCAATGATTCTCAAGGACATAGCAGACGAGGTGGGCATGGACATTTCGACGGTCAGCCGTGTGGCCAGCCAGAAGTACGTTCAGACTCCGTTCGGAACCTTTTTAATCAAGCGGTTCTTCAGCGAAAGCATGACCAACGCCGAGGGCGAAGAGGTCTCGACTCGCGAAATCAAGAAAATCCTCGAGGAGAGCATAGGCGAGGAGGATGCCCGCGACCCGCTGACCGACGACGCTTTGGCTAAGTTGCTCAAAGACAAGGGGTATCCCATCGCCCGGCGCACCGTAGCGAAGTACCGCGAGCAGCTCGGAATTCCCGTGGCTCGATTGCGCAAAACCCTTTAAGCGCGGCGGTTACTCATTCGGGCGCGTCGGAGCAGGCCGTGGGTTGGGAACTCCGCGCGACGCGTGGTATGTTTGTATACTACACTTAAACCGAACGCAGCTATGCGCATGTTCCGCTTTTTATTTGCCCTTTTGATGCTCGCGCCGTTGGCCAGTGAGGCTTCGCACATTATTGGAGGCGACATTCAGTACAAGTACGTCGGCGACTCGACTGGGGTACCCAATCAGTACCGCATTAAGTTGGTGATTTACCGAGAGGGCACCAGCTTCGCAACGCTTGGCCCATCGCAACCCGTGTCGGTTGTCTCTTCGAGCTGTGGTTCAACTCAAACCGTTACCTGCAACCTCGCAACACCTGAATTTTCGGCAGCTGTATACGGTGCGTATGACTGCATTCCTCAATCATCTGCGGTATTCACACCAATGGTGAACATATTCATTGGTTACGTGATCTTGAGTCAGCCTTGTCCTGATTATAAGATTTATTGGACCACATGCTGCAGACCCGCTGGAATAACTGGAATCACGGGGTCAAATGGGGTTGGATTTTATTTTGAGGCAGAACTCAACAATACCCTTGGGTACAATTCTTCACCGGCCTTCTTGTCGCGTCCGATTAGCTACATCTGTACAGGTGGATACATCAACTACCTGCAAAATGCCATGGAGCCCAACGGAGACTCGCTTCAGTACGAGCTGATTGCCGCCCGAGACAACGGCCCCAACGCTTCAGTCCCCTACGCCGCAGGATACACTTTTTTGCAACCCATTCACACGGCGCCCATTGGTCCCTTCCTTCTCAACCAGAAGACGGGAAACATTTCCTTTGTCGCCAACACCGTCGAAACGTCGGTAATCGCCATACGGGTGAACGAATACCGATTTGACTCGACCTTCTACGTTTGGGTGAAGGTCGGGTCCTCGAACCGCGAAATTCAGGTCTCGGTCGCGGGCAACTGCAACCCGGCGGTGAACGCGGGCGTGAAGCTCGATCCCACGGCACCTGGAGTCAACTTGGACGCGCAAGGGCGGCAGACCAAGGACTACGAGTGCTTGGACTCTTCGGTAACCCTGAAGTTTACCCTGGCGGTACAGTGCCAGTCTGTGTCGCCGGACGGTTCCGACTTCCGCTTGACAAACCCCAACGGGCAGCCGATTCCGATTAAAGCGCTGGTGCCCAACTGCGACGTCAACGGCGAATCGATGACCCTCGAAGTCAAGCTGTTCAAGCCCCTGTCGATGAACGGGTCCTACTACCTCTACTCCAAAGTGGGCAACGACGGCAACACGCTGCTCAACAAGTGCGGTAAGGACATGGCGGAATTTGACACCATCATCCTTATCGTGAACGACTGCGTGGACTTGGCGATGGATCTGACCAACGTGACGATCGACGCCGACGAGCATCCGCACGTGTACTGGGACGTCGATACGACCACGCTTCCGCGCTACCTCTTCAACATGTGGCGCGTGCACCGTTCCGACGACAGCGGCTCGTCGTACCAGGTAGTCCACACCACGACCGACACCAACCTGCGTGACTGGGTCGACATCAACGTCGACGCCAACCGGGTGGACGTTCAGCACTACCGCTACTTTGTGGACGCGGTCGTGAACGGATTCACCCAGCCCTCGACGGACACGGTTAAGAGCATTCTGCTGCGCGGCGATATGTCCAATACCCAGTCGATTCCGGTGGGCTGGACCAGCTACAACGCTTGGGATTCGGTGGTCTATCAGGTTCAGTTTGGCCGAAACGTCCCCGGAACGCCCCCTGGCACGTACCTCTGGAGCGACTACGGTGCGCCCACCATGGACTCGTCAATGGTGGTGAGCAATCCAGGATTGGCTCCGGGCCAGTACGCCATTCGCATTCGCAGCGTGCGCGACACCAACCAAGTGACCTACACGGCAAACCCGATGCAGGACACGGCCTACTCGAACTGGATTGAGTTTGGGGAGCCGGTTCCGCCGATTCCGCCCATTGAGACCGTGATCGTTCCCAACGTGCTTACGCCTAATGGTGAC
>JACCDH010200182.1_pt1 | contig 47012 bp, 40 predicted proteins | sample 7442481 | NCBI WGS metagenome assembly JACCDH01 (sample SAMN15323433, study PRJNA562643) | freshwater metagenome | isolation source: river surface water | place: USA:Blue River Watershed | collected 2017-08-15
ATCTGAATCCATATTAAGTGACCATCCCTCTTTTTTAACAGCACTTGCTTCTAATTGATCATCATCATACTCAGATGAGACCGTAAACTCAGCTTCAATGTCTAAGATCTGAGCAAATGAAGTAAGCGTTAAAAAAGTGAGTATTAAAGCGAATACAAATTTCATAAAAATGACCTCAAGTTGGAGTATTTAAATTGCTTGAACTATGTATTCAAGAAAGAAAAGATAATCAATAAACAAAAATTTTATTTTAATTTTTAATTATAATGAAATAGAGAGCGACAAACATATTTAATATACATTTCTTACATTTACTGATATCAAGATTTTACGCTTTACGCCGAACTTTTCCAGGACACTATTTCCATGAGTTTTAAACCTCGCTGCACTTTCGCTATCATCTCCCACCCCGATGCTGGTAAAACCACCATGACTGAAAAGCTCCTGTGGTTTGGGGGCGTAGTACGCGAAGCCGGGATGGTTAAATCCAAAACAGGTGATTACGCAAAATCTGACTGGATGGAACTGGAAAAGCAAAGAGGGATTTCTATTACTTCCTCAGTGATGAGCTTTGAATACAATGAGCGCGCTCTTCACCTCCTCGATACTCCTGGACACAAAGACTTCTCTGAAGATACTTACCGGACACTCACGGCCGTTGAATCTGTTCTCATGATGATTGACTCCGCTAAAGGGGTTGAGGCCCAGACAATTAAACTCATGGAAGTTTGTCGTATGCGCGACACCCCTATCGTGACGTTCATGAATAAATTTGACCGTGAATCGATGGATCCATTCGCACTCCTTGATAACATTGAATCGATTCTAAAGATTCAGTGTATTCCGATGACGTGGCCCGTGGGTAATGGTGTGGACTTTAAAGGTGTTTACGATTTTAAAACAAAACAAATTTTGAGTTTTAAAGATTCAAAAGATCCTTTTTCACCTAACTATGTCGATGCCTCAGATCTTGATGCTCCATCACTGTCTTCAGCTATTGGCCCGGCGCTAGTTTTGAAGTTAAAAGAAGATCTTGAAATGGTTGAGACACTCATCCCTGAATTTTCTATGGATGAATACCAAGCGGGAATTCAGACTCCTGTCTTCTTTGGCTCTGCTCTTAAAAATTTCGGGGTGAAAGAGACGCTAGATCTCATCACTGAGATTGCACCAACTCCGAAATCCAGAGAAGCGGTCCTCGCCCCTTATGATTCAAGTGCAAACCGAGTGACCATTGAGCCTACTGATTCTGAGTTTACTGGGTTTATTTTTAAGATTCAGGCGAACATGGATCCTAAGCACCGTGACCGGATTTCATTCATGCGTGTTTGCTCTGGCCGCTTTGAGAGAAACGATAAGATTTTCCACGTGAGATCCGGTAAAGAAATCCGTATCGCCACTCCCCTTATTTTCCAGGCCCGAGACCGTGACATCGCTGAGGAAGCACTTGCTGGAGACATTATTGGTCTCTACGACACTGGAAAATACCAGATCGGAGACACCTTCTCCATGGGCAAAAAGATGATCCGCTACACAGGGATCCCAAGCTTTTCTCCTGAGCTCTTTATGCGCGTGACTGCCAAAGATCCGATGAAAGCAAAACATCTCGAAAAAGGTCTGGGACAGCTCTCTGAAGAAGGGGCCACTCAGCTCTTTATTCGACGTCATACAAATGAAAAGATGCTCGGTGCTGTAGGTGCTCTTCAATTTGAAGTGGTGAAGTTCCGTCTTGAAGATGAGTACTCTGTTGAAGCGACTTATGAACCTGTTGCCTGGGCCGGAGTTCGTTGGTTGAAATTCCCGGATAAAAAGGCCGAGGATAAATTCTCTCAAGACTATTCGTCAGTCATTATGGAAGACAAAGAGAAAAGACTTTGTTTTGCAGTGAGAACGGAGTGGGATCTAAGACTTGCGATGGAGAAAAATCCGGATGTTAAATTTTATAAGAACTCGGATTACATCGACTAAGCTGTCTTCCTACAGAAAGACTAAATAGTTTATGAGGAATCAGTCTTATAATTTTGGAAAAGGTATATTGTTTGTAACCATCCATTTTTTTAAATCTTGTAACATTTCTTCGTAACTATCATTCCATTCTTTACCTACGATATTCCAGTCCTGGGCCATTCGTTCCATCTTTGACTTTCGTTCACTTCCTTCTTTTGTTTCAAACCATTTCTGAAAATGCGGATAGTAGCCTTTAAAGAAAGGAGATTTGGGTGGATTATTATAGATAGAGAAAACTACACCTTGCTGAACAAGACGCTTTTTAAGTGATTTCTGCAATTGAATATTATCAGTGCTACCTTTTTGAATTGCTTGTGCAAGGTTTCCCCCAACATCATCTACTAAGCTTGCATCCGCTCCCAGATCTAAAAGTTTCTGCACCATCTCAAACTGATTCATTTCGCATAATAACTGAACTAAAGTTTTTCCACCAATGATACCATTCTTCTTAGTGTAATTTATATCTGCACCATGATTAATCAAATAAATAATTCTCTCAAATGCTTCCTCTAAATCAGCTAAGTAAACTAAACTGTAATAAGAATGATCACCACGGTCGATGCTATTTGGATCGGCATTAAATTTTAATAAAATTTTAGCATAATCAAAATCTTTGAACGTCACTACAAATGCCAATGGTTGAATATACAACTTGGCCGAAGACTTATTTGCCGTATCAATAAAAGGAACTTTTATATTAGGATCTGCTCCTAACTTCAATAATTCTTCAAAGCTTTCTTTTTTTTCATTCAGGGCCGAAAAAATAAGAAATGTCATATCTTTATTTGCTATTTTATTAAGATCTACTTTTTTCTCTCTTACTAGTTCGTTCATCTTATTAAAATTATTACTTAAAATAGCTTGTGCCATTTCGTAGTCAGCACCTGAAAAATAATCGCTTGATTTAGATTTGACCGTGTTCCTACAGGCCATGAATAGAAGAAAAATATTAAGATAGTTAAGTAATTTGTGGCAGATTACTCTTTTTTTCATCTTGTTTAACTCTTTTCTCATTTTAATCTAGGATAGATAGGAACGGCTTGTGAAATACGATGAAAAACAAAGACCAGGCCATAAGGCCTGGTCTTATGCTATCAACTTAAAACCCAACCTAGCTCTTAGGCTTAAACCAACAGAGTGGACGTACACCAGCTGTTTGCCCTTGAGAAGTGTTACAAGTACCTTTCAATTCATCAGTCTGAGAAACATCTTCATTCATCCCTTTCTCACAAAGGGCACCTTGGAAGAACGTATCAAGACGGCACTGAGTGGCCGGGTGCTTGTCGTCTGTTTTTGCAACAATCGCTGAATCAGGTGTATCAAATTTTGGCTCAACTGTTGACTGACGAAGCGCTTGGAATAGTTTTGAAACTGAGTGACCGGCCATGCCTCCGCGAACACAGATCGCGCTATCATCTTTATTAGGCCATGCCTTTGCACAGCTCTTCACTAGAACTTCTGGCGCATTTAGAGTTTTAACAATCGCTTGGTTGTTATCGTTTAGGAAAGTTTGACGAAGACACTTAAGAGTTGCGAAGTAGTCTGATTGACCTTCATTTGAGGCCCAACGATTGAGAAGTCCCTTCACTTTTGGTGCTCCACCTATGTGGTGACCAATCTCGTGACAAAGAACTAAAGCAAAACCGTCTTCAGTGATCGTCTCGTGACGAGCAAGTCCGCCGTACATGTTCACATTCCAAGCACCAGCTCTCGTTGCGTTCGCGTTCACAGTTGCATCAGTCCACTTACGAGCAATTTTAAGGTTTCCGCCCATGTTTGATACGATCGGAACATAGATCGCCTCAACCTTATCGATGACAGCGTTGAACTGAGCTTCAGAGAGCCCACCAACATACAAAGAATCAGCAGGGATACGTAAATTGTTCTCTGGAAGAAATCCTGATTTTCCATCTTCCGAACAAGCGAGAACTGCACCAGAAAGTGCAAGTGATAAAACAGTTAGTGAAATCCATTTCATATAAACTCCTTGAGACCGAGTGATCTCTTTATATTCAGTATGTAATTTTAGAGATGTCTGAAATGGAAAGTAATTAACTTATTGATATTTGTAAGAAGATGTCATGAATATGGATAACACCTGAGTAGTTTAGTTGACCTCTAAGAATTATAAACTCCATGGTCGAAGAGAACCTTCGACCATGGAATCTTAATGATTATCTAACAGATGGCTTAAACCAACAAAGTGGTCTTAGACCTACAGTGTGACCTAGAGATCCGTGACAAGTACCTGTCACTTCTGAATTCGTGGCCACGTCTTCATTTGACGAAACTTCACAAAGAGCACCCTGGAAGTATGTATCAAGACGACACTGAGTCGCTGGGTGATTGTCATCAGTTTTTGTTACAACTTTTGTATCAGGTGTATCAAACTTAGGCGCAACCGTTGACTGACGAAGAGACTGGAATAGTCTAGCAACAGACATTCCGGCCATTCCACCGCGAACACAAATAGCGTAGTCTGCGCTCACGAAGTGAGTGGCCGCACATGAAGCGGAGAGAGTTTCAGGGATTTCCATATCGCGAATCACTTCTTCGTTATTATCTGTGCTCCAAGTTTTACGTAAGCACTTTAACGTCGCAAAGTAATCCGACTGACCTTCGTTTGAGGCCCATGGAGACGACCACATAGATGCTTTTTTTGGAGCTCCACCAATGTGGTGACCGATTTCGTGACAAACAACAAGTGCCAGTCCGTCTTCAGTGATCGTTTCGTGACGAGCGAGACCGCCGAACATAGAAACTTTCCACGTTCTTCCTGATTGTTGAGCGTAAGCATTTACCGTCGCATCCGTCCATTTTCTTTCAACAACGAGGTCTCCCCCAGCAGTTGACACTATCGGTTTATAAAGATTTTCAACCTTGTCGATCACTGCATTGAACTGCTCTTCATTGAGTCCACCAACTCTTTTAGCATCAACAGAAATTTTGAGATTGTTCTCTGGAAGAAATCCTTCTTTGCCATCGACAGTACAGGCAAATCCTGGGATAGAAATCACTAACGTTGCGAGAAGCATTCCTTGCTTAAGATTTTTCATCTGATATCTCCTTCATAGATAAAACCAGTCTTAACATAATTCTGACATGCGCCTAAAAAAGGACCTAGTTCAAATGAGTGAAGTAAGAATTTGTTGGTTGGAACATTTTGATCAGGATTGAAGCTCGCCTTAGAGCTTCAATCCTGGAAAAAGAATTATTCTACAGAGGGTTTAAACCAGCAACGCGGGCGAAGACCTAGACTTTGTCCATTAGAAGCATGGCATGTGCCTTGGACTTCTTCCGTCTGGCCAATCTCTTCGTTGAAGGATTTTTCACAAAGTGCTCCTTGGAAGTAAGTATCCAATCGGCACTGAGTAGCAGGGTGAGCGTCTTCGGTCATTAAAACTTCACTCGGATCAGGCGTATCAAACTTTGCTGGTGTTCTCTGACTTGAGAGAGCTGCAAAAAGTTTTGCTACAGAATCACCGGCCATTGCTCCTCGGATACAAAGAGCTTGATCAGCTTGCGAACTCCACTGCTTCGTGCACGAGTCTTTTAAGAATTTAGGAACACTCACTCCTTTCATTGCCCCGACATTATCTTCTGACTGCCAAACACGGCGAAGACACTTAAGAGTAGCAAAGTAATCAGCCTGTCCTTCATTCGACGCCCAATCTTCATCCATATATTTTGGAGCTCCACCAATATGGTGGCCAATTTCATGGCACACAACTAATGAAAAACCATCAGGCGTGATTGTTTTGTGGCGAGCGAGACCGCCGAACATCGATACCCTCCAGTCCGTTCCGTATTGTTGAGCGTAGGCATTCACAGTGGCATCTTTCCAGAGACGAACCACGCGGAGTTTTCCGCCATATTCAGAAACAATGGGTGCATAGATTCCTTCAACTTTATCAATGACTGCATTGAACTGAGCTTCCGTAATACCACCGGCCTCTTTGTCCCCCACTGAAATTTTTAAATTGTTTTTTGGGACAAACCCTTCCCGAGCATCTTTCGTACAAGCTAGTACAGATCCAGACGTAATAAGAGATGCCAAAAGGAAACCTTTTGATAAGTTTTTCATTAATCCTCCATGATTAATTTAAGCTGCTACAGACAATGGTGACACAGTCCCTGAAGGGGGCCAGTGAACTTACTTTAATGTAAGTTTTTGTTGGGACGCTCTAAGATGAAATAAATTTTATCAGGTAATACCAAAAAGCAAGACTCACAAACGACAAAGGAACTCCAACTCCCACCATCATCCCCGCGAGCTTTGGTCTAAGATTATGTGAGGCCGCCAATATACTCGCCGTAATCATGGGGCCCATTCCTGCTTCAAGGACAGAAACTTCAAAAATCTTTACATCCACACCGAAGATAAAATAGAGAGCAAAGATCATCAGCGGAGCAAGAATTAGTTTATACGAAAGACCCCAAAGAAGATAACGAGACTCTTCTTTGATCGCGTTCAAATGAAGCTGAAGTCCTACTGTGATTAAGGCCAGCGGAGTTAAAAGGCTTGCAAGTTTTTCTAAGACTTCTCGACTGACTCCTTCAAACCGAAACCCCATCATTCCCATGATGAGACTTACGCTAAAAGCGATGAACGGCGGAAAAAATAAGATCTTCTTTAGTAGCATTCTTTTTTTGATCTCACCTGAAGAATACTTAATCGCAACCCAAATCCCGAGGCTTGAGACAATTAGAAAACTCCCAGACTGATCCAAAAAGATAGCGTGCTTTAAGGCTTCCTTACCAAGGGTCGCCTCAATCACTGGAAGGCCTATGAATGATGTATTACTAAAGCCTGCAGTGAGGATAAGGCACCCTATAAGGTCCTGACTAAAACCACATCTTTTCCCGATGAAGGAAAAAAGAAAAAAGGCCATTCCAAAAATGATCCAGGCAACGAGCATCAATGGAATAAGCGAGAGATTCCAGTCAAGATCTGGAATCGACAAAAGGCAAAGGGCCGGAAGCGGAACATAAAGAATTATCCCACCAAGTGTGGTGTGGGCATTTTTAGGAAGATTTTTTACATGTTGAAGAAAAACACCGAGAAGTAAACAAACACCAAGAGTCGCAAAATTTACCATTGATCGATTTCCTTAATCCATTTGGACTTTTCTTCAGGACTTAAAAAAGAGGCCGCAAAAGAATTTTTGGCAAGTGTTTTAAGTTCTTCAGCAGATAAGTCTAAGGCCTTTGCTGCTTCAATAAAATTATCATTCATGTACCCTCCAAAATAAGAGGGGTCATCAGAATTAATCGTAACCATCACACCTAGATTTAAAAGATCCTTCAAATTGTGATCTTTCATTTGATCAAAGACTCGAAGCTTAATATTTGAAAGCGGGCAAACAGTCAGCGGTATTTTTTCTGCCACAATTCTCTGAATGAGGTTTTCGTCTTCAATAGAGCGCACACCATGATCGATTCTTTTGACATGCAACAGATCAAGTGCTTCCCAAATATAGGACGGAGGCCCTTCTTCGCCAGCATGGGCCACAGTGAAATACCCATACTCGCGCGCTTTTTGAAAAACGCGTTTAAATTTTTCAGGCGGGTGTCCCACTTCCGATGAATCAAGTCCCACGGCAATGATTTGATCTTTAAACGGCAAAGAGAGCTCCAGTGTGCGGAAAGCATCTTCTTCAGATAAATGCCTAAGAAAACACATGATGACTTTCGAGCTTATCCCCCACTCTGCTCTCGCATCATCTAGCGCCTTTTGAATCCCATTAAAACAAGTCGCGAATGAAATTCCTCTTTCTGTGTGAGTCTGTGGATCAAAGAAAATCTCTGTGTGAACCACCTGGTCTTCACGGCATTTATGCAAATAGGCCATGGTCAAATCATAAAAATCGGCTTCATGAATCAGGACCTTCGCTCCTTCGTAGTAAATGTCCAAAAAGCTTTGGAGATCATTAAAATTGTAAGCTTCTTTCACTTCCTCTACCGTCTTAAACCGCAAAGGAACTTGATTACGCTGAGCGAGCCTAAACATGAGCTCAGGAGAGAGGGAACCTTCGATGTGAAGGTGAAGTTCGGCCTTAGGGAGTTTCTTTATAAGTTCAATTTGTTTCATGCGCACCATACTATTCACCACAAGGAGGGTTGGCAAATCTCTCTGATTACTGCGATAATTTATCTCTGTCATTTGTCATAACGCACAAAGGTTTTCCATGAGAAATAAAATTGTTTTCTACCTAAACGGCAAGCGTAAAGAAGAAGGAGCGGACAAGGCATCCATGATGCTGGCCGATTACCTTCGTTATGATCAAAGCTTAACGGGAACAAAAATTGTTTGCGCCGAAGGAGACTGCGGAGCGTGTTCCGTTTTGCGCTACTTCCCCCATGGCACGCACACAAATGACTTTGTCCCCGTGAATTCGTGCATCACTCTCCTCGCTCAGCTAGATGGCTCAAGCCTTGTTACCGTGGATGCTCTTAAAAAAGATGATGAACTTCATGAAGCTCAAAAGGCCATGGTCGAGTGCCACGGTTCACAGTGCGGTTTTTGTACCCCGGGATTTGTTATTGCTCTCACAGGGCTTGTGGAAGAAAAACTTTCTCGTAAAGAATTAGACATTGGGATCCAAGAAGCTAAAAACTGTATGACAGGAAATCTTTGTCGCTGCACGGGATATCAACCGATCATTAATGCCGCTGTTAGCATGAATCTTTCCAACTGCGAACCGATCACTAATCGCTTTTACTCTGAGGCCCAGGACCTCGAGCTTAAAAAAGCTTACAGAACTCCAGTGAAGATTGAGTCCGATGAGTTCGCCTTTTTCGCGCCTAAAACTCTACCTGAGGCCGTCGACTATCTACAGACTCATCCCGACACAAGGATTATAGCTTCGGCCACAGATCTCGGAGTGGTTCACAATAAAAGAAAAATTAAACTCAACCGTTTACTGAGTCTTCATCTCCTGGGTGATCTTTACAAAATTGAGCAACAAGGCAATGAAATAATTTTCGGAGCACGAGTTACTCACACAGAGTTTAGGCATTTCATGAAAGATAAACTCCCCGAATTTTCTCGCTACCTCGACATCTTTGCTTCTCCTCAAATTAAAAATATTGGAACGATTGTAGGAAACATTGCAAACGCTTCACCGATTGGAGACACTCCTCCGCCACTCCTTGCCTTAAACGCAACCGTTTGCACCTTTGGCCCCAATGGAAGTAGAGAGATCCCACTCACTAAATTCTACCTTGCCTATAAGAAAACGGCTTTGGAGAAAAGTGAAATCATAACGAGCGTAAAATTCAAACTTCCGGATGAGTCATCAAGCCTTCGCTTCTACAAATACTCTAACCGCAAAGACATGGACATCTCGGCCGTGAATCTCGCCCTTCGAATTGATTGGAAAGATAAAGGCAAAAAAGAAATCCGAGACGTCGCCTTCGCTCTAGGAGGAGTGGCCGGAATTCCACTACGACTCACGAAAACAGAAAACTACCTAAAACAAAATTTTGATATCGAAGGCGCCATTAAAGTTCTTCACTCGGAATTTAATCCCTTGAGTGATGTGCGCGCCACGAGTGCCTACCGTCACGTGCTGATTGAAAACTATGTCCGAAAATTCTTCGCGGAGGTTCTATAATGTCACTCCCTCATGACTATGCTCACACCCATGTCACTGGCGAGAGTGAGTTTGTTGATGACCGTCCGGCCTTAAAAAATGAACTCTTTTGTGATGTTTTTTTCTCAACCAGGGCCCATGCTCTCATAAAAAAAATTGATTTCTCCGAGGCCCTTAAAATGCCTGGAGTGGTCCATATTTTCACAGGCCATGATTTTGCTCATAACTTGTGGGGTACAATCTTTAAAGATCAACCAATACTCGCCGTCGATAAAGTGAATCATGCTGGGGAAGGCATCGCCCTTGTGGTCGCAGAGTCAAGAGAAGAAGCGCAACGAGCAAAACAAAAGATAAACATCGAGTACACTGATCTTCCATCTGTAATGAGTATTAGCGAGGCCCGGAAGGCAGAATCCTTTATCATTCCGGCCAGAAAAATTGAGCGCGGTGAAGTGGACACGGCCTTTGCAAGTGCCCCTCATACTTTAGAGGGAAAAATCATCATCCAAGGTCATGATCACTTTTATTTAGAATCCCAAGTTTCAATCGCCTACCCCTTAGAAGATGGGCAACTTGAAATCCATTCTTCAACTCAACACCCGACAGAAACTCAGCACGTGGTGGCCCACGCCTTGGATCTGCCTGATAAGGATGTTGTATGTCAGGTGAAAAGAATGGGAGGTGGATTTGGTGGGAAGGAATCCCAGTCGGCCCCCTTTGCGGCCATGGCAGCACTCGCGGCCCACAAATTAAAAAGGCCCGTGCGGATTTGTCTCACGAAAGATGACGACATGATTATGACGGGGAAAAGGAACCCCTTTGAGAATGAATACAAAGTAGGCTTTGATCAAAGTGGGAGAATCCTTGCCCTAGAGGTGAATCTCTTCTCCGATGCAGGAGCATACGCTGATCTCTCGACCTCTATTATGGAAAGGGCCATGCTTCACTCTGATGGCTCCTATTATTTCCCAAATATCCGAGTGACGGGACAGGTCTGCAGGACCAACCATCACTCTCACACAGCGTTCCGTGGCTTCGGTGGTCCTAAGGGTGTGGCCACGGCCGAAAAAATTATCGAAGAAGTTGCTCACTTCCTTAAAATTGACCCGATCGAAGTGAGAAAAATTAATCTCTACTCTGATATTGGAAATAGAAACGTCACTCACTATGGGCAGCTATTTAAGAATAACTGCCTTGAACGGCTAACTCTTGAGCTTGAAAAAAAATGCGACTACAAAAAACGCAGGCTCGAAATTGAGGCCTACAATAAAACAAACACTGACTTTGTCCGAGGACTCTCCCTAACTCTGGTTAAGTTCGGTATCTCCTTTACGACGAGATTTTTAAACCAAGGCAATGCCCTTGTGATTATCCATAATGATGGAAGCCTTCAGATCGCAACTGGCGCAACAGAAATGGGCCAGGGTGTGAATGCTAGGATTTCTGAGATGGTCACCAAAGAACTAGGTCTTCCTCGTAGTGCCGCGAGGGTCATGCCGACAAGAACTGATAAAAACGCGAACACCTCTCCTACGGCCGCTTCTTCCGGAACTGATATTAACGGGGCCGCGGCCCTCCTAGCGACTCGGAAAATTAAAAAGAGACTTTCTGAACTCGCACTTAAACTTTTAGATATCCCAAAAGATAAATGGGCCTCAAAAACTGCAGGCCTTGGCTCTCAGCCTGAAGTAGAACTTGATGACCCTTATTTGAATGAAAATGATCCGAATGCCGGAACTGATTGGAAGTCAGGTGTAGCGAACTACTTTGGAATTCTTTTCCAAGACGGATTTGTTTTTCATCCTGAACACCTCGATAAGAAAATTGAATTCAAACAACTTGCTCTTGAGGCCTACCTCAACAGAGTCTCTCTTTCTGATTATGCTTTTTATAAAATCCCTGGGATTGAATTTAACAAGCTCACGGGCCAAGGCGATGCTTTCCTCTACTTCACCCAAGGAGCTGCCTGCTCTGAGGTGAGCTTAAATAAAATTTCAGGCGAAGTGAAAGTCTTAAAGACGGATATCCTGATGGATCTGGGCCGCCCAGTGAACCATGACCTCGATGTATGGCAAATCTCAGGTGCCTTTGTGCAAGGAATGGGTTGGGTCACAACAGAGAATCTTTTCTATAACGACCAAGGTCTTCTTCTCTCGCACGCTCCAAGCACGTACAAGATTCCAAGTGTGCAAGACACTCCTCGAGACTTTAAGATTGAACTCTTGGAAAACGATGAAAACTACGCCAATGTTCGAGGCACAAAGGCCGTAGGGGAACCTCCCCTTCTCCTTGCACTTTCAGTCTGGACAGCGGTGAATAACGCTCTCACTTATCTTCCAACTTACAAAGAGAATTATCCGCAAATCAGAATTCCCGCCACCAGTGAAAATGTCTTGCGTGCACTGACGCCAGAAAAATTTAAGGAGTGGGAATGAGTCTCTGGGAGGATTGTCAAAAACTACAAAATGAAGGCACTTCTTACGTCATCGTGACCATGGCCCAAAGCCGTGGTTCTGCACCTCAAGAACCAGGAGCGAAGATGCTTGTGACGATGGAAGGCCACCACAGTGGAACAATCGGTGGCGGTAAGGTTGAGATGGCCGCAATAAAAAAATCCCAAGAACTTCTTCAAACAGAAAAATCTGCGCCCCTACTTGTGACCTGGAATCTACAGAAAGACATTGGCATGAGTTGCGGAGGAGAAGTGACTTTTCTCTTTGAGCACTTTCCCCAAACAAACTGGCCCATCGTTATTTTTGGTGCGGGCCATGTTTGTCAGGCGCTCACAAGAATTCTTGTGACGATTAACTCAAACATCACTGTCATTGATTCAAGGCAGGATTGGTTAGAGAAACTCACGGCCGTTAAGACCATCCATCATGTAGAACCTAAAGAAGTCGTGAAAACATTTAACCCCAAAAGCTTTTTTCTGTGCATGACCATGGGACACTCCTTTGATGTTCCTATTCTGCGTGAGATCGCAAATTTTGCTCCAGAGTGCCCATATATTGGTGTGATTGGAAGTGAAGTTAAAGGAATCAAGATTAAAAAAGAATTGAAAGAATTCGGCGTTGCTGAAGCTTTCCTCGAAAAACTAAGGGTTCCGATGGGTCTACCTATCGGAAACAATCAACCAAGTGAAATTGCCATCAGTATCACGGCCGAACTTCTTCAAGTAAGGGATCACATCAAATGAAGTATCTATGCTTAAGTTTATTATTTATGGGTAACGCTCTGGCCACAGAAGTGGCCACCATTGAGTCCTATAAACCACTGAATGAAATTCAACTCATCGTAACGGATGAAAGCTTTCTCTCCGCCGTTGAAAAAAATTTCACCGCAAAAAATTGCAGACCTCGAAACGCCATTAGTAATCAAGGCGCAGTTCGAGAAAACTATTTCCCAAAATCTTGTAAGGCCTCAGTGATCCAGTTTCTATTAAATAATGGCTATAAAGCAGACCTCGCCCACAAGATTTTTACGAAGTAAAGGCCTTGAACCGATTCATCCCCCCACAAGGATATGAGCGAATCTTGAGTTCTGAGTATATGGCCTTATCTTCAAGCTCAAACTGCTTCACACTTCCTCTGAACGCTTTCACGTTTGTTTTCGTTACAAGGCTCACCCACTTCCCATCAGTGAAACCATCAACGGAAACTTCCAGCGGATTATTATTCACAAAATAAGTAAAATCCATTTGAAGTTTCGCTAAGGCCGAAGGTCTTGCGAGCTGGATCACAACCTCTTCATAGTGTCCTGGAACTCTTGAGCGCGCAGACTCCATTCCATCAAACATATTAATCGGAGCAAAGGGAGATAAAACTGAAGAGGCAGGAGAATAGTGCTCGTCTGTGGCACTCAAAACCACTGCTCCGAGTGCAGCACTTGCCACATTTCGCTCACCACTCACCACTTCGAAATTTTTCTTAATCTCTAAAGGACCCACTTCATAATTAATGCTTAGAGGTTTTTTCGTTTGAGGGACTTTCTCTTCATAGACTCGAGAGACCCCGTCAAAGCTTTTCTTCACTTCTTGGGGAAGATCGGTATAAAGACCTAGGCGTGTGAATCCTCCATCTGGATACTGATGAACCCTGACCTCACTCACAGAACCTATAGAGGTAGTGAGAGTCATTCTCAGTTCAGAGTGGCCTTGAAGGCTAGTCCGAGGCAGAATTTCCTTCCACTCATCTCCAACAAATCCCTCGATGCTCACGGCCGGTGAAAAATTTCCAGTATGGTACTTTGTCGAAAGGAGAAGGTACTTAATCTCTCCTGCTTTCTTCAATCTAAAATGAAGCGTATCCACTCCAGCAAGATTGTGTCTGACAGTTTCCCAGCTATCCATGATCTTGCCTTGTTTCCCAAAAAGTTCTGGATCAAATTTAGGAAGATGATCACTTAATAGATTATCCGCGCGGGCGAAGAGTTCATTTGTCACTTCTAGGATCTCAGCTCCCACACAAAGATTGTACTGAGAGAGAGGATCAAGGGGACCGCGGTCCACAATCGCCTCTGGTCTTGTAGGGAGGAATGCATCGAAGATAAGATTTTTATATCCCATATTCACAATTTCTTCCTGGCGAAGAGAATCACTAGAAAAAGTAGATTTGAATTTTTTGTAATCGATGCCAGAGATGTTAAACTCCCTTAACACCAGTTGTGTGACCTCAGCATTAAAAAGCACACCATTAAAATCCGCATTCGCCAGGGCCACGACGCCTTTGCCACGATCAGGGCCTTCGTAACAATGAACAAAAATACACCGGAACCCATCATTGGCCCCTTGGTGAATCATGAACCTATTATCCTGGGCCTCAGCGATAAAAATCCCGAGCCCCATCAAAGAGCCCATAAATTTTTTGCAGCCTTTATCAGTTCCGTGAAGCATAAGCCTTGCGGTATCATGGGAGATTCCACCAGATCCGTTCACATTGTGATAAGCCTCTTCCAGATGCTTAAGAAAGCGAGACATGCACTTCGCTGTTCCCACGGAGCCGGCCGCAAAGGCAGGGAACATTTTGCGAGTCCCTTCTACCTCTGATCCGTCATCTTTAAACCCATGAGCGTACTCAACTCCTGAAAGATTCATTTGAATAAAACTAAATTCATCCATTTGAAGCGAGTCTAAGAAAGGCTTAGTGAGATCAAAAATACTTTTCCCTGAATGCTTTTCGATTAAGTGCTCAAGCACAATAAAACCAGCGCCAGAGTATTTAAATTTTTCTCCAGGGGGATTAACGATCTGAATCGGTTCATAACCGTACTCTGTATTACCCTTTAAGAATTCCGAAATCTTCGGCATTTTTTTATTCGCCGGCACTCCATTAACGTAATGAAGATTAAGCGCGCTATGATTCATTAAGTGCGAAATCTTAAGACTTGAATCAAACCCAAGCTCTGGAAGAAAATCACTCACAGACGCCTCAAGACTAATCTTGTGCTTTCTAAAATACTCCAAAGCAAAGGCCGTTCCCACGCTCTTACTAAGTGAGGCCATCTCAAACCAAGTTTTCTTACTTGCTCCACCAAAGCACAGGTCTTGAATTCCTTCTGGAGAAATTAAGGCCACTTGAGCGCTCTGAATATGGTGCTTAACTCTTGCATCCTCAATCGCTTGGCCAAGATGATTCAAAGGATGCTTTAAAAGCCTCTTCATCGTAATCTCTTTCAGCGCATTCCTTGCATTGTTCATCTCTTCAGCAATAGAATTATTCAACCGACTATTTAAAATCTCCAAGAGCTCCTCGCCAGATTTTCCAGCAGCAGAAACAAGAAACTTAATCCCAAATTTTTGGAGATAAGTTTCGCCTAATTCTTGTAATATTTTTTGATTCGACTGGACCTGGGCCTGCTCACTGGCCGCCATTTTGTCGAGCTGACTTCGGCCTTCACCAATGTTTCCGTGAAAGGATGCAGCTTCGATTATCTGCTCTTTCGTGAAATTCAGAATGAGACCAGTGACTTCAGCTGGATGAAAGGCCACGGACGGCGCCATCGCCTTGGCAAAAGCTTTACAGCCACACATCTCAAAATAATAATTAAAACGTTTAATGTAGGCACTCGTTGAATATTTTTGGGGATCAAGTTTTTTGATCTCAGACCATGGATCTTCTGAGGCCCTGATAGAGTCAATGGTAAACGGCAACAAAAGCTCTGTTGCAAACTCTACAGGATTCTTATCCGTCATGAGTTTCACCATGAGCTCAAAGGCCACAGGATACCACTTCTCCGTCCGGGCGTCCCATTTCACTTGCACAATCTTTTTCTCATTGGATTTATCCTTCCGGATAAATTGCATCTCTTCGTGCGCGATCTGGAGAAAATCTTCAACTGAAAATCGCCCGTGATAGATTTCATGCCAAACTTCCCAGCGCGATCTCTCGGCCGTCGCAAGATCATCCATCACTCGCACGGGAGTATTATTCACCAAAGCGGGAAGAGCGACACACCCATTTCCTGATAGCCAATCGGTGATGTACTGAAGACTTTGGAAAACATTGTAGCGAATTTCATCTGGGTGATTGTTCGCAATAAAGTCAGACTCTCTCATGTCGGCCACAATCAAAGACCTGGCGTAGAGAGGGTTCTCTTTATCAAGCCCCTGGATATCGGGGCCATTAATGAAGTCAATCATCTCTTGGTGATCTTTCTCATTTAAGAAAGATTTTACCATCTCATAGAGTTTTGATGAGTCACCCGCTAGATGAAACTTCCACGCTTCAACCACCGCGAGCCCAAGTCTTACAAAATCTGGATGCGCGACCCAGAAGCCAGATAAGTCACGCTTCATCTGAGTGATCACATCTTTAAAGTACCCTTTGAGCGTCACTTGGTAGGAAGGAGACTTTAAATCATTACTCACGGGCAAAATGCCGTACATTCCACCCACTTTAATTCCACCACGTGGCCCCACCACTTCGGCCAGAAGGTCATGTGAAGCCTTGATGTACTTGATCACAATATTCGGATCCGCTTTCACAGGAATTCTGTAATTAGAGTCTTCTTTAAAAATTCTCGCAGTGGACGCCAGATAGTCGTGCCATCCAAGGCTCGCTCCCGCAAAGTAAGGATAGAGTTCATCCATCATCTCATGCGCTCGAAAAACGGCCCTTGGATTTTCAAGAACAATCATGAGTCTCACACTTCCAACTTGATAACTTGGGTGTGTGGCCACCAGAAGCTTCTCGGCAGCTTCGATCATGATCCTGATGTATCTCGCTTCCTCTTCGTTTTCGAGTTTGGGAACATAGAAGGCCAGGGCCTTCGGGTTATGCCAATTCTTAAAAAAGTGCATGGCAAAATCATAGAGGTGGAGAGGGATTGCGTCCTCTTTATAAAATAAAAATAAACACGGCAGAGCAAGCCCTGGGAAACGTTTAATCGGAAGAGAGAGCTTCTCTTTTTCTAGCTCGTACTTTTTACCATTCTCCTCTAAGCTCAAGTTTCCATCAAGGCACTTCGTGAGATTCACCCCCGCAGAAATAAGATCTTCATGGAGTGGCGTTTTAGAATCCTCATCATCTGCTCCCCATTTAGGGAGCGAGGTATGAGTTGCTAAAAGCTCAGGCACAATCGCTGGCTCATCTTTAAGTTTTCGGTGGTAAGCGTTCATCGCATTGATTGAGAGTTTTGCTGAATCCGGTGGCCCAAAAAGGGTCACATGTGGTCCTTGCAAAAATTCTGGCAGAGGCGCAATTTTTTGTCCCCCCGGGCGAGCGTAGCTTTCGCTCTTGGGTCCTATCACAATGCGGCCTTCTCCATCTTCAAGCCCAAGAACAGTTTTATAATCCGCTGAGAGGTAATCACGCTTAAACTCTCTATTAAACGGAGCAAGCGCCTTGGTTCTTTCATCAATAAATTTTCTATCACGCACCCGACGATTTAAAACAAGTCCTAGATCATTTTTCACGGCCTCATACAGCTCGCACAAAAACTTCAAGGACTCACTTCCCTCAAGTCCACCCCCCTCGCCCACGCGAACAAGGTCAGGACATCCAGCAACTGGTCTTGCCGCTGTTAAAAGAGACTCCTTCATCGCTGGAGAAAGAAAATCATCGTAATAAGGTATTTCTGATTTTTTCAAACTAACTGCCTCTGTAAGTTGAATAGCCGTATGGATTTAAAAGAAGAGGTACGTGATACTTGCGCTCCGTACTCTTGATATGAAAGACCACCGGAGTGTTCATAAAAAAGAACTCCTGATCTTTGTAATATTCTTCAATACAAAATGTCAGACGATAGATACCCGTCTCTTTCGAGGGGTTAAACACAATTCGCCCATCGGCATTAGTTTTATCTCGGGAGATCTCTTCCCACTTATCATTTTTTTGAATTTCAAGAATAACTGAAACATCACTCGCTGGCGCACCTTTAGTCGTATCGAGGATATGGGTACTAATCATCTGCTTCTCCCTTTTTAAAGTCGAAATCAACTCTCACACCACCATCGCCTTTAACTGCGATGAGCTTTCCTTGTTTCCCAAAAACTTCATGCCAAGCTTCCACTAAGTACTCACCTTCAGGAAGACTCGGAAGAGTGAATTCACCCTTCTCATTAGAGATCGCAAAAAACGGATGATCCAAGACAGCGACGTAGGCCCCCATCCAAGGATGAACCGAGCATTTTGCTTGAAGGAAGAGTTCCGGCCTATGAAAAATCTTTGTCTCTTGCTGATTTTTCTTCGGCATGGCCACATTGAATCTCTCGTTCACACTCGTCACCGATCTGACGTTATGGAAGATCGGATCAGAATTAACAAACGTCACTTTTTGTCCAACTCTCGCTACAGCTAAACGCGGATGATACATGCATCCTTTTTGGTCCATGATAACCTCTTCTTTGGGAATATCCGGAAAAGCTGCTTTGATGTACGAGCGGTTAATCGTAATAAGAACATTCTGAAGCTTCCCATTATGGACAATGACTTCATTCGAATAAACATCTCCGGCACCTGGTTTATTACAGCCAGACGGAAGATTCAGTTTTTTTCCTAACGGCACTTCTCCAGAAAAAGTCACAACTCCCTTCACAGGAAATGTTTTTCCAGTAAGGGCCTCTGGAGAAAGAGTTGGGGTCACGGCCGCTTCAACTTTGCCTTCACTCACCATCTCAACAGGGAGAGAGTTTTCTACCGCCGCTGGAACGCTCTCTTCATGCACAGACTTTCCAGAAAAAACAATCACCCCAGCGAGCAAAGCAATACCTAAAATCCCAAAAGTCATGGAACGTTTAGGGTCCGTGAGTCTTTTTACAAAATATTCCCTGATAGACGCTCCCCCAGCACAAATGAGCAGAAGAATGATCCAGTTGTATTCATGCCCATAGGTATTCGGGAAGTGATTGGAGAGCATGATAAAAATAATTGGCAGGGTAAAATACGTATTATGAGTGGATCGATTTTTTGCATTCTTCCCCCACTCTTGATTCACAGGTTCCCCATTTTTTGAGGCCTCAACCATTTTCAACTGGCGCGGAATGATGCGCATGAAAACATTGGCCGTCATCCAGGTTCCAATCATCGCTCCGATATGAAGATAAGCGGCCCTTCCACTTAAGGTATGACACAAAATAATGGTCATCACCACAAACCACAGCATCGTAAGAATATGACCTAGAAGAGCATGCTCTTTCGTGGCCTTACTTTCCCAAATGAAATCATAAAAAAACCATGAGCCAAAAATGGAGAAGAGTCCAAGGGCCACTGCTTGCCAGTAAGTAATGGATGAGACCATATCATCTAAAAGAAAAGTTCCATCACCCGTGTAAAAAACCAGGGCCGTCAGAGTGAATCCACTCATCCAAGTCCAGTAGGACTCCCATTTAAACCAGTGCAGTCGCTCAGGAACTTTTGTAGGCCCCATGAGAAGTTTCTCTACGTGGTAGAATCCACCACCGTGGACCATCCAAACCTCACCCACATGTCCCGGGTTTGTGGCGGCAGGATTTTTCTCAAAGCTTCGATCAAGCCACATAAAGAAGATGGACGTACCAATCCAGGTCACGGCCACAGTGATGTGAAGCCATCGCACGAGCAGTAAAATCCAATCGAAAATATCTTGATTCATAGCTTCCCCGGTAGATCAAATAAGGAGGTTCATTTAACCAAAATTACCGGGGAAAACCAAATGTTTTAGGCGTTGCGGTTGATGTTATTAAGGTCTTCAAAAGCGACCTTGAGGCGCTTCACAAAATTCTCTTCACCCTTACGTAAAAAGACACGAGGATCATAGTATTTTTTATTCGGAGCTTCTGGCCCCTCCGGGTTTCCAAGCTGCCCTTGAAGATACGCTTTCTTATCTTCATAAAAATTCTTAATTCCTTCCCAGAATGCCCACTGCATGTCCGTATCGATGTTCATCTTAATCACACCGTAATCAATGGCCTCACGGATTTCACTCTGAAGGGAGCCTGATCCACCATGGAAAACAAATGAAACAGGCTTTTCACCTGTTGCAAATTTCTTTTGAACATAGTCATTAGAGTTTTTAAGAATCTCCGGAGAGAGTTTCACATTTCCTGGCTTATAAACGCCGTGAACATTTCCGAAAGAAGCGGCGATGGTGAAGAGATTTCCGACTTCACGTAAGTGCGAATAAGCATAGGCCACATCTTCCGGCTGAGTGTAGAGTTTAGAGTTATCGATGTGAGAGTTATCAACTCCATCTTCTTCTCCCCCAGTTACACCTAACTCAATTTCTATCCCTGTTTCAAAGGCCTTCATGCGCTTAAAGTATTTGCTCGAAATTTCGATATTCTCTTCTAAAGATTCTTCAGAAAGATCTAACATGTGAGATGAAAACAAAGGCTTCTTATGTGACTTATAATGAGCATCACCAGCTTCGATCATGTGATCGATCCAAGGAAGAAGCTTCTTTGCAGCGTGGTCAGTATGGACAACAACCGGAACACCGTAGGCCTCGGCCATGAGTTGAATATGTTGAGCGCCAGAGATCGCTCCTAGTGCCGCAGCTTTTTCATTCTCAAGCTTAAGCCCTTTCCCCGCATAAAACTGCCCGCCACCATTCGAGAACTGAATGATCACTGGTGAGTTCATGAGTTTTGCCGTTTCAAGCACTCCGTTGACCGAGTCAGTTCCAATGACATTAACTGCAGGGATCGCGAACTTATTTTCTTTCGCGTATTGATAGAGATCATTTAAGGCAGAACCGAAAACAAGACCGGGTTTAAATTTCATATGGGAATCCTTTGTTTTAAGCGAGAAAATTGTATTAAAATGAACGGTAAATGAAAAGGAATCCTCATGCCGGTCACGCAATTATCAATCGCAGATTATTTTAACACTCTCCTGAGCACACATCTTTTTGAAGACTATGGCCCTAATGGCCTTCAGGTTGAGGGTAAATTGCAAATCGAGCGACTGGCCTTTTCTGTGTCTGCTACTCAGCACTCGTTGAAAGAGGCCATTAAATGGAAGGCAGATGGGCTTGTGGCCCACCATGGTGTGTTTTGGAAGCATCAAGGATCTCGGACAATTACAGGTGCCTGGGGAGAGCGCATCAAGCTTTGTATAAAAAATGATCTCAATCTTTTTGCCTACCATCTCCCATTAGATGGCCATACTGAAATCGGAAATGCCGTGGCCCTCGGAAAACAACTAGGACTGGTTGATTTTGCCCCCTTTGGTCTTTATAAAAAACAACCACTAGGGACGAAAGGAAAATTCACGACACCCATAAAAGCATCTGAACTCAAAAGTAAGCTCGAAAAGCTTTTGAATCATGAAATCAAACTGGCCTCTCCTGATGAAAATAAACTCATTTCAACAATTGGGATCATCACGGGGGGGGCCAACAATGAATGGAGTGAAGCTTTAAAAGAAGGTCTTGATGCCTACCTAACAGGTGAAATCTCAGAGTATAACTGGCACGACTCCATCGAGGCGGGTATCCACTATTTTGCAGGTGGCCATCATGCTACAGAAAAATTTGGAATCATCGCTCTTATGGAAAGAGTCAAAAAAGATTTCCCAGGAATCGAGGTGATCTTTTTTGACTCAGAGAATCCAGCTTAATTACCTGATGCGTTTTCTTCAGTTGGTACACACTTAAGATCTATTTTTTTATCGAGGCGGTAACCAGAGTTGTATCTTCTGTCAGATATAGCTTGTGTGAAGGCAACTGATTTCTTATTAGCGGCAAGTTCAATAATGGCAACAGTTTCAAAAAATTGCCATTCATATTGAATCGCGCACTCTAGTCTTGTGATGTTATCAATTTTTGAAAGAACAGAGCACTCTGCATCATAAAAGCCATAACCAGCTTTATAACTTGCACGAGCGTTGTACGGGACCTTACGGGATGAATTTTTCTGGAGAACGAGAGTGAGCTCATCTCCAACGCATTTTAGATTTGAAGCATTGGCCGAAACACAAGCAGTTACGAGACCAATAATAACGGCAGTTTTCATACATTCCCCTTAATATAAAATTCCAAACAATAGATCTTTAGACCTAAATTGCTCGAAGGTTTACATTAAAAATATCTAAAGAGGAAGATCCTGATTAGGCCTCTGGTCTACTTTTTAATTAGAAAGTACTGCTCACCCTGCTCATTCATATTATAGGCCGTGAGCTCTGCCAGAGGCCCATACCCAAAATAAAGGTCACAGCGGGCATTACCACGAATTGCACCACCCGTATCTTGTGAGATAAAAAAGCGCGAGAAAGGAACCTTCACAACTTTTCCATTTTCATCAAGATGAGACGCCTTAACTGTTTTTACAAAATTAATCATTCCCATGGTCTTGTAAATTCTAGCATCAATAGCGAGAGAGCGCCCTTCAGTGAGAGGGATATTATCAAGACCCACAGGTTCAGTGGAAGATTCTTTAAAGTAAATGTACGAAGGGCATGTACCGAAAACTTCTTCTTCTTTGTCAGGATTTTCTGCTAAGAATTTTCTCTGCCCTGGAATACCTGCGTTGTCTGGAGTGATGTAGCCCTTCTCTAGCATGTACTTATAAACCATCTGGAACTTCTGGTTATTTTTACCTGCGTAAGAGAGGTATTTAAGCTCGGAGCTTCCGTCTTCATTTGTAATATGAATTCTCCCACCACCTTGGACATGGAGAAGGTACAGATCATAGAATGACTCTTCCACGTAAAAGATCTCATACCCTTTACCGGCCAGGGCCCCTTTAAAATCAATTTGAACACGAGTGAAGTTCTGCTCTGAAGCCTGATCCGGCATGCGGTAGATGGCGCGCTTAAATCTCTCAGACGGCACTCTTGAGCCATGAAGATCAGGCGAATAGTACGATGTGAACTTCGTCGTGGCCTTACTTCTAAATCCTGCTTCATTTTTACCTGGCACAGGAACGTAAATTGCAAACTTACTATTTATTTCAGCATTAAAAACATCAAGACAAACAGCTTCTGGATTTGTCTTCTGGCACTCTTTCACGTTTTGGGCCAGCTCTAATAAAAGCTCAAGAGAATCTTTCAACGCAGTTTTTGGATATGTTTTTGTTCCAAAGCGGATAGTCCCAGCAAGACCAGTGACTTTAAAGGAATCTAGCTGACGAGAAATCGCAAGCTCAAGGTTTTCAAAATTCATGTCGTCGGCAAAGGCAAGGCTTTGCTGTAATCTCGTTGTGGGTGTCGTTTCCGCCAAAACAACGGAAGAAAAGCACAAGACAATAGCTAGAAGTGACATCTTCATTAAAACCTACTCAATTTAGTGTGAAGATTAGGTTAAGTTCCTCTGAGCAAATTTGTCAAAGTTAATCCTCTGACAAACTCTTTCCCATAAGCAGGATACTGGATCCACGAAAAATCAGCTCGACCTCAAACTTAAGGCCCAGTTTTCGATAGAAATTCCGATTCAGCGAGGTTGGCCCTGTCATAATATGCCACCCCTTAATCTTTAATGAATTAAAGGACTTCTCAAGGGTTGAGACAAGTGCGGCCCCAACTCCCATTCCCCTAGATTCATAATGACAGTTGATATGCAAGTGCCCAGGGTAGTGCTTAAAATAATCGCGAAAAATTTCTAAGTGAGGCTGAAGCTTCATTAAGTCTTCTCTGGTGGAAGTTGGACTTCCAACCACGTAACCAAGCACTCGCTTTCCAAGGGCCACGAAACAGAGTTCAGGATAATTGCGTAAATAAAATCCGACATACTTCTCAAAGAAGGCTTCTTTCTCAGCGCTGTCTTTAAAGTCTTTCTTAGTGGAGCTTTCAAAAAAAATGTCACTCACTTCCGGCAAATACTTGGCCTCGTAGGGAATTACAATCGCTGACATAAATTCCAGACCTGATACTTCGCCCTCCAAGGAGGATCTATATGTTTAACATCTTTTGGAGGCTCAAATTTATAAAGGTGAACCCATTCCGGGAGAAAATCTTCGATCATTTTCATCAGAGGAAGACTAGGGTGTTTTTGCAGAAGCTGCTTCGTCGTAAAATACCAATCAAAGAGTTTTTCAAAATGAGGCAGATCACGCAGGACCTCAAAGTCTCCATGAAAAACTTCTGGAAGCATTCGCTGGAAAATTTTTGAGGTCTGGGCCCATCTCTCAAGCCGTTTCGAAGACTCCACGCTTAGCTTAAAGAAACTCGTCCATGCCGAGACCGAAAGATCACTCCAAGAAAGAGCAATGATCCAGGATTCATGAATCCCAGGATCTGTTAAGTAAGGCCTCAACCCGGAAAGATCATCCTCTACCGGAAGCTTCAACTCCGGATGATTCTTTCTCTCCTCCACTAAATGACCAAGGAAGAGAAGAGGGTCTCCAGATTTTTGCATCTCACTCCAAATATAGGTCGGTGAAATATCACTAAGATCCATCCTGGCCAGGGTCTGTGTTAATTGCGGGGCCAGACTAAACTTATATTTGGCCGCAAATCTCAAGGCCCTTAAAAACCGGACCGGGTCCTTTCCAAAATCCTCACCAGCGTTTTGAAGCACTTTATTTTGTAAATCCTGATACCCATTTAAAGGATCAAGAAACAAGAAATCTTTTTTACTTTGGAAACGAATCCCCATCGCATTCATCGTAAAGTCTCTTCTTTTTACGGAAGTTTCAAAGGGCATTTTAAGACTAAAATCGGCTTCAAAATTTGAATGCCCTTTCTCACCACTGCGGTAGCGCTCAAGCCTTGGCGGAGAAAACTCAAATTGAACAGAGTCCACTTCGACTCTTAAAATCTCATATGGTAAAAATGTTGTTTTACCTAAACCTGAAAATGATTTTGCTAAGTCTTTCCAGAGTCTTTTATCAAACTCGAGAGTGTCATGAGTGAGCTCAATGTCCCAGTCAGTACCAGGATTTCCTTTCAAAAAAAAATCGCGAACGGCCCCACCAACTAAGGTTGGAGTGTATCCAAGACGCAGTAGTTCCTCTAAGAGAGGGAGAAATGTTTTAGGAATTTGTAATTCAAACTTCTTCTGATCAAGCATTTCTCCTATTATTCAGGAGATCAAAATCTTTGGATAGATAATTTTAACTTTAAAGATCTTTGACAGCTTCAAGCAAGAACTTATAAAGCTCCTGGATCTTATAATTTTGGGCCTCATCAGAGTGAACTGCAAAAGACACCTTATTGCTAAAGATCTCGAATTCTTTTCCGGCCGTTCTGAGCTTTTCTTTGACTTGAGAGCGCTTCAAAACGTGAGTCGGGACAACGGCAATTCCTAGTCCTTCATTAACAGCTTGAAGCATTTGTCCGAAAGAATTCACCACAAGCCGTGGTTTTAAACTTCTCGGTACGGCCCCAAATTTTCCACGGCACCAGCGGTAAAAATTCGGATCATTATTCTCATAGAAAATAATCGGAAGATTTACGATCTCTTTGAGTTCAGTGGTTTTGGTAATATTAAATTTATCTGAAAAGACTAAGGTAGTGTACTCCGAGTGAAGATCAAGTTTTTCAGCGAAGGCCGGCACTAAATGCTCTGGTAAAATAAGGCAATCGATTTCATGTTGCTCAAATTTTTTAATGATATTTTCAGGGAAATCCATCGATAAACAAACTTCAAGCTCAGGGTAGGCCGCAAGAAAATCTAGCATTCTGGATGAGAGCCAAGTCTTGCCTAAACCATAGAGGGAACCCACGTGAATCTTTCCTTTGATCTCATGGTTTTCCAAATGGATTTGCTCAATGGTTTCTTCAATCCGCTTAAAGTACTGCTTGGCGACTTTAGCAAGCCTCATTCCGTTCTCAGTCAAGGTGACCGATTTCCCCTGACGAGTGATAATTGGAAACCCAAGCTTGCCTTCAAGATTTTTGAGGGCCTGAGAAACAGCAGACTGAGTCACATTCAGCTCTTCAGCAGCTTTTGAAATATTAGGATTATGAGATAAGGCGATAAGCACTTGAAGCATAGAAGACTCGAGCATCATAGTAAGCACCTTGATTAAAATATATTAACACTACTTAAGTACATTATAAGCAGAGCTAATACAATAGGGGCCAGGTTATTAACCCGGCCCCTACTTAAAAAGATGAATTTTTTTCTTACATCAAGGCTTAGTCAGCACGCTCAGCAAGCTTATCTTTACGAGCAATGATCACTTTCTCTTGAACGTGAGAAGGACACTGTTCATACTTAGCAAATTCCATCGAGTAACCAGCTTTACCAGCTGTACCTGAACGAAGAACCGTAGCGTATCCAAACATTTCTGAAAGTGGAACGTGAGCGTTAATAACAGCGTCACCAGAATCAGTTGTTTCAGATCCAAGAATCACACCACGACGAGAAGATAAATCTCCGATAACAAAACCTTGGTAGTCTTGTGGAGTTTCAACTTCTACTTTCATGATTGGCTCAAGAAGAACTGGGTTTGCATTCTTAATAGCGTCACGAAGGGCCATACGAGCAGCAATACGGAACGCTAGATCCGATGAATCCACGTCATGGTATTGTCCATCTTGTAAGAACACTTCAATGTCAATCACCGGGAACGCTGCAAGAGGTCCCTTGTTCATAACATCGTTGAAGCCTTTTTCACATGAAGGGATGAATTCGTTTGGAATCACACCACCCTTAATTTCGTTCACAAAACGGAAAACTTGATCTTCACGCTCTTTTCTGTCGGCAGAGAGTTGTCTCATCTTACCAGCAACTTTTGCGAATTGACCCGAACCACCCGTTTGTTTCTTATGTGTGTACTCAAGACGAGCTTCACCACGGATTGTTTCTCTGTAGTTAACTTGTGGAGCACCAACTTCTACTTCAGCTTTATACTCACGCTTTAAACGCTCAACATAAATCTCAAGGTGAAGCTCTCCCATTCCTGCGATACGTGTTTCACCAGACTCTTCATCTGTGAAAAGGTGGAATGTAGGATCTTCTTTAATGAAGCGTTGTAGACCTTTCGACATACGAGCTTGCATTTCTTTATCTTTAGCTTTGATTGAAAGCTCGATAACTGGAATCGGCACGTGCATTCCTTCACATGAAAGATGCTCAACGTTTCCGTCTTCAGCAACGAATGTATCCCCGGAAGCACAGTCAACGCCGATCATAGCGATGATATCCCCTGCTCCTGCCCAATCAATGTTAGCACGGTCGTTAGAGTTCATTCGAACGATACGGCCAACACGAACGCGTTTCTTCGTACGTGTATTGATGAGAGTATCACCCTTAGTAAGTTTACCTTGGTAAATACGAGTATAAGTTAACTGTCCAAATTGCTCATCAGTGATTTTGAATGCCATACAAACAAGTGGCAAATCTTGATCTGGCTGAAGATCAACTTTCTCACCTGATCTTGAATCGATAGCTTTAGGCTTTTCGCAAGAAACTGGAGATGGAAGGTAGCGAGCAACAGCGTTCAATAGAAGTTGAACACCTTTATTTTTGAAAGCTGAACCAAGGAAAACAGGAGTGAATCTAAGTGAGTTAACACCGATTCTTACTGCTTTATGGATTGTTTCTTCAGTGATTTCTTTTCCTTCAATGATGTCTTCCATCATTTGGTCGTCGAAAGCTGAAACAACATCAAGCATCTCTTCACGAGCTTTAGTTGCTTGATCTAGCATTTCTGCAGGAATTGCTTCTTCACGAACGTTCTCTCCGTTATCACCGTCGAAGTAATAAGCCTTCATTGTGATAAGGTCGATACAACCGTTGTAGTTTTCTTCTGCACCGATAGGTAACTGCATAAGAACAGCGTTATGGTTTAGCTTCTCACGAAGGGCCTTAACACCGTTATACGGGTTAGCACCCATACGGTCCATTTTGTTTAGGAAAGCAAGACGTGGAACACGGTAACGCTTCATCTGTCTGTCAACTGTGATTGACTGAGACTGAACCCCAGCAACCGAACAGATAACAAGAATTGCACCATCAAGAACTCGAAGAGAACGCTCAACTTCAACTGTGAAGTCCACGTGTCCCGGAGTATCGATGAGGTTTACTTTAATTTCTTTCTGGTCACCTTCAGCAAAAGTAATGCCTTTACCACCAAGACCAGTCCACTCTACAGTTGTAGCAGCAGATGTGATTGTAATCCCTTTTTCGCGCTCAAGCTCCATGTGGTCCATGGTTGCACCAGCACCACCGCCTTTAACGTCTTCAATTTTGTGGATTTTATCGCAGTAAAACAAGATACGCTCAGAGAGAGTTGTCTTACCAGAGTCAATGTGGGCCGAAATACCAATGTTTCTGGTTTTCGCCAAATGTTTGTCGATCATTTGCACTCCAAAGGATTTAATAGGAAAATTAGCCTGCATCATAATTGAACGCGCTGTGTTTCGTCAATTTTTTTCACTCCATGAAGTGACTTTTTGCTTATTGCCAAAGTTAAGATTTTAAACGAAAAAGAAGGGATGACTTTCAAGAAAGACCTCGATAAATCCACACTCTATGAAGCTGTAAAAACGTTAGTGGAATCAACAGCTTGCCATATTCACCTGGACCAGCAAAAGCTGTTCACGCTCTTTAGTATTGCTTTCCAGTACATTCTTTTTCGCTCAACCAAGCATCCGGGGCACTATATCATTAGGATCGAAGATCCGATGCTGGCCGAAAAACTTGCCAGGAAGGCCAAGGATGAAACCACTAGGAAATTTTTAAACCGCCTGATGATTCCGCGCAGGCTTGTGTATGGGAACTCAACATTTCATTTAGACTATTTTCCTCTTGCAACTTGGGGAACCACGAAAGATCTTCCTAAAGAAAAAATCCAAGGTGCGATCATCGTTAAAAATACGTCTCACAATCCACTTATTGAAGAGTCTGATTTCAGGCATATCACTGAGGACGAGCAAGCAGCGCAACTTTTTGGGAAGACTTACTATTTGAACTCACTGATGGATATCGCGCCGAAAACAATCATGATCGCCTTCGACGAAGTGTTCGAAGGGCTTGAAAAAATTCAATTTGATTTTATTGAAGACAAGTCTACCTTGATTGATGGCGTGAGAATTTCGGATGATGTGAGTCTAGATGACGAGTAATGAGGGAGTTATTTTTTTACTCCCTGATCATATTCAAACTCAGTTAGTGCTCCACTTCTGTCCCATTCTTTCCAGGTTCCTTGCTTCAAGTCTGCCTTGTACTTACCTTGAGATCTTAGATTTCCATTGGGGTAATAGAAAGACCACTGCCCAGATTTAAGGCCCTCAGAGTACTCTCCCTGAGCGAGCAGATTTCCCTTGTCATAATTATGAACCCAAGTGCCGAGACGCTTACCTTTATGATAGAGCCCTTCAGCGGCCAGTACACCTGATTCAAAAACAATTCTCGCGAGACCGTCTTTATAAGTTTTGGGGTAGTACAAATCTTGGGGTGGAAGATTCCAGCTAAAGCCATAAATCTTTTCTTCCATCTGAAGCTTACGCACGATCTTAAGTAAATAAAAACGTGCCCCCTCTCTTTCCTGAGAGGTCACTTCTGACAAATAAGAACGCTCATCTCGAAGCTTTGACATCAGACGAGTGATACTAGATTCAACCTCTTTGATCCTATCAGGCGCAAGTCCATCGAGACTTTTCGCAAAAAGACCGATGAGCTTATCTTGGCTCTCCAAAACAGTTTCAATCTCGTCACCGCTAAGATTTAGAAAATCCTCAAAAGTGCGGACATTCTTCATGACAAAATCCATGTAAATGGGATCCTCAAGTACACCGGCCGTAAAAATCTGCGCCCGTGTGGCCCCACTTGAAGTTTCTAGATTAATGACGAATTCTTTAAAGCCTTCAATTTGACGTTTTTTAATTCTTTCTAGCATACCCATAGACTTAAATTATAAAGTCAAACGGGAGAAAAAACTTAACTTTTGTGTATCTTCTCAAAAAGTGGAGTTAACCGATCTTTTAACTTGGCCAAAAGCTCGCGGTCTAGATCAAAAGGCAGGGACATTCGCAAACCATTCTTGGCAACGGCCGTAAGACCCATTTGAGTAAGAACTGCACTAGGTTTAGCGGCCCCGCTCGAGCACGCAGAACCAGCGCTAATTTCCAGACCGTGGATATCAAATAAGGCCAGCGCCACATCTGAGGGAAGAGAATTTAAATAAAAATAAATCGTATTCGAGGCCATCGAAGGACCATCAATCAGAGCTCCCACACCACTGAGCTTTTGAGACATAAAAGAAACAAGATCTGATCTTAAGGAAGCAGTTTCTTGAACATTAACTAAGGTAAGGTCAGCCAGAGCAAGCGCGAGGCTCTTAATAGCTTGCACGTTTTCGGTTCCAGAACGCAGATCCTGCTGTTGGGCACCACCAGTAATCAGAGCACGGAAAGGGATGTCTGATTTAAATAATGAAAAACCAACACCCTTGAGGGCACCGAATTTATGGGCAGAAAAAGTCCAGATATCGCCAACTGACAACTGCATCCAGCCTGGAATCTTCCCAGGGACCTGAACTGCATCCACATGGATAAAGAGGCCTGAGATTTTTTTAAACTCTTGGAGTTCATCGAGCGCAGAAACCTGCCCCGTCTCATTATGAACCCATAAATGATGGTAGAGAATCATGAGGTCAGGGTTATTGTCCTTCTTATCTTTAATCGCTTCAAGGTTCTCTAGGTGAAGGTAGTTAAGGTTTTTGTCACGCCTAAGTTCCAAGAACTTTACATGCGGCCCAAAATACTTTTCCTCAAGAGAAACCGCTGCTGGATGATCGGTCTTCGAGCAACAGATCAAAAGTTCTTTGCCCGAGAGTCTTGCAGTTTCTGCAAACGAATAAGCAAAGGTGTGAATCCCTTCGGTAGCACCTGAATGAAAAAACAGTTTTGATGATCTCTCATCAAGCTGAAAAGTTTTATAAATAAGAGATCGTGCCTGATTGATGACTTTTCTGGAGGACTTTCCATCAGAGTGCTGGCTAGAAGGATTCGCAAAAAGCATTTCGCCGCTTTTCAGCCAGTTTATCACTGAGCTAGAAAGCGGCGAAGTAGCATTATAATCGAGGTAAAGACGTTCGAGGTTGTTCACCTAGCTTTAGTTAAACCAATTACTGGTTCATTTCTCCTACATTTGAACGGATCGCTGAAGCATTGTTCGTAGCTGCTGACTCAGAAAAAGCGCCAGCGTTCTTACGAGCAAGATCTCCAAGAGTCGTAGTTGCAAGGTAGTCCATCATGATTGTACCTAAGTTCTCGAAGTAGTTCTTCGTGAGGTTGAACTCTTTCGTGTCAACGATTGCGTTGATATCATTTCCAGACTCGTCTTTCATGATTTCGATACCAGAGCTAGGGATACCAAGAATATCACGAGCTGGGTTGATGTTCTCACCAACACAGTCTAAGACATCTTTGATTGAAATTTCGTCTTGTGAACGAGAAAGAACGTAACCACCACCTGGGCCACGTACAGACTTAACAACTTTACCTGTACGAAGCTTTCTGAAAAGCTGCTCAAGATAGTGAAGCGAAATCGATTGTCTTGTTGAGATTTCTTGAAGTCTAACTGGATTTCCACTTGAGTGAAAAGTTAGGTCAAGCATAGCTCGGACTGCGTAACGGCCTTTAGATGTAAGTCTCATTGTCTTCCTCCATAAATCCAAAAAAGTTTGGTTTGTTATAATCGGGCCACGAAACCATCCTTGTCGCCCGTGAGATTTTCGTCATAGATCGCTATCCACAATCCGACCAAATATCTCCTAAATAGTATGACCTTTTCTAATTTCTCACGTCAACTTCTAAATCTGAAACATTTCTGTATTTTTTTAAAGACTAAGGTAAACACGAAAAAAACCATCAATTTCAACAGCTTGTGTCGTAAAAATCAGAGCAGTAGTGTTAATTTGTCTCTGGGCAAATACTTCCGACAAACTTAGTTAGTCATCAAGTAAAGAGGATAAAAAGAAGTTTCGAGTACACTCATCACTCCCAACTTCAGTAGACTCATTGACCGAAATTTCGAGCACGTAAGCGCTGTAGTTTTCCGGTATTTCACGGAAAAGTCTATGGGCATACTTGAGTCCCCACTCCACAAAAAAATACTGCTTATCTTCTAAGTAACTCGGAAGCTCTAACTGCAAAATCTCTTCGTTCTTTTCAATCCGGTACAAATCGGCATGAAGAATATTTTTTGACTCTGATAAAATGGAATACGTCGGACTAAGCGTTTCGTTTTCACCGATAAACGCCTGTGCAAAAGTTGTTTTCCCAGCGCCAAGATCTCCTTCAAGGATAATCATGGCCGGAACTTTCACTAGATCCTTAAGCTCATAAACAATATAAGAGAGATCAGATTTGTAAACTTTTTTCCATTCACGTAGAACTTTTTTATTCATACTCAATTAATCCTTCAATAGGTCATCCAAAGCCTTAAAAGCTTCAGGTAAAGCGTCTATGAGGCTCGTGGCCGACATTGGTCGTACTCCGAATTTCTCTGCAGCGAACTTACCTGACCAGGTATGAATGAGCACACCCAACAGAATCGTTCTGTTAAGATTTTCATAGATATTGTAAAGAGAATCCCGTTTTTTAAGATTGGCTTCTTGACCAATAAGACCGCCCAAGATTCCGGCCAGCACATCTCCTACTCCACCGGTGGCCATGCCATCATTAGGGGAAAAATTAAAATAGGTTTTTCCATTCGCAAAGCCAAGGTAAGTGCACGGTCCTTTCAATATCACCGAACAGTTAATCCGCTCGATCGTTTCTTTCAAATGCAGATAGGGCTCTTTCTGAACTTCTTCAAAAGGAATCCCGATAAACCGCGCAAGCTCTCCGAAGTGTGGAGTCATCAGCGTCGGTGCGTTTCTCAGTTTGAAAACCTCAGCGTCGTCATTAATATTCAAAACATTAATGGCGTCAGCGTCCAAAACAACCGGCCCTGAAAAGTTATTGAGTATTTCAAGAACAAGCGCACGCGCACGAAGTGAGCGCGCAAGTCCTGGGCCCACAACAATAGCATCATATTTTTCAAGATTCTTGAGAAGCTTCCCCCACTTGGTTTGATCGTGTGGAATATATCCTGTCATCACCTCAGGAATTAATCGAGAGATGAACTCTTGGTACTGAGGCTCCCAAGTCGATGCAGTGACAAGTCCGGCCCCAACTTTTAAAGCGGCAGTGCTCGACATCACGAGAGCACCGGTCAAACCGTGAGACCCTCCGATGACAAGAGTGTGGCCAAAAAGTTTTTTATCACCGAATTTATTTCTCGCAGGAGGAAGATCATTTTTAAGATCTTTATCGATTAAAAATTTATCGCCGTTTCGGTCAATGATTTGCTTCGGAAGGCCTGAAGCGATGACCTCGACTTCTCCCACCAGACGGGCACCATCGGCTTGATAATAACCAAGTTTGGGAAGTCCTACCGCAAGGGTCAAGTCGGCCTGGATAGCGTTCCCTTGAATCATCCCAGTGTCTCCCTCAACGCCTGTTGGGATATCAAGAGAGATGGTATAAGCTTTTTCTTCATTGATGAGGTTAATCACGTCATAAAGAAAATGTGACAGTGGGAGCCTCACGCCCGTTCCAAAGATGGCGTCCACGATAATTTTCGGGGATGAATTTTGCTGGAAGTAACTCTCAATGGCAGGCACCTCATCGATGAAGGCAGTCCGTACACCATAGGCCTTAGCGATTTTAAGTTGGTCTTTAACTTCTTGAGAGCAATCTTTCTCGTCAAATAATAGGAAAGCTGTTGGCGCATGCCCCATGGAAGAGAGGTGCCGAGCAATCGCTAAACCTGTCCCACCATTGAAGCCTTTACCAATGAAGAAAATAAGTTCACCCATTTTAATTTCTGGGCCCAATTTATTAACGATCGCTTTTGCTCCAAGGAGAGAAACATTTTCGATGATCAGTTTTTCAGGGAAATGATAGTTAGTCTGTGCGAGCTTTTCGAGCTCTTTCATTTCTGCCTGAGTCACAATTCTCATAACTTAACCTTTGAGAGGATATTTATTAATTAGCGTGAGCATTTCTTTAATTACATGACCTAAACCGATAAAAACAGACTCGGCAACAATCCAGTGACCAATATTGTATTCCTCAAATTGACCTTGGAGTAAAAGTGGTTCAAGAGAGTCGTAGGTAAGACCATGTCCAGCGTGATACCCCCACTTAGCGCCCTTGATTATCGCGGCACCTTCACTATAGGCCTTAAAATGCTGATCAATATTTTTATTATTCAAAAAATCTTTAGCGTACTCTCCCGTATGGATCTCAACGGCATCGGCCTTAAGAGTAAGGCACTTTTTTAAAACCATTGGATCTGCTTCCACGAACAAAGAAATCTTAGTGTCCGGCGACTGGGCCTTGATGTCTTCACAGGCCTTTTTGAGACGCTCATAATTCTTAGCATCTACAACATCCAGTCCACCTTCAGTTGTACGCTCTTCTCTTTTTTCAGGGACCAGGCAAACCCATTCTGGTTTTTGCTTGATCGCAATCTGCACCATCTCGTCAGAGCATCCCATTTCAAGGTTTAAAGGACGCTGAAATTTTTTACACATCTCATGAACTGTCGGAACATCGTGATCCTGAATGTGCCGTCGATCTTCACGAAGATGGATCGTAATTTGATAGGCCCCGGTCGCAAGTGCCACTTCGGCCGCCCTCATCACCTCTGGATAAAATTCTCCACGCTGTTGGCGCAGAGTCGCCACGTGGTCTATGTTCACACCGAGTCGAGCAAATGTCATAATGTATCCTTAACCGAGAGAAGCTTTTACTTTGTCTGTTAATTCTTGGCACAGAGATGAAACGAGTTTCTCATCTCGCCCTTCAACCATCACTCGCGCGAGTGGCTCAGTCCCAGAGTAACGAAGAAGGATACGACCCTCTTGACCTAGCTTCGCTTCTGCGTCGAGCATCGCTTTTTTTATCTCATCCACTTCATCAAAAGGGGTACGTTTTTTAACGGTGATATTTTTCATTTCCTGTGGAAAGAGTTCAATTTCATTGGCAAGCTCAAGAAGATCCTTGTCATAGAATTTGATACTCTCAATCACTTTCAAAGCAGCAAGAATTCCGTCGCCCGTAGTAGAATACTTCTTGAACACGAGGTGCCCCGAAGGTTCTCCTCCAAAAAGGGCCCCGCTCTGTCTCATATGCTCAACGATATAACGGTCACCAACTTGAGTGCGGATAAAATTCATCCCATGTTTTTTGAGAAAAAACTCAAGACCAAAGTTGCTCATGACTGTTCCCACGACTTCATTCGTGGGCCCGATCTCTTGGTTATCTTTTAAAAATTTTCCGCAGATCCCGATTAACTTATCTCCGTGGATCACATGTCCTGATGGATCAACGATGGTTAAACGGTCCCCGTCTCCATCTAGACACACTCCAAGATCGGCCCGGTACTTAACAACATTCTCTGCACAAAGCTGAGGATGAAGGGCACCGCAGGCCTTGTTAATATTGACTCCGTTAGGAGTATTTCCAAGCGAGATGACTTCAGCTCCGAGCTCTTCAAACACCGTTGGGGCCAGTTTATAGCCAGCACCATTTGCGCCATCCACTACAATTCTTAATCCCTCAAGAGAGTACTGAGGAGAAAGAGCGGCCTTGGTCTGCACGATATAGCGCCCGATAACTTCATCAAGCCTTTTAGCGTTTCCGAGTTCTTCACCAGACTTTTGGGGAATGAGTGACGGATCCAGAACCATGCGCTCGAGTTCTATTTCAATTTCATCTGGAAGCTTGTGGCCTGTGCGATCAAAAATTTTGATCCCGTTATCCTCGAAAGAATTATGTGATGCTGAAATCATGACTCCCGCATCCGCTCTCATACTTTGAGTCACGAAGGCCACACCCGGAGTTGTCAAAGGTCCCGTAAAAATGGCCCGACCACCTTGGGAACAAACTCCTGCAGAAAAAGCTTGCTCAAGCATATAGCAAGAGAGTCTTGTGTCCTTGCCAATAATGATCAGAGGTTTCTTAGAAAAATTTTTTTGGAAATAACTTGTCACCGCCCGACCAAGAACGAACGCCACTTCACCCGTCATGGGATAAGTGTTGGCCTTGCCACGAATACCATCAGTTCCGAACAACTTACGAATCGACATAATGACTCTCTTTAAGAATGAAAATCTTGATTTTAATATACCAGTTTATTGTACATTCACAATAATGCTCTTAGGAGAGATTTCTAGAAGATGAATAGACGGTGGAAGAACAACTCTCAGAGGTACTTCGACTCGCCCTTTTGCGTCGCCTGGGACTTCGGCCCAAATCTGAATAGAGGATGAGACATTTGATCGGTTTTTTAAGATTTTTTCAGGCACAAGAAGCTTCACGCGTGCGGTTCTGATTGTGGAAGACACCTCTCGCTTGTCTGAGAGAAGTTTAATAGCGACGTTATCTAGAACGAGGTTTGAACTCGCTGCTTTGAGTTGATAGGTAAACGTTGCATCAGGCCCACCTGCAAGAGATAAGCGGTCGTCCGGAAGTTGTACCTCGACCGAAATCCTCTCTTGCCCGGGAAGAATATCAAGCTCGATAGGTCGAACATACAATTCTTTTAATTTAGAAACCAAAGACCTCGGTCCATAGACCTCCACTTCAGTGGGCTCCAAGTGGGGGTGATGAAGAATTAACTGGTTCGGTAACTGGCCCAGGTATTGGAGCTTAAGTGGCACAATCTTGCTCGCCTTTTTTTCTAAGCGAATACTTAGACGCCGTGGGAGAACCCGCTCAACAACCATCCCGAAAGGAAGATTTAACTGAGTAGGGTTAATATCTACACTGAAAAATAACTGCCGTCTGGCATTGGCCCGGTTGAGGTCGATTACGAGCTTATCTTCTCTTTCGGCGACAGTCCTGACGAAGGCCCTTGGACCTTCGATCAAGAAAGTCACTTCCTGAACAGGCTTTTGCGCAAACATCATATCGGCCGGAAGGATGTACTCAATGGAGACTGTTTTTTCAAATTTCACTTTCTCTGAATTGAGAACATACACCCACAAAAAAAGTGATAAGAAAATAGAAATGAATTTTAAGGAATGTTTTTTTACCCTGTTACTCATTTTCATATTGCACGGACCCCGCTGTTCTCAACGGGCCCAAGTCTATCAATCTCGAGTAAGAATTTCCTTAAATATTTCCTGAGCGATTCTTCGTTTTCCATGTAATGAAATACGCCGTTATAGCAAATATTTATTCTTCCCGTCTCTTCAGAAACTGTCACAACCACCGCATCTGAGAGCTCGGTGATCCCTAAGGCGGCCCGGTGACGAGTTCCGTAGTGGCGATCAATCTCCACGTTCTTTGACAGTGGAAGAAAACAACCTGCGGCCTGAATTGCACCGTTGTAAATGATGATCGCACCATCATGGAGAGGAGAATTCGTTTGAAAGATTGAGTAGATGATATCCGAATGGATTCGCGAGTCGAGGCGAGTTCCAGATGAAGAGTAATTCAAGAGTCCGTGATTTTTTTCAAATACAATGAGGGCCCCAGTCCGCTCTCTCGAGAGCGCGGAGCAGGCCGCGACGACCTCTTCGATTTGCTGATCAAACTTGGAGCGACCACTTTTTCCGATGAACTTAGTACTTGAAATTGAGACTAGTGCACTTCGGATTTGGTCCTGGAAAAGAACAATCAAAATAATGAAAAGATAGTCAAAAAAGTTTTGGAGTATCCAGGACAGCGAGTACATTTCGTAGAATTTTGAAACCCACCACAAAATCGCCAAGGCCACGATCCCAAAGAGCATCTGATAAGCACGCGTTCCTTGGACGATGATCAAAAAACGATAGACGATAAGCCCCACGGCCAAGATGTCCATTAGATCAATCAGTCTAAAATTAGCAAGGAGAATGCCTAGTTGCTGCAATGATACCTCTTAAAATCTTCAATGTTATAGACTTATCGGAAGTTTGATTCTGAAGATGAGAAAATACTGAAGGGATTCGGAAGAATCCCTTCAGACTTAGGCGGCTTTTTTGACAGCTTCGAGTTCAACAACCTCGGCCGCAGCTTTCGGTTGTTTCAATTCTTCAAGGATCTCATCTGACATGAGCATTTTTTTACGAAGGGCCTCGCGGGAAATCCCCATCGCCGTTGCGGCCTTGGATTTGTTCCCCTTGTGCCGTTTAATTTCCGCTAGAATGAGTTCTCTTTCAACCAGTGCAACACGGTCTTTTAAAGGTAGAGATGGGTCATCGGCATGCGGGATATTCTCAAGCATGCAGTTTGATGTTTTAGAGAGATCAATGATCGGAGAAGATTTTGTCCCAAGCTCCGAAATCACATGGCTTTTTGGATTATAGAGCACAGCTTTTTCAACTGCCTTCTCTAACTCTGTAACGTTTCCAGGCCATGAGTAACTCATCAATTGCTCTTTCACTGACTCAGTAAAATCTTTAAGCAGGAGCCCTTGTTTTCGGCACTCCTTTCTTAGCTGCACGGAAAGAAGTTCTTCGATATCTTGCGGTCTTTTACGGAGAGGTTCAATGTGAACTTCTGAAGAGCACATGTAATGGTAAAGATCAGGATTAAAACTTCCCTCTTCTTCAATGAGCTGCTTCACATTTTTACTCGTGGTAAAAATCGCCCTAAAATCCAACGAGATATTTGAGCCTTCAATTCTTCGATCGTTTAATACTTGGATGAGTTTCATTTGCATGGCGATTGGCATGAAAGTCACCTCATCAAAGACAACTGTCCCACCAATGCATTCTTCGAGTTTACTCTTCACACCTTCACCACCGAAGATCTCTTTAGCAAGATGATCAGGATCGACTCCCTTACATGAAATCACAACGTAAGGAGCAAGCCCTCGCTTGCCTTCGTTGTGAACGATCCGAGAAAAAAGTTTTTTACCAACACCGGGCTCTCCCATAATGGTAAGGGGCGAATCAATGTCTTTTAAACGTACAATCCCTTTCCGAATTTCCGAGGTCTGAGGAGAACGACCAACCCACGCGTATTCACGGTCATAAGGAGTTGAGAAACGTCGAATAAGAGACTTCTCTGACATTGGGTTATAGTGGTGGAAGACAGAAGAGAGGATCAAGGCGAGAACCTTCATTGTCTTTTCATCTTCAACCGTGAAACGGTCTTCATTTCTCTTGTTTAAAATCTCAATCACTCCAATGATTTTATCCTCACGGTTGGTGATCGGTGAGCAAATAATTGAGCGCGTATCAAAACCGGTCATTTTGTCCATTTCTTCAGAGAAGCGTACTTTGTCTGTTTTCGTATCAATGTTGAGTGAAACACCAGTCGTAAATACTGAACCGGCGATCCCTTTGCGGTAATCAAATTTCAAAAGCTCTTTTTCAATTCCAAGCGCCGCGACGGCCTCGAGTTCATTTGTCTCAGTATTGATTAAAAAAATTGAGGCCCGCTGACCATTAAGAATCCGCACAATCTCTTCCAACATGCTTTCAACAAATTTTTCTTTGTTCCCAAATTGTGTGATGTCTTTGAACAGAGAAAGGAGCAATGAAAACATTTCAAAGCCCTCTTTTTCAGAGGCAAAGTGCTGAGTTAAAGCGAGCTGAATCAAACTGTCTTTTAGTCTCTCGGGCGGAAGAGATTGGATGTACTGCTCGATGAAACGTTTCATATTTCCGTAGTCTTCGCTATCAAGCTCGGCCCCATAACTCATGGCCGCATCATCTGGAGAACCTGTATCATGAAAGGCCCGAACGATGGTGGCACCGAAATCAAAGCGTAGGCGTTTGAACTGAAGAGAGCATCTCACAGTCGACCCTACTGGAAGCGGAAAACTCGTTGTGAACCCCAGACCTGTCATGCTGACGTCCATGAGTTTCACTTTATCTACAAATTCCAAACGACCTTGATCATTTTCAAAATCTACCAGGAATTGAACGTCATCTCTTGACTCAACTGGAACCCTAAATGATTGGTAGTATTTAAACTCTGAAAAACTAGTTAGCATAGGAGCTCCCCTTTAAAACCCAAAAGTCATCAACTCTTCGGCGAGTCAGGGGAGAAACTTAAACGAAATAGCCTATTAAATTTGGCAGTGGAATTTTAGGGACTAGAAAGACAAGCTTTTGAGAAGATTCTGGGCCACATTAAGCCCACTGACTTGCTCCAATTGCTCGATCCCCGGTACAGTATTTAGTTCAAGTATCAAAAGCTCGCCATCATGAATAAACAAATCAATCGCTCCATAATGGGCGCCGCTTAAATCGATGAGTCTCTGAATCTGAGACTCATGCTCTTGGGGTATCTTAGATAGGCCTGCGAGACCTGATTGCTTAAAGTTTGCGCTGATACCGGTTTTCGCTTTCCGCTCGAGGACAATTGGATCAAGGCCTTTGAGAAAGAAGTACCGAAACTCCTGGGCACCCTTAATGTAAGGTTGAAGTAAGTAGTCCTGGTCGTGTTTTTTCATCCAGGCCCTCAAGGTCTCACGCTTTAGCACCTCAATCCCCCATCCACCCTGCCCAATATCGGGCTTCACCACGACCTCAGGATAAAGAACGGTAAACTTTTCCGGAACCAAGGGGTCGGCATCCTTCAAGCTCACAAAAGGAAGACACGGAATATTGTTCTCTTCAAACCACAGGTACTGAGACTTTTTAGTCCTAAAAAGCTGCAAGCTTTTATATGAGTTCACGACCTTGGGAAGAGTTTTTATCATCATCAAATCAAGGTCACTTTTATAAACACCCGTGGTTCTAACTAAGTAAAGAGAAGCCTCCGGCAGAAGATAATCAGACCAAGGATCAAAAACGGCCACTTCACCGACTTCCTCTGTCAGTCTTTTGACAAAGTAAGTTTCTTTATTTTTAGCAATGATACAAAGTTTATTCATAAAGACAGTTTCCTTAAGATTTACTAATATGGACACATGCTTTTTAAATTTTTTTTTACACTTATTTTTATCTCTCACTTTGCGTATTCTCAAACTCCTGAAACAGCAAAGACTCAGACCCTTCACCCTGATGTGAATAATTTTTGTGGCCAGCTGGAGCAGAAATTTTCAGAATTCAAATGGGGCCAGGCCCGATGTGAAGATTACAGCTGGAACTACGTGCGGAAAACAGCAACCGGAACCCCGCTTATCTGGACCACTTTTGGTGACGAGCATGGTGAAGCCGCAAAAAATACGACACTCGTTTTATGTGGAGTACACGGGGATGAAATCACCCCTGTGAAATTTTGTTGGGACCTTATGATGGAGCTCAAGGCAAATCACAGTTTCGCAGATAAGCATATCGTGATTGCCCCTCTTGTCTCACCGGATTCATTTTTTAAAAACAAACCAACCCGAACTAATGCTGCAGGCGTGGACGTAAACAGGAACTTTCCCACAGCTGACTGGAAATCAAGTGCACACAAAAGATGGCAGAGTGTTCACCGGAAGGATAAACGGAAATTCCCAGGGCACGTTGCGGCTTCAGAGCAAGAGACCATTTTTCAAATGAATCTCATCAAGCGCTATAAACCAAATAAAGTGATTAGTGTACACGCACCCCTAACGATGCTCGATTATGATGGGCCGTCATTAAAGGCCGAAGAAGGCAAATACGCGAAGACTCTTTTAGAACAGATGTCGCAAAAATCTGCTGGTTATAAAATTTCAAACTACCCTATTTTTCCAGGGAGTCTTGGAAACTGGGCCGGAAAAGAAAATCACATTCCGACATATACACTAGAACTGCCGAATACAAATTATTTGGAGACAGATAAATTCTGGCTTCTCTTTAAAGAAGCCGTCCTCTACGCTGTTCAACACAAGATGAAGCCACCTGTTGATTAAACAGGTGACTCCATTTTTGGTGGAGTAGGTAATTTCTTAACTAACATGGCCGGTATAAAAATCATCACAGCGCCTATGAGGTAAGCATTCATGGAGCCAAACTTCCAGTACACTAATGAAGCATAGACTGGCCCGATGACTCTTCCGAGCGCCCCAAGTGAGCGAAAAATCCCCAGACTTTGTCCTTGCATGTCCTTCGGTGAGTAAAATGAAATCAGAGCAGTTAAGCATGGAATGATCATCGCTGATCCCATCGCAAGGAAGAAGAGGCCTAAATAAAGCATCCAAGGCACTTGAGCGAAGGCCAGTAGAACAAGACCAGGAATGATACAGATAAAACCCTGGAAGCTCATTTTTATCTCACCCACTTGATTGGCCTTGCGTCTTACATATCCACCCTGAACCATCCCAATGACAAACCCAATGAAGACGAACATGTAGGCGTTGTCCATGGAAGTATAATTAAGTCGCTCAACAGCAAGGAAAGTCAGTGTGAATTCCATTCCTGAGAAAGCTGTAATGAATAAAAAGTATGAAAGGTTAGTCCGACTAATACCAGGAAATGGAAGGGGTTTTAGAAGTTTAATGGGGTTGATACTTCGCTGGAGATGCGACTTCTGTCCGGGCCTCAAAGTCTCAGGAAACGACTTCCAGATAGTAAAGAAGTTAATGAAACTCAAAATTGCCGCTAAAAGTGCAGGAGCAGAAAAGGGGTTCACTCCATACTGCGCAAGATCCGGAAAGTGAGCAATTGGATTGTAGAGTGAAAGAATCCCACCGAGTGCTGGACCAAAAACAAATCCAAGCGCAAAAGCGATCCCAATAACGGCCATGCCTTTCGAGCGGTTTTTATCATCGGTTACATCACTCACTACCGCTGAAGCAATAGACAAGTTACCAGACATCAGACCACCGATTAAACGAGCAAGGATCAAGAGTGTGAAAGATCCGGAGAAAAACCAAATGACATAACTGATGAAGAGGCCAAAAACAGAAAATAATAGAACTGGACGTCGTCCAACCTTATCAGAGATAGCTCCCCAGACTGGAGCTGCAAGGAACTGGATCAGAGAATAAAGTGCACCTAAAAGACCACCAAATAAAACAATCGTGCTCATCTGAGGAGTACCATCGGTACTAAAAGAAATAGACTGAATATTTGAAATCAAATTCATCATGCCTGATAAGAAAAAATTATCCTTATCGACAGCAAGGTAATATTTGGCCATGGCCGGAAACATTGGAAAAATAATTGAAAATCCAATCAAATCCATGAACATGGTTAAGAACATGAGCTTCAAGATTTTTTTCGAAGCATCAGGTAGCTTTGATGGAGCATGCGCAACTTGTTCTTTAATCACAGCTTTATACCTTTCTTTTGAGTCAATTTCGTAAAAAAGCCCTAGCCTGTCGGCTTCAGAGCCATTGGCATAGACATTAATGAAATGAGCGTAATCTGTGATCCACTCAGGGTCCGCATTTACACATGGAATATGGACAAGCACCCCACCCATTTCTTTAACTTCGTGACCAAGCTCATTGCCAATTTCATCAGTTGTCTCTAAACAATCAACGACAAAACTTGGGCAGTAGACACCTATTTTCTTAGACCCATTTTCAATTTTTTTCACCACAGTGGCATCGGTATAGGGACCGAGCCAGACTTCTGATCCAAACCGCGATTGAAAAGTCATAGAAATTGGAATTTTCGGGTTGAGCTTTTGTTTAATGAGCTCAAAAGTTTCCAAGCAGTGAAGGAGATAAAGATCTTTTTTTTCAAGTGCACGTCTCACCGGAATACCGTGAAACGAAATCACGATTTCAGTCATATCAGGATGAGCTAAAAGTGACTCTTGAATCTTTCTGACTGAGTTATCAATGAAGGCCTTCGAGCGGTGATAAGAACTCACGAGCGTAAACGAGGGAATATTGACGATCTTTTTAAACTCTCCACCAAGAGCATCCACTACAGAGGCAATTGTGCTCTCGGCATATTGAGGGAACTGAGGAAGAATAAGAACCTTCTGGGCCCGTGTGTAGATATCTTCTTTGTCCCACTCTTCTAAGATTTCACCTGCACGAGGGGCCGAAAGAAGAAAAGCATGATTAAGTTCGAGATTTGGATCTAGCTTTGGCTTTAGGGCCTCGGCCACTTTGACAGTATTAGTTACAAGTGGAAAACCCTCACCTTCTTTAAATATCCGAGAATACGCTTCAGCAGATTTTTTCGGTCTAAAGGGCAAAACAAAGAGGTTCAAGATAAGCTTCCAAAGAATTGGATTTATATCCACAACCCTTGGATCCCCTAAGAATTCTCTTAGATAAGTACGAACATCCGATACTTTAGTGCTCTTTGGGGAGCCAAGCTGCCCCAGGATAACTTTGATTTTTTCGCTCATATGCTTCTTTGTATTGTAAGAGTTGATTATTTTTGTCATAAATGGGCCTAAATGACTAGAATCAAAAGTATCGAGGATGGGCCAATGACTAAAAAATCTAAATCAGAGGGACGCAGCAACAAAGAGCTGTCTACGGTTAAGCTTCTTGGGAACACAAAGACTGATTATCCTGAAAACTACTCGCCTGAGGTTCTAGAGAAATTTCCAAATAAAAATCCAGAAAATGACGCATGGACAACGTTTATTTGTACTGAGTTTACATCTCTGTGTCCTAAAACAGGTCAGCCTGACTTTGCTAAAATTTTTATTAATTACATAGCTGACAAAGAGATGGTGGAATCTAAATCATTAAAAATTTACCTCTTCAGCTTCAGAAACCATGGCGATTTCCATGAAGATTGTGTCCAAAAGATTTGTAAAGACCTCTTCAAACTGATGAAACCTAAATATATTGAAGTTATGGGAGATTTTACTCCGCGTGGTGGAATCGCGATTTTCCCTTATGCTTCAATGAGTAATGGGTCGAAAGAATTTAATGCGCTTAAGGCAACTCGTATGGCCAATTACGCTCCTGGTAAGTACGGTATGGACCTTTCTCGCCTCTATTAATAAGATTGCTATAACAAGGAAGTCGCATATGGGTATTGGAATGGGTGAATTGGTCGTCGTTCTGCTTATTGTTGTTCTCTTCTTCGGAGGCAAAAAACTTCCGCAGCTTGGATCATCACTTGGTGAATCCATTAAGAATTTCAAAAAAGGCTTAAAAGAAGACGATACAGACAAAAAATCTTAAAACTTAAGGACCCTTTTGGGTCCTTATTCTAATGACAGCTTTTATTAAAATTTATCCACGACCCTCATGACAACTGGCTCATTCTCATGAGCAACTTCAATTTCCTGGAAGATCTTTAGTATCACATCTTCGTAGCTTGGAAATTTATTCTTCTGCTTCAAGAGCTGGATCACATAACGTGCGGCCCGGTCGATGAGTTTATTGTTACTCGCTCGAACCCATGTCATCACATTCCCCTCATAGCGACCTAACAGCCCCATGATAAGAGTTGAGTGAGCGTTAAGTAACATCTTCACCATTAAGTGATTAAAGAGAGGCTCACTTCCCCAATCAAATCTCACTTGCTCATTCTGGCATTTGAAACTCACTTGCCCGTGATCGTAGGTGATGCTGAATTCTTCGGTTGGTAAATGGGAAGATCTCTCGATCTTGCCTTGCTCGGAGATGTCAAAGCCGAAGAGTCTTTCCTGATTAATTCTTCCATGTAGCTCTTCCCAGTCAATCGGTCTTGGAGCTCGCCACAGGAGCTCGCTCCAAGCATGACCTGAAGTCTCAGACTCAGGAATGAAAAGATAAGCAAGAGCGTGGTGTTTTTCTTGATCCAAGCGGTTTTCAAAACCTCTTAATGAAAATGTAGGAGAACGCTCAGTGGTATCAGTTAAAATACTGATCGCAAGAAATGGATCGGTTACATAGTTTAAGTACTTCTTCTCTTGATAAAGCTTTGCCTCTAGCCTCGTTAGTGGGGCAAAGACTTTGTAATCAGTCTGAGTCAAACGAAGAAGAAAATCATGATAGAAGTGAAGGAAATCATCTTTGGAATTATGTTCAAATAAAAGCCCCACTCCGATTCCGAGCATCAGCACCGTCGAAGACTGCATCCGCGTAGATCCAGAAATCGCCATTGGCCCAACAGTTAGATTGATTTTTTTAATTTTCGGATCTTCGATGACTTCTTTTGAACGCTTAATGGGCATTAAAGAATCATCAGGGTTACAGTAAAGAAAGTACGGGGACCGCGAAGAGACACTTGCCGCTTTATGAGTCGCTCCAATCACAAAAGGAGTTTCTCCGCCTTCGGTAGAAGCAAGGAGTAAGTCATGCGGGCCAAATCCCATCTCCATCAACTGCCGTTCACCATACTCGGTTTTATCTTCAAAACTCTCAACCGACTTAATTAAAGCAAAATCCCCACCGGCCATAAAGGAAAAGACCTGTCTGGAGTTTGGAAATTTTTGATGAAAAAGAGTTTCAAGCACAAGTGATAAACGTCCTGTGGCCCCACAACCACACATGAACACTTTATGTCCTTTAGTAAGTGTGTCGCGGATTTCAACCGTAAGCTCCCAAAGAGAATCTCCTTTCTCCCTCATTAATTCCAAGGCATCGAAATCCACTTCTTGGAGAAGACCGAGTGCTGATGAGACATCCTTTTTTACAAGATCTGAGAGCTTCGTGGTTTTAGGGTGAAAACTCTCCGTCACAAGATGGCCGAGTTTAAATTGAGAGGCGATTTCTAAAAAGGCAGTGGTTTTTTGTTGTGGATTCATAGGGCAGTATTATGTCCCAAAGACATGGCCAAAATAAAGGTTTTTTAAAAATCTTGTTGAGAAATCTCAAACATTTGCCACAAGGCAATAGAATCGATCAAAATCCAAAACGATAACAATACTTAAAAGAAAAAACCGATGGTCAAAGCGAGGGCCGCTGGGAAAGCTTGGATGAAAACAATTTTTCGAGAAACGCTGTACCCTCCATAAAGGCCAGCAACAGTCACACAAATCAAAAAGAAATTTACAACTCCCATATCTTGACGAAAAAGCCCCCAAAAAAGACCTGCTCCCAAAAAAGCATTATAAAGACCTTGATTAGCAGCAAGCACTTGAGTCATCTCTGCACGGTCTTTAGTCATTCTAAAAGCTTTCATTCCGGCGGGTTTTGTCCAAAGAAACATTTCCAAGACCATAAACCAAAAGTGAAGTAGTCCAACTAAAAAGGCCAGTATTTGTGCAACTAGATTCATCATCTACTCCGAGTCTTGAATTTAAAAAATCATATCTTATTTTTACATTCTTGTTATCATTTTTTGATGAACAC
>JACCDH011537332.1_pt1 | contig 46943 bp, 38 predicted proteins | sample 7442481 | NCBI WGS metagenome assembly JACCDH01 (sample SAMN15323433, study PRJNA562643) | freshwater metagenome | isolation source: river surface water | place: USA:Blue River Watershed | collected 2017-08-15
GGTGTTAATAAGGTTTTCATCGGCAATTTGCCGAATTTCCCATGCAGCGTATACCAACCATCGACAGTACCAGGCACCGAAATTGGCAGCATGCCGAGTGGCGGAATATCGGTACGGCCCAGTTTTTTCACTTCGGCTTGCATCTGCGCTAAGGTCATGCCCTTGGGGGCTCGGCCGGAGGCGTTCAAACCGTAAAGTTTGTTATCACGGGCCGACCAAACGATGGCGTATAAATCGCCGCCGATGCCATTGCCAGTGGGCTCCATCAACCCCAGTGCAGCATTCGCAGCAATCGCGGCATCAATGGCATTACCGCCTTGTTTCATGATGTCGAGCGCAATTTGCGTGGCCAGTGGTTGACTGGTTGCTGCCATCGCATGAGGAGCAATGACCTCAGAGCGACTGGCAAAATCAAAACCAGTGACTCTGTCATAGGCTAACAAGGGACTACTAGGCAGTAATAGGCATAACATCGCAATTTTTAGACGCATTTCTTATTCTCCGCGACCCACGCTGGGTTTTATTATTTCTCGACACTAACCGCCTGCATGATGGAATACAAATCTCTCGCGACCAAACTCCCGAATGTGGCGATGGTCGGGCGAGGAATTTGACTGGTTTTTCAGCAAAAGCATGGCATGATAAAGTTAATTTACTGACTTTATTAAGGAATAGATCATGGAGTGTCGCTCTCGCGCCATTAAGGTTTCACTGGCCACATTATTAGCCTGTGTTGGGTTAGCCGCTTGCCAGAGTCGACAAGCGCCACCACTGGACCCGGTGATTGGCAATACCGGCGCGGCCTTATCGGATATCGCCAAACGTGCCGATGTGCAGCGCTATCAACTCGATTTAGAAGTGTTTCCTGCCACACAAGAAATTGCCGGGGTTGGTCACACTGAGTTTTTGCTGTTACAAGAAAGCGCGCAAGTCGAATTAAAGTTAGATAGCCGTTTTGCCATTTCACAAATCCAAGTCGATGGGGTCACAAGCAGCTATCAACGTGAAGGTGGCGTGCTGACGATTAACCTACCCACTACAAAGCCTGTTGGTGCAAAAGTGAAAGTGAGTGTCAGCTATCGAGGAAAGCCGCATGTTGCGTTAAATGCGCCTTGGGCGGGCGGTTTTGTCTGGAGTCAAACACCAGATGGTCAACCTTGGATCGCGACGGCGGTTCAAGGTGAAGGCTGTGATTTATTCTGGCCGTGCAAAGATCACTTCAGTGACAAAGCAGATCAGATGCAAATGAAGCTGACGGTGCCAAAACCGCTATCCGCAGTCACCAACGGGGTCCTCCAACAAATCAAGCCAATTGCGGGCGATAAACAGCAGTTTGTTTGGCAATTAAATGTGCCTGCGAGTGATTACAACATTGCGTTAAATATCGGCCCATATCAGCGGATCGAGCAGCAACATCGCAGCGTGAATGGCGCCATGGTGCCGATTGAATTTTGGGCTTTGGCTGAGCATGTTGAAAAAGCGACCACGATGCTGAACGAGGATGTGCAAGGTCAGCTGGCATTTTTTGAGAAAAAATTGGGTCCTTATCCGTGGGGAACTGAAAAAATAGGTTTTGTTGAAACGCCGCATTTAGGCATGGAGCATCAAACCGTAAATGCGTATGGCAAAGGCTACAAGCGGGATGAATATGGTTTTGATTGGTTATTGCATCACGAGTTAGCGCATGAGTGGTTTGGCAATTTGATGACGCATCAGCAGCTCAATGATGCTTGGTTGCACGAAGGTTTTGGTCTGTATATGCAACCCCTGTATGCCCAATATAAATTAGGCGATGCTGCTTATCGCTATCAAATGTATAAATCCTACCTGGGTTTATTAAACTGTCAGCCGATTGTGCGCAGCGGTCAAATCAGTTCTGATGATGCCTTTAACCCTGATATCTACGGTAAAGGGGGGTGGGTTTTGCATACCTTGCGTGGCATCATCGGCGACGATTTGTTTTGGCAAGCGACCCGAGAATTATTATACGGTCGCACCGATACGGCCAAGCTTGCCTATCCAATCGCGCCGCGCTATCGTAATTCAGCTGAATTTGAAGCAATCGTCAATCGACTCACTGGGAAAGATTTGAGCTGGTTCTTTGCCGTGTATTTGCGCCAAGCAGCATTACCTGAATTGAAGCAAACGCGGACTGATACAGAAGTTACCTTGAGTTGGTCCACGCCTGCAAATTTACCATTTCCGATGCCGGTTGAAATCGCCATTAATGGTCAGTTGCAACAGCTTGATTTCAGTCGAGGGCCTGTCGTCGTGAAAGTATTAAAAACAGATCATCTCGTCATTGATCCCAACATGAAAGTGTTGCAACAACTGCCGATCATTGGTTTGTGTGCAGAAAACAGTGAAAAAGTAAAAAATAAACGCAAAGCATAATTGGGGGGCCGTTGAAGAACATTGTTCTTTCAACAAAGAGGCCTTAGAATCGAGTTTTATTTAACAGGATGTATACATAAATGAAATTTTGTAAATTAGCAGGGTTATTCTTATTATCTGCAGCCGCTTGTTTGCCAGTGGCTGCCCAGCAAACCATGGAAACAGTCGTTGCTGTGGAGGAAGATTTTGGCAAATGGGAATTCCGTGGTGCATTAATCAATAATGCTTTTGATAAAGATGCCGCTTATGTCGAAGGGATTGACGATTCAGCCTTAAGTTTTTACGTTGCCGGTGATTATTTAAAATCAGGTTACCGCACGTCAGTGTTTTTAGAATTCTACCTCTACGACGATAAATATGGCTTCTCGCAATGGGTCGAAGGCGATGGTTGGTTCAATAATGGTGATGTCAGCCAAGAGTCTTCTGATGCCAGTGGCGTCAGTGCCGGTATTTTATTTGGCCCACAATGGAATTTTGGTGCTGACAACAAAGCCGTTGCTTATGTTCAAGGTGGTTTTGATGTGATGTTAAGCTCTGAGCGCGGCATCTCTTCTTGCAGCAACTGTTATTCTGAAGATATCGAGATGGGTGGCGGTGCTTTAGTGCAAGCAGGCGTTGAGCGTGAAATGGGCTCGTTCACACTAGGTGTCGTTGCTCGTAGCCATTTAAGTGGTGACTTAGGTTCATCCTTCGGTATCACGCTTGGCACTGGCTTTTAATTCAGCGCCGAGACCGCCAAGCAAGATGGCAAAAATCTGAACTAGAAAAACAAACCCCAGCCAAGTGCTGGGGTTTGTTTTATTAGGGATATGTTTTATCAGCGATATGTTTTTAAACCACCTGCTGTGCTTGCGCTAAGCTGTCCCAGACTTCATCGGCACTGGCTAAATCTGACTCGGATAACGGCTGACCTGAACGCACCAAAATTTTGCGAGCGACGCCTGCCGCCGCTGCTGCTTGCATATCGGCAGCTTTGTCACCCACCATCAAACTTTGACTTGGATCGATGCCGAACTCGCGGATCGCTTGCAACAACATGCCAGGTCTAGGCTTGCGACAATCACAGTCGAGGTTGTAGGGCGATTGGCCTTTTTCGACATGATGTGGGCAATAATAAACGCCATCAATTTTTACGCCATGCGCAGCAAATTGTTGCTTCATCCAACTGGTTAATAAAGCAAATTGATGTTCGCTATAGTAACCACGGGCAATGCCACTTTGATTGGTCACGACAATCAACAAATACCCTTGCTGCTGTAGATGCTGACACGCCGCAAAAATGCCTTCAATAAAATCAAACTGTTCTGGCGTCGAGGTATACCCATGGTCAATATTGATCACGCCATCCCGATCTAAAAACGCGGCTTTACGCAGGGTCGTCATAGTTGTTCCTTTTCAATCACCAGATCGAGCATCCGTTGCACTGCATCGACACTGATTTGCGCCATCAGCTCAGCGCCTTTGATGCGCTGTCCCCAAGGCAATTCTGCTGCAGGTTTGCCAAACTGAGTTTGTAAATTGCGGTGATAGACCTCAACCACATAATGCCGATAAGTATAAGGCCCTGTGCGATCAGGATTCGAATGTGCATATAAACCAATCACTGGAGTACCAACGGTTACAGCCATATGGGCAGGGCCCGTATCTGGCGCAATCACTACGCTGGCATGTTTGAGTAACGCGAGTAATTGTTTTAGCGATGTTTTCCCCACCAAATTGCTTATTTGGCTTTGCGCATGGGCGATAATGTCTGCAGCTAATTGTTGCTCGAGTGGGGTTGGGCCGCCGCAGATGAAAATCCGAAACCCTTGCTGCGCCGCGTAATCGGCGATGGCTGCATAACGTTCGGGCAGCCAGTTTCTTTCTGCTTTGGATGCAGCAGGGCAGAGGATTAAGGTCCGAGTTTTACCCTCGGTATTGAGTGATAGCTGGCTTTGTGCAAAAGCTTCATCAGCTTCAGTCAGTGGCATCTGCCACGCCGGGGCGCTATTGCGATTGGGGGTAAAAGGCACGCCCAAATGCTGCACAAACCCAGCAAAGCCATCTAACACATGCGGGCTCTGTTGCGGCGCAATGCGCTCACGCATAAACAGCGCATGGAGTTCTTTGGCGCGCTGCCAATCAAAGCCAATTTTCCGCTTGGCATCAATAACCAAGGAGGCAAGATTGGCGCGCAACGCGACTTGCATGTGCAACAACACATCAAATTGCTGGCCGGCTAACTTGCGTTTTAAATCGCCATAAGCGGCAAAACCGAGTTTTTTATCAAACACCACAAACTCAACGCCTGGTAAGCCTTGTAGCAACATGGCTTCGACTTTGCCGATGATCCAGGTGATTTTGGCCTGCGGGTAGTGACGTTGCAGTGCTTGAACCGCCGCTACCGCATGGCAGACATCACCAATGGCGGAAAGGCGCAAAATGCAAATTGAATGCAGCTCAGTGGGGGATGCCATGCTTAGCCTTTAATTTTTTCGATAATAGCGCTCGTCGAGCAGCCATCGACAAATTGCAGTACTTTGACTTCGCCGCCATAAGCCAACACCTCTGATGCGCCGACAATGGTCTCGATGCGATAATCGCCACCTTTGACGAGCACATCGGGTTTTACCTGCAAAATCAGTGAGAGTGGCGTATCGTTTTCTTCGGCGAGATCGCCAAAAGGCAACACCCAATCGACGCTGGCCAGACTCGCTAACACGGTTGCACGCTCATCCAATGGATTGACAGGGCGTGTTTCCCCTTTTAAGCGTTTGATGGAGGCATCAGAATTCAGACCTACCACCAAACGGTCGCCCAGGGCTTTGGCTTGCGCCAAATAACGCACATGACCGGCATGTAAAATATCAAAACAGCCATTGGTAAAGACAATGCGCTCACCGTTCTGCTTAGCAAAGGCGATATGCTGCAGCACTTTGGCAAATGGCGTTTGATAAACGTCGCCTTGTGAGAATAAATGGCTATTGAGTTTGGCTGCTAATTCGGCAGGAGAGACTGTGGCTGCGCCCAATTTGGCAACCACGAGGCCAGCCGCTAAATTCGCGACTTCCACAGCTTGCGGTAAGCTCATGCCCGCGCCAAGCATGACTGCTAAAGTGGCAATCACGGTATCACCAGCACCGGTCACATCGCTGACTTCGAGTACCTGTGCTGGAAAGTGGTGCGTTTCGGTCGGGGTAATCAACGTCATGCCTTGCTCAGATCGCGTTAATAGCATCGCGGCGATGCCACAGCGACTCAGCATGGCGCGGGCAGAGCTCAACATGGCCTCTTCAGAGCTGGTATCGCCCCCAGCCAAACGGAACTCGGATAAATTCGGCGTAATAATGTCGGCACCGCGATACACACTCAAATCTGCTTGCTTGGGGTCAACCAGCACATATTTGCCCGCTGCTTTGGCATTCTTGATAATGCGTTCGACCGCTGCCAGAGACCCTTTATTGTAATCACTGACCACGACGAAATCGTAATTGGGTAATAAGGCTTCTAACTGATCAGCTAACCGTTCGCTGTGAGCACGGCTAAAGTTTTGTTCAATATCTAACCGCACGACTTGCTGGTGGCGCGAAATTACGCGCATTTTAGCAATCGTGGGTAATTCTGCTTGGCTGATGAGCGCCGAAGCGATGCCATCGTTGGCAAGAATGTTGCGTAAACTTTCGCCCTGCGCATCTTCGCCGATTAAGCCGAGCAGACCCACGGCAGCGTCTAAATGGGCAATGTTGCGTGCGACGTTGGCTGCACCGCCGGCTTTGTCTTCAATTTTGCTAATTTTGACCACAGGGACAGGGGCTTCGGGTGATATGCGTTGGGAGTCGCCCTGAAAATAACGGTCGAGCATGACGTCGCCAACAACTAACACACGGGCGTCGGCTAAATGGTTCAAGCGGCTGATATCAATCATCGATGCCTCATTCCTACAGTCTTATGATTTAAATTAGTTCGCCAATACCACATCGAGCGCTTCGCAGAGCCAATGACCGATAAACATATGCACTTCTTGGATCCGCGCGGTTTCATCATTTTTAACAATGATCGGTAACTGCGCGATATCTTTTACTAAGCCGCCATCGCGACCCGTTAAGGCGACAGTGTAAGCCCCGAGTTCATTAGCAGCGGCTAAAGCCAAGTTGATATTTGGGCTTTTGCCAGATGTCGTCATACCGATGACCACATCGCCAGCACGCACTAAACCACGGACTTGGCGTTCAAACACGGTATCAAAATGATAGTCATTGGCGTGCGCTGTCAAAATTGACGTGTCGGTGGTTAATGCAATCGAAGCCAAAGGGCCACGTTCAGCTTTATAACGCACCATAAATTCAGCGGCTAAATGTTGACTATCTGCAGCGCTGCCGCCATTGCCCATCCAGACCACTTTGCCGCCTGCGCGTAAGCAGCGAATCACTTCATTTAATAAAATCTGCGCCTCATCGGCATATTGCTCGACGGTGTCAAAACAGGCGCGATGACGGGCAAGTGCAGCAAGAAAGTTGGCGGTTTGATTCATTTATAGCTGTCCTATTAATCTAATGAGCGATTGCTAAGCCGCAGCCGCAGACAAAATGCTTTTATGTCGAACTTCATGGTAGAAGCTTCAATTTATCATGGTTTTGGCAATGCCAATAACCTAGCCATATCGGCCAATGCAACCTCTAAACCTGGCGTAAATTGCTGATTCGGCTTTAAGGGGGCTGCCCAAGCTTTCTGACATTGTGCCACTATATCGGTTTTGGCTAAAGTGGCCGGATAGATCAAGCCTTGATTTGCGCATGCTAAAACGCGGTCCGGCTGATCTTTAGCCACAGGCACTGCCACTATCGTTTTGCCTAACACAATGGCTTGCCCCATCATATCGCCGCCACCCGAAACTACGAGTCCGGCATGAGCGATCAACGTCATTAGCTGTTGATTCGGCATGGATTTGACCACTTTGACGCTATCAGTGCTGGCAAGTTCACCTTTGAAATTGCCGCCAGTAACCAGAATGGCAGGTTGTGCTGGCGTGGCAGTCGCCAGTGCCGCTTGGTAAAACAATTCGGTTGCGCTAACGCCATTCACTTGATGGCCACCGCCACCCGCAGCCCACAGGCTATAAGTGTTTGGCGTCATTGTCCCAATCACTTCGGGCAATTCGGCCTCTGCGAATACTGGCGTCGGCGTAGCGAAGACCGGACCAATAAATAACGGCGCTGGCTTGTTCAATAGTTTTAATTTCAGCCGTTCAATCGGCGTCAAATCGCCATCCACAAATTTAAATTGGGTGATCCAATGACTATCCAAAGCGGCGAGACGGCGCAGGGCAAAGCCTTTGGCACGCTTTTTCTGATGTTGTGAAATAAAGACCACTTTAGCGCCCACTCGCTTCGCCATTTGCGCTTGCGAAGCCCGTCCCGAGCAATCAAAAATCACTAAGCTTGGTTTAAGGCTTTGTAGGAGTTGATTTACCGCTGCTTTTTCTTTCGTAGCCGACTGATTGAGTAAATGCGTTTTGAATGGGCAACTGGCAGCGGTCGGCGCATGTTTATTCAGCACAAATTGAATGTCTAAATACGGAAATTGCGCGGCCAATGCCTGTGCCAAAACCAACGAACGCATGTACTCGCCAATGCCTTCAGGGCTTGAAACTGGAATGAATAACACGACAGGATTTGGCATCATCGACTCTGCTACTGCGTTTGAAAGCGTTCAGTATATCAAATGCCAACGACTGAGGGATACTTGCTTATGTCTTCATCTCATGCACTTAGTGGCATTGAGCGGAGGATCCACAGCCAGTTTTTACAAAGAGCTATAGCGCTGTTAGTAAAAACTAGCTGTGCACAGGTTATGCGGTTATTTGCTTGCTGTCCGGGGGACGAAATCCAACACTGTGGCATTGATGCAATAGCGGGGTTGGCCGTTCGGACCATCCGGAAACACGTGGCCTAAATGGATACCTGAGACTTTGGCGCGGATTTCAGTGCGCTGCATGCCATGGCTATGGTCGGGCTTTTCAAACACCGCCCCTGCAACAGGCTTGGTGAATGATAACCAACCGCTGCCAGAATCAAAACGGTCGCGGGTATCAAATAATGGCGCGCCACTTAACTTATCGATAAACACGCCATCTGGGGTATTTTTGAAAATTTCATATTGCTTGCAAAACCGATTATCAGTGCCTTTACCAAAGGCGACATGAAAGGCTTCAGATCCGCCCAATTGCCAGCGACCCAGTGCAAGATAAAATTCATCGCGGTTGAGAAATCCTTGATGGCCAAACACTTCTTCACCATTTTCTAGAAATAAAATGGTTGGCGTTGCAAAGGTGGGGGTCTTTATTTTCAAGCCATCGAGTTCAGATGCCAAGCGTTGATGCATTGGGATCGCCCCTTGATAGCTATTGCTCACTGCTTTTTTGAACTGCTCGCAGTAGGGGCAATACTCGACTGAATTCATCACCACAATATGTTTGCCTTGCAGCAAGGCGCGATTATCGACAGGTGTGCTTTGGGTCGTGGTAGCGAATTTCACCCCTGTTGAATGATCAGGGCAGTAACCCTCAGGATTTTTGACCAAGTAGTCCTGATGGTATTCCTCCGCCGGATGGAACTTTGTTAATGGCTTGATTTGCGTGACGATTTCGCCGAAACCCGCCGCAGACATCAACCGCTGATATTCGGCTTTGACGCGTTCAGCGGTTGCTTGTTGTTGCACTGAATTTGTCAAAATAGTCGAGCGATACTGAGTGCCGATATCATTGCCTTGGCGATTCAGCTGGGTGGGGTCGTGGGTTTCAAAATACTTTTGCAAAATGGTCTCGAGGCTCACCACTTTTGGATTAAAACTGACTTGTACCACTTCTGCATAGTTATTGGGGTCATGGCGGTATTTGGGCTGCGTAATGATGTCGTAGCGTGGCGCGATCCCTTTGCCATCGGCATACCCAGATACCGCATCAATGACGCCAGGGATCGCTGCATAACGTTTTTCCGCGCCCCAAAAACAGCCCGCGCCCAGCACTACAGTGTCCACCTTTGCTTGGCTAGCGAGTAGGTCTTGCGCTTGGGTTGCGGCATCGGAGTCAGCAGCGTGTGCTGCACTCATGCAGAACATGCCAAGACAGAGCCATTGCAAAAGAGTTCTGAGGTTTAAATCTAAGCCTAATTGCTTGGTCATAACAAACTCCACAAAAACTGTTGAGAGCCGCGCTTTGCTTTTATTTCACTGCAAAGCAATGCTTTGACAGCCCTCATCAACGATATCAACGAACTGTTGTAATAAGACCGGTCTTGTCAGGGATTACTTTCATCATATAGTTTTGACTGACAAACCTATAGATACTTACCTTTGCGTATGCGAAATGGTTTGCTCAAATTGGTAAAATTGTGCTCGGGTTGGTGGATTTGTTGGCGACAAAGCCTGAGGCTTGCGCTTTGGCAAACTGATAGGCGCCCCTGCCGTGGTGGCTTTTACCGGACAGTCGCAGTATGATCGTCGCATTCATTGGAGTGAGAAAGCCTCGTGAGTCGAATCGTTTTAAGTCTATACAGTGCGCTGATTTATGTGGCGCGGCCCATTGCAGTGCTGGCGATGCTTTGGCGCAGTAAAGCCGATGCTGCTTATCGCCAACGTTGGGCTGAACGTTTCGCTTTGCAAACCATTCCGCTGAGTGCCAATGGCGGTATTGTTGTTCATGCGGTGTCGATGGGCGAAGTGGTTGCCGCGACGCCATTAATTCAACAGCTACTCAGCCAACATCCACATGTGCCGATCACTGTGACTTGCACGACGCCGACAGGCTCGGCAAAGATCCGCGCTACTTTTGGCGATCGGGTGTTTCATTATTATTTACCCTTTGATACGCCCGGTGCGGTGCGTCGCTTTCTAAATAAATTGCAGCCGCAATTATTAGTACTGCTTGAAACCGAGTTGTGGCCCAATCTGATTTGGCAAGCGCACGCACGGCAAATTAGAGTCACTGTGGTGAATGCTCGGTTATCAGAGAAATCAGCACGAGGATATCAACGGTTTTCAGCACTGGTTCGACCGATGCTCGCAAGAATTGCCAGCGTGTACTGCCAAGATGAAGCCTCCACCGCTCGCTTCAAAGCGCTGGGAGCCAATGCGCAAACCTCGGGCAATCTAAAATTCGATATGCAAATCGCTGACAATCTTACAGAGCGGGCGACAGCGCTGGCGAAAGATTGGCAAATTGGCGCGAATGAGGGGGCAAGGCCGGTGATTGTTGCTGGCAGTACCCATGTCGGCGAGGATGAACAAGTATTGGCCGCTTTCGCTAAGCTGTTAAGCTCAGAGCCTAATGCTTTATTGATTTTGGTACCTCGCCACCCAGATCGTTTTGAAACTGTTGCACAATTGATTGCGGATACTGGTCTTCGTTATGTTAAACGCAGCGAACAAAGCGCAGTCACCGCAACCACTCAAGTATTACTCGGCGATACCATGGGTGAGCTGATGATGTGGTATCAGCTGGCGGATGTGGTTTTTATAGGTGGCTCGCTGATTACGCGGGGAGGCCATAATCCGCTTGAAGCCATGTGTTTAGCAAAACCAGTGGTCTCAGGTCGGCATGTGTTTAATTTTGCCGAAGTCTACGCCAATTTAGAGCAAGCCGAAGCAGTGGTTTGGGTTGATGATGCAGAGTCTTTAGCGCAGTCGATGCAGCAGCTATTGGCACAGCCCGAGCGCCGTCAACAACTGGCAAGCGCAGGTTTTGCTTTGTATCAACAACACGGTGGAGCGACGTTACGGTTAACGCAGGCTCTTTCGCCTTGGGTTTCTGCGTTACAGTGCCAACAAATCGGCAATTCGCAATTATGGTTTTCGACGGATCACGTCAAGGTCGCGCCTGAGCAACTATTTCATTTGCCATTTTGGCAGGCCGAACAGGCGGTGATCGGCCAGTCGACCGGCCGCAATACGGTTTGGTTTATTAAGCAATTCGAGCAAGAATGGGTAATGCGGCATTATTACCGGGGTGGCCTGATTGGTAAATTATTAACAGACTGGTTTTGGCACCAACCGATTGCGCAATCGCGTGCGATGGCAGAATTTACCATGCTGCGGCAAATGCGCGCTTTAGATTTGCCAGTGCCAACGCCGATTGCCGCTCGGTATCACAAAAGAATACTGGGATATAGCGCCGATATCCTGATCGCCCGGATTGCCGAGACATTGGATTTATTTGCTTATCTAAAACGGCAGGCACTGAGTGCTGAGCAATGGCAGCAGTTGGGGCAGTTGATTGCCAAGTTTCACCAAGCGGGTGTGTACCATTCTGATTTAAACTGTCACAACATTTTGTTCGACAACCAACAATTTTGGCTGATTGATTTTGATAAATGTGGCTGGAGTACCCAGCCAGTTCGTCACCAAGAGATGTTAGATCGACTGTTACGTTCTTTTGAAAAGGAACAGCGTAAAGCGGCTGAGCAGGGCCAGACTTTCTACTTCACCCCGAATGATTTCTCGGCCTTCATGCTGGGTTATCACAATTATCGTTAAAATGAATGGATTGTTGGTCAGAATGAATTAATAGTTGGCCGATATGAGTTTTTAAGAGCGACTCCCCTCAGGAACAGAGGTAAAGACACCAACGGTGGCATTGGCAATCGCATAAAAACATAGAACGTTGATAGAAAAAAGCCCAGCATTGCTGGGCTTTTGCTATCTAAATCATCAGCTTATTGATGAGAAGTGTTTAAAGTCAAACCAGAGACTGCCGTGTAACCACGGATACCGATGTAGTAGGTGCCTGCCACTGGGTTGGTGAATGAACAGGTTTCAGCATTGCCAGTTTTGTATGGACGGCAGTCATACGTGGTAGTTGTTGGGTTAGCACCACGACGGACATATAAATCTGCATCGCCTGTACCACCAGAGATACTCACAGTTAAGTTAGTTCTGCCGGTCGGAACTACCACGGTGTAATACTTCCATGCGCTCTTCGCAACACTGATATTTGACACTGTTGAAGTCACCGGTGTTGTACCACCGCCGCCACCTGTGGTGCCAGCAGCTTTCGCCACTGCAGCCGCTGCGTCAACAATCCCAGTACCACAGCTTGTGCAAGTTGCAGGGAAGGTGCGAGTGGTCGTTTTCAGGATTGATTCGACTTCATCTGGAGTCGCGCCTGGTTTCTTCTGCAGAATTAACGCCGCAACACCAGCCACGTGTGGCGCAGCCATTGACGTCCCTTGTGAGTAGCCATAGCTGTCTGAACCTGGCGTGGTAGTACCGGTGTTGTATGTTGACAACACACCGTTTGGATCGTTCGCCGAGTTTTGTGCGCCGCCAGGAGCTGCTACGTCAACTGAAGTACCGTAGTTTGAGTAATAAGCACGACCACCACTGCGGTTCGTTGATGCAACGTTGACCACGCCCGCACAGTTACCTGGGTTGAAGTTGTTGGCGTTGCTGTTGTCGTTACCAGCAGCAATCACAATCACTGTGCCGCGAGAACGGGCAGAGTTGATCGCAGCTTGCGTGGTTGAATCACAAGCACCTGAACCACCTAAGCTCATGTTAATGACTTTAGCTGGAGTGCTGGTGGTTGGTACGCCTGAAACTGTACCACCCGATGCCCAGATGATGCCGTCAGCGATATCAGAGGTGTAACCACCACATTTCCCTAATACGCGAACTGGCATGACTTTGGCGCCGTAGGCAACACCAGCAACACCAGTGCCGTTATTGGTCACTGCTGCCACGGTGCCTGCGACGTGAGTCCCGTGCCATGAAGAGTTTTGTGCTGAGTGAGTGCCACCACATTCGTTTGCAACAATCCAATCGCCCGGATCGCTAGCATCGCTGTCACGGCCGCTACCATCGTTGCCGACAAAGCTATCAGAAATCATGTCATAGCCTGGCAGTAAATTGGCTGCTAAATCGGCGTGTGGACGGAAACCGGTATCCAGCACCGCAACGACCACGCCAGCACCTGTGGCTGAATCCCATGCAGCTGGTGCACGTAAACCACCCGTTGTTTCATAGTAGTGCCATTGGCTGGTGTATTGCGCATCATTTGGTGTGGCGAATGCACGCATCATTTTGTCTTCTTCAACTGAAGCAACATTAGGATCTTGCGCCAACAACTCTAACATTTGTTGAGTTTCTTGCTTCGATAAAGTGCGTTCTGTTTTCACAACGTGACGGCCAGGTAACGCCATTTCACGAACATGAGATAATTTTTCACCTGCCAGCGTGCTTAACTGATCAGACACTAATGCTTTTGCCTTACTGGCTGAAACTGCCGCACCAGCGGTCTGCAAGCCCATGGCGGCATCTGCAGATTTGAAAGTCACGATAAAACGGGTCGCAGGTCCAGTTGCGGCTTCTTGAGTCAATTCAGGAACTAGCGTTGCTTCTAACGATGGGTTTGCAAAAGTATTGGCAGTCAGTAAAACGGCTGCGGTGCAGAGGGCAACACGAGTTAAGTTAAATTTTGATTTCAGCATCTTGGGTCTCGCTACATGTTGTATGTTTGGCCTGGATTGCCCGCTTAGTTTTGGATCGCTTCTTTTGAGCGTGTAGCGGGTTGAACAATAAAACATCAAGATTAGGTTGCTGTAAAGTAGGGGTTAATTAACAAAAATTCACAATTAAGGTAAAAGTGTGAAAATTTGTTCGTATATTTTTTAGGTAATTTTGTAAAATGATCTTGTAAGATCCGCATGATTCCAAGGTTGTATTACATTTGGTTACATCTGTATTTATAATATTAACGGAATAAGTTATAGCAAAAGGTTATTAAAAAAGAGCCGAAAACTCGACAAAAAATAAAGAAAATTTGATAAAGAAGATTTTTTTTGTAAATTAAATGCAAATTAACTCAATTGCAGTCGCTAAGTTCGCTAGAACATGCGGCAATTTGCCTTTCAGTGCAGACTCAAGGAAAATATGCCTTTATTTGTTTCTATTCCATAAAACTCCCGAGTGAGTGAAGAGGCTTAAAAGTGCAGGATTGGGATGTAGTGGTCGTGGGTGCTGGTGCTGCCGGTCTCTTTTGTGCAATTGAAGCTGCCAAACGTGGACGCAAGGTTTTGGTGCTCGATAATGGCAAACGGATCGGTCGCAAGATTTTGATGTCTGGCGGTGGTCGTTGTAACTTTACCAATATCTACGCCAGTCCAGCGAATTACTTGTCTGCAAATCCGCACTTTTGCAAGTCTGCTTTGAGTCGTTATACCCAATGGGATTTTATTGCTCTTGTGGCGCAATATGGCATTCCTTACCATGAAAAAACACTTGGCCAATTATTTTGTGATGACAGTGCCAAAGCGATTGTCGATATGTTGCAGCAGGAGTGTGACAAAGCGGGTGTAAAGATCGCACTGTCACAAACCATCACAGAAGTCATGGCTATCGATGGCGGCTATCAACTGAGTACTCTCAGTCAGCAGCTGAAATGCCAAAGTCTCGTGGTTGCTAGTGGCGGCTTGAGCTTGCCGAATTTGGGGGCGACAGCCTTTGGTTTTCAACTGGCTGAACAATTTGGCCTAAAAGTGCTGCCAGTCCGTGCTGGTTTAGTGCCTTTAACTTGGCAACCCGCCGATAAAACGGTATTCGAAGCCATTTCAGGCGTTTCATTGCCGGTCACTGCCAGTGCCAATGATGTCGTTTTTGCTGAAGACATGTTGTTTACTCATCGGGGTTTGAGCGGCCCTGCAATTTTACAGATCTCCTCTTTTTGGCAGCCAGGCGATGAATTGATCGTCAACTTATTACCAGGCCAATCTTTATTGGATTTGTTGACTGAACAACAACAAAAACATCCAGAGCAAGAGTTAAAAACGGCGCTCAGTCGGCTGTTGCCCAAACGTTTGGTCGAAACCTTGTTGGAATTGGGCGTTGTGCATAATCAACCACTGAAAGCCCTGCACGCCAAAAGTATGCAAAAGCTGGCGGATAGTCTGCAAGAGTATGTGTTTAAACCCAATGGGACTGAGGGCTATCGCACTGCCGAAGTGACCCTCGGTGGCGTAGATACCCACGAATTATCTTCCAAAACCATGGAAGCACGGAAACAACCCGGCTTATATTTTATTGGTGAAGTGGTCGATGTGACTGGCTGGTTAGGTGGCTACAATTTCCAGTGGGCATGGAGTTCAGGTTGGGTGGCGGGCCAGTACTGTTAGTTCTCTGCTGTGACAGGCCGCATTGCTGCGGCTTTGACCGATAGCTGCACTGGTATAAACAAATTGCCCTTGTTTGGCAGCAATCACCTGAGTTCGCTCTCTGCGTGTAACAGTGATTTTTTAGGAAAAGAACATGAAAAAATTGTCTGCGGTGCAATTAAAACAGCAAAAAGCCGTATTGAGTGCTGTCACTGCATTGGAAATCCAAGCCAAAGCCGAACTTGTTGGCGTCGTGCAATGTTGGTTTAGCTTGGAGTATGAAGTCTTTCCGGGGTCGTTATTGGTTCGGGTGCAATTTGCTGACGAACAGAGTTTGGCACAAGCGGAGCCCTCACTTTTAAAATGGCAGCAGCTCAATAGCCGTTTATTGTTGAAAAAAGGCATTGTTCTCAAAGCAATGCGCAATCACTTAGTATTTACCTGTCAATCGCCTGAAGACTAAACAAACTTAAAAGGGCAACACTTGGCCATCCCAATTTAATAACAAGCCATGTTGCTCTTTGCTTAAATTCTCAGCAACTTTGGCAAGTCTTGCAGCTGTCGCTGCGGCGGTCTGCAATTGTCCTGCAGGGACGTTCTGTTGGAAAGGTTTAGAAAGCTCGGTATCTGTGGTGCCGGGATGAACTGTCACTAATACCAACTCTGGATATAATCGCCGAAATTCAATCGCCGTGGTTTTTACCAGCATATTGAGCGCGGCTTTGCTAGCGCGGTAGCTATACCAGCCCCCTAAATGATTATCGCTGATACTGCCAACTTTGGCCGACAGCCAAAGCATTTTGACTTGGGATTGCTTCGATAGATAGGGCTGCAGCCGCTGTAACCATAACGCTGGCGCCACGGTATTGGCTTGCAAATTTTGTAATAAGAATTCCGCAGTCAGGCTTTTCATGGTTTTTTCAGGATTATGGCTTTCTGCGTGTAAAAAACCAATACAACAAAATATGGCATAGACCGGCTGGCTAAAGATTTTGGTTAGCTCGAGCTGATATTGGCTTTCATCGGCTTCAGTTGAATGATACCAGCACAGCGTTCCTTGTTGTTGGGCTTGCAATAAACTGTCAACACAAGCCGAACGGCTAAACAGGGAAACTTGGTAACCCTGATTTAAATAATGCTCGGCGAGCGCTGTGGCGATCCCTCCGCCGCCAATAATGATCACTTGCATGGGCGTTCTCAGATTTGAAGCAACTCTTTAAGTTACGCCCATGCTGCAGATGAAGATCAGTGCGGCTGTGGCTTTTGATGTGATGGCGTCACGTTCGAAGGCGTCATTAAAAATGTCAGTGGGATGTCTAAGCGTTTAGCCCAAGCCTGCTCTGAGTGGTCCTCACCTTTGAAAAAACGCGTTTGCCACAATGAGGCAGGGTAGTTCTTTTGCCGCATGATGGCGTCCACTTGTTGTTGTAATGGGGGATACCAAGCGTCTAAAGTCTGATCGCCATAATCGAAATAAATTTTATGAAGTCCTGCTGCGGGTAGTTTTGCCTGTAGATAGCTAAAAAATTGCGCCGGGATCGGGTTATCTTTGGTTTGGAAACTACCTGGCCAATGGGTTGATAAACATGCGGCGCCGCCAAAAACTTCAGGATATTCGTTCAAGGCATACATCGAAATCAATCCACCCATGCTGGAACCCATGATGAAGGTGCTCTCTCTTTTGGCATCGACAGGAAAATGTTGGTCAATATAGGGTTTTAGTTCACTGACGATGAACTTTAGATACGCATCCGAATACACCGCTTTACTGAATAATTTCACAGTTTCGCTTCGCATCTGTTGATACTGTTGTTGTTGCTGGCTTGGGCTCAGTTGCATAAATGGTTTTTGCGGGAAATATTCGGCGTGTCTATTGCTATCACCATTATGGATCCCGACCACAATAAAAGGTTTGACTTGGCCAGTGTCGATCAACTGCTGACTCACTTCGTCAACTCGCCATTCCTGCTTATTCCAAGTCGTGGTGGCATCAAACAACATCTGGCCATCATGCATGTAGAGGACTGCGTATTTTTTCGAGCTGTCATATCCTTTGGGGAGCCAAATATCAATATGACGGGCGGGCACAAATTGCGAGGGAAAGTTTTCCAAACGTTGGAGTTGACCGACGCTTGGTTGCGGCAAACTGGCATGACTCTGCAATGCCCAAAACACTGCAATCAACCCACAAATTTTTTTTAGCATAATGGCCTAATTCAACTGAGTAAAAGTCAATTTAATCAATAGCAGTAATTGCGGGATAGTCCAATAAACATACGAATGCACAGTCAAATCGCCTGCCTTGGCAATAGGCGGTTTTGATTGTCGAGATGAACATCAAATAATTAATAAAAAAAGGGGCAGTGTGTACTGCCCAATCTCGATTGCGTAGCAACTCGCGTGAATGCTATTGCCTTATTTTAAATATGCATGTTCCCAACTAATGCATATGCTTATGTCGCTTTTAGTGCCCATCTATTGAAATATTTAAGCCGATAATTGGTCGAAAATATTCAAAAAAGTTGGGGTGCGCGTGATGGCCACAGGCGCAATGTTTAAACGCTCGGCGATATCTTTTGCTGAAATAACGCCACGAATTTGATGATTTTCAATATCAATCACCGCACAAAATGGCTCGCCGCTGTGCTGAAGTGTGTTCAGAACATCGCCGACCGTGCAGTACTCAATTTGCTGATACGACAGTGCGATGATCTTCTCACGAGGGCGCATTAAATCGGAGACCAACAAATCTGCCGCTTTAATATCTTTACTCACGTGTTGCAGAATGTTTTGGGTCGATAATTGTTCCGTGCTGATTAACCCCACCATCTCTTGATTGGCATCAACCACCAGCTTCAGATTGGTGTGTTCATGATTCATCATTTCCAATGCGTCCAAAGCCTTGGTTTCGGCATCTAAAATGGACGGATTGTACTGACGAAAATCGGTAAAAATCTGCAAGGCCGGAGACGTTAACTTCGTCTCGGCATATTCCTTGGGTTGAACTAAATGCGCAATGTGATCAACGGTATAAACATTTAACTTTCTCATAAATAACTCCAAATGCCATCAAGGAGGATAAACCCCAACAACGTGGCAGAATTGCATTAATTGTGTTTATGAATCAAAGTGCAAAAAGCACTGGTTTGGAAGTTAAACGAAGACTGGTGGGGCGCGTGGCCGATGGCTGCGATGATATCCCACAGAGAAGATTTGGTTATCTGTCGGTACTCTGGTTAAGGTGTGTTGGCAAGCCATGACCTCAAACAAAGAATGGGACAAACAATCTTGTTGATCATCAGCGCCGGAAACTTTTTCTTTGGGTTTACTTGGGGTTTGAGCATCAATCGCTAGAGATTGAGTCGTGGTGGAGATAACAGTTTGTTGACTAAATTTGGCTTGTTGCTGATCCATCCAGCTTTCAGCCGCAGGGCGAGTTGAACCAGACAGCACTTGGCTGACGTAAATCAACACTAACCACAACTGAAACCAACGCATAAAACCACCTATTCAAGCCACGCCGTGTGAGCTATTCATGCAAGTCGGCAAAACGACCTTTTGTCACTATAGCAGTAAATTTTCCGATGTGGCAATGTCCCAGAGAATTTTATGATCGGAAAAGTCAACTGTTCAGAGGACTGAAAACTGATCTATCGCAAAGTATGTTGAAATTAATCGCTTATTTTGTGGCCGTTTTCGGTTGGTTGAACACTTTCAACCAGCTGGTAAATTCATTGGCTGGCAAAGGTTTTGTGAAATAATAACCTTGAGCGGCATTACAGCCAGCTTGTTGTAAAATTGCCAACGTCTCAACATCTTCGACGCCTTCAGCCGTGACACTAAAACCAAAATCGTGCGCCAGTTTAGTGGTCGTTGCGACTATCATTTGATCTCGCATATCGCGGGGTAGGTTTTTGACGAACAAGCGGTCAATTTTGATTTCAGTGACTGGTAAGGTTTTTAAAAATGCCAGAGATGAATTACCAGCCCCAAACTTATCGAGCACCAACTCAATACCACTTTGTTGGATCTGATGGAGTCGTTCGATAGCACTTGCTGGCGCATTCATCACGATGGATTCGGTGACTTCTAAACGTAAACAATGGGCAGGCAACTGCTCACGTTGGAGCAACTTCTGCAATTGTTCGCCAAGTTGAACATCCAATAAGTCATAGACAGAAAGATTGATGGAGATTTGCAGTTGGAAGCCTTGGTGGTGCCAAGCCTTCTGTTCTTGTACCACATGATGAAACATCCACTGCGTGATGAAATGGATACTACCCGCATACTCGGCAATGCGAATAAATTCATCTGGCGGGATCACGCCGAGTTTGGGATGATTCCAGCGGATCAACGCTTCAGCCCCGATGCATTGAAAGGTGTTTAAATCAATTTTAGGCAAATAGGTGACATAAAAATCATCACTTTGGCTGGTGACTGGAAGGTCGCGAATAATCGTCAACCGGCGTTGATGATCTTCATCCATTGCGGGGTGGTAATAAAAAAGCCCGGAATCGTCTTGCATCGCTTTTTGCGCTGCTAAGCTGACTTGGCGTAAGGATTGGCCCACATCTGCATGTTGCTCAACGTGGGCGATGCCGATCGCGAGATTAAGTTTGAGACTGCTATTCACCAACCGGTACTGGTTGGTTAGTTTTTGTTGGAGGCTTTGCAATTCTTGTCCAGAGAGTTCATTGGCATAGGCCAATAAAAACTCCACACTATCCAAACGAGCGCACAGCAAGGGTTCTGGTTCTAACTCATTGAAGCGGCGCGCCAATTGTTGTAAAAGTTCATCGCCACTGACAAAGCCTAAGCTTTGATTAATTTCTTTGAAGCCTTTGATGGTGAGTTGAACTAGGCATAAAGATTGCGTCAGTAAATGACTGTCAAGTTGCTGGCATGCTGATAGTCGATTGAGCAACCCCGTCAGCGCGTCATGATTTGCTTGGTGGCGCAGTTGTTGCGTTCTTTGGTGTAAGTTTTGTTGCATGGTGTACAGTGATTGTCGCAGTTCTCCGATTTCATCCTGTTTGAATTTGCCTTGCATTTTGACTGACTCGCCACGGCCTAAGGCATTGGCGATTTTGCTCAATGTTTGAAGAGGCATCACAATACCCCGACTAAATTGAGTAATAAAAAACAGCATGGCAAAACCAGCGAGTGCAAAGACAATCAAGATTTTCTTTAATGTCTCTTCGGCAAGTGCTTTGGCAAATGCTAAAGAAATACTCAGATGGATTGAGATATCGCTCGCGTTCGTCAGTGGCCGCAGAGCATGAAATTGGCCATCGTATTCGCTGAGGAACATTTTAAACGAGTTGGCATCAACCTCGAAGTTGAGCGGATTGTTGGCCAGGTTTGCTTTGAATTCTGTTTGCTGCTCATCGGGGAGATCTGCAAAGGTTTGCGCAGGCAACAATTGCAATTGCACCCCTGATTCAAAACGAAGTCTGGTTAAAGCACTTGGCAGCACTTGGGCAACAACGAGGCTTTGTTCTAGGGGCAGATTACGCCAGTGCATTTGGAAAATTTGCTCTTCCAGTACTAAAAATGTAGATGCAGCGTTTTGGTGATACTCGGCAAAATTTTGTTGTAAAGCAGTAAGATGTTGGGGACTGATGGTCTGTAAACTCGTCGTTATGAGTTCGCCGTCGCGGCTGAATATGGCAATAAAACTCGTGCCTAGCGCTTGATTGAGTGCCAGCAATTGGCTGTTTCCTACGCCCTGTTGCTGTACTAATTGTTGCAGTTGAGTGGGGTCAAACGCAGGAACATGCTTTGCATAGTCGGCCAGCTGACTTTGATACTCCTCGAAGGCTTGTGACAACAATTGCTTGGCAATTAACTGTTTAACCGCCGTGTTCGCCTGTGCGACGACCAAGCTTACGCCAACCGCGGTCGCGATAAAAATCAGCAATAACCAAGCAGTCAAGCGGGTTCTGATGGAGATAAAGAGTGGTTTGCGCATGGCAGCCTCAACAAAACAATCCCACAGAAATTAACTGTAGTTGAGAACTGACAAAACGCCGAACTCCAACTTCTCAGCAAGCCAAAATCACGCTGCGAAGTTGGAGTTTGGCTGCATTATTCGGGTGCTGTGGCTGTGGATAATCCTGCATAATATTGCTCGAACAACACTTTTTCGAGCGCTTGCTGCATGGCTTCATTGATGGGGTAGTTCATACCACCCAGTTCATAATCAATTTGGCGAATTTGTTCTTTGCCATTACGGATCATCGGGGGTGGATCTGACTCTAGGGCAATCAAGGTGTCTGCATAAGCGGTCGGGTGATCTGCCTTAATGTTTTTGCAGACGGACAGTAACACTTCCCCTTCACGACCATTGTAACCTGCGGCGCCGAACAAACGGCAAATGCCAGGTCGCTTTTGATAGACGCTACATTGCCCCATTTTCCCATCTTCAGAATGGCGGCTATAGAAAAAGCAACCGGGTAATTCGTGGTTCGCAAGCGCATCTAAAGTGGTTTCGGCTTTGCCTTCGCGCAGCAGCTCATAAGCCAGTGGCAACATTTCTAGCACCGTGGCTTCAATACCAGGATGAAGGCAGCATTCGCCACAACCAGAGCGGCAAAATAAGCCACGATCGCGTTGATACTGCGAGTAACGTTCGCCAATTTCTTGGAAAACAACTTCGACTTGGTTGGACAATTGTTCTAAACGTTGCATAGCTACCTCAAATTGGGCGGCTATTGTACTGAGATTGGCCACAGAGGTGCAAGCTGCAATCCGGGGCGAAGCAAAGGCCAAACTCTGGTACTACGAACAGCCGATTGTCGTTAAGTATTGGTGTCCGTTGGTTTCATCAATTCAACGAGTGGTTTCGGTTTCGCGATACCGTACCCCTGGGCATAATTAACACCCATTGCTTTGAGCTCTTGGAGAATTTGGCCGTTCTCGACAAATTCAGCAATAGTTCGGATCCCCATGGCGGCAGCTACATCATGGATTGAATTGACGATAGCCCGATCAAATTTGTCTTCAATCAAATCACGAACAAAATTGCCGTCGATTTTGATGAAATCGACCGGGAAATTTTTCAAATAGCCGTAGGATGAAAAGCCACTACCAAAATCATCCAAAGAGAAATGACAGCCTAAGCTCCTGAAATGATGAATAAAATCCAAAGTGTTCTGTAAATTCAGAATTGCCATACTTTCGGTGATTTCAAAACAAATAAAGCGAGCGGGGATTTTCGACTCATCAAACAAATTTTGCACAAATGCTTTAAACAGCGGGTCGATCAAAGAGGCGCCGGATAGGTTAATGCTACAAAGACCCAAGGTATTTAAATGAGACGGGTGTTGGGCAAGCCAACGGAAATAATTCCGCAGTACCCAGCGATCAATTTGTGGCATCAAGCCATAGCGTTCAGCAGAACTCAAGAAGTTGCCCGGCGCAATAATCGAACCGTCTTCACCGACTAAACGGATCAGCACTTCATAATGTGCCACGGTATCCCGTTCTTGAATGGCTTGGATGGGCTGCACATACAAAGCAAAATGATCATGTTCCAGTGCTTGCCGCAGGATATGTAACCATTGGATTTCGGCTTGATGTTTCTGTAATTCAATATCGTCCGCGTTAAATAGATGAATGCGATTGCGGCCTTTTTCCTTGGCAACAAAGCAGGCGGAATCCGCTTTTTTCAGCGCTTGTTCGGCTGATAAATCATCTGAGGAAATTTCACTAATGCCAATACTGACGCTAATGTTAAACAAGCTATCTTGCCAAAAGAATCGGAACTCTTTCACGACTTCCAGTAAGGAATAGGCAACACTAAAGGCTTGCTGGGCGGTTTTGCCTGCTAACAACACTCCAAATTCATCACCGCCTAATCTGGAAATCACGCCCTGCGCGCCTAAGGTGCGTCTGAATTGGTCACTGAGTTGTTTCAAAAGTGCATCACCTGCATCGTGATTGCAGGTGGTGTTTACTTGTTTGAATTGATCAATGTCGATATAAATGAGCGCACAGTGTTGTTTATCCATGCCTAAGCGTAATAACGCATTTTGTAATAAAGACAGGAAATGGTGACGATTATATAAACCAGTGAGCGGATCATGAGAAGCTAGATATGCCAACTGTTCATGGGCAACCTTTTGTTCAGTGATATCAATCACTGAGCCATGAATAAATGCTTCACCTTGGCTGTTTCGGGTAAAACGCGCGGACATCAACGCCCAGAAGGGGGTGCCATCAGCTCGCAGTCCGCGCAATTCGAAACTTTGGTTGCTGGTATGTTGCAGCTGTCGCACCATTTGCAAACGTTCATCAGGATTTGCGTAATACATACCCATGCCACGTTGCCGTACGTCCTGTTCCATTTGACTGAGTTCTTGGTAGCCCAGAATATTCAGCAAGGCGCGGTTTGCCGACAATAATTGGCCATCGACCGTGGTACTAAACATGCCTTCAACCGCATTGTGATAAATATCGTAATATTGCTGTAACGAACGAATGGTTTCCCGATGCACCGATTCACTTTCGCTCGTGGCTGCTTTTAAACGATGAGCGAGGCTGTAACTCATCAGCATCATGCTGCAAATCACTGCAAGCACTAATAAATATTGCCAAATATGGTTGCCCGCAATAAAACCCAATTCGGTGAATAACAAGACCATGCTGGCGATGAAAAAGAACAGCCAACCCACAGCAAATGTACGCGCCATCGCCAATCCACTATAGCCATAGACAATCGAGCGCACGAAGTTCGTCAGCATCACTTGCACGACAACCACTAACAACACATCGAGTTGCCATTCGCGCGGCACATACAAAGGACTGAATAATAAAAATGCTGAAGTGGCTAAACAGATCCAAAATAGCCAATGCGGTGGTTTTGCGAGTGCCGGAGTCACAATGGCGTGCGTCAATGCAGTGAGGAACATCATACAAGCGCCCCCCGAGACATAAAAAATGGCGGGATTGAGTTCCGGATAATCGGGCCACAATAGCGCAAATCCTGTGCCATTTAGCACCGCGATGACCAACGCAAAACTGAAGAAAAAACCGCTGAAATAGAAATGTAATGGTGCGCGAATATTGATGAATAACATCAAGTTATACAATGCCATCACCATCAATAGACCTAAAATAATGCCATCGCCGAGTTGGTCATGCAGCTGACGATTGCCAAAGCTTTCTTGTCGCCATAGGGTGAATTCAGTGGGGATCACGGCGCCATCTTGCACTTTGATGAAAATATCCAACTCTTGCTGGCCACGGAATGTCAGGGTCACGGCGAAAGCTCGGCTTTGAATTTGCCGTTCACTAAAAGGTAATTCACTGCCTGCCCGATTCAACAGTTTTAATTCGTGGGTTTGCCGGTCAAAGGTATAAAACTCGATGCGGTCAGCATTCACCGATTCATAATTTAAGATGTATTGGTGAGGTTTGGAGCCAATGTGATGTAAACGTGAGAAAAACCAGATGGCTTCGGGATAGGCTCGCAAGGTTTTATTCGGTACATTCACTGGTGCAAAAGCATGCTGATACTTGGGTTCAAAAATGATGTCTTCAACGCTGACATTCGTCGGCAAGGCTTGGAAATACAGGTTTGGAAAGAGTGTTTTTTGTTCGATGCTCCCATCGATACGGGTCACATCGGTTGGTAAAGCATGCAGGCTAAATGTGGGCAACAGCCAAAAAAGGACGACCCACCAAAAAAGTGGCAAAGCGCGGCGAGTTTTTTTATTCAAATTAAATGCGTTCAATGGATTGCCCAATATGGATTTGCAGTGCCTTGGCAAGATCTGTGAGTAATTGCAGCTCCGTTGTGCTCTCAGTATCTAGCCAATAACTTTCGGTATAATGCTCATAATGCCCGAACCAAGGCTGCTCAGCAAAATAAAATCTGAGTTCAATTAAATCGACGCCTTGTTCAAGTTGCACTTGTGAAATCTCAGGAACTTGTTGTAACCAGGCTTTAAATAAAGGCCCGATTGCAAAGAGATCATGCACAGACTTTGGCTTTAACCTGATATGGTTGTCATGACACTCGATGGCATTAAACATGGAAACTCCAGATTGAGGGCAACCGCACCCGCGTGATTATTGATCGAGATATTCTGCAATTAAATCCAAAAATTCATCGCCATAGCGCGTTAATTTGGTTTGACCAACGCCACTCAAAGCCAAGAATTCCGTACGCGTTTGTGGCAGTTGCTGCGCCATTTCTATCAAGGTTGCATCACTAAATACCACAAAAGGCGGGACATCCGCTTGATCGGCAATTTGCTTACGCAGGGCTCGCAGTTTGCTAAATAAAATTCGGTCATACTGCTGTTTTTGTTGGACTTTCCCTGATTTTGCAGGGCTTTTTTGGTGTTGTAACCTTGGTACAGCGAGTTGTAATTGCACTTCACTGCGCAATAAGGGTCGTGCGGCTGGCAATAAGTTCAACACACTATGGCGGGTAATATCTTGTTGTAGCAGGCCGTGATGGATCAATTGGCGCAAAATGGATAACCAGTATTCATGGGAATGTTCTTTACCAATGCCAAAGGTCGATAATTTATCATGGCCCAATTCGATAACCCGCTGGTTCTTGCTGCCTCGCAGCACATCAATGACGTGGTGCATGCCAAAGTTTTGGCCGACTCGGTACACACAAGACAAAGCTTTTTGTGCCAATTCGGTGGCTTCAAAGCGACTCGGTGGATCGAGGCAAATATCACAGTTGCCACAGGCTTGTTGGCTGGCTTCGCCAAAATAATTTAATAACACTAAACGCCGACAGGTTTGAGCTTCAGCAAAGGCCGCCATTGCATTAAAACGGTGCAAAGTCACCACTTGGCGCTGAGGGTTTTCTTCTTGTTCAATCCACTTGCGCATGCGGGGAGTGTCAGCGGGATCGAATAACATAATGGCTTCGGCAGCCACGCCATCTCGACCTGCTCGGCCAGTTTCTTGATAATAGGCTTCAATAGTGCGCGGCAAATCAAAATGGATGACAAACCGAATGTTTGGCTTATTGACGCCCATGCCAAACGCCACTGTTGCTACGATGAATTGCAGTTGGTCTCTTTTAAACGCATCTTGCACTTGCATGCGTTGTTGGTTGCTCAGGCCTGCGTGATAGGCACCAACAGCAAACCCTTTTTTACTCAATTGCTCGGCCAGTTCATCCACTTTTTTTCGGGATGAGCAATAAATAATGCCACTTTGGTTTTCTTGGCCTTTCAGCAACTTGATGATTTGTTCTTGGGGGCTGAATTTCTCAATCACGGTATAGCGAATATTGGGGCGGTCGAAACTGCTGACCGCAATAAAAGGCGTGACTAGTTTGAGTTGTTGGCAAATATCTTGTTGCGTGGCTGGATCTGCAGTTGCAGTTAACGCCATCACAGGAACGTGGGCAAAATGTTGTTTCAGTTGCCCTAATGCGATGTAGTCAGGCCGAAAATCATGCCCCCATTGGGAAACACAATGCGCTTCATCGATGGCAAATAAACTCACGCCAACCCGCTGTAAGAAATGGATAAATGGCTGTTGCAACAAGCGTTCAGGCGCAACATACAGCAGTTTGGTATAGCCTCCTGACACACGATCCATGGCGGCACTGGTTTCGTCGCGGTCTAAACTGCTGTTGATGTAATCTGCTGCGATCCCCATCGCCAACAAACCATCGACTTGGTCTTTCATCAGCGACATCAACGGCGAAACCACCACTGTTAAATGGGGCAGTAGTAATGCCGGTAACTGGTAACAAATGGATTTGCCACCACCAGTTGGCATCAACACAAAGCTGTCTTGGCCACGCAAGGTTGCAGCGATCACTTCGGCCTGACCTTGGCGAAATTCACTGTAGCCAAAATACTGTTTGAGTGTGCTTAGCAGCGTGGTCAAAATTCGCTCAATTCCATCGGGGTTAGGTTGGCTATTGTAATCAATCTGTGCGCAGGCGGTAAGAGCTAATTTCTGCGCTGACTGTATGATGCAATTCAAAGAGAGCGAACAAATCGTCGACGCTCGGATTTTTCGAGCGTTTAGGGTTAGAATGCAGGCAAATCGACTTCCGAAGCGCTGTTGGAGAAAAACATGCCACAAATTTCAAAATTTCGCACGAGCGTAGTCCGCCGATTATTTGCCGTTGGACTTGTCTGCGTGTTGACTGCACCTCAGCTTGCGGCACAAGAAGATTGTACAGATCCAGCCAGTGTACAGCGGGTGGAACTGCAAATCGCGGAACAGCAACAGCAAGCCAAAGCGGCAGAAAAGCAACAGCAAGCTGAACTGAAACAGTTACTGGATGCAGAAAAACAAAAGAAGAATTGGAGCAATTTACAAGTCGAACATTTGTTTAGCAAAATGTTGGAAGACGCTGAATTTAAGCAATTTGAACAGCAGAAAAAACCTCATACTGCGAGCCTAATCCAATTGATCCGTCAGTTAAGAGCTGCCAAAGCAGGGGAGCGTGATCCTGCGAAGGAATGTCAGCAAGCCCAGCAAATTACTGAAATACTTCAGCAAATTTTGGCGGTTAATCAACAGCAATATCAATGGATGCGCAGTTATATTCAAAAAACGCCATAATTACCATTCAATAAGAGCAGCCGTTCAATAAGAGCAGCTATTCAACAAGAGCAGCCATTTAATAAGAGCAGCCATTGACTGCTCCTAGGCGGTTGCCATCAGAAATCCTCTTTACAGCCTGATGAAAGCTGCCTACATTAACTGCTCATACCAGTTGAGGGGTTATTGATGCAAACTGAGCAATTATTGCCTTTTATCGCGCAGGTGTTTGACCAAATGCCATTTAATCAACTTTTAGGCTTGCGCGTGACTGAATTTGCTAGTGAACGGGCCGAAGTCAGATTTCAATGGAAACAGGAATTGGTGGGGAATCCAGTCCAGCAAATATTGCATGGTGGCGTGATTGCATCGGTGTTGGATGTCGTCGGCGGTATTATGGCGGTGTCCAGCGCATTAGTGCGGTTGGACACTCTAGAGCCGTCCCAACTCGCGGCGAAATTGGGCAAGATGAGTACGATCGATATGCGTACCGATTATTTGCGCCCTGGCCGCGGACAAGAATTTATTGCAACCGCAGCAGTGATCCGGTCAGGCAATAAAGTCTGTGTCTGTCGCATGGAACTTCACAACGAGGCTGGCGTTCATATCGCGCTAGGAACTGGGACTTACCTAGTGGGGTGATTGCTCGGGGAAGCGGGGCAAAAGGTGTGTAGGTCATGCCGCAACTTTGCCAAAAAAACGCAGTTTCTCGCCTGTTGTTTCCACTCAGAAACAATCAGTTGCAATAATTCCAGCTGCGTCCAGCCGGACAATTCGCTAGAATAGCGCCCTCTCAGATAGCGCCTGACTCATGCTTGGTAATGTTACTTCAGCAGCGTAGTCAGCGATGAAGGCCCGTGCATGCAATTAACCCAGCAACAAAAACTCGGTGGCGCTTTTGCCGCGACTGCCTATACCTTGTGGGGCGTCGCTCCACTGTACTTCAAACAAATTGCTGAAATCCCTGCAGAAGAAATTCTGGTCCATCGGATTGTCTGGTCCTTCGCCTTGTTAGTGCTGATGCTAACGGCGATGAAAGCATGGTCGGGCATTGCTGCTGTCATGCAACAGCCGAAAAAAATGTTGGCGATGCTGGGGACTGGTGTCCTCTTGGCGGGCAACTGGGGATTATTTATTTGGGCTGTCAATAACCACCATATGTTGGAAGCCAGTTTAGGTTATTACATCAATCCATTGCTAAATGTGCTGTTAGGGATGTTGTTTTTAGGCGAAAGGCTGCGCAGATTGCAATGGTTAGCCGTGGGTTTAGCCGTGTTTGGTGTGCTGTTGCAGTTAATTCACTTTGGCTCTTTACCTTGGATTGCCTTGGTGCTTGCCAGCTCATTTGCGCTCTATGGTTTGTTTCGGAAGAAACTGGCGGTAGATGCCATCGGTGGTTTATTTATTGAATCGCTGTTGTTAATGCCGTTTGCGTTATTTTATTGGTGGCAATATGCTGACAGCGCTGCTGTGAATTTACTGGCCAATTCTGCTTCACTCAATCTTTGGCTCATGGCCGCAGGCATTGTTACGACAGTGCCGCTGCTCTGTTTTATTGCCGCAGCAAGACGCCTCCAGTTATCCACCATGGGCTTCTTTCAGTATATTGGGCCAACGTTTATGTTCGGTTTTGGCGTGTTTTTGTATAACGAACCGCTAGATCCAAGCCGTTTGCTGACCTTTGGCTTTATTTGGACGGCATTAGTGATTTATTCACTCGATGCCTTGCATCAAGTTCGGAAAGGGCGGGCTGCTGCAAAGCTTGCAGAGGCCAGCGCCAATTAGGCTTGAGCGTAAATATCGCGATAACCAAGCCAGCGACGGATCAGTCCTTCGCAAGCTTGGTGGTCAAGACGCCATAATTGTTGTGCAGCCTGTTGTGCTGCTGGTAATAAGTGGGCATCGCGTGTTAAATCGGCGATCCGAAAATTCGCCAAGCCAGTTTGCTTGGTTCCTAACAATTCACCGGGGCCGCGAATTTCTAAATCACGTTGGGCAATGACAAAGCCGTCATTACTTTCGCGCAATACCGCCAAACGGGCTTGAGCGGTGGGGGATAACGGTGCATGATACAGCAGCACACAATGTGAGGCGACAGAACCCCGACCAACGCGCCCACGTAGTTGATGCAATTGCGCGAGGCCTAAGCGCTCTGGGTTTTCGATGATCATCAAGCTCGCATTCGGGACATCAACCCCGACCTCAATGACGGTCGTTGCGACTAACAAATCTAAATCACCCGCGGCAAATTGCTGCATCACTTGTTGTTTTTCACTACTTTTTAAACGGCCATGCACCAGACCAACTTTGAGATCTGGTAATGCACTTGCAAGTTCAGCTGCAGTATTTTCGGCCGCTTGGCACTGCAAAACTTCCGACTCATCAATCAAAGTGCAAACCCAATAAGCCTGCCGTTTATGCTCGGTCACCACAGAGTGGACGCGAGCAACGACTTCCGCTCGCCGCGTATCCGGCACCACCACTGTTGAAATGGGCGTACGGCCTGGCGGCAACTCATCAATAATCGAGGTATCTAAATCGGCATAAGCTGACATTGCCAAAGTGCGGGGGATTGGCGTTGCTGTCATCACCAATTGGTGCGGATAAAAGCCTTGTTGTTTGCCCTTTTCCCGCAGCTCCAAGCGCTGATGCACGCCAAAACGATGTTGTTCGTCAATAATGACTAAAGCCAGCTTGGCAAATTGCACTTGCTGTTGAAAGAGGGCATGCGTGCCAATCACCATCTGAGCGGAGCCATCAGCAATGCGCTGTAATTCTTGCTCACGGGCTTTGCCTTTAGTTTTGCCGCCTAACCACGCGATCTCGATGCCGAGAGGTTCGAGCGTACGACGAAAATTGTTGGCGTGCTGTTCGGCTAATAATTCGGTTGGTGCCATCATGGCCACTTGATCCCCTGCCGCAATCACAGGTAAGGCGCTGAGCATGGCCACTAACGTTTTCCCTGAGCCGACATCCCCTTGCACCAATCGCAACATCGGTTCGGTTTTGGCCAGATCAGCATCAATGTCAGCAAGCACCCGTTGTTGGGCACGAGTGGGGGAGAAAGGCAATGCAGCCAATAACTTGGGTGTATAGCGCTGATCCCGATGATAGCTTCGCGCTTGTTGCGCCTGACTTTGGCTGCGCAGCTGCAACATACTGAGTTGTTGTGCGACTAATTCTTCAAAAATTAAGCGTTGTTGCGCCGGATGTTGGCCTGATTCCAACCATTGTAATGACGCATCCGCTGGCGGGCGATGCAAATATTGCAGGGCTTGCGCTAAACTCCAAGCCTGTGGCCCTAACACCGGGGCTAAATATTCGGCGGGTGAGCAGCGCTGCAATTCAACTAAAGCTTGGTTGGTTAATTGTCGCCAACTGGCTTGTTTCAAGCCTTCAGTCGTGGGATAGACTGGAGTGAGCGATTCTTGCAATAAGGGCTCAGCGTCGGCTTTGACAACCCGATATTCAGGATGCAACATTTCGACACCGCGAACGCCCCGTTTAATTTCACCAAAACAACGCAGCTGTACTCCGGGGACTACGGCATTTTTCTGCGCAGCACTAAAATGAAAGAAGCGTAAGGTGATGCTCCCTGAGCCATCACGCAGTACCACGACCCAACTCCGCCTTTTGCCAAAAGTGATGTCGCTACTGACGACTTCCCCTTGCACACTCACTGTGGTGGCTGGCCAAGCATCAGCTATCGGGCAGACTCGGGTGCGATCTTCATAGCGCAGTGGCAAATGAAAGAGCAGATCTTGGACTGACTCGATACCAAGCCGAGTCAATTGTTCTGCCGTCTTAGCGCCAACTCCTTTGAGTTGAGCGATTGCCAAATTAGCGAGGGAAGTGGTGGTCAATGTTCAGTAGGTTCAGTGATTTAGCCTTGAAAGCCATCATAGCGGATTTCTGCTGTTCTGCCCATGCTCGCGTAGAAACCCTATGGAACCTTAGGTTGCCCAGTCGGTTATTGCATGGGTTGGTTGATGACAGTCGGTTGCGTCATTGCAGGCGTGCTATATAAATCTGGCAGTTGTTGCTGTTCCATCTGTTTTAACACCGCTTGGATTTTTTCAGCCAAATCTGCATGTGGACTTGCCCGCGAGATGCCTAAATAACTCACTGTCCTTTCGCGATTTTCTAGTTGTTTTGGGCTTAGCACTACTGCCTGTTGATAACGCGGGTTTTTACTAATTTCAAATTCGGTAATGTGCTGGGGGCCCAGTAAAATATCGGCATCGCCATGCCATAACATCGCGAGCGCAGCTTCCATCGTTGGCGCATAAATCACCCGTGCTTGCGCATTCAGTGTCTGCATGACATGAGCGGGATAAACTCGGTCTTGCAATAACACTAAGGTTGCGCCCGCAATAAAATTGTTGGGATCTGGGAACACAGTGTCTTTGCGTATAAAGGCACTGGCTGATTTGGCCTCGCCAAAAGGCAGCATCTTGATATAAGCCGCGCGCTCAGCAGAAAACAACAAACCCGTCATGAGGTCGGTTTTCCCAGTTTTCATTTTTAGTAAACAGCGAGAAGGGGGCGTCGGTGGGCTAAAACGTAATTCAAAGTCGGCCTGAGTCGCCAAGCGTTGCATCAAATCAACCAGTGGGCCTTTGGCGATGCCATTTTCAAAATAATGCCGAGGAGGTAACTCATCGAGGCACCACTCTAAAATAGGTTTTTTCGATTCTTGGGCTAAAGTTTTACCGCACAGCCCTAAAACCAACAATAAACTGATGAGTTTCAGCATCGAATATCGACTCACTCAAAGATTATGAAGGGCCGGTACAACCAAAACCTGCCTTGGTGTTATGCCCAAGTTTGGGCCGTTATTTCCGCGAGCTAATTACTGAGTAATAGTTCGCGTTGAATTAATTCAGCTTGTTTGTCGTAGAGCTTTTTCGTAGTGCCATCCGCCATCATGTCCGCCAAAATCTTTGTTAATTCAGTGTGTAAGGCCGCATGCGGGCTTTTGCGCGATAAGCCGACGTAAATAAATTGCGGTTTGCTGAAGGTCATTTGTAAAGGCGCTTTGCGAAATGCTTGGTGTAAATGTGGATTTTGTTGCAGCACTTCTAATGAGCTAAAAGTAGGCGCTAACAAACCATCGACACGGCCTTTGGCCAGCAGTTCGAAGCCGGCCAGTACGCTATCCACTTCAATATGTTGTTTTCTGGATTTGATCAGCGTTTGTAGCAAGGGATGATAGGTATAAGTACGAATAGTCACGAGCGTTAATGGGTCTAACTGACTGAGTTGGTCCACTAAACGACGATCGTCAGCCCGTAGGTATAAAGACTCGGGAATGCGTTGACTATAAGGCATCATGTGCATGATGGCTTCACGTTCAGGCGTTAGATTTAAGTTCGTCATTAAATCTGCATCCCCCGTCTCCATCTGACGGAAACAGCGCGCTGTTGGCGTCCGGGTACTAAATTCGATGGTGATCCCTGCACGTCTTGCGAGTTCTTGCACGACTTCTACCGATGGACCTGTTGGCACACGACTATTAAATTCATGAAACCCAGGAAAATGGTCTAAACACCAACGCAGCACCGGTTTTTCTCCCTCATTGGCTTGAGCCAACGAAGGAGTCATGCCAATGATGACAATCAGCAGGAGGGCGAAGGTGCTTGAGCGCAACAATTAAAAACCACCAGATAGAGTCATGACGCCATCAATTTCGATTTGAGCTCCACGCGGCAGGGCGCTGACTTGAACCGCAGCGCGCGCTGGAAATGGCTGGTGAAAATATTGCGCCATAATTTCATTCACTTTGGCGAATTGGCTTAAATCAGTCAGGAATATATTCACTTTGACCATGTCATTGATGGTGCCGCCGGCTGCTTGACAGACCGCTGCAAGGTTTTTGAACACTTGGTCGGCTTGTTCGGCAAAATCGTCAGAGACCATTTGCATCGTCGCAGGGACTAATGGAATTTGCCCAGAGAGATACACTGTATCACCGACTTGCACGGCTTGGCTGTAAGTGCCAATCGCGGCGGGTGCTGCTTCGGTGTTTATAATAATTTTGGACATCAGTTTTATTTCCTTCTATACACTTTGATCACGTCAGGAGTGACGCGGATTTTGCGCATGACATTCGCCAAATGCACTCGATCACGCACTGACAGTGTAATTTTAATGACATAATCCCCTGAATCACGGTCATCTGTCGAGAGATCTTGAATATTTGAATCTTGCGCAGCGATAGCAGTCGTCAGTTTTGCCAGCATGCCTTGTTTATTGACAATAAATACGCGGATATCGACTAAAAACTGTTTCTCGCCAGTTTTATCCCACTTCACAGGAAAGTACTTACCGGGTTCTTTTTCCCAGCCGCGGATATTCCGACATTCGACGCGATGCACATTGAGGCCTTTGCCGGGGGAGGCACTGGCGGCAATTGGATCGCCAGGGATTGGGCGGCAGCATTTAGCAAAGGTGGTTAACATCCCTTCTGAACCAACGATAAAGGCTTTTGGTTTGCTGGGGAGTTCGGTAGCCAGAACTGGTGCAGTGACAGTTTCTTCAAATTCGCCTAATAAACGACGAGCCACAGCAATCGGTAATTGATTGCCTAAACCGATATCACTGTAAAGTTCTTCCAGCGTTTGTTGGGTGCCATTTTTCAGCACTTGTTCAATACGTTCTGGTGCAATCGACTCTAATTTCACTTCGCCAAGCGCTGAACTTAATAAACGTTTGCCCAGCGCAACGGCTTCACTTTGTTGTTGGCGTTTTAAAAAGTTCCGGATCCCCATAATGGCACGGCTGGTCACCACATAGTTCAACCAGTTGGCATTCGGTTTCCCGCCAGTACTGGTAATAATTTCAACTGATTGGCCCGTTTCAAGTGGTTTACTGAGTGGATAAGGTTTGCGATCCACACGTGCGCCAACACAGCGATTACCAATGTCGGTATGGACTGCATAGGCAAAATCAACCGCAGTAGCCCCAATCGGTAATTCGACAATTTTACCTTTTGGCGTAAAGACATACAGTTCATCTGGATAGAGTTCGGTTTTGACGTTCTCAACAAACTCATAGGTATTGCCTGCGCTTTGTTGTATTTCCAACAAACTTTGCATCCAGCGCTTCGCGCGGATTTGCGCCGCAGAATCCCCTTGTTCTCCAGCTTTTTTGTATTTCCAATGGGCTGCAATGCCATTGTCCGCCATTTCATCCATTTCGCGGGTGCGCATCTGGATTTCAACGGGGATCCCATGGGGGCCAACTAAAGAGGTATGCAGCGATTGATAGCCGTTTTGTTTGGGGATTGCGATGTAATCTTTAAAGCGAATTTCGATAGGTTTATACAGATTGTGGACTAATCCGAGCACGCGATAACAGTTGTCGGTGTTTTCCACCACAACGCGGAAGCCATAAATATCCATGACATCATTGAACATCAGTTCTTTGGATTTCATCTTCCGGTAAATGCTGTACAGATGTTTTTCGCGTCCACTCACTTCAGCAACAATGCCGGCATCTCGAATGCGGCCAGCAATTTCATTTTGAATTTTTTCAATAAGTTCGCGGCGGTTGCCTCGCGCTTGTTTCACGGCCGATTCGAGCGCACGGTAACGCATAGGGTAGAGGGCGCGGAATCCCCAATCCTCTAATTCATTTTTGATGTTGTGGATACCAAGACGATTGGCGATGGGAGCATAAAGTTCAAGAGTCTCGCGGGCGATGCGGCGGCGTTTTTCTGGTTTTAATGCGCCAATAGTGCGCATGTTGTGCGTGCGATCGGCAAGCTTGATCAATATCACCCGAATGTCTTGGGTCATCGCCATAAACATTTTTTGCAAGTTGGTGACTTCAAACTCTTTCATGTCTTTAAATTTGACTTTGTCGAGTTTACTGACGCCTTGCACCAATTCTGCCACTGTAGTGCCAAAACGTTGTTCGAGATCTTCTTTACTGTATTCAGTATCTTCGATGACATCATGGCAGAGTGCTGCCATCAAGGTTTCATGATCCATCCGCATATCAGCCAAAATACTGGCAACGGCAACCGGATGGGTGATGTAAGGTTCACCGCTTGAACGAGTTTGCGGCGCATGCGCATCTCGCGCCAATACATAAGCCTGTTGCACCAGGGCAACCTGCTCAGGTGGCAGATAAGCACTGATCTGTTGTTTCAGACCTTCAAATAAATACACAGAATAAAACTCCACAGCCAGACGTTAAGGGACGTCTGTTATCTCTATAAAATATACGTGGATTTTTAGAGGTTGCCAACGGGAGGACTCCCGTTGGCCGTAAGAATGTCAAAAACTTTGCAGTTTTTAGCGATCTTATTCGTCAGAACCAATAATTGCAGCAACTGCAGCCATTTCAGAGGCTTCTTGTTGCAGCTGATCACGGCGCTCTTGCTGATCTAAAATCGCGGCAGTGATAAAGCCTTTTTCGATTTCACGCAGAGCAACAACGGTTGGTTTATCATTTTCGATGTCAACCATCGCTTCTTTCCCTTCCACCGCGATTTGACGTGCACGACGTGAAGCGACCAGGATCAGGTCAAAACGGTTACCAATTTTATTTACTGCATCTTCGACTGTTACGCGGGCCATGAACCACTCCGGTAGTGAATTGAATTTCTGAAAAGACCGTCAAGTTTACGCTATTTTGCTCAATCCGCCAACAGTCCGCTCAGCAAAGCCTGATGCTTTTGTTGTTGTTTGTGCAATTGCAGCCGTTTTGAGAGCACGACATGCTGTAAATCTTGCAAACATTGTTGGAAATCGTCATTCACTAGCACCGAATCATACTCGGTGACATGGCTGATTTCGCTTTTGGCTTGTTGCATGCGTTTGGCGATGACTTCTTGGCTATCTTGGCCACGTTGATTCAGCCGACGCTCCAGTTCTTGAACTGAAGGCGGTAGAATAAAAATACTATGCACAGAAGGCACTAATTGACGAATTTGCCGCGCGCCTTGCCAATCGATATCCAAGAAAACATCGCGGCCTTTGGCGAGTTCATCAGCAATCACGCGTTTCGAGGTGCCGTAGTAATTGCCAAAAACTTCGGCCCATTCCAAAAATTCATCTTCAGCAATCGCGGCCTTGAATTGTTCCACGCTGACAAAATGATAATGAACGCCATCAATTTCGCCGGCACGTGGAGCTCGAGTCGTGTGAGACACGCTTAATTGCATATCGGCATGCTGAGACAGTAATGCATTGATTAAGCTAGATTTTCCAGCGCCACTTGGCGCGGAAAGGATAAACAAATTGCCGAGTAAATCTTTCATCGCAACCTCAAGACCCAAACAAAAACTGCAGTTTACGACTGAAGCGCGCGCTCTGCAAATCTAGCTGAGCCATGCATGCCTTAATCCAACACAGGATTGAAGATGCAATCCCAGCAGCACAGCAGGATGCCCATTCACTGATTACCCTTCCTCGCCGCTGTCTTGTTTGGAGGCGTTGCAACGTTTTGCCGAGTTTTCTGTGCCGTGTTCTCTATGCCAAGTTCTCTGTGCCTTGCACTTTCTTGAGCTATTTGCGTTTGGTCGCTTTCACCGATAGCGTTAAGCGAAACTGTGCCATCGCCTCGTCTCCATGAAGCGAAGGGCAAGTCACTTTGATTGACACGGTTTTGTTGATCCGCTGACCCGTCGCGATGGATTCATCCATCATTTCATCAATCACTTTGCCATCATCGCTGCGGAACCAGACTTCAGCTTCTGGCCGTTTTAAAAATTCGCCTTGGACATCTTTAAAGGCAAAATTGGCATTGATGCCACGTTCGCGCGCTTTACTAAAAACTAAAAATGCACCCGCTAAATCAGCACCAATCGCTAGAGCACCAAAGTAAATACTGCCGAGGTGGTTTTTCGTGCGCCAAGTGTGCGGCATGCTGATCACTAAATGTGAATCCGACATTTCACGAATTTTCGGACTGCAAAAGCCAATTAACGGGATATAACGCAAACCAAACCAAAACAACATGCGGTTTGCTTGTTTCATACTGATGCTCATGAGTCAGCTCTCTCACTGATAAAACTGCAGCTTAGCACCGACTTTACTGGTCAGACAAGTTTTGCTGTTGCCACCAGCGTTCAAATTGCGCTTGGGCTTTTTGGCGTTTGTCGACGCAATCGACAATTTGCGAGGTTACTTTGACGCCATAGCACCAATAAGGTTCTTGATACCAAGCCAACCATGCTTGCTGTTGCTCACCCGAGTAAGGCGTGCGGATTTCCAATAAACTGGCTAAAAAATGGCGATGTTGGGCTTGGGGTAGCAATGTTCCACGCAGTCCTGCTCGATTTGAACCTGCTGCAACTTCGCCTTGTGATTTGGTATTTCTCCTCGCAACGCGGTTTGCCTGCGTTGATTGCTGACCTCGTTGCGTTTGCTCAGCTTGATCATGAAGCTCAGAGATGGCAGATTGTTCAGGCACTCGGTGCTGCGTCTTTTTTGCCAAATTGCTGAATGAAGATTTCAATCGATTGGGAAGTAGTCGGCCAACTTTATTAAACTGCGGCAGTTGAATTTGCGAAGTTTCCGTGCCTTGGCAGTAAGCCCTTAACTGTTTTTCCAGCTGTAATTCTTCATCTTTAATGAGGTCGGCATCACTTAAACGATAGCCATTGCGTTGCCGTTCACGATTGCTTTGCAGCGCATAATCAAGTTGCGCGCATTGCTGTTCATTCAGCACTTCAGTGGCTTGAAGAGGGCAAAAGATCAAGGTCACACTTAGCGTAAACCATGCCATGTGCAGCACTTTTGAACGTGTTCGATGACTCCAATCACACTGCTTGCCGAAAAAAATGGGCGATTGATTTCGCCCAAAGAACCGCGCAAAAATCCATGGAAATGTTGGCATACCCACAACCTTGTGAATAATTTGTGTGTTTTATACCATAGTTGTGATTGTTTAAATTGCCAAATTAATTCATAAAAATTAACAAAACTGATAGTTCAGTACCAAATTATCTTGCTGCCATACCGAGCCCGATCTGGCACCACATAAATAAAGTTGGGCTTGTTCACCCAAAGGCAAAGGCTTTTTAAATTGCACACTCAGTTTTTCTAGTGGGGGTCTTGGCTGGGACGATCGCTGAATTGCAGCCGATGTGTTGCTCAGTAGCCTCGCTTCAACCATAGCCACTGTGTGCATGCCATGAATAATCGCTCTTTTTTGGCCGAATAGGCGAGCGCTCCACTGGTTGAGATGGATTGGATTCATATCACCAGACAAGCGAGCATACTGATAGCCTTGTTGGTTACTGAGTTGCCATGTTGCCAAGGCTGTCTCGGCTGCAGGTTTAGTTTGCAAATAACTGCCGACGTTATTGCTGCGGGCTCGAGTATGCGGCTGTTTACTCGGGATTAAATAGTCACTTTGGCAGCTTAATAGCACATTCGTCAATTGCTGGGGATGTTCTGGATATTCCGCAAAAATAGGGTGCAAAAAGCTTTGGAAGCGACAGATTTGCCGACCATTTTCAGCGGTTGGCAAGAGTGTCACTAGGGTGCTGAGTTGCAAAGATTGGTTGGTTGTTTGCTCCATCAAGGCTGACCAGTCGACATGAGATTGCATGCTATTTTCAATATGCACGAGGCCAACCGGGGAAAAACCAAAATGGCTATGTAACATGGCATAGAGTTGGGCGCGTTGAATGGGTAAGAAGTAACTGGTCAGTGGCCGTGTTGACGTTGGAAAATTGAACATTTGGCAATAACGAGTCAAGGTTTCAGCCGTCAGATCTGACCATGCAATCGTTTGCCAAAAATCTTGATGCGGGCGACTCCGTTTGCAGGCTGCAGCCAGTAACAAAGGCCATTGCCGAGTCAGTTGTCGCTGAGGTTCTAGTAGATGTTGCATGGGGCCCAGTTCTAACCGTGGTTCTGAAAGTTGTTTTGAAACATGATCCGCAGCGCTATGACCAAGTTCAGCAAGTTAAGTCGTCACAGTGTGGCCTCTTCAACGTTTGACTACAAGCCTAAAAAGCAGGTTCACACGGTTCGATTGCTGCTGTAATACTTAGCAAATTCAGGGCATTTAAGATCCCCCCGACGCTTGCGTGGCTAAAATACCGCCCCCTTGTTAAATATTGTTGAATTTTTGGTTGCGAATGCGGTACTTTGTAAGGCAAATCGCTGTGCGATGTCTTTAGATGATAGTGAGGAATTCATTCGATGAAAGCCATTTTCCCGCTGGTAATGCTCGGGCTTAGTCTGGCTCAAGGCACAGCGCAAGCTGTTGATGCCAGCCAAGTCCAAAGCTTTACCCTAAAAAACGGCATGAAAGTATTGGTGCTAGAAGATAAATCTATCCCGAATGCCAACAGTTATTTGTTTTGGAAAGTTGGATCCCGAAACGAGGTGCCCGGCATTACCGGGATCTCCCATTTTTTTGAACACATGATGTTCAATGGTGCCAAAAAGTATGGCCCTAAGATGTTCGATAGAACGATGGAAGCGGCTGGCGGGGCGAACAATGCCTATACCACTGAAGATATCACTGTGTACACCAACTGGTTTCCGGCTTCGGCGTTAGAAACCATTTTCGATTTAGAAGCAGATCGCATTGCGCATTTAGATATCAACGCCAAGATGGTGGAAAGTGAGCGTGGTGTGGTTGCCTCAGAGCGAACCACAGGGTTAGAGAACTCGAATTTCCAAGTGGTCCATGAACAACTGAAAGGGATCGCGTTTCAAGCCCATCCTTATCGTTGGTCGGTGATTGGCCATGAATCGGATATTCAAGCCTGGACTTTGCAGGATTTAAAGCAATACCACAAAACCTACTACGCCCCCAATAATGGCGTCTTAGTGGTCACAGGTGCGGTGAGTCTTGCTGAAGTGAAAAAGCTGGCGAGTCAGTATTTAGAACCCATCCCCGCACAACCAGAACCCGCCAAAGTTCGAACGGTGGAACCGGTGCAAGTGGGTGAAAGACGCACTTATGTGCAAAAAGCTTCAGTGACAGCACCGACCATTTTGCTCGGCTATCACACTCCTGCCAGTTCTCATGCCGATTATTATGCGTTAGATATGCTGGCGTCGATTTTAGCTCAAGGCGAAAGTTCGCGTTTATTCAAAGCCTTAGTCGACAAAGAAATTGCACTTGAAGTGTACGCTGAACAACCTCAATCCTTTGATCCGAATTTGTTTTATGTCTATGCCAATGCGAGTTCGGGGGTCAGTGCGGAGAAATTGGAAAAAGCGCTGATTCAAGAAATTAATCAAATTGCCAAAGCGGGCGTTACCCAACCCGAGCTAGAAAAAGTCCGGAATTTTAAATTGATGGAATTTTATCGGCAGATGGAAACTATCAATGGCAAAGCCAATATGTTAGGCACTTATGAATTGTATTTTGGTAGTTACCAGCGTCTATTCCAAGCGCCTGATTTTTATAACAAAGTGACTGCAGCAGACATTCAGCGTGTCGCGCAAACCTACTTGAAAAAATCAAATCGTTCAGTGGCAGTACTCGACGCGAAAGAGGACAAAGATTTATGAAATTAAGCGTCAGCAAATGGCTCAAAGGGTTGGCAGTTTCTGCAATGTGTGTGCTCAGTACTGTTGGGTACGCAGCGCCAAGTTTTCAATTTCCGGCTTATGAAAAGGTACAATTAGACAATGGCTTAACCCTGTACTTGTTGCCCCAGCATGAAGTGCCGTTGATGACAGTGAATGTCACAGTGAAAGCAGGGGCTGTGCTCGATAACAAAGCCGGTTTAGCCAACTTAACTGCGGAAAGTTTGTTATTGGGTGCTGACAAACAGAGCAAGGCAGAAATAGCCCAAACGGTTGATTTCTTGGGCGCAAGCTTAAATGTGTTGGGTGATTTAGAAGCGAGTTCAATTCGTGCCACTTTCATGGCCAAAGACCGCGATGCAATGCTGAAACTGGTGCAGGCGACATTGCTCAAACCAGCTTTTGCACAAGCAGATTTTGCCAAGTTAAAGCAACGACAATTGGCAGCCTTGGAAAATGCGCGGCAAAGCCCACGCGATGTGATCGACAACTACTTCCGTCGTTTTCATTACGGCACACATCCTTATGGCCATGCGGTCGAAGGGGATTTGCAAGCGCTGAAAAACATTCAACTCACGGATGTGAAAGCCTTCTATCAAAGCCATTATCAGCCATCGCAAACAGCGATTGCGGTTGTTGGTGATTTTGAACCGGCACAAATGAAAAAACAGCTGAAGAGTTTGTTCGGTGGCTGGAAAAATAGCCAAACTGTCAAAGCGCAAGATTTGACGGTAGGTCTGCCGAGCAATGCCAGCCAACCAGCAGTGCTGTTAGTGGATAAAAGTGATGCGATTGAGACTACGTTTATGATTGGTGGCCCGGGTGTGGCGCAAGATAATCCAGACTTTGTTGGCATCAGTGTAGTCAATACCGTGTTAGGTGGGCGCTTTACGTCGTGGTTAAATGACGAGCTTCGTGTCAACTCTGGCTTGACCTACGGCGCTCGCTCTGGGTTCACCCGCTTTGGCGAAAGTGGCATTTTTGCCATCAGTACTTTTACTGCCAAAGAAAATACCCAGGCGGCTATCGATTTAGCACTGAAGACCTACCAGAAATTGGCGCAACAAGGCTTAGATCAAGCAACTTTGGATTCGGCAAAAGCCTATGTGAAAGGCCAATTTCCACCCCGTTTCGAAACCAATGGTGCTTTGGCTGATTTGTTAGGCGATATGTTCGTTTACGGTTTTAATGAAGATTACATCAATAATTTTCAGAAGAACGTCGACAGTCTGACTCTGGCTGAAACTCAACGTTTGATCGCGACTTATTTCCCACAGCAAAATTTGAAATTTGTGCTGATAGGGCAAGCCAAAACCATCGCGCCTGTGGCTGCCAAATATGGCAAAGTGACGCAAGTGGATATTCAAGCCAATGGGTTTGCTGCCAAATAAACACGGCAATCCCTCGATTGTACGAGCAACGCCAACCTGCACAGGTTGGCGTTATTTTTTGCGAAAGTGTCCAATTTTTTCTTCGGTCGACCAAACTACGGTGGCTCAAGTTGAAGCGAGTTGCCTGTCATATTTTCTTCATATTTCTCGCCTAGTCTAATCGCTTGAATCAACCAGCGAGCCTGTGCCATGCATACCATTCGTCGACAACAATTACGCCGTAGTGCTCTCTACAGAGCTGCACTTTTACAAGAACAAAGCGAGCAAGGTGCCAGCTACCATGCAAGCAACCCTACAACCAAGAATACCCGCAATCATGCAAACAACGATGGGCAGAAAGTTACTGAAGAGTCCAATGCTGTCGCGGTCAGCGAGCGCTGCACCTTATCGAAAGTTCTTCGCCATGCAAGTGCATTTGCTGCCAGTATTCCTGCTAAATGACTCTCGCCGCCATTACTTGCCCCTTGCTGATTTCAAATCGCAAGGCATTTTTTTCTTGTTCAACTGCTCTGAGAGCTTCCAATCAATCACTGCATTGGTAAAAAATAAAACACCAATAAAATCAAATGCTTAATGCTTTTCGTTATAGTTGGATTTTATTTCAATCAATTTTCTCGAAGTTATTAATCGTTATTAATCATTTAGTATGATTGATATTTTGGGTCTAGCCTATTTCTTGCTGACGGCCGGTGTGTACCGGTCAATTTCAACCAACCAAGGAATATGACGATGAAAAAAATACCAATGTTCTCTGCCGTCGCCATGGCTTTAACCATTGCTTTAAGTCAAGGCGCAGCAATCGCCAAAGAAGCGGCAGCGCAAGATGTCACGACCAACCAATATTGGTGGCCGAATCAGCTCAATTTAGCCCCGCTGCGCCAGCATTCAGTCGAATCCAATCCTTATGGTGCTGATTACAATTACGCACAAGCGTTCAAAACGCTCGACTTAAAAGCTTTAAAAGAAGATTTACGCAAAGTGCTGACGACCTCGCAAGATTGGTGGCCTGCAGATTATGGTCACTACGGGCCGTTCTTCGTACGGATGGCATGGCACAGTGCCGGTGTATACCGTATTTTTGATGGCCGTGGCGGCGCCAACGGCGGTCAACAGCGCTTTGAACCTTTAAACAGTTGGCCTGATAACGTTAACCTCGACAAAGCTCGTCGCTTGCTGTGGCCAATCAAGCAAAAATATGGCAGCAAAATTTCTTGGGCCGACCTGATGGTGTTGGCAGGAAATGTGGCGATGGAAGACATGGGCTTTAAAACCTTTGGCTTTGCCGGGGGTCGCACAGATGATTGGCAAGCGGAACAAGTGAACTGGGGCAGTGAAAAAGCTTGGTTGGATAGCAAACGCCGCAATACGAAGGGCGAGTTGGCCAAACCCATGGGCGCAACCCAAATGGGCTTAATCTACGTCAACCCAGAAGGCCCGAATGGCGTGCCAGATCCGTTAGCTTCTGCGCAAGAAATTCGTGATACTTTTGGCCGGATGGCGATGAATGACGAAGAAACCGTGGCACTGATTGCTGGCGGTCATACCTTTGGTAAAGCCCATGGTGCGCATGATCCGAAAAAATGCGTGGGTGCAGATCCCGCAGCCTCAGGCTTGGAAGCGCAAGGCACAGGTTGGAAAAATACTTGTGGCAAAGGCCATTCAGAAGACACGGTGAGTAGTGGCTTAGAAGGTGCATGGTCTGTCAGTCCAACCAAGTGGACCATGCAATATTTGGATAATCTGTATGCATTTGACTGGGTGCAAACCAAGAGCCCTGCGGGTCATATTCAATGGATCCCAGCAAATGGCCAAGCGGCAAGCTTAGTGCCAGATGCCCACATCCCAGGTAAACGTCATGCGCCAATTATGTTTACAACAGATTTAGCGTTAAAAGAAGACCCGATTTACCGTGAAATTACCACGCGTTTCCGTAAGGATCCCAAAGCCTTTGAATTGGCATTCGCCAAAGCTTGGTTCAAGTTAACTCATCGTGATATGGGGCCAGCCACGCGTTATTTAGGCGATATGGTGCCAACTGAAGCGCAAATTTGGCAAGATCCAATTCCGCAAGTTGACCATCCGCTGGTTGATGCCAACGATATCGCGGCACTGAAAACCAAAATTTTGGCCACGGGTTTAAGCAACCAAGAATTGATCCGCACTGCTTGGGCGGCAGCTGCGAGCTTCCGAGGGACTGATTTACGCGGAGGTGCCAATGGCGCTCGTTTACGACTAGATCCGCAAAAAGATTGGGCTGTGAACAATCCGAAAGAAATCGCCAAAGTTTTAGCCAAGCTGGAGAAAGTACAAAAAGACTTCAATAAATCCGCGAAAAAAGTGTCGCTGGCAGACTTGATTGTCTTAGCGGGGAATGCTGGCTTAGAGCAAGCGGCGAAAGCAGGCGGTTACAGCATCAGTGTTCCATTTACCCCTGGTCGAATGGATGCAAGCCAAGCACAAACCGATGCGAAGTCTTTTGCGGTGCTGGAGCCAAAAGCCGATGGTTTCCGCAATTATTTCAGTGCTGAGAGTTTAGTATCGCCCACCGAAGCTTTGGTGGAAAAAGCGTACATGCTGAATCTGAGTGTGCCAGAAATGACTGTGCTGGTGGGGGGGATGCGTGCGCTGGATGCCAACACGGGTGGCGTCAAACACGGCGTGTTCACCAATAAACCTGGGGTGCTGAGCAATGACTTCTTTGTCAATCTGCTCGATATGGCCACCAAGTGGGAGAAATCGAGCAAAGACGCTGGTTTGTACGAAGGTTTTGATCGCAAAACTGGCAAACTGAAGTGGACTGCAACACCAGTCGACTTAGTGTTCGGTTCGAATGCTGAATTGCGCGCTGTGGTTGAAGTGTATGCCGCAGACGATGCAAAAGAAAAGTTCGCGCAAGACTTCGTCAAAGCCTGGACCAAAGTGATGCAAAACGATCGCTTTGATTTAGCGGCGAAGTAATTTTCCATCCGCTCAAATAAACCAAGCCCGCCTCGTGCGGGCTTTTTAAATCAATGGAAATCAATGGGGTCAGAGTCGTTGAAACCTAATTTCAACGACTCTGACCCCATTGATTTCAATGACTCTGACCCCATTGATTTTGATTCAAATCGCTAGGCGAAAGCCGATGCGGAATCCTCCCCAATGCCGGCCGAATACATGGATAGGCACTGATAAATCATTCATGATTTCGCCAGTGTCGCGTTTATAGGTTTGTAATAAAAAACGCTGTTGATTCCGCGCACAGCGGATCCCCGTTTTATCGTTGTAAATCCGTTTGCTACGATTGCCCGCTAAATCACGCTGATAATTGCCGGTGAGCGGTTGGCAATACTTGCTATTATGCGTTGGGAAATAACCATTTACATCGACAGCCCCGGCGTAAACTACCTGAGGAAAGTCGGTCAAAATGGCATCTTGCACCGATGGGAAATACTGATCGGTAAATTGGTCTATTTGGTTGTGGTATTTTTGTGGATTGGTGTTGGCAATTGCGACATATTGCGTCGAAAACAGCTGCTCTTTTGTCACTTTGCCGTCATTGACCCATTGCTCCAACAGGTTTGCTATGTGTTTTGCTGCTGTCTCTGCGGTTTGTAAAATCTGACCATAAAATAGTTGACCAGCAAATGGCGCAACATCCACATAAATCGATTCGGTGTTTAACGAGACTTGCTCCGCTTGGGAAGACACCGCTTGGCCTTTTTGTGTAATTTCATTGACCGATTGTTGTATGGCAACGACCGCCCCAGACAGTACCTGACTGCTGTGTGATTCTGTGGCGGTAATTTCCTCTGAGCTGCGAGTGGTGGTTTCTGTGGCACTGACGTGGCCGACAATCGCTTGTAAATTCGCATCAACGCTGACAAATGATTGTTCAATCACATCGCTATTCGTTTTCAGACCTGCCATGGTTTGCTGCGATTGCTGAGTCAACTGTCTAAAAGTATTGATGTTTTGTTCAATTTGTTTGGTTGCTGTGGCTGTTTTGGTGGCGA
>JACCDH010094150.1_pt1 | contig 46923 bp, 36 predicted proteins | sample 7442481 | NCBI WGS metagenome assembly JACCDH01 (sample SAMN15323433, study PRJNA562643) | freshwater metagenome | isolation source: river surface water | place: USA:Blue River Watershed | collected 2017-08-15
GCGACGATACCCCAGTTGATTGGCTGCTTAACTGGCGGTGGAGTCCATAAGGGTTTGTCGAGTTCATCCAGCCCCTTGAGCCGCTTTGATTTGAGCGGAACTGCTTTGAATGGCTTCTTGAAGCCCGTCATGATCGTCACTCCGGCTTTCCTCAGGGACGGAACGTTATAGTGCGCACGACCTAGCGCAGAAACTCAAGTAGCTGACTTTTAACCTCTTGCCAGGGCTTAGCGAGGTCGACTGTGGCCACAGTCACATCATGTCCCTGGATCCGAAACTTCTCGCGCAGCTCGACGCCCGCGGCCGGGTAAAGCAGTATGCCTTCCGCGCCTTCGAAGCTCGGGTCGGCTCCAGCCGCGTTCTTGAGGTAGCTAAAGAGCTGATAGAGGTTGCCGGAGTGAAAGCTCTCGGAGCCGTGATAAGCCTGCAAGGCGTTCGCATAATACTTGGTGTCGATGATGATGCGCCGCGTAGCCTTTCGGAGAAAGACATCGACGCGCATGGAGGGAAGGCGGCCAACACCAATGACCGAAATCGGGTAAGCGTCCCAAGCGATTGTTAACGGCTCGACGCGGAGCTCGGACTGCTCAGTCCGGTAGAAGTTCCGAACAAACTCCTCAAAGACAGCTGCCATCCTCCTCTCGTCACGAAGGACATCGTCAAAACGAAAGCCCTGCCCGTCCTGGAGCGGCAGCAGGCAGTCAAATGCTAGCCTCGCGACATTGAGGAGAAAAGCATAGTGAGCATTGTTGCGGTGGAGCTGCACCCTAGCGAAGGTCCTCGCCTCCAGTCGGATGTCGGAAACATCAGCCATCCGAGCCGCGGCAAGAAGGAGCTCATGCGCCAAGTCCGGCGCAATACGATCAGCTCGCGCCAGGCGGGTCAGCGACGCTTTGATGATCTGATTGTGCAGCAGGTCGTGACTGAGCTCGTCGAACTCGCAATGAACCCGTCGCACGGAGCGCGAGTAGAGCTGCATCGTTGAGCCAAGGTCAATCCGCCCCTTAATCGTGGCGATGGCCTCGTCATGCAATTGATAGCCACGGTCGAGCCCTCGCCTGAGGATCGAGTTGGCGCCAGTGAGCAGTACTCTTGCCAGAAGGTTTGGGAGGTCCGGGCTCGTAGACCCGCCGACGTCGACAGCTTGGGCTTGCTCAAACCGGTTCCACGCATAGCAGAACAGGTAATAGATGTTTTCGATCGGGATGGCTGGGGTGGTCACAGCGGCGCCAGCAACTGGGAGCTCCAAGCCTCAGCTTTCTGCGGGGCATCGAACCAGTACTCTCGCAACAGCGGGACGATTTCGGTTCGGATGATCCGCCCGTACCACGCACGGTCGGTCTCGCCGGCCATCAGATCACTGCAAAAGTAGCTGTGGCCGATGGCAAAGCCGGGTCCGAGGTTCGTGACGTCCTCAACTATCTCTGCGTTTAGAACCCCAATGCGTGCGATCACGGTCTCCACCATTGCGGCAGAGATCCCAAGACCAGTCAGGTGCGCTTTGAACTTTGCGGAGTTCAGATTTGGAGCAAGGTCGACGAAGGCAAACCGTCGGCGCAGCGCATAGTCCACGACCGCGAGCGAGCGATCGGCAGTGTTCATCAATCCCAGCAGATAGACGTTTGGAGGCACGAAGAATTTAGCGCGCCCCGACGCGAGTGGCATCGCCCAATCCTTGTCTCGCTTGTCCCCTTCGATGAGCAGCATGAGTTCGCCCAGAATCTTGCTCAAGTTGCCGCGGTTGATCTCATCGATGATGAACACGTAATCGTTGTTCAGGTCCTTCTCTGCCCGCTGGCAAAACTCGACGAACTTTCCTGATCGAAGCTCAAAGCCGGTTTCGGTTGGACGGTAGCCCTCAACGAAGTCCTCGTACGAGTAAGACTGATGGAACTGGACAAATCCTAGCCGGTCTCTGTCCTTCGCCCTCATGTGGGCAAAGGCCAGGCGCTGGGCCGCAAAGGATTTGCCAACGCCCGGGGGGCCTTGAAGGATCACGTTTCGCTTGGCTCGCCAGAGCAACAGCAGTTGCTCTGCGACTTCGCGTTCCAGGAAGAGCTCAGACAGCGCATCATCCAGGCTATAGTGCTCCGCCGCCTCAGCCGATGCTGGAGCCGCGTTCACGTTGCCGCCCTCGCCTTCAATTATGCGGTCATACGCATCGAGCAGGACTTCGAGATACTCGGTCATCTGCTCGTCATCCGGCACCGCACCACGCAAAATCGGAAGGTGCGCAATGGTGCCGACCTCATAGTTGCGAGCCGCTGACGTGTCCGAATGCAGGCTGATCGCGTTATCGAGCTGGAACTGCTCTGCAGCGATCTCGGCAATCTTCGGCCTGGCAGCTTCAGCAACCTTAATCATCTCTTCGATGGCGCCGCGTTGGCCAAGGCGAGCGACGAGCTCCGTCATGCCCTGATTAAGCGTCAGATGGGTGACCGAGAGATCCTCAGCGATCAGAAAGACGATGTAGATCCCGCGCTGGGTGGACGTTGTAACCCTATCGTCGAGTAGGGCGATCCAAGGCGTTTTGGTCCAGCCGCCCTGGCCTACGCTGATCTTCACCTTGATCGATGGCCTCGCGAGAATTGGCGGGCAGTTCTCCAACCAGGATGCGACCTGCTTCATCGAGGCACCAACTGGTCCCCGGGTACTGAAGAGCCCACCCCGCCCTTCCTCGTAAGCGGCTAGGAATGCGTCAAACGAAGCGGCGAAGCTTGCACCTTCAGAGCTCGCTGTTGCGGCGTCCTGCCACTGCGGTTTCAGATCGTCCGAGTAGAAGTCGATCGGCTCCCCAGTCTCCTGCTCGAGCTTCTGTCGCAATCCAAGAAGCGCGCGATCGAGATCGATTGGCTTGCGCGTCTTCCAGATCGACTGTGCCTCTCCCGTAAAGGCAGAGAGGATCTTCCGTTTGTCTCCAGCGGAGCTGATGCGCTCGAAGCTATCCGGGAAAATCAGATGGGGCAGGATATGAGTGAGCTGTCTCTGCAGCGCCCCCGGCTGATCCTGCAGCCATTCGATAAATCGCCAGGGGTCTCCAAGGATCTCTGCTTGAGCGACCGTGTTCAGCTTGCGAAGTTCACGGAGCGCCGTGATGATAAAGCTCAGCTCCCGCCACCTGGCCGTTTGATAGGCGGGTCCGGCTGACCCAATTCCAGCAAGAACTGCATCCGACAGGTACGGATGATCCGCGGGGAGCTCGGATCCCGACCAAGACCAGATTTCCCTTACTGTTGTTCGCTTCGATCCACTGCCAGCGTTTGAGGGAAACAGGTTCAGTGCCCACATAAGCTCAGCCATGAGTTGGTGGCACTCAGGTGTGCCACCGGCAAGCTGGCCCTTGAGCTTCTCCAGAAAGGAGCCTTCACCCTCATCGTAGTTCTGCACGAAGCGCAAATCTAATTCGTCGAGGTTGGCCAAATTCCAAAGATCAGGAGCTTCCGAAAGCACCGAGGCTGACTGAAGCAAAGAGCGCGTCGCCCATTGGTGGGCAGCTTCGTACAGCGCAGCATTGTCCCGGCGCGGATTGTACGATGCCATAGTCACCCCTTCATTTGTTCGTTCCCAGAACGATAGCCGTCAGAACCAAACGCGCAACGGTCTATGGATTGCTTTCGAATAGTTTCTGAGTACCTTACCGCGAAGAGCAGAGGGCAGCGGATGTCGCTAACTAGCGAACAGGAACTCTGGGCGATGGCGCTATGGATCGAGAAGACCCAGGGCGAGAACGCCTGGTTCTATATTGCCCAGGAAAAGGACCGGCTCCTTGCTGATGGAGACCCACTTGGACTTGGCCTCTGGAATGAGGTCGAGCGCCGATTAGAACTGCTGGCGAGCGGATCGGCAGTGCCCAATTAGCGCATAACTGTCGGGTTAGGAGCCTGTGGTAGTGCTGGCTTGAAACTCCCCGCACCAGTCTTCGGCAGTCGTCATGGGCCAGCCTTCGTAGGCTGGCGGGTAGCGGCGGCACTGGCCTAGAACCTGACCATCGGCTGCATCCACCTGAAGCCACCAGCGGCACTCGCGGCACAGCGATTGGCGAAGCTCTGTCGTCATGTCAGCAACGATGATCGCGCCAGTACCTATCCCAGCGCAGCACAGTGCCTGTTTGCACCATGGCGCAGGAGAGGTCGCCTGCAGACGGTGAGTGGCACCAGGCCGCCGTCCGGCTGCCTCCGGCACCGCCGACCGACTGGCAGGTCAACGTTGGCCCTTTGATAAGCACATGCCCTTCTGGGCTCGTCCCGGTCTGTCGGCCCACCAGCCGCACTAGAGTGTCACGAGCATCGATCGCGCTCGCGTCAGGGCAAGGCTGGTTGGCGTTGCAGGTGCCGTTCATTTCGCGGGCCGCAATGCCTGACAGGCGGACGTGCGGGCCTTCAGCGCACCAGATCGGGCCGTCACCATCCCAGACGCGGATTGGGGTGCATTCGAAGGACTGACCGGCCGGCACGATCGCTGCGGCCATAAAAAGGAGACTGATCATCGGCCTCTATATGGCTCACAACCAACGCCGTCGCCATCCCGGTCGAGATGTTCCCCATATCCTGGCTGCCCGCGATAGACCGGTGCCGCACCTGCAGCGCGAGCTTCGGTGCAATTTCGGAACGGCATTCCTTGCCCGGCCCCAAACAATGACTGCGGACGCTCGCGCCGCTCTGGAGCGGGGCTGCTGCCACGGTGGCAGTGGTAGTCGCCCGTCTTCCGGTTGTTGTGGCACCCTTCGCTGTTGAGGCCGCCCGGGTGAGCCAGCGCCAACGTGCTCGACGCTATCAGCAGCAATCCGGCGAAGGCTGGGATCGTCTTCATGAAGCTAGGATGGCTCCCGTTCCTTAAGGACTCGATACGCTTCCAACCAACCGGATCGGAACTCAACTTCAACTTTCCTACATATAACCCATTTGGTTATAAACTGGGTTTTAGGAGTCGTAGCCATGGAACTCAGTGCGGACACAATTCAGGCCATTGCATCTCTTGTTGGGGCCCTTGCATCGCTAGTCTGGGCTTTCAGGCGCAGCCGCAGTCAAAGCGACTGAAACTGAACTTGCCACATTTTTCTTTGCATGCACGTGACTAGGATCACGCGCCAAGAGCGCCGGTTTTGCATAAATGTATTTTGCTCCGGCGGCCTCCGACTACCCCGTCCCATGCCGCAGGAGGGCCACCGGCTCAATGCGACCCGAGCCGGTGGCCATTATTACCCGGCCGCACTCGGGAACGAGGCAATGTTGATTAGCCCGGAAGATGTCGCGACGCTTGAGTCCATCCGCTCGGATTTGGCTGAAGTCATTCGCCAGTTGCACGCGCACCGAGACGACCCAGGCGGCGATGTCGCCATTGCGATCAAGCATCTCGAGAACGCCATTGCTGAGATCGACCGGTCTATAGCGTAAGGCGCAAGCCGGTTGCTGCGCAGTCCGTGACGAGTGGCACTGGCAATAGCGACAGCTCTTGCACGCGCCCAATCCGGATGAACGGAACCTGACAGCTGTATTCAGAGTTATGCGACCTAAGGGTCGCTAACGGCACGCGCGTTCAGGGAAGGAACACCATCGTGAAGGCTGCACTGTCTCAAATTGCGTTTGCAAGGTCGTCTGATCTCCAGGGCGCGATCGCGCTCCTGGAAACGGCTCTGGCTGCACTCGACCGGAACGGCAGCCATCTGCCTTCTGCATATGTCGAGCATGCCTTGCAGCTACTGCAGGCAGAAGCGTTCGATGCTTTCGAAGGTATCCTGGATCACCAGTGAAGTAAGCTGAGCTTTTTTGGGACCTAGCGGGCTACTGCGCTTTTTAATCTCGTGATGCCGCGTTTTTGTCGACCGAGCGGCTGCTTTTGGGCCGCTTGTTCTGAACGTCGAGTGTCCGCTTTGTTGGAAGATCCGGAACGGCAGCTTTCAGACAAGCGATTGTTGAAGCTGCCATTCCAACTTTAGCAAACGTGGTATTCGTCGTGCGGAAGTCGTCACTGAAGTACCTTCTCGTGTTCCTTTAGGAAAAGCAATTGCCCAGAAGATCGATCAGGTCAGCAGTTACACCGTTCGTCCAGCCAAACCCGATCTGTGCGGTGTACTCCCCGCCGGCTCCTACCTTGCATGCTTCAATGTCGTACTTCTCGAATATCATCCCGGTGCGTTCGAACACGGCATCGACCGTTGTGATCCATCGGCGGGAAATTTCCTGAGCCAGTTCGTCATGACCAAAGCGCCGCAATCCGGCTACCCCAATCCATTGCAGTGGTGCCCAGCCATTGGGTCGGTCCCATTGCTCTCCGCTTCCGACTAGAGTGGTCCTGAGCCCGCCTGGCGCGAGCAGTAGGTCCTTGGCGAATTTCGCCGTGGCGTCGGCCTGATTCCTGCAAGCCACGCCCGCCAGCAAGGGCGCGAGTGCGGCCGCCGTTGGTTGCGATAAGACCTGTTCGGCCGCAAGATCGTAATCGCAAAAGAGACCGAGCTCGGCTTTCCACAGGTGCTTGCGGATTGCCGCCCGGCGCACTCTGGCCCGCTCGGCAAATGCCGATGCGTCCACATCGCCCGCGCCGGCAATCGCCATCTCAAGTCCATAGAGAAAGGCATTGAGATCAATCGGCGCGATTTTCGTGGTGCGGATTGTTGCAAGTGATGCCCCACCCAGCCAGCGCGAAGAGAAATCCCAGCCGCTTTCGGCTCCTGCGCGCAAGTCGCGGTAAACTTCGGCAGCGGGGCGGGAGCTGGAGCGGGCAGTCTCGACATCTTCGCGCCAGCTCTCGTCTCGAGGGGTGCTGCGCGGATCCCAATAGCGATTAAGCACGCTGCCATCCGCGAGCATGGCAACGCGGTTGGCCTGCATACCCGGCACAAGCTCGCTCGAACCTTCCATCCACCACGAGTGTTCGCGCTTCATTGCCGCCAAGCGGCGTGCGGCGACCGCGGGAGGCTGCTGACCCAGCAGGGCGACCATCATGTGGAACAGCGGAGGCTGAGAACGTCCGACAAAATAGGTGCGGGCGCCGTTCGGCACGTGACCGTGTTCCTCGATCAAGTCGGTCATTGCGTCGACGATACCCGCGGCCAACCCGAGTTGGCCGTCGCGGACCAATCCCAGCATCGTGAAGAAGCTGTCCCAGTAGTAGATTTCGCGAAACCGGCCACCAGGCACGACATGGTGATGCCGAACCGCGAGGGCCGACGAATCCTTCTCACGCGGACCGCGCGCCAATGCCGGCCACATCGCGCGGATATGCTGACGAAGCGGCAGGGCGGCAGCCGGCGCGGCAATTGCTTCGGCCTGGGGCGGCAGGTCAAAATTGGATTTCACGAAGCGCAGCAACGCAGCATCGTCGCCATCGAACAGCGCAAAGTCGGCCAGGATCGCGGAAGCGGGTCGACGGGGGACCGCATCTACGAAGGCTTTGCCGTCGCTAAGGATGCTGCGTTCCTGCACGGCGCTGAAGAGCGGACCGAAAAGTTCGGCCGGGGTTGGCTCAATGCGGTTCAAGCCGGTCACTGCCGAAGATGCTTGGTGAAGAATTCTGCCTGGGCGGCCAAGGCAATCTCGCTCTCCGGGCAGTCGATCCATCCCCAGAATGCGTGCGCCAGGCCTTCGTAAACGCGCAGGTCAACCTGCACACCAGCCTGGCGCAATGCCAGATCTGCCAGAACCGTGTGGCTCAGCAATTGGTCGCGAGTGCTGGTCATCAGCAGGGTCGGGGGCAACCCAGAGAGGTCCCCGAACATCGGCGACAGCAGCGGATCATTGCGGGGCGTATCCCCGCAATACTCGCTCAGCGTTTCCGATGCCGTCCGCGTACCCATGATCGGAGGGAGGAAGGCCTCGCAGTCGCCGACCATGCTCAAATCGCCAGCACCGGAGAAGACGCCCGCCGCCCCCGGCATCGGGAGCCCTTCGACCTTGATCCGCGCGAGTAATTGTAGGGTTAGTACGGCTCCGGCCGAAGTTCCGAACACCCCGATCGCGCTAGCAGGCCGATCCGCCAGCGCCGCGCGGTAGACCGCCAGCGCATCGTCAACTGCGGCCGGGAACGGGTGCTCTGGCGCCATGCGGTAAAGCACGGTGATCGCAGGGATGCCGGTGATCCCGGCGAGTGGGATCGTCTCGTTCAGCGAGCCGCCGTCGAACAGGAAACCGCCACCGTGGAAGTTGATCAACAGACGGCGGTCGGCCACCACGTCGATACTCTGCTTGCGGACATGCTTGACCGGGACACCGCCAAACCGCCCCTTGCCGACCTCGACCCCGAACCGCTTTGCGCGTGCCTTGGCGATCGGCTTCCATTGCTGAGTGACTGCGAGACGAACACCCGCACGCGTCAAAGCATTACGCAGCAGAGTTGCCGCCATTTCCGGCCCACCCTCGCCGCTCAGCAGCGGGGCCATCGCCGCCTGAGCCTCGGCACTGACGGTGGTGGCGAAGGGGGGCTGCTGACGGGTCATGGCCTAGTTTCCGAAGCGATAGCCGATGCGGATACCGTACATGCGCGGTTCGTTATAGGTCAGACCAACGACCCCGGCGCCCGATGCGTAGAAGTCCGCCACGCCGACCGGCCGGGTAACGTCAGCAAGGTTGGTTGAGAAGATCCCGACATCCAGACCGCTTCGGCCGATATTACGCAGGTCCAGGCTAGCGCTGAGTAAACCGTAGGCTGGCAGGAAGCGATAGAACGACGCGTTGGTCTGTGCAGTCGAAACCTTGCTTTGCCGGCTGTAGTTGATTGCAAGACCCAGGTCCCCAAGTCCGCCAAGCGGGGTTTCATAAGTCGCCCCCAGCGAGAACTTGTGCTTGGGCGTATAGGGGAACGGCGCGCCGGCAAGGATCGCACCGGCGCTGGCGCTGGCCACCTTGGTGTAGCTGGAATCGATGTACGAGTAGCTGCCGGTCAGCGTCAGTCCGCGGACCGGGACAACGGCGCCATTGAACTCTACGCCCTGGATCTTGCCCTCGGCCGCGCTGCGCGTCACGTTGAGCAAGAGTGCACCGCTGGGTGTCTGCACCGCTTCTGCAGTAGTGCGTTGGATGTTCTTGTAAATGCCGCGATAGGCCGCCAGATTTGCGCGGACCTCGACCTCGCCAACCGTAAACTGGGACTTGAAACCCACTTCGATGTCGGAGAGCTTTTCAGGAGCGAAAGTCCGGAATTCGGAGTTCGCCGGCACAGGACCATTTACACCGCCCGACTTATAGGCGTTGCGCGCGGTGATGTAGGTGTGGACTCCGTCCGTGACGTCATAGTCCAGCGTGACGGTATAGCTGGGATAGCGGCTGTCCACCGACCCGGTGACCGCCGTAGGGCTGCCAATGATCTGCGAACTGAAGCTGTTTTCCCATGTGTAGCGCAGACCGGCCGTCAGGCTCAGCCCAGCCATACCCGGCGCGAGCTTGCCGAGATCGACTGTCGCCTGCCCGAACACGGCCTCGCTGTGATTGCGGCTGTCGAACAGCCCGGAAATCGCCGGCACCAGCGATCCGAGCGGGAAGAAGGTATAAGCTTCGATGCCTGCAGGGTTCTTGGTGGTTTGGCGATCGAGATATCCGCCAATCGAGAATTGCACCGCGCCATTGAGAGCCGAACCCTGGAGCTGCAGTTCTTCGGTGAAGGTGTTGGGGGCCAGCACATTGATGCTGCGCGAGGACTGGCCCGCCACCGGGAAGATGGTGGCATCGTAATCATAGGCGTACTTGTTGCGGAACTGCGAGTAGCTGACGATGTTCCGCAGCTTGATCGTATCGCTCAAATCCAGCGTCGCCTGGTTGATGATTTGCCAGTAATCGGTCTGCGAGAACTGATCGAGGTTGTAGGCCACGCGGCGCGGTCCGCGCGCCTGCTGATCCGATACCGCAGTTATCAAACCGGGGAAGATTGCCGCAGTCGGGATAAAGCCCAAGCCGAAAGCGGTGCCATCGAAACCGGCGGCGAGGTTGTAGGCGCCGAGCACAGTGCCGCCGCCATTGTTGTTCGAATGATAGTAGCGGCCCACTGTATGAAGCTCGAAGCCATCGGCCGGGCGCAGGGTCAGGCCGATGCGGAAGCTTTCATAGCCAAGATCGTCGTAATCCTTCCCGTTGAAAAGCGGGCCAACATCGGTGGTATAGCCATCGCGGCGCCCGATCGAACCCGCGACCCGCAGCAGAACCTTGTCGGTAACGACCGGCAGGTTGATCGCCCCTTCGGCACGCCGATTGTTGTAGTTGCCATATTCAGCGCGCAGGTATCCGCCGAATTCGTTGCGCGGCTTGGCCGGTTCGAACAGGATGTTGCCACCCGTCGCGTTCTTGCCGAACAGCGTGCCTTGCGGACCAGCAAGCACCTGGACATTGGCGAGATCGTAATAGGTCCCAACGCGACCGTCGATGTTCGCGGTATTTGGCACTTCAGCAAAGTAGTTCACCACGCCGGGGGTCGAGCCGAAGGCCGGGCCTTGACCGCGCAGCGCGAAGAAGGCGAATTCGCGAGGGTAACCGCCATTGATTGTGAAAAGCGACGGGGTGTTATCGGCGAGCGACGTGCGATCGGTAATGCCCTTCTCCGCAATCGTCTCTGCGGTGAAGGCGGTCACTGCGATCGGGACAGACTGAAGGTTCTCCGCACGACGACGCGCCGTAACTACGATATCGCCCAAACCAGCGCCTGCATCGGCCTCTTCGCTTGCCGCGGGTTCGGTGGCTGACTGGGCCTGTGCGACGGAAGGAAGCAGACTGCTGCTGGCCAGCAGCACAACAACAAGGGCAGATCGCATGGACTTCATCGAACCTCTCCTGAACGCCCGGCCTTTGCCGGATGCTGCGCTTTAGACGCGAATGATATCGATGTCAATCACTATGGCGCATCGCTTAATTCTGCGATAGGTTTGTTGGATTGTCTCATTGATATCGGTAGCAGAAACGGGACCTGATGTTTGATCCGCTATATTTTGCTTCGTGGGTTAGCGCGGAGGCCAAGGCGAGCTTTCCCAACGAAGCATCTGCCTCGGCTGCACCACAGAACGACATTGCCGCCGTGCGCGCCCATTACGATGCCTTCAATCGAAGGCATCTCGAAACGGCTCTGGCGCACTATTCGGTTGAGATAGAGCGCAGCACTCTGGGCGGCGTTGCGGTCGATCTGGTCAGCCCTAGAGGTGGAACAGTACACGATCGTTCGCTTATCTGCCTGCACGGCGGAGCGTTCATGTGGGGCCGGGGTGCAGGGGCGCTGCTTGAAGCTGTCCCGGTGGCGGCAGCAACGGGTATGCGGGTGATCGCAGTCGAATACGCGCTAGCACCCGAGGAAACCTTTCCCGCCGCTGTCGATGATGTGGTGGCTGTCTACCGGGCGCTGTGCGAAGAGACTTCGCCTGCCCGGATCGGCATATATGGTTGCTCCGCGGGCGGAGTTCTGGCCGCGCAGAGCGTAGCGCGGCTGCTCTTTGAAGCCATGCCACTCCCCGGCGCTATCGTCATGCTTTGCGGAACGGGGTTGGAGATGGCAGGCGATTCGGCCGTAACCGCCGGCCCGCTGACCGGCCAACCGGCAGAAGTAGCCCCGGACCTGGCATCACTCCCATACTTCGCTGGTTGCCAGGGCGACGATCCATTGGTCTTCCCGGGGACCAACGCGGATGTGCTCGCGAGGTTCCCCCCCAGCCTTCTGGTTACCGGCTCGCGCGACTTTGCGGCCAGCTCAGTCGCAACCATGCACCGGCGCCTGCTGTCAGCAGGCGCAGAGGCAGAACTGCTCCATTTCGATGGTATGTGGCACGCATTCCACATGGCCACCACCCTGCCCGAAGCGCACGAGACCTTCACCGCAATGGCGCGGTTTTTCTCCAAGCATCTGGACTGAAATCAGCAGCTGCTTTCGCGCACAACCAATTCGACTGGCAGCGGCGCTGCCGGCCGCTGGCTAGCAGGTTCGTCAATGATCGCCAGAATGGCCTCGCCCAGAGCTCGTCCGGCCGCAGTCGCATCCTGGCGGATCGACGTGATTGACGGACGATGGGTACTGGCGATCGGCGTATCGTCGAACCCAACCACGGCGACGCCTTCCGGCACGGCAATCCCGCTTGCAATCAAGGTGTCACAGGCGCCGGCCGCAATGAAATCACTGACTGCAATTAGCGAATCAAACTGAGTCTTCTCCGCAAGGGCTTTCGCGATGGCCTGCGCCCCAGCCTCTATTGCGAAGGCGCAAGGCACAACTCCTGCGAGCACGGCCTCGCTGGAGGCAAGCACTTCGCGAACACCTTCAAGTCGGCCTGCTACTTCCGGATGTTGGGGATCACCCAGGAACAACACGCGCCTCCGGCCACCCTGGACCAGGTGCTGAGCCGCCAACCGTCCGCCCAGGCGATTGTCACTCCCGATCACTGGTACGGTCAATCCTGGAACCGGCTCACCCCAGGCCACCACTGGCAATCCGAAATTGCCAACTCGTTCCAACCCGCGGCCACCTTCCCCCTGTCCGAGGACAACCACTCCATCAGCGCCGATCGCGGTCGATCCGAGAAAATGATCGTGCGTGGTCAGCAGCATGGAGTAATCCGCTGGCGTCAGCACCTCAAGTAGACCGCCGATCATCGCCAGAAGCAAAGGATCGGTGATCGGGCGATCGTCCCGCTGCAACTGTTCGATCACAACCGCTATGGTATGCGTACGTTGTGTTCGAAGGCTTCGTGCAGCAACGTTCATCCGGTAGCCCGCTTCAGAAGCGATCTGGACAATACGCTCGCGAACTTCCGGACGGACCAGCTCGCTGCCTCGAAGCGCCCGCGAGACGGTGATCTTGGAGACGCCCGCAAGCGCCGCGACCTGCTCCATGGTCGGTCGGCCGGTGCTCAAACGTTTGGACACTACTTCACTACCCCCGCGGCCTCATCGCTTGCACTGAAGTACCTGCGCACCAGCCGGGCGATCAAGTCGAACGCATGTGATACCGCCGGAATTGTCGCAGGCAGGAACATGAAGCCATGCGGCAGGCCAGGCAGCCTAGTAAGCAGCACTTCCACCCCGGCTCGGGCCAAGGCTCCGGCATAGGCTTCGCCGTCGTCGCGCAGCGGATCCTCGCTCGCGGTCAGCACTATAGCTGGCGCAAGTCCATCGTGACGATCCGCGAGGAGTGGCGAGATCGCAGGATCGCGGAAGTCCGTCTGGCCGACGTAAAGGTTCCGCACCCCCTCGAGATAATCGCGCGACAGCCCGGGGAACGACAGCTCATCCATCGCAGGGAAGCTGAGACCGAGATCGGTAACGGGATGGATCAGCAATTGAAAAGCAGGCTGAGCGGAGCCCGCGTCGCGCAGTTTTAGTGTCAGTGCCGCTGCCAGATTGCCGCCCGCACTTTCACCACCCAGCGCGACTGCCGAAGGATTGCAGTCCAGCGCCTCAGCTTGGCGATTTGCCCAGGCGAAGGCGATTGCGCAATCGTCCAACGCAGCCGGAAAGGGATGTTCCGGAGCCAGCCGGTAACCAACCGCCAGGACGGCACAGCCGCTGCGTTTCGCCAGGATCCGGTGCATCGCATCGTGCGTATCCAAATCGCCGAACAGCCAGCCCCCGCCATGCAGGAATACCAGCAGCGGTATCCCTGGGGTGCTTACTGGACGATAGAGCCGGGTCGGCACGCCATCCGCATTGAGATCTTGAACCTCGACCAGTTCAACGCCGGGCAGCGCTCCACCAGCTGCCAGCATGCCATCGCGCATTGCCTGAATGGTCTCGGCGGTCAGCGCGTGCATCGGCTGCTGCTCCCCCATAAGCGCGGCAATGTCCGGATCGAGCATAGTCATTCACTCCTTGGATGACATCGATATCATCAGTCGCTATGGCGAGGCAAGAGAATGAGGAGTCTGCATGTCGATCACCACAGAAATTACACCTTCGATCGATGTGCCGGCAGCCATGCCTGATCCAAGCACTCGCCGGCTGACCGCTGGCGTTTCAGGGCTCTATTTGGCGCTCTATCTGCACTACGGCTTCTTCGCCTTTATCCCGCTGTGGCTGAAGGCTACGGGTGCAACACCTGCGGAAATCGGACTACTGCTCTCTATCCCGATGGTCTTGCGAATCCTGACCGTGGCGCCATTCTCGGCCTGGGCCGGCCGAAATGGGCGGGTCCGCGATGCTATCACCATCACCGCATTTCTCTCCGCAGCGCTGATCCTGCTTTTGCTCGGCAAACCAGACTATGCGGGGCGTATTGCCGTTGTCCTGGCCTTCTCGATCGTCTGGGACCAGCTACCAGTCCTCGCCGATGCTTATGCGGTGATGACCGTTAGAAGTCATGCGATCGACTTCGGTCGCGTGCGGGTCTGGGGCTCGATCGCCGCAGTCGCATCTTCCGCAGCCGCAGGATGGGTAATCGGAGTGACCGGGATAGAACTGCTCCCTCTGCTAGTGGCCGCGCTGCTTTTACTCCCGGCACTTACTGCTCCACTTCTGCCTTCCGATCGATCGATGTCGGCAGCGGACGCAAACGCCGAAGGGAACTGGCGAGACCTGACGGGTGACCGGCAATTGATGTGCGCCCTTTTTGCCAGTGGCCTGGTCATTGCCAGCCACGGCGTGATCACCAACTTTATCGCCATACAGTTGAGTGACCAAGGTGTCTCGACCGGCATGATCGGTACACTCCAGGCGATAGCGATCAGCTTTGAGATCATCGCCTTCTGGTTCGGTGCACGGTTGCTCGGGAAGCGAGATCCGATGATCCTGATCCGCATTGCCGCAGCAGCAGCTTTCGCCCGCTGGTGCATAATGGCGCTGAACCCCGGATTGGCGATAGTACTGGCCGTGCAGGTACTTCAGGGCGTGACTTCGACGGGCGCGATTCTTGGCGTCATGCTTGTAATCGCGCAGCGCGTACCGGTCCGGTTGAGCGCCACCGCGCAGGGATTCAATGCCGTGCTGCTTGGCATTGCGCTGGCCATTGTGACCTTCGGGTCCGGCTTGCTTTGGGCACAAGGGATTTTCATGTCTTATGCGGCAATGGCGATCCTCGCCTTGCTCGGATTGCTAATCGCTTGGCCGCGTAAGGCTTCGGATCGCCGCAACAATCTTCAAGGCTAAGAGCAGAACATTTCCGTCAGCTTTGACCGAACGACAGCTTATAGTGACCTCATTCGGTCAGCGAGTGTCCGCTAAGTCAGCGATTGCTGCCGCTGCCAGAGCCATCTAGGCAGCATTCCGTTTCGCGATTGCAGCCAAAACAAAGGCACTTGGCTTCGGTGTTCTCTTGAAAGTGATCCGGTCAACCGAGCAAAGTCCGAACTTTGCCTTGTAGCCAAAAATCCACTCGAAGTTATCGAGCAGGGTCCAGTGGGTATAGCCGATTACCGGCACGCCATCATCGATCGCAACCCGCAGCTCGCGCAGCGCCGCCGGGATCAGTTCGGCGCGGATCGTGTCGTCGTCGGTACCGACGCCGTGCTCAGTCACCAAGATCGGGCAGCCGGTGGCTGCGTGAGCATAGCGAACGGCGCCTGCCAGCGAAGGTGCGTGCACCTCATCGCCATTCGAGCCCTTTTTAGCGCCAGATGGAGCAGGCAGGCGCTTGCCATCTGTGCCCCAGACATTGCGGCTGTAATTCTGGACGCCGAGAAAGTCATCGCCCTTTACGGCTTGCAGCCAGTCACCGTACGCACCGGCGCGAACCTCATCGCGGCGGGGCGCGTAGCCTTGTTCGTCACCCATCGCCAGGCTCACGCCGACCGGAAGGTCGGGCCGGACTGCCTTGATTGCTGCGCGCCCCTTGTGGTGGGCCGCGATCATGTTCGGAAGCGAAACCTTGGCCACGTCGATAGGCATCAGATTGGTTAGCCGGAATTGGTCCGAACCCATCGCTTTGCCGGCAGCATTGCTCATTGCCTCAAACAACTTCGCAAATGGCGCCACGAGCTCTGGTACAGACGCTGCAACAGCTAATGTCAGGTTCGGCTCATTGAGCGTCGTCGCGTAGCCAATCTGAGCGCCGAGGTGACGCACCGCCTTGTCGCAGTAGCGAGCAAACAGCTCAGCGGACTCCGGATTGGTCCAGCCTCCTTGTCCGGCAAACCAACGCGGCGTCGTGAAGTGATTGAACGTAACCATTGGCACGATACCGCGAGCGCGGCATCCTTCAATCATCGCCTTGTAATGGTTCAGCATCGCGATCGAGAACTGCCCTTTGACAGGCTCAATCCGCGCCCATTCAAGCGAAAACCGGTAAGCGCTAAGGCCGAGCTTCTTCACCAGGTCCAAGTCTGTTGGCCACAGTTCAAAGCTGTTGCAAGCATCCAGCGAAGGTTCCGTGAAAACCGTCGGCTGAACGTTCTCCAACAGCCAGGTGTCGCTGTTGATGTTGCTGCCTTCGACTTGATGTCCGGCCGTTGCCGTCGCCCAAAGGAAGTTCTTGGGGAATGGCTTTGAATCCATATCGCGGCTTGCTGCCAAAGCGGTCGCAGGCATAGCTGCCAACATGGCTGCACCGCCAACGAACGCTCTACGGTCTGTCGTGAAGGCCATGGCACAATCCTTTTATGTTCCGCGGCATAAAACATACATTCTTTTATGAATGTATGTTTGAAAGCAAAATCGACAGGAAGCAAGGATGAAAACGCGTTGCCCTAATCGGTGTTGGGATCGACCACGATGGTCCTGATGCCGAAGCCCTGCATGATCCGCACCGATTCTTGCGAGATGCCGCTGTCAGTGACCACCACATCGACTTCATCCAACCCGCAGACGATCGTGCCTGATTGACGGCGGAACTTTGACGAATCGATCAACACGATCACTTCTTCCGCCCGGTCGATCAGCCGGCGTTCTGCAGCGACAAGAACTACATCGGCCTGCATCACGCCCTGCGAGCCAATTGCGGCGGCGCCCATAAACAGTTTGGGGGCATAGAAGCGCGGCATAGATTCCTCGCCCGCAGCCGCCAGGATGATGTTCTGCTCGCGAAATACTGTGCCCGACGGTACCAATACCCGAGTACCACTCTGGGGCAAAAGCGCATCTACGATGTGCAGTGAATTCGTCAGGACTTGAAGATCCAACCCTTCAAGATGCGGGCACATCTGCAGCGTGGTTGTGCCGCCATCGATCATTATCCCTTCACCACGTTGGCAAAGTTTCGCCGCCGCCTCGCCAATGGCGCGCTTTGCCGAAAGGTTCTCAGAGATCGACTGAGCAAACGGCGTTCCCGCCAAGCGTGGCACCGACGTTAAGCTCTCTTCCTCAGGCAGCTTGGCACCGCCATGCACTCTGACCAGCGCGCCCAGCTGCTCGAGCCGACCAAGGTCGCGCCGGATGGTAGCAGGTGAGGCATCGAGCCGCGCCTCAAGCTCGCGATAGGTTACGAATCCAGCGGGCTTCAGTGCCTTCAAGATTTCAGCTTCGCGCCGTGTCTGGTGCATGGTGAGCCCTTATGCTCCTCGCCGTTCTGCCTCAAGCTGTTCAAGTGACTTTCCGGCATTTTGCGGTGCCCAGAACCATCCGATCAGACCGCTGGCGGCAAGGAAGCCAGTCAGTATCCAAGCGAGCGTGGTGAAGTTATTCGATGCCAGCGATGGAACAGCGAGGCTCCAGACCCCCAGGCTGATCCGCACCATAGCAAAAGTAAGGCCCTGTGCGCGGCTGCGGATCGCAGTAGGAAACAACTCGGCGCTCCATAGCTGAAAAAAGCTTTGCGCGCCAAACCCGCCGGCAATGCCCATAATCACGACATGGAGCATGACCGTAACGAGATTGAACCCGAAGACCGCCAGCATCGCCATCCCGGCAACTTGCAAAAGCGCAGAAAATCCGAACAACATGCGATGATCGACTTTGTCGGACAGCGGCATGAACACCACCAGAACCGAAATAATGCCGAGGGCGAAATTGCTCGCCGGCAAGACGGTCGCGGACCACTGCGGCAGATTATTCTGCTCGATCAGATAGGGCGTAAAAAAGCCATTGTAGCCCGCCCAGAGGTTCCAGAAGCCATACATCGCCACCAAATAGAGCATAGACTTCAAATATCGCGGGCTAAACAATGCACCCCAGCTTTCCAACGCCGCAACGTTGTTCGCCGCCTTGCTCTCCTCCCAGCGTTGGGATTCCTTCATCCGCGAGCGCAGGAAGGTCAGCGCCAATGCCAAGACAGCAAGATGAATGAACAGCCAGCGGACGCCGTCGATTCCAAATGGGGTCAGGAAGTAGGCAGCCCCGAGCACCACCACCGGACCCAAGTTCCACAGCACTTGCGCCACACCGGAGTGGGCACCACGTCGGTCGTCTGGAGCCTGTTCCGCGATCAGCGACCAGCTAGCCGGAATGTCCGCGCCCACCGCCAAGCCGACCAGCACGAAGCCCGCAATGATCATCCAGGCTGCGCTGGCAAAGATCAGGAACAGCATCCCGAAGGCGTAGAACAGCATATCGTATTGGTAGATCCGTTTGCGCCCAAACCGGTCACACAGCCAGCCTCCAATGAATGCACCAACGCCTGCGGATATCGCATTGGCGCTGAAGGCGGCGATCAGGCCAATGAAGCTATCGCTCAGTCCGTAAAGCTCCTTCCAAAGCACCAGCGCAACCGAACCCGATACGATTGAGCCCGAGTCGATGTAATTGGCTAGGCCCGCCAGGATCGTGTTGCGCCAGGACCCCTGGTCCGCCGCGGCTGCAGTCATTGTCAATCTCCCACAAGATTTTTCCGGTTTATCTGATCTATTCGGGTGGCTCCGGTCAGCGACATGGCAACACGCATCTCAGCTTCGATGAGCTGGAGCATCTTCGTGACGCCGGTCTCACCCCGGGCAGCCAGTGCATAAGCCCAGGCCCGGCCCAGCAGGACGCCCTTCGCTCCCAAGGCCAGCATCCGCACCACATCGAGGCCAGAACGTACCCCGCCATCGGCCAGCACGGTCAGCCGCTCACCCACGCCATCGGCAATCGCGGGCAATGCGCGGGCAGTCGATGGGACGCCGTCGAGCTGGCGGCCACCGTGGTTGGAGACCACGATCCCGTCCGCGCCCAGATCGGCAGCCTCGCGAGCGTCTTCGGGATCAAGGATGCCCTTGATGATCAGCGTGCCGTCCCATTCGGCGCGAATAAATTCGAGATCGCGCCATTCGATCGCGGGATCAAAATTGCCGCGCATCCAAGCGAAGAAATCCTCGATTCCCGTTCGGCCCTGCAGCACTGGGGCGACATTGCCAAGATGATGCGGCGCGCCGCGCAGGCCGACGTCCCAAGCCCAGCTTGGTTTTACTGCACCCTGCATGGCGCGCCAGATTGAGCCTTTGAAGCCCGGCGCACCGGCCAGGCCGGTGCGGTAATCCCGGTAGCGGCTACCCGGCACCGGCATATCGACGGTGAAGACCAGTGTCGAACACCCGGCCACTCGCGCCTTAGCCAGCAAGTCTTTCATGAATTCGCGGTCGCGGATCATGTAGAGCTGGAACCAGAACGGCTTTTGCGCTGCCTCGGCCACTTCACCTATCGGGCAGGCCGATACGGTCGAAAGGGTGAATGGTACTCCGGCTTTGTCCGCGGCGCGCACCGCCTGGCACTCGCCGCGCCGGGCGTTGAGACCGGCAAGACCTATCGGCGCCAGAACGACTGGCAGCGCCAAGTCTTGCCCGAACAAGCGGGTGGAAAGATTGATATCTGCCACACCCCGCAGCACCCGCTGGCGTAGCGCCAAGCCGGCCAGGTCCTCGACATTGCGCCGCAGGGTGACCTCGCCATAGGAGCCGCCATCCATATATTCGAACAGGAAACGCGGCAGCCGGCGGCGTGCAGCCTCACGGAAATCGGGGATCGAGGCGATGATCACTACAGGGACACAATCTGCTTGCGCCACCGCGCGCGGTAACCGGCGAGATCGATTTCGAGCGGCGCGACCCGCGCCAGCTCGCCCTGCGGCTTCAGCGCCGACTCGATCAGCCGCAAGGCACCGAACGCGACGTCGTTGTGGGCGTTGGCAGTATAGACCGGCATCTCGGGCCGTAATGCCGCCAGCGCGCGAACGAACACGTCCGCCTCGGCAAAACGCCCCTCGACCAGGAGGCGTCCACAGCTACCAATCAGGTCCAGCGCGGTATCGGCCACCAGCGCCGCATAGAGGCACATTGCGGCGCGCTTTTCGTGCCAGTCAGCGGGCTCAGCGATCCATCGACCGGGGCTATCAGGAAAGGGCCCGCAACCCGGTGCCAGGGTTGGCAGGAGCATGGCTTCATCCGTGATCACCTGCGGCACCGCGCCAAGCAAAGCTGGCTGATCGGGTTTGATATCGACCCGCCGGGTATCGATTCCGATCACGCTTTCGATCTCGCGCCCGCCCATGAACCGGGCCGAGGGCAACGGGTGGCCATGGGCATCGACGTTGACCAGACAATCACGCGCCTCTGGCAACGCGGCCATCTCGACTGTGCTCCGTGCGAACCGCATCGCTATGAACCAGGTTCCGGTCGACAGCACGGTTGCATCATGATCGGCGATCTCATCAAATCCGCGCGCGGCGAGCAGAGCAGCATTGGAATCGTGCAGCCCCGCGAGCACCTTGATCGCTGGCGACAGCCCAGTGCGGGCGGCCAGCTCAGGGCGCAGAGTGCCGACCACGTCGCCCGCGCGCGCCAGTGGCGCAAACTGCTCGGCCCAGCCGCGACGTTTGGCTAGCGGCGAATAATCCGCCGATGCCGGGCACCACAGATCGGAATGGCAACCGAGGCTGGTCACCTCGCTGACGGCCTTGCCCGAGAGGTGCCAGGCCCAATACTGTGCCCAGGGCAGTAGTGTCGACCCGGCCATCGCGTCTGGATGGAGCTGATCCAGCCAGAACAGCTGCGCCCCGAAGTTTAGGCCATCGGGCAAGGCCGGCGATCCGGTCAGGGCAAAGGGGTCGCGCTGCGCCCGGTAGTACTCAACCACCTCTTGCGGAAGCGGCTGCTCATAGTCGAGCGGCGCGAAAGCGAGCGCATCGCCCTGCAGCGCAGCAACCGCCGCACCGTGTCCAACTGGGACGATATATTCGACCGGGTGGGCGGCATGGCTGGCAAGCACCGCTTCGACGAAGTCCGAGATGCCGGCCACGTCGAGCCGCCGGACGCCGTCAACTGAAACCTCCGCATTCGGACGCACCCGACGATCGAGCATGTGGCCGTCGCGCGACCACAGACTTACTTTACTCAGCGTCTTGCCGACGTCGACAACAATGGCGAACCCGTGCCCCAAACCTGCCCGCCCTTTCGGCCAATTGCTCGTTTATGATTGCTTTCTATCGAATGCGATTGAATGTGGAAAGCAAAAAGGATAAGAGCGGTGTCCATGAACATGCAAATTCCGGCGACCGCCATGACCGCAACCCCCTTCGCCGTGCCCGCCAGCCGCTGGGACGATGCATACGCCGCGGCACTCTTGCCGGCGGAATTGCTGCTGTATCGTTCGAACCTGCTGGGTAGCGACTTGACGGTGACAAACTTCGGCGGCGGCAATACCTCGGCCAAACTGAGCGAGGTCGATCCGCTTACCGGTTCGGCAGTGGAAGTGCTGTGGGTTAAGGGATCGGGCGGTGATATCGGCTCGATGAAGCTCGATGGGTTCGCGACACTCTATCAGGATAAGCTGCTTGGGCTTGAGGCGCATTATGCCGGCCCGGACGACGACGACAAGATGGTAGGCTTCCTGCCGCACTGCACCTTCAACCTTAACGCGCGCGCCGCCAGTATTGATACGCCGCTACATTCGCTGCTGCCCTTCGCCCATGTCGATCACGTCCATCCCGATGCGATCATAGCGCTGGCGGCCAGTTCGGAAGGCGAAGCAGCGACGCGGGAGATCTGGGGCGGCAGGATAGGGTGGCTGCCGTGGAAGCGGCCGGGTTACACCCTTGGCGTGATGCTGCGTGACTATGTCGCGACAAATACTGGGCTCGAAGGCGTGATGCTGGCCGGCCACGGGATCATCTGCTGGGCCGATAGCGCCAAGGCTTGCTATGAACACACGGTCGAACTCATCGCGGATGCCGCCAATTATCTCAACGCCAGGCAGGCTGGCCGGCCGGCCTTTGGTGGCCAAGTCGTTGCTTCGAACCCGGACCGGGCCGCGATTGCCGCCGATTTGATGCCTAGATTGCGGGGTCTGATGACCGGCACACGCCGTAAACTGGGGCACTTTTCGGACGATGCCGAAGCGCTGGAATTTGTTGGCTCGGCCGACGTCGCCCGCCTGGCCGCACTGGGTACTTCCTGCCCCGATCATTTCCTGCGCACCAAGATCGCGCCGCTGGTGCTCGATCCGGCGAAGCTGCAGGACAATGCTTGGCTGGAGGAGCAGATCACAGACTACCGCGCGATGTATGCGGCGTATTATGATCGCTGCAGACGCCCCAATTCGCCGGCGATGCGGGATGCCAACCCGGTGGTGGTGCTAGTCCCCGGCGTCGGGCGCATCACTTTTGCCACCGACAAGACGACTGCACGGCTGGCGGGTGAATTCTATGGCAACGCGATCAACGTAATGCGCGGGGCCGAAGCGATCGGTGACTACATCGCGCTCGACGAGCAAGAAGCCTTCGACATCGAATACTGGCTTCTCGAGGAAGCCAAGCTGCAGCGGATGCCAGCACCCAAACCGCTGGCCGGGCGGGTTGCTCTGGTCACCGGCGGGGCAGGCGGGATCGGTGCGGCAACCGCAGCGCGGCTATTAAAAGACGGTGCCTGCGTGATGCTCGCTGACCGCGACGACGCGGCGCTCGAGGAAGTCCGTGTGGGCTTCGCCAAACAATACGGCCCGGATGTAGTGCGCGCCGCAACCTGCGACGTTACCGACGAGGCACAAATCGCCGCCGCGTTCTCCGATTGCGCGCGGCAATTTGGCGGGCTCGACATCCTTGTCGCCAATGCGGGGATCGCCAGTTCGGCTCCAATCGCGGAGACCACGACCGTGCTGTGGGACAAGAACTACGACGTCCTCGCCAAGGGCTATTTTCTAACTGCCAAGCACGCTTGGCCGCTGCTCAAAGCGATGAAGAACCAAGGCGGAACTTCGGTGGTGTTTATCGGATCGAAGAATGCCGTCGCCGCCGCTGCCGGGGCTTCAGCCTATGCCAGCGCAAAGGCCGCAGCGAACCACTTGGCCCGCTGCCTCGCGCTTGAAGGCGCTCCCGACGGCATCCGGGTCAACGTGGTCAACCCCGATGCGGTGATCAAGGGGAGCAAGATCTGGGATGGCGACTGGCGCAAGGAGCGCGCCGGCACCCACGGGATTGATGCCGGCCAAGAGCTCGAAGAGCATTACCGCAAGCGTTCAATGCTGGGGCGCGACGTGCTGCCCGAAGATATTGCCGAAGCGGCCTATTGGCTGGCCAGCGATGCTTCGGCAAAGTCCACCGGAAACATGATCAATGTCGATGCCGGCAATGCCCAGGCCTTTACTCGCTAAGAACGATCGGACCGATTCATGCAGAGCCTGCCGCTTTCCGCCGACCTGATCGCCGATGCCAATGCCCGCGCTGCCGAGGCGCTGGCAGAGGATTACGAAGCACTGGGGCGCAAACTCTCGCGCAGCGGAATCTCCATCGACATAATCAAAGACCGGGTCGCGGGCTTCTCGGTTGCGGTGCCCAGTTGGGGCGCCGGGCGCGGCGGCACACGCTTTGCCAAGTTCCCGATTGCGGGCGAGCCGACCAATATTCACGAGAAACTTGAAGACTGCGCTGTAATCCAGCAACTTAGCCGCGTGACGCCGCGGGTCAGCCCCCATTTTCCATGGGACAAGGTCAGCGATTACGCAGCGCTGCGCGAGGAAGCAGCCAGCCTTGGTCTTGGATTCGATGCGGTCAATTCTAACACGTTCCAGGACCAGCCGGGGCAAGCGCATAGCTACAACACCGGCTCGCTCAGCTCGACAATTGAGGCCACACGCCTGCAAGCTGTGGAGCACAACATCGAATGCATTGAGATCGGCAAGCAGCTTGGCAGCCGTGATCTTACTGTCTGGGTTGGCGACGGCACGAATTTCCCCGGCCAGCAGGACCTTGGTCGCAGTCTTGATCGCTACCTCGATGCTGCAGCGCAGGTCTATGCGGCACTGCCCGATGACTGGCGGATGCTCTTAGAGCACAAGATGTTCGAGCCGGCCTTCTATTCGACCGTGATTAGCGATTGGGGCAGCTCGATCCTGGCTGCTCAGGAACTGGGTCCCAAGGCCAAGTGCCTGGTCGATCTTGGACACCACGCGCCAAATGTGAACATCGAGCAGATCGTTGCCCGGCTGCACCGCTTTGGCAAACTCGGCGGTTTCCACTTCAACGACAGCAAGTACGGCGACGACGATCTCGACAGCGGTTCGATCAACCCGCACCAGCTGTTCCTGGTGTTCAACGAACTGGTCGAGGCTGAACTTAATCCCCGCGACGGGTTTGATCCGGCCTACATGATCGACCAGTCTCACAACGTAACCGATCCGATCGAGAGCATGTTGTCGAGCGCTGAGGCGATTACCCAGTGCTATGCGAAGGCGCTGCTTGTCGACCGCGCCGCGCTCCATGCCGCGCAGCAGGCCAATGACACGATGATAGCCTTCCAGGCTCTGCGCCGCGCTTACACCATCGACGTTTCGCCAATCGTCGCCAAGGCCAGGGAAGACGCTGGCGGCGCAATCGACGTGCTGGCCGCCTATCGCACCAGCCAGTGGCGCAACCGCAAGGCACAAAAGCGAAAGACCGTTGGGCTCGGCGCGGGGATCGTCTGATCGCCGCTTTCAGCGCTTCACAGTCAGCACCCGAACCGGTCCGAGCAAACCTGACGGCCGCAGGGGAGCACCTGGCAGATAGGTTGAAAGCGTTGTGAAGGTCGCCTTGACCGCGTCTGGTTTGGCATCGCCAATGAGCCGGTTCACCCAAAGGTTGGCTACCCTGACCTCGATTGAATTGGCTCCGGGCCGGACGAAAGCGCTGATATCTTGCTGATAGGGTGCGTGCCACAGCGTGGCAACCTTGCGGCCGTTGATCGACACTTCGGCGACATCGCCGATCGCACCAAGATCGAGTAGATACGGATTCACGCCCAAGCTCGCTTCGGGCAGGTTAAAGCTGCGCGAATAGGTCGCGGTGCCGGAGAAGTGTTTCACCCCTGCTTCGGAATGAAGGCTGAGCGAGGCCAGCTTATCGAGCGTGACGCTGGCCGGCGCGCCGCGGCCCGGCTGGAATGTCACGTTCCAGCCATCATCCAGCGTTGCAATGGGCACAAGTTGCGGCTGGTCTACCGCCAGTGATTGCACTTTGGCCGGCTTGCGAAACACGATGAAGAACGAATCTTCCGCTTCCATCGTCAGCGGCACCACGGTTACCCCGCCTTCGATCCGGTAGCTGACCGGCTTGCTGGTGCCTGTATCGGCGCGCCATAGTTCAGGCTGACGTCCGCTCACTCGGAATCGCAACTCGGTGGTCTCAGCACGGTTCAGCCGATTGTTCACGAAGTAGACGTCACCGTCCGCCAGCTTGCGGTGGACGAACAGCACCTCGCTGTCCTTGGCAGACTTGGTGTATTCGAAGTCCGGCGCGACACCCGCCTGCTGCAGCGCCTGTTCGGGGTCCTGCAGGGCGATCACGCGGCCTTTGCCGACAACGGTGACACGCTGCCCCGACCAGAGCTGCGCCACTAGCGCGGCGTACTCCCTGACATCATCGTTCAGCGCGGGCGATCCTGTCGGCGCAGTGCCGATGATCGTCGTCCCGTCTTTTGCCAGAGCGGCGATCCGGCGCAGCACCGGAAGCGTCATCCGCCGGCTGGTCCCGCCCAGATAAAGGGCTCGATAACGCGCGCCGCTTGGCGCAGCAAGCTCACCGCCTTGCACCTTGAGCAAATTCACTAGCGCATCGGCATTGACGAAATCATAGGCGTAGCGCGTCGGTACGTCGGCCAGCGGCGCCTCGGCATAGAGCGCGGTAAGGGGGGTGTCCTCGCCGTAGAAATAGGCCAGGTCGGCATGGTTGCGGCCCTGCTGCAACATAAAGCTGTTTCGGGCAATATAATCGACCCAGGGCCTGGCCATCTCAGCCCAGGTTTCGTGCCGATTGAAGTATTGCCCGAAAATTAGCAGCGACATGCCCGGCTGTTTGTCATCGACCGGCTGGTGGACCGAGCTATGGATGATCGGCCGATTGATGCCTTGCGCAAATTCCAGATCGATCACACGGCGCAGGTCACTCGGGGCCTGGGCCCAATATTGCAAAGCCGATGTCATCGATTCAGCTGCCGCGATGTTCTGGCCATAGAGGTGCGCGACAGAGGATGCGCCTTTGAGGTCGCCTAACAGGGTCGATCGCGGCTTCTCGCCGCGTTGCCAAGTCCACAAGGCAGCCATCGGATAATCGGCGTTCTTGCGCATAGCCATGTCGTCACCCAGCGAAGGCCGGCGATCTTCGAGCGCTTCGCCATAGACCTTCAACCCGTTTTCATGCGCGAAAGCCGCAACCGTTCCGTAGTGCTCGGTGGCGTGCAGATCAGCAATGGTGCGGCGATAGTCGTAGAGGAAAGCATCACTTTGCGCGGCATCGCCAATCACCGCCCCGGTCAGCACTGGCAACCACGGACTGGGATCATAGCCGCGTAGGCGCGTGAACTGCTCGACCATCCGGGGTGTCCAGTTGAACGCGCCGACTTCTGTGGAATCGGTCAACAAGGCCGAAATGCCCGATCCGCCTGCAGCGTCTCGGTACTTCGCCAGGTAAGTGCCAAGGTAGCGCCGGACCGCCGCACCATCGAGCTTATCGACTTCTAGCCCAGTGGCCTCGAACGGGGCCGGGTGATTGGTCTTGCCGGTGAGCGACCAGCCCATTCGCACCACCCGCCAGTTTCCGGCAGGCGGTGTCCAGTTAAGCGATCCATCACGGGCCAAGCGGGCGGTCAGGTTTACAATGTCACGCTTCGCCAAACCCTTTTCGGTGGTCCTTGCCTGATTGAGAGCAGCAAAGTCGAGTGCCATGGCGTAACCGGCCTTGGCTTCGAACTGGTGGACCCGGGCTTCGTTAGAAAGCCGGAACTCGGCGATCGGCAGGGTGGATTTTGGTGCCAGCGCCGCAAGAACTGGACGCAAATCGACGCCGGCTGCCGGGGTAAAACCACTCAATCCCCCCGATGGATTGATCGAAAGCACGATTCGGAACTGCCGCGCGGTCACCGGGGCGAAGCTGACGGTGGTGGGAACCTGCGTCAGTCCAAGGTCGCTGATCTTGCGCCAGGCGACACCGTCATCGCTTGCCTCAAGCTTGGCCAGGTATCCCGCCGCGCCAAACTGTCGCGCGGCGCCGGGGGCGAAGAACGACACCGATCTTACCTGTTGGGGCGCGTTGTAACTGGCCACGAGCATGGTCGGCTTGGCGGCCGATCCACGGCTAACCGTAGCGGCCGTGCCGAGGCTGTCATCGCTTAGCGCCGCTAGGTCGAGTGGCTTGCCATCGGCGGTAATTGACTCGGGTCTCGGGAGCGGGTTCTGCGCCGCAATTCGGTAAGCGTAGACAGCCACATCGCGGTAGAGCGCAGTCGGCTCGAACTGCTTCTCGCCAGGTGCCGCGGCAACAACGTCTTCTTCAATAGCAACGCCGGCATATGGGCCGGGTAGGGAAGACGGTTCCGGCAGGCGTCCGGCAAAGCGCTTGCCGCCGGTCAAAACCTGTTCGCTCCAGACCAGCTTCTTCATACCGTCTTCGGGTGGCACCCATGGCCCGCCAGTTTCCGACCAGCCAGGCGAGGCAGCTATCGCCACCTCCATGCCCGCGGCCGCAGCCTTGGACACGGCAAAGCGGAAGGCGTCCTTCCACTCGGGCGTCATATAGATCAGGCGGTTCTGCACCACTTGCGGCGTCGCCAGATTGGCATCGAAGATCTGCACCCCGCCGATGCCGATCCGCTGCATCCATTCCAGATCCTTGGCGAGGCCGTCCTTGGTGATGTTGCCGTTCATCCAGTGCCACCAGACCCGCGGACGTGACTCGAGCGGCGGCTGCTCGAACTGTTGCACCATTGCGTCCACCGCGGGGGCTTCGCTTCTAGCGGGCGCAGAGAGTATGGTACTGGCCGACAAGCCCAGTAGAATCATGCGCAACTTGGGCATCTTTGTCACTCCATGGGCTAAGAGGCCCGCATCTAACTGGCCAGTTGGACAACCGTGACCGATTTGGGGGCGAGCCTGAACTCGATCTTTCCGTCTATTGCTTTTGCAGAAAAGGGACGCGGAACGACGGTTCCGGGCGCAGCATAGGTGTTTACCGAGTCTACTGCGGGCGCAGTCAGCATCTCGCCACTGGCAGAGCGCGCCGCTAATCCCTGGATCTCGGCGCTGACAACAGCCTCCCGATCGGGATCGAGATTTGTCAAAGCCAGCCAAACCTTGCCGTCCTTGCCGCGCGCGGCAATGCCATCGACCTGCGGCAAAGTGATATCGCCAAACCTGTAATGCCCGCCCTGCAACTTCATCGGGATCAGCTGGGCATCCTGGAACGGCACATAAAGCTTGTAGACGTAGTAGGTCGGTGTCAGCACGATCTTGTCACCGTCGGTCAGGATCATCGACTGGATGACGTTGACCATCTGAGCGATATTGGCCATCCGCACGCGCTCGGCATGGCGCGCAAAGATGTTTAGGTTAAGCGAGGCCAGCACCGCGTCGCGCTGCGAGTTTTGCTGCTTGAGGAACATCAACGGCAGGCCCGGCAGCGGGCGTAGCCAGGCACCCCATTCATCGACCACCAGCGCCACTTCGCGCTTGGGATCGTACTTATCCATTATGGCCGAGTGCGCGGCGATCATGGCGTCGATCCGCAACGTATCCTTGAGCAGATAGGCATAGTCTTTCTCGCCAAATCCGGTCGACGGCGCGGTGACGATCCCGCCCGGGCCGGCCGAATAGAAATGCAGCGACAGCCCTTCGATTGACCATCCGGCATTGCCGCGCTGGCTCCAGGCCTTCATCACCGCTTCAGTATATTCGGTCTTGCCGGCATCAGGTCCGACCGCGATCCGCCGCATCGCGTCTGGCACCCGGAAGATCGGGATCTCAGCGTTCTGGGCGGGGTTGAGATTGCGCGCGAATGTGGCGAAACGCTTCATCTCGCGGACATATTCGTCGCCGCTCATGCCTCCGCCGCAACCCCAGCTTTCGTTGCCCAAGCCCAGATACTTGATCTTCCACGGCTTGGCCTTGCCGTTGGACTCGCGCAACTTCCCAAGCGTCGAAGGCTGGTTGGTGGTCATGTATTCCAGCCAGTCGGCCGCTTCGGCGGCCGGTGCCGAACCAAGATTGACCGAGACGAATGCCTCAGCCCCGACCTGGTCGGCGAAGTCCATAAATTCATGCGTGCCAAAGCTATTCGGCTCGGGCACATTGCCCCACAGGTTGACCGTTGTCTTGCGTTGAGAAGCAGGGCCGATTCCATTGCGCCAGTTGTAGGCATCTGCAAAGCAACCGCCCGGCCAGCGCACTACCGGCACCTTGATCGCCCGCAGCGCCCCCACCACATCGCTGCGGATGCCTCGAACGTTGGGGATGGGCGAATCGCGGCCGACCCAGATCCCGCCATAAATGCCCTGCCCCAGATGTTCGGCAAACTGACCGAAGATATCGCGGTCGATCTTCGGACCGGGCGTGTTGACGTCGATTATCAGGCTGGCCGGCGGGGGTGCGGATGCCGTAGTTGGCGAGGCGGCTGCGATCAGCAATGTCGTTCCGAGTAGGGTGAGCTTCTGGAGCATCGCGGCCTCCTGTCGGCCTAGACGGCGTTGCGCTTGGCAATCCGGCCGAGCACGAAGGCGCTGGGCTTGGGCGTGCGCTTAAAGGTCTCGCGATCTATCGTGGCCAATCCGAATTTCGGGCCATAGCCGAAGATCCATTCGAAATTGTCGATCAGCGACCAGTGCATGTAACCCAGCACCGGCACGCCCTCGTCCATCGCCACCTTCAGCTCCTTGAGCGCAGCGGGAATCAGCTGAGCGCGGATCTTGTCGTCGGTGGTCGCAACGCCGTGTTCGGTGACCATGATTTTGCAGCCGCTTGCCTGATGGGCATAGCGCACGGCCCCGGCCAGCGACGGCGCATAGACCTCTTCGCCGTTCTGGTTGCGTACGGCGCCGGTCGGTGCCTGAGCCTTGCCAGCGGCATTCCAGACGTTCCGGGCATAATTCTGTACTCCAACGAAATCGTCGCCGCGCACCGCGTCCAGCCAGGCACTGTACCCGTCCGCTCGAACCTGATCGCGTTTGGAAGCGGAGTCGCCAACCTGCTCGTCGGCTATTGCAAGGCTGACTCCAACCGGCAGGTCAGGGCGGACGGACTTGATCGCGGAGCGCCCGGCCTTGTGCCCCGCAATCATGTTCGGCAATGTCCGCCTGGCCGCCTCGAGCGGCATGAGATTGGCCATTTCGAACTTGTCGGATCCGATCGACTTTGCAGCTGCGGCCATCAACGGGGCAAAGATCGGATTCAACTGGCCAATAAGTTCGGGCAGAGTGGCCCAGAGCATCAGCGCAAGGTTGGGCTCGTTGAGCGTGGTGGCATAGCCGATTTGCTCACTCAGATGCTTGGCTGCGCGCTCGCAGAAGCGAGCGAAAAGGTCGGGTGACTTGGGGTTGCTCCAACCGCCCAGCCCGGCAAACCAGGCTGGTGTGGTGAAGTGATTGAAAGTGACCATCGGCACCAGCCCGCGCGCTCGGCATTCCTCGATCACGGCCTTGTAATGATTGAGCGTGGCCAATGAGAACTCGCCCTGCGCTGGCTCGATCCGCGCCCATTCGAGGCTGAAGCGGTAAGTATTGAGCCCGAGGCTCTTCACGAGGTCGAGGTCCGCCGGCCAAAGATCCAAACTGTTCGCGGCATCACCAGACGATTCCCGAAACATCGTCGGCTTGAGATGCTCCACTACCCAGGAATCGCTGTTGACGTTGTTGCCTTCGATCTGGTGCGCGGCGGTCGCAGCGCCCCACAGGAAGCGCTTGGGGAACGATCCTGATCCGCGCTGTTTGTCTGCTGCTATCCCTACAGTGGGTGCAGCCGCCAACGATGCGGCCGCGCCCAAAAAAGACCTTCGCCCAAGTTGCAGACAATCGTTGTTCACTTGGCTTTCTCCTGACGTTCGATCCGGACTTTGATGGAACCTGCCTCAGTCGCCTGAATACGAACCGCTTGCCCGTGCTGAGTGACCTTTGCTGACCCGGTGAGAAAGCAACGGTGACCGTCCGGATATTGCACCCGGGGGACATAGATCTCACTCGGCGCCTCAAGCGCTGGATCGACCTCAATCACGGCTTCAAACAAGCCGGTAGATCGGTCAAATTTCTGTTTTGACAACGTGCCTTGGGCTGCCTGCACATAAGGTCGGCAAAAGCCTTCCACCGCGCGCCCGCCTGACATGGGATCACCCGGAACTGTCTGATCGATAGACCAGACCGAGAGATCTTCCTGGTTCCAACCGTCCCCGATCATCGGGTCATTGCGGTTGGTCGCGGTGTAGTTCCACTGAGCGGACGACGCCAAAAGCCGATCGAGTGCATTGTACATCAGGTCCAGTGCAGCCGACTGCGCCTGCCAGATCGCTGGCTCTCGTTCTCCGGCCTGCCAGCGACGATAGGCTTCGGCGTTATTCATGTCGTACTGGATGCCAAACTCTCCGATCAGCGTCGGAGTGCCGCCATTTAGCTTGTTGCCCGCTTCGCGCAGCTTGGCCAGTTCACGAGTATAGGCGTCCTCGATTTCTTGCGGACTTTCTCGCACTTCGCCAGTGAGCACATTGACCATGCGATCGGGATTGAACTGCTTGGTGACCAGAGCTGACAAATCGTACCAGTGACTGGCATTGACCGAGCGGTCAGGCATGCCCTCGGGAAAGCCGCGACCCTTTGCTGCTTCGAAGGGATCGGTTTCCGCAAAGACAAGCCAATCGTTGCGCTCGGATCTGATCGCCTGCGCCATTTTGTTGAAAAACGGCGCCATATAGTCGGCTTCCAGGTCGACCTCGCGGTTGCCCCGCAGCTGGAAGAAGTTGTTACGTAAAGCTGTAGGCTGACCGTTGGCGCCAACGTCCCAGGCACCGGAATCCCGGAAAGGATCGGCGCGTCCCGGCAGCCAAATCGACTTGGCGTCCGGGTTCACCGTCTTCACTCCAACCGCGCCCTGACCGAATGCGAACAACGGTAGTTGCCGGGTCATGCCGGATGCCACCGCCAGTCCTTCAAGTGGGGTCCACAGCAACCCATGACCCACGCCCAAAGGCTTATCGAGTGCCTTTTCGAGGTAGCCGGTACCAGGCTCATTAAGTGTGTCGAAGCCCAACACGTTATCGAGATGCGCAACACGCCCGGCGACGGCGCACATTGCGCCCAGATAATGGTCCTGCAAATAGTGCTGGATGTTCACGCCGTTGACCATGGCAGTGGGTGCGAAGTCTGCGCCGGCGAAAAACAGCGTCCACATGATCGCGGCGGCTGGACGGGCGGCATTGCTGCCCCAGCTCATCATCGGATAGCTGGCCTGACGTCCGCCCAGCTTGGGATCGTAATTGTGCTGCATCACCAGCGCCGCATCGGCCTGGTGAAATTTGGTAAAATCGAGTCCGGCTGCTTCGAAGGTCCAGCCGGGTGCACCGTCGCCGCCGGTCATCCGGCTCCAGACGTCCTGGTGAAAGTCAACGAACACGCGCAGGCCATGCTGGCCGGCGCGACGGCAAACTTCGGCAAAGTAGTCGAGGTATTGTTCATCATACTGCCCGGGACCAGCATGTTCGACCGCTTCCCAGGTGGTCAGCAACCGCAGGCAGTTGAACCCCCAGTGCGCAATTCGAGCTAGGTGGCCATCAATCTCATCGAGTGGCGCGGGCCGCCCGACGAAACTGACCGTGCGGTGATCGGAAAAGTCAGTCGGCAGATGCGTCTGGCCATTAGGCGTGGTCGGCAACTTGCAGTCACCGCCCAGGTTGAGACCGCGCAGGATCACATGGCGACCCGCCGCGTCGCGAAACGTCGTCCCCTGAACATCGAGTTTGCTGGCTTGGCTGATCACAGATTTATCTCGGCAGTTCGCAAGAGAAGTTCGCGGCATCGTCGGTCGAGCCGACACCTTTGTACCGGGCGACCTTCGGCCATGCGCAGAGCGGCCGGGTCCGGACTGGCTTTTGCGGCACGCCGATCAGAGCAAGCAGGTCGTTGGGAAATTTGGTGGCTATCACCCGCTCGGGTGCTGCGCCCTGCTCCACCCATGCATCTAGCTCGGGCAGCATCTCGAACTTGTTCGGTCCAGGTCCCGCGAAGCAGTGCCCCATACCCGGCGCCATGAACAGCCGGGTGCTTTGTCCGGCCCGGTCAGACCGATCGCGTGCAGCATCGAAGTACTGAATGGTCCACTGTGGTGGAATCGCCGCGTCGTTCCATCCGTGGTAGAGGATTAGCTTGCCGCCGCGCCGCACAAATGGCCTGATATCCGGGTTGCCAGAATCAAGAAAGCCGGTGCGCTGCTGCGCCAAGGCATAGTCGCGGTCGGCGTCGAACAGGGGCAGATCCCAATTGGCGTCTCCGTGAACCATCCAGCGGAAGTATTCCGTGGCAAGCCCAGCTTGCATCGGCTTGTCGCTGGTAATCCATTCGCTCCATCCCGACGTTTCCCCGCCGACCGCGAAACCGGGCATCATCAGCCTGCCATTGCCCAGCGCAGTACCCCGATAGATCGTGCGAGTAGCTGCAACTTCAGCCGGCATCAGGCAGGTTGCCGCATCCTGCGTACCCGCCTTGCATTGGAGTTCGGCGGGATCGAACCGGCATTTGCCAGGTTCTTCGATGACGCCGTCCGCGACTCCATCAAGCGAGTCGCACTTGGCAATTACCGCGGTGTTGATCAGCGGTAATTTCTTGCCAAGTCCCGGCGCCCGATTCGTGCCCAACAGCGCTTTGCGGCTCGCCACGAAACTTGTCATTAACGCCGTCCAGCCAGCAGCGGGCGCTCCGGCAATTACGCCGTCGTAGTCGGCGGGGAAACGGCTGACTTCCATCAGCGCATCGCGCCCGCCGTTGGAGCAGCCATGGAAGTAGGCGCGCTTGGCCTTTGTACCATAGAGCGCGCGGATCGCGTCCTTGGCGGTCACTGCCGCAAGGTGATTGCCGCGATAGGCAAAATCGATCAGTTTCGCGCGGTGACCATAGGCCCACTGCGCACTGTCGCCGGCCGGATGGCCCACATCCGTGGCGACACCGGCGTAACCTTTTGCCAGCGGTTCACGCAGGGTCAGCGCGGCAGTGGCATAGCCTCCGGAAAACCCGCCGCCGCCCACTGCATAGAGTTTGCCATTCCAGGTATCGGGCAGCCATGCCTCGACCAGAATGTCGGAATCCTTGGTGGGGTGCAAACGGGCTCGTACGCGGCAGAAACCGCCGGGTGCCGTCAGCGCATTGAGGGGGGCGAGGAGCCCAGTCTGAACTTCGCTGACCAGGCGCGATCCTGCTGCCACATACTGCGCTGTCTCGATCCGTCCAGTCGAAACTCGCTGATCCGCCAATGCAGAGCAGCGAGTTCCCAGATCGCTTTGTGCAGCAGCGGCAGGTGCAAACGCCACTGCTGCCAACGCCGCTGCAGTCGCGGTGCGTAGGCCATTCATCCGGTAAGAACAGGACATCGCCGACCCTTTGCTTTTAGACACGTCCCTTGCTGGCCGGTTGACTAGGAGCCGGCCGAGCAAGTTTCAGGACATCGCGTCCGGATTATCTGCGGGGGAAGCATGATGCCCCCCCGCAGCGGCATCAGAACTTGAAATCAACGCTAACACCGTAGGTGGTCTGCCAGTCTCGCGTAGGCAGGGTCAGGTAGGCTGGTTGCGAACCAGGGGTCACACCCAAGCGCCCGTTGCCGGTGAGTGCGAGGAAATCGGGCTGCAGAATGTTATAGCGCTTGTCGAACAGGTTGCGTCCCCAAACGCTGATGCCCCAGCCTCCGTCGCTATCGCGCAAACCGATGCGGCCGTTGACGAAAGTCGTTGCTGGAAGGGTCAGAACCGGATCGGGAGTTGGGCTCAGGTAGACCTTGGACTGATGTTGCATATCGGCCTGAACAAAAGCCGTGATGCCGCTGGCAACTTCCGCCGCGTATTCACCATTGAGCAGCACGCGCCACTTGGGTGTCCGGGCGATCTGGTCGACTGCCGGGGTAGACCGTGTTGCACTGCAGCTGCCGACGCCGGTCACTTGTTGCGGCGCGCAGGCAACCAGGAAGCTCGGCGCATATTCGGCATCGGTGTAGATCACCCCGGCGTTCAGCGTAAACCCAGCAAAGGGTCGGCCAAACAGGCTGAAATCGACGCCCTTGGTCTTCACATACGACGCGTTGCCTTGGATGAAGCCAGCCGGCAAAGCGCCGATTGCCGGCGCAAAGACCTGCGTCTGGAAGTTGTCGATCTTGGTGTGGAACAGCGTTAGTCCGGCAAAAACCTTGCCATCGAGGATCGTTGCCTTTGCGCCGAGCTCGAAGTTGAGCGGAATTTCGGCTTGGATGACAGGATTTAGCGCATTCCCCGCCGCATCCCGGCGACCGCCCTGATCGCTGACCGCGGGACCCTTGTAGCCGCGCGAAGCGGTGAAGAAGGTCATGAAGTTCGGCGACCAGTCATACTTGGCACCGAGGCGCCAAGAGAAGTTGTCCTTGCTGATCTTCTCGTTCACCGCCGCGAAGCCGGCACCAAAGCCAACAGGAAAATAGAATAGCCCCTGGGATGCAAGGATTGCGGATAGCTGCGCAGCAGAGGCCAGCGGACCGGCATCCGAAAGCTTTTCATGGGTAAGTCGCGCACCCACGATCAAGGCCAGCTGATCGGTGGCATGGATCGTTGCCTGACCAAATGCAGCATAACTCTTCTGATCGATATCGATCGTCTGATAGCGCGCGTCCGCAGCACCGGCTGGGAGGTAGCCGAGACCACCCGCCTGGAAGATCTCGTCGTGGTTCTTGGACTGCGCGAAATACAGACCGGCCACGAACTCAACCGGCTGGTTGGCGGGGGACGTAACGCGCAGTTCCTGACTGAATACGTTGTAGCGGCTCGGCGTGATGTTGCGGCTGAGAATGTCAGCGGGGACCATGTCGGTATCACCGCCAAGACCGAAGTATCCAAACTCACCGGTATCCAGCCAACGCTTGGCCGTGATCGAAGTCAGGACATAATCGCCTAGGCCAAGATCGATCTGTCCGGAGAAGCCGTACCGACGTGAGCGGGCGATTTTCGACGAAGGTCCTTCGCCGCAATTGAGCGTGTTGCTGAGGCTTGCAGTGATACCGCAAGCGGCAAGCTGGCTGTCGAGCGTGACCGTGCCGAACGGATCTTCCGTCGGCAGGATCGCGACCACATAGGGGAAATTCCCGTTGCCATGGGTCCGTTCGTAATCGGCGATCAGATTGATCTTCAGGCTGTCACTCGGCTCGAACCGAAGACGGGCCCTGCCACCCCAGGTCTCGCTGTGATTGCGATCGCCAGTACGGGTGTTGCGGACCGGCGTGTCTTCACCGGCTTCAAATCCGCTGACGCGCAGAGCCGCCGTCGCTCCGATCGGCAGGTTTACCGTCAGCCTCGCTCGGGTGTAGTTCAGCGAGCCGTAATCGCCCGAGCCGATGACCTCAACGGTATCGAGCTTCGGCGCGACGGTTGCGATGTTGATTACGCCGGCCGAAGCGTTCTTGCCGAACAGCATGCCTTGCGGGCCGCTGAGCACTTCGACGCGCTCAATATCGAATAGCTGGGTGGTAGCAGTCCGGCCAAGCACGACGCCGTCCAGCACAGTTGAGACTGCTTCTTCTGACGAGCGGGCAAAACCGCCGGTAGCCACGCCGCGAATGGCAGGCGTGCCACCAAGGAATGCGCCACCGAGTGCAGGAACCGCGCGGCCAAGATCGGCAATGCTGGTGATGTTCTGCTGATCGAGCTGCTGCGCGCCAACCACGTTCACCGTAACCGGAACGTCCTGAATCTTCTCTTCTCGCTTGTTCGCGGTGACCACTATTTCGTCGATACCACCGGTGGTCTCGCCGTCAGGTTGGCTGGCTTGCTGCGCTTGCGCGGCGCTGGCCATCGCCAGGATGCTTGTACCGATGAGCGCTATCCAAGAACGCATGGTCTTCCCTCCCATTTAACGCCCGCAAAGCCTTCGACGGCGCGAGTCGCAGGAAGGGATACTGCGTTTTAAACAAACATTCAAGCATGCATGTAAATTACCGCATCGCATGAGCTGATAGTCCGTGCCCGGATGAACGAAGCCTCAGACAGCTTGCAGTTTTAATCGGCTTTGGCTTTGCTAAAGACGCCGGCGGCTTCTGCAGCAGCAAGAATGCGGCTGAAAAGTTCGACGGAACGACCGATCTCCCCTGGGTCCTTGACCAACACTTTGGCGATCGACAGGCCGCGGATCGCCCAGACAATCAATCGCATCCGGTCAACGAAGACCGTGTCGAGCGGAGCCTTGAAGTGGACGTTCATGCTTTCCTGCGCCTGCGCTTCGACCGCTTGCTGGGTGACCGTGACCCGTTCGGACAGGTCTGGATCGCTGCGCGCCGCTTGGAGAATTTCAAGCACTGCGATTCCCGAAGGCTGGCTGAACACCTGCCAAAGCATCATTGGCCAATCGGCCGCCTTGTAGCCTAGGTGGGCTTCGGCATCGAGCCGGGAATACTCTTCGCGCTCCTGTTCGAACACGTCACGGATAACTTCGGCCATAAGTACTGCGCGCGTTCCGAAGTGGTGCAGGATCGCGCCGCGGCTAACTCCGGCTTCCTCGGCGATCAGCGCGGTGGTGGCGCCGCCATATCCTAGTCGGTGGATGACCGCGATCGAGGCGTCGATCAGCGCACGGCGGGTTTCGGCAGTACGCTCCTCTTGGGCGCGGCGTACCCGCGCCGAGCGGCCTGAGCCCGTGCGTGTTGCCTGATCCTTCATTGTCACCGTCCAAGCTCCCTGTTGCACGGCAATATCGTGCGGATTCGAATAGTATGCCTATAAACATGCCTCTATGAACGCAAGTTGGAACGCAAGTTGTCGGGGATTGCTTGAATTTACATTCACGCTTGACCGTAAGTTTGATTTCGGTGACAAGTGCATGGCCCCGGCTATTGCACGGCGGCGCTGGGAGAGGCGCGGATCATGGCTGCAAACGAGAACAACGCTGGCATGCGCCGCACTTGGCCGCACCTGCTTGCCACCGGCCTGCTCGGCCTGATTTTATTACTCTGTGCGCTGTTAGTGCTGGGAGCCCACTTCCCAGAGATCAGTTACGCGGGCGGTTTCGGATCGCTCGCGCTGTCGTTGTGGTCTGGCTGGTTCATTATCATCCCACCGCTTGCCGCCGCCGTGCTGTGGCGGCTTAGCAAAGGGGTCACGCGCTCAGGATTCGTGATCGTGGCCCTCCTGAGCGTCCTGGGCGCCAGCTTGGTGCTGGCGCGCGTCGTGGCGGTCGCGCAGACCAACCAGGTTAGTCTTTCGGCGATGAACGCCTTCGGCTTTTCGGACAGTCTCGATACAGTCCCGCCAGACGAAGTGGTGGTCTACACCCGCGATCAAGGTGAAGACCTGACTCTGCGTATCTTTCGGCCAAAGGGGTCGGCTCCCGCCGGCGGCTGGCCGGTTTTGCTGCACATCCACGGCGGCGGCTGGGTCAGCGGTTCAAACGAAGAGCAAAGCGCCGATCTGCGCTGGTTCGCCAATCAAGGCTGGGTGACGATCTCGGCCAACTACAGTCTTTCAACCGAGCAGCGCCACTTGTGGAACCGCGTCCACGACCAGCTGGGCTGCGCGATGGGCTGGATCAGCGCTAATATTGCGGCGCGCGGCGGCGATCCTGAGCGATTAGCGGTGCGCGGCGGATCGGCCGGCGGCAATCTGGCACTTAACGTCGCCTATATGGCAAATGCAGGAACCTTGCGCTCAACCTGCGGGGGCAAGATCCCCAAGGTGCGATCGGTAATGCCGGTCTATCCTGGGGTCGATCTGGCCGCGATTAATGCCAACACCTATCCGATCACTGGGCCCGACGTGCAAAGCATGGTGCAGCGTTACACCGGCGGCACACCACAACAATATCCTGATCGTTATGCCGCTGTCGCATCGGCCAGCCATATCACTGCTGCCGCCCCGCCGACCCTGATCTTCATCAGTGAAAACGACCACCTCGTGCCGCTGGCCAGCATGCGCAAATTCGCGAATCAAGTGGATAGGGCTGGCATCCCGCTGCGCGTAGTGAGCCAGCCACATGCCGAGCATGGTTTCGAGATTACCGGAATCGGCAATGTGCTGGTGCGCGAGGTGACCTTGCAGTTCATGCGCAAATATGATCCCAAATCGGGCGCCAGCCACCCCTAACCGGACTGAAGAACCATGCTGCTAGGCCTGATGCAGAATACCCCGCTGCTGGTCAGCAGCTTGCTCCGCTTTGCCGCCACCGCCCACGGAGACCGCGCGATCATCTCGCGGCTGGTCGATGAGGAGCTCTGGCGCTACGACTGGGCCGGCTGCGAACTGCGTGCACGCAAGGCCGCACAGGCGCTCGCCAGACTAAGTGTAAAGCAGGGTGACCGAGTAACTTCACTCGCTTGGAACACCCACCGCCACCTGGAACTGTTCTATGCCGTCTCGGGCAGCGGTGCGGTGCTGCACACCGCCAATCCGCGCCTGTCGGACGATCAGATTGTCTACACCATCAACCACGCCGGCAGTGGGGTCTTACTGTTCGAGCGAAACTTTGCCGAATTGGTCGAGCGCATACGCCCCCGCCTGCCCGCGATCCGGCACTTCGTGATGCTGACCGATGCGGCGCGCCTCGACCCCGCATTTTCCGGGGCGGCCAGCTACGAAGCACTCATCGATCAGCAAGATGGAGCTTTCGCCTGGCCTAGCTTCGATGAGAATGCCGGAGCCTTCCTGTGTTACACCTCAGGCACCACCGGCGATCCTAAGGGCGTGCTCTATTCGAACCGCTCGGTCGTGCTTCACGCCATGGCTTCGGGATTAAGCGGCGCATTTGGTTTCACCGCGTTCGATGCGATCATGCCGTGTTCATCGCTCTACCACGCGACCGGCTGGGGCTTGCCCTTTTCGGCCGCGGTCAACGGTTGCAAGCTGGTGCTGCCGTGCGACCGGATGGATCCGGCCAGTCTGCAAGAGCTGATCAAGGGCGAAGACGTAACCTTCTCCTGTGGAGTGCCAACCATCTGGACCATGTATTTGGCTCACCTGGAGCAGACTGGGGGCAGCGTCGGCGCGCTAAAGCAGGTGGTAATCGGCGGTTCGGCCGTACCGCGAGCCATGGCCGAGACTTTCCAACGAAAGCACGGCGTTACCGTCCGCCAGATCTGGGGCATGACCGAGATGAGCCCGCTGGGGGTAATCTCAACGCCCACGCCCAAGCTGATGAATGAGGGCGATGGCTTTGCCGAAGACGTGATCTGGACCCGCCAAGGGCGACTGCAATATGGCGTTGAGCTGAGGATCGTCGGAGATGACGGCGCAGAACTTCCATGGGATGGCGAAACATCGGGCGCGCTTGAAGTGCGCGGGCCATGGGTGATCGAGCGCTATTTCCCAAATGTTCCAGCCGCCAATGCCGACGGCTGGTTCGATACCGGCGATATCGCCACGATCGACCACTTCGGTTTTCTGCGACTGACTGACCGGGCAAAGGACGTGATCAAGTCTGGCGGCGAATGGATCAGTTCAATCGATCTTGAAAATGCCGCCAGCGCCTGCCCGGGGGTGCGGATCGCCGCAGTGATCGGCGTGGCTCATCCCAAATGGGATGAGCGCCCCTTGATGATCATTGAAGCTCATGAAGGCGCAGACCCTTCCCGAGAGGAAATCCGCGCCTTCCTTGAACCTTTAGTGGTCCGATGGTGGCTGCCCGATGACATCGTCTTTGCCGCAGTCCCGCTAACTGCGACCGGAAAGATCGACAAGAAGGCATTGCGCCAGCGCTACAGCGATCACTTCATCCAATAACGGTATTATTTCGCCGCTTTGAGATCCGCATCCAGAGCGGCAATCTTTTCATCGGTGATTGCCCCACCCGAGAACGGCGCAACGTCACGCAGACTCATTCCCTTGATTTGCTCATAGGCGGGATGCGTATCCAGCCCGGGGAAATGCTTCAGCAGGATCGGCTTGGCGACGGGTGAAGCCACTAGCGCCTCAATTGGCAAGCTCGAGTTGAGAGCAACCGCTTGCTGCACGGGAGCAGAAGTTGCGGACTGCGCGGTGGCAGTCCCGGCTGAAAGCATCATTGCAGCGACCGCGATTACCTTGTTCATCATTCGACATCTCCATTAGATGGCGACAGCTTGATAATGACAACTTACATTCAGTCAAGAATGTAAATATGGCGCACTGGCGCTTGCAGCCTAGCCGCAGCTCGAAAGGTGCATTTTCTCTGACGTGACCACCCAATCGGGAGTATAATTCTCTGCCCATGCGCCAGCTGGCTTGGGCGTCAATGGCTGCTTCAATCTATCTTTCGTTTGAGCGCGTCTGAAACTCTTGGGCCTTGGCGACATCAAAAAGTTCAGCAACGTCGACATTTAGCGCCCTGCACATCCGTTCGAGAACCAGGACTGACGGGTTACGTACGCCGCGCTCAACACCGCTGATGTAGCCGCGATCAAACCCGCTATCGGTGGCGAAGTCTTCCTGCGTGACTTCTCGCAGCGCACGGATGCGTTTCACGTTCCAGCCAATGCGCTTGCGGATGTCCATCGCATAGCAAGATCATTCGATGAGACTTATTAGCCCACGACTTATAAGTCTCATTTTACTGGACTGTCGCCGCTTGCTCGAGCACACCTCGGACATGGCGCGAGCGATCGGAAACCCAGTCCTAGTCGGAACCTCAGGAATTCAGAGCGCGTTGGAGCGCATTCACCTCGGGGTTGGTACGCACAGCGAAAAATGGCTGCAGAAGCTTATTCATAGCCATCCGACCATCGTGCCAATGGCCGAGATCGAACCAGGCTTTGGCACCCTCATCCCTGCAGCAATGGAGGTACCCTGCCCCCATGGCCGGATCGACAATCTCTTCATAAGTCCGTCGGGAGACATAGTCTTCGTTGAGACGAAGCTTTGGCGAAACGTCGAAAGCCGGCGTGAAGTCGTGGCCCAAGCGCTGGACTATGTCGCGGCCCTCACCGCGATGAGCTTTGAGGAGTTTCAGGCTGTCGTCGCAAAGGGCGAAAAGGCGCCAAAGCGCCTCTACGATCTCGTCAAAGACAACCCCGAAGCCCTGGACGAGCCGGACTTTATTGACGCGGTCGCGTCCAATCTTCGCAGCGGACGACTGCTGGCGGTCATTCTTGGTGACGGCATCAGGTCTGAAACGGAGGCCCTAGTCGGTCTCCTCCAAAGTCACGCCGGCGCGCACTTCACGCTGGCACTCGTTGAGGTTGCGACTTGGCGCAGTCCTGATGGATCGATCCTCGCCGTACCGAACACGCTGGCCAAAACCGTCATGATCGAGCGCGGCATCGTCCGAATCGAGAACGGTATCGCCAGGGTAGATCCGATCCCGCCCGAAACAAAGGCTCGGGCGCAGTCGATCAGCATGGCCGACTTCATGGCAAGGATGGCTGAACTGGATCCAAGACTCCCGGATGCCATCGTTGCCATGCTCGACGCTCTAGCGCCGCTCGGTGTCTATCCGGACCTCAAGCAGACACTCAACTTCAAGGTGGATCTGCCAGAACTCGATAAGCCGCTGAACTTCGGCTACATCGAGAAGCAGGGGAAGTTCTGGGCCAATCCGGCCGCGTGGAACACGCCCGATGCGATTTGGCGACCATACTTTGATACGCTCGCCAAGCTGATCGGCGGCCATGTGATTGACGAGCCCGGCAACCGCTATGTCGCGATTAGCGGCAGGTCAGCGCCGCGCATTACAGACCTGCTCCCGGCGCATCTCGATGCTTGGGTTGCAGCCATCGAGGCAACCATCCGGCGCGCAAACGAAGTGGGCGCGCCGGCGAGCTAACTAGATGAGCAGCCGACCGATGTCTGAAGTGACTGAAGCTGGAGCCCCAGAAGGCTTCGCAATGCTGAGGCTAAAGCCTGAGGCGCTCGAGCGGTGCGGCTTGCCCATCATCCCATATCCGATGCCAACCGACCTTCTGAATCTGATGCTCGACGAGGAAGGCGAACTTCCCTTCCCGTTTCTCCTTGCAGGGCTGCAGGCACTCACCAAACAGGGCGACTGCCCTTGGCGCGAATTCGAGCCCGCAATGCGGCGGCTTTCAGAGCTGCTGGTGCCCGACGATGACCGCCCGGAGGTCTCAGCAGCTGGAGACACCTGGTGGCTCGAGCTAGGAGATCTCAACTTAGCCTCCCCTCTGATCGCCATCGAGCGCGACGGGGAAATTGTCGCGGCTATCGCCAAGCGGGGAGACGGGAGACTGCGCGCAACCGCTTTTCGGCCCCTCGACGGCAAGAGCGCGAACATGCTGATCAACCTCTCGCTAAAACCACACCCGGTTCACGGCGTCTCGATGCGCGAGAACAATTGGGAGTTCGCGCTCGATAGTGCATCGGGGCTCGGCAACACATATGCCGCACATCGCGGCGAGGCTTACTTAACCTATCATCCCGATGGCCTTTCGACCGGGATGGATTGCAAACCACTCTTACCGGCGCAGATCGCGGTTCAGCTCGGTGTTTGCTTTGCTTTTGATACTTAGCGATCGCAAATGGTCCCAGATCACCGGCCCCGCATAATCCGCACCCAGCCGCGCAGTTTCCCAGTGTCGACCGCACCAAGGAACTGAACCACACTGTCGACCTGATCGTCGTGCTTGGCATGCGGAAAGCTCGCCAGCTCGGAGAGAAAAGTATCGAGCCATGGCGCCTTGTTCGGAACGTAGACCTCGCCGCGCTCGAACTTCGGGCTCTGCTGTGATGCGCGGTCCTGCTTCGAGTTGAGCGGCGACAAGGTGACGATCCACAGCTTGCGATCTTGAACCCGGATATTCTGGTAGAGACTGATCCCTGCCCCAGCCTTCTCAACTATCACTACGTCAGCGCTCCATTTCTCGCGCAGGCGATAAACCGCCCTTTGCAGCGCGGGGAACTCCAGCCGCTCGCGATAGATGTCGAGCAGGTAGTAGCGGTTACCGCAAAGCGCCCAGGTCGAGCAGACGCTGTAGTCGTGCTGCTCCTGGATATCGTAGGCGGTGTCCCAGCTCTGGAAGATGCCCTCCACCTGGTGCACTGGGGGCCGCTCATCATAGCGTTTGAGCCACTCGAGCTTGAACAGCGCTCCGCCTGGCGGAAGCGGGCGCTGGTTGTACTGCGCCTCGAAGTCCCGCTCGCCCATTTCGTCGCGCAGCCGCTTGATCTCCTCGGGACCAAAGCGTGCGTCGTGAAGTGTATGGCCCGCGGGCCGGTTGGCGACGCGCTCCGGAGCAATCTGGATCTTCTGAGGCTGCCAGGCCACCAGCGGCAGGCAGAGCTCGCGCCATCCGTCTGTCGCAAGCAGCCGCCCGGGCAAGTCCTCCATGTGGAGCCGCTGAGCCACAACGATGATCACGCCCTTCTTCTGGTTATTGAGGCGGCTGAGGACTGTCCCCGTGAACCACTTCCAGGCGCTCTCGCGCACGACCTCGGAGTGGGCGTCCTTGGCCTTGATCGGGTCATCGATGATGATGACGTCGCCGCCCCGCCCCGTCAGTGTGCCGCCTGTAGACGTCGAGAGGCGGTAGCCGCCGCGGGTGGTGCGGATCTCGTCCACTGCTGAGCGCTTTGGATCAAGCTGCGTTCCGGGAAACACCTGCCGATACCACGGCGTCTGCATCAGCTTGCGCATCTCGTAGGCGAAGTCGCTCGAGAGATCCTGGGCATAGGAGGCGCAGATGATCCGCATGCCGGGACTGCGGCCCAGCAGCCAGGCCGGCAGACAAACGCTCGCGATGAAGCTCTTCATCGTGCGCGGCGGCATGGTGATGATGAGCCGCCGGTGCTTGCCAGCTACCGCCCCCATCAGGTGATGGGCAATGGCCTCGACGTGCCAGTTGCGCAGATATGGCTCGTCCCGCAGCTGACGGAAGGCGCCCGCCACGAAGACCGCCAGATCCTCCCGGGCGAGTTTGATCAAGGTCTGGCGCAGGCGGCGCGGATCGAGGTCAGTCATCGCCGTCCTCCCCTTCTCCGTCCGTGTCAAAGTGGCCGCTCATGTCGAGGTGATGGGCGATGGTCTCCAGGTCGTAGGCGGTCTCCTCGTCCGAGATTTCGCCAACCTGCTCCTGGGGCCCGTGCTGCTGGTAGAGTTCGAGGGCCTTGGCGATTGCCTTGGGGTCACCGCTGCTGGCCTTGTTGGCAAGCTGGTGCACGGTAAGCTCGATCTTGCTGACCTTCTTCGTCTTGCCGTTGATCTTGGCTGGCACCTTCGCGTCAAACGCCTCTTTGACGATTGTCGAGAGGTTCTTGGCGCCCTTGGGCCGGCCCTTGCCGAACTTGTTGCCTGGCTTGAACTGGGTTGCCTTGGGCGGCTTCGCGTAGCCGACCTCGTAATCGTCCTGCTGCCCCTCGCCGCTCTGGTTCCCCCCGGCCTGCGGTTGGTCGGTCATAGCTCGTCCTCCTCGCCGTCAGTCGAGGTGGTAGCAGCAGCTTGTTCCGGCCTGCGGCGTTCAGCGATTTCGGAGAAAGTCTCGCCGGTCTCGGCCAGGGTCGGCTCCCGGCCGGTGAGCTTCATCCAGCGCTCAAGCGTGACATCGACAAAGCGCGGGTCGAGCTCGATGCCGTAGCAATGCCGGCCGCATTGCTCGGCTGCGATCAAGGTCGTCCCGGAGCCCAGAAAAGCATCAAGCACGATGTCACCGCGGTTGGTGACATCGAGCAGCGCATCGACGCAAAGCTCGACCGGCTTGGGCGTGGCGTGAAGGTGGAGCATCTCGCTCGCCGATGACCCACGCCTATTGGCGCCGGGAACACTCCAGACGTTAGTGCGGTCACGCCCGTGCTTGCCCAAGGCCACGTTGTTGGTCGCCGGCGTGCTGCCATTGCAGAAGACGCCGATGAGCTCATGGGCAGAGCGGTAGAGGCCGCCCATGCCGCCTGACTGCTTGTACCAGACCACCATGTTGATGGTGGTCAGTCCCGCTGCCTCGCCGGCCATCACCAGGCGGTGGATCGAGCGCCAGTCCATGAAGGCGAAGATGACCGCGCCCAGAACGGTTACAGCCTTTAGCCGCTCCATCAAGACATCGAGGAAGTTCTGCCAGTCCGCGGCATCAAGTTCGCCTGACGCCATGACAAACTCGCTGTGGACCTTCTTGCCGAGGCCAGAGACGTTGCCCTTGATCTTCACGTTATAGGGCGGATCGGTCAGCACAGCCTGGACCTTGGCTCCGGCAAGCAGCGTCTCGTAGGTCAGCAGGTCCAGCGAATTGCCGCAGAGCACGCGGTGCTCGCCGAGTTTCCAGAGATCGCCGAGTTGGCTGATTGCGAGTTCCGGCGGTTCCGGCGGCTCAGTCTCTTCCTCTGCGTCCGACGCCGCATCAAGGGGATCGAGCAGAATGATATCCTGCTCCTCCAGCGAGAAGCCCGTGGCATCCAGATCGACTTCGAGGTCGGCCAGCGCCCCCATCTCAATCCGAAGCTCGTCGAGGTCCCAGGTCCCCTTCTCGGCAAGCCGGTTGACGGCGAGCCGGAGGGTGCGAGCCGCAACGGGGTCGAGATGCCGGCAGTCAATCGCCGGAACACGCTCAAGACCAAGCGCGCGCGCAGATGCAAGCCGCGCGTGGCCATCAAGGACTTCGTCCCCGCTGATCAGAATGGGCACCGTGAAGCCGAACTGCTTGATCGAAAGCACCAGGCGCTCAACCTGCTCCGGATCGAGCTTGCGCACCTTACGTGGCGCCTCGCGCAGCGATCCGATCAGAACCGGCCGGACTTCAAGATCAGGCAGCAGGTCATTCCGGCAGGGCCCGCCAGCCCGGTCGGCTATCC
>JACCDH011592809.1_pt1 | contig 46826 bp, 41 predicted proteins | sample 7442481 | NCBI WGS metagenome assembly JACCDH01 (sample SAMN15323433, study PRJNA562643) | freshwater metagenome | isolation source: river surface water | place: USA:Blue River Watershed | collected 2017-08-15
ATTAGAAAATCCTAATCTAACAAAATTGTTTACTCGGCACTTTAGCGCTTCGATCAGTTTTTTAGCTAACAAACGACAAACAGGTATTTATCAGAGATAAATACCTGTTGAATGCCAACTTGTATGGATTGAGGAACGGCTTGATTAGCCTTGTTCGAAGGTACCGAAGCGAATAGCTTGGCCGGATTGCACCATAATTTGCCCTTTGGCGATGACGGTATCCAACTGCAGATCTGCTTTTCGGATTAACAACAGATCGGCATCAGCATTCTGGCGGATTTGACCTTTGGCACTCAACCCCAAAATAGTCGCAGGTGCCTGGGTGACCGCGGTTAATGCCTTGGTCAGTGGCACTTTATGTTTGAGCACTGCATCACGAAAACTCTGATACAAACTTTTGACCTGACCGACTTGTAAGCCTTGCAATTCTCCATCCTCGTTGAAAATTGGCAAACTCGCGTTACCATCCGAACTCAGGGTCAGTTGCATCGGTGAGATCCCAAGCGCCAGTGCTTCCGCTAAAGCCGCTGCAGCCTCAACCTCACCATGACGCAAATCATAATCGGTTGTGCTGGTGGTGAAATCAATCACCCCGCCTTTTTTGGCAAATTCAATGCCGGCCTCAAATACCCGCCGATTCCGATTCATATGGGTTGGATAAAATTGTTTGACCCGAAGTTCGGTGCCTGTGACCGCTTGGTAGAGTGGCTGTAATATCCGCTCTCCGGCGCCAACGTGAACACTAACAATGCCGCCTTTCCCCGCTAACATCCCACCCACTCGAGCCGCGGCAGCAACCTTCCGCAGCTCCTCGGTAGTTGGTTGAGATGAGCGATGATCACTAATGGCAATTTCGCCAACCCCGATGATTTTATCAATCAAAATCAAATCATCAGTGATACTGCCCGTTAAGGTACGACAAGGAATTTCGTAGGAGCCAGTGTGACAGTATGTGCTGATCCCTTCGGTTTCTAGCGCATGAGCTTTGGCCAATAAATTCGTTAATGTGCGTGTTGTGGCATCGGTACCCAGCACACCAATCGCAGTGGTCACTCCCGCCAAAGTGGCATCTGTGAGTTGCATCTCCGGCGTTCTAGTGGCAAAGCCACCTTCCCCGCCGCCGCCAATAAAATGGACGAGCGAATCGACAAAACCTGGCGTCAGATAAAAATCAGTGCAATCAATTTCAGTGACTGGTAGCAAACTGTTGGCAAAGTTAAACTCTTGCCCCATCGCAATAATTTTGCCGCCAGCAAGCACCACTTGTTGCTTTCCTAAAGATTCGGGGGCAAAAACTTCAGCATTTTTTAATAGAATGAAAGAACTCACAGCAATCTCCTTTTACTGATAATCAATGGCGACTGCCAACAACATAAAGACACTGGCCAGCGCAAAAAGATAAAGCTGCAAACGCCAAACAAAGCGCAACCAAACGGCCCAATCTAAACGGACAGCCCCCAAACAACCAATCAATGCTGCGGATGTCGGGATGATACAGTTGGTGAGGCCATCCCCTAATTGGAAAGCCAGTACGGCAGTTTGGCGAGATAAACCGATCAAATCCGATAATGGGGCAATCAGCGGCATGGTTAATGCGGCTTGACCTGAGCCAGAAGAGACAAAGAAGTTAATAATCGACTGCACGACTAGCATTAACCAAGCCGATAAATAGGTCGGTAAATCTTGCAACGATTGCGCTGAATAATAGAGTAAAGTGTTCAGCACTGATGGATTTTCCGGATTATCGCCACCCAACAGCAATACAATTCCTTTGGCCATGCCGACAATTAAAGCCGCGGGTAAAAGATCGGCTGCACCTTGTTTAAAACCATCCGCGACATCGTTCACTGATAAACGTCGACCGATGACCGCTGCAATGCCAATCACAATCCCAATCGCAAAGAACTGGCTAGCAATCTCAGGAATATAATATTGCCGTGCAGTAACCCCCCAAATGATCCAAACCAGACCAGCAAAAAACAACCCTAAAATCACTGAATCTAAATGGCTGTAGCTGGGGTGTTGTTGCACATTTTGGGCAGCACGCACCCGCTGATCAGAATTAAAACTGAGTGAAGATTGTGGGTTTGCTTTGACTTTCGCTGCATAGCGCATGGTAAAAATCAGACCAAATACGGTAAAAACTAACCACATCACCATGCGGAGCTCTTGCCCTGAAAATAGCGGAACTTCGGCGATCCCTTGGGCGATTGCCACATTAAAGGGGTTCATCCAAGAGGTAGCAAAGCCAATTTGTGTCGCAACATAGGTCACTAACACTGTGGTAATTGCGTCGTAGCCCAGGGCTAGCATTAGCGGCAGCAACACGATACAAAATGCGATGGCTTCTTCGCCCATGCCAAAGACGGCACCACCCAGCGAGAACAAGGCAAATAAGATTGGAATAAACAAAAACTCCAGCTGACGTGTTTTGGCGATCAATGCCAAAATACCATTATGGATAGCCCCAGTTTTCATCAAAATGCCAAAAGCGCCGCCGGTAATCAGAATAAACATGACGACGCCGACTGCGGAGCCCCATTTATTACCAGAAACTAAGCCTTCAAAGGCATAGTTAAAAAAGCCAATTTCCCCGCCTTCGGCAAAAAGCGGCACGCCTTCGTTGGTCTGATCAGCAAATTGAAAACTCTCAGGATCTAACTTCCCTTTGACTTTAGTCGCCCCTTCGGCAACAGGCGCCGGCTCCAATAACTGGAAAGATCCGGCAGGAACAAGATGGGATGCTATAGCAGCAAGCACCATGATAAAAAATAAGATGACAAATGCATCGGGCATCGAGGTTTTGACCGGCGTCGAGTGCTGGTTTGACATAGTTAATTACCTTTAATCAGGCCATCGAACAATTTTCGATGAACGATTTAAGAATGAGTACGTTCCAAAAAAAACCGGAACATTTAAGGAATTTTTACCCCGCAGGCATGCAGGAAAATAAAAGGCAGATGTTAATGAAGTCTAGTGAAAACCAAGTTTGGATTTCGAAGGCAACAAGAAAACACCGGCACACAGAGTTACTGTGACCGAGCTCTACTCGTTAAACCACTCCGATAAGTAGTAAGACGAATAGTGATATGTACTTAAAAAAACTGCATTCTTTAGCATACCGCTACCTAGAAATAAATTTTTATTCGACTTCCATCACGGCAGCAAAGGGATAAACCGATTAAAACCGTTAACGAATATTTTTAGAATTACTGAGTTCAGCAGCAGAAGTCAAGCAAAAGAACATTGAAAATTTTCATCTCCCTTGCGGACTCACCCAGTAACGGCAGTATTGCGACTGGTGCATCCCCACTGCCAATAGTAAATCCATCGAGGGGAACAGAAAGACATTCGGACTCAACAGGGTTGCACACGAAGCAAAAAAATGCGGAATACACTCAGACCCTACTTCGAAAATATCAAACATGACCTTTGTCAGCGAACAATCAATATTTGAAAAATGAATTCTCAGCTTTTCAATATCTTACGATAAGTTTAAAAAAAACGCTTGACACTAAATCTGAAATCAGTAAGTTTGAACTCAAGCCCGAACCGGGAAATTGTATCAACCCATGCCTTGCTGCCAATAGCAAGCATCAATCATAAGGAGAAGAGTCATGCAAAAATGTGCAGTCAATCTTGGCTCGTATTACTACTCTCCTTACTACTTATCCGAGTGGTTTAATAATTAGCCACCCCTCTGTTTTTGCAGAGGGACTCGATAACAATCCATCTTAACAAAATTAGGTCTGTGCACTCCCTACAGTCTATAGTTTTTGTTTAGTTCATTGAGCGTGTCACTCAGTTCTGCTATCGCAGCCTCTCTGCCTTATTTATTTTTTAAATATTTACAACCAGATTGCCTCAAGGCAGCAATTTTTTTAGAAAATTTTCCAGAGGAATGCATATGAACTTAGCAACAGTCCCAGCCCGTGCTGGCAAAAACTTATTTATCCCAACCGCGATTGCATCAGCCTTGCTGCTGGCATTCAACGTGCAAGCACAACAAACTACATCCACTGAAAATCCAGCTGATGCAGAAAAAGTCGAAAAAATTGAAGTCACCGGCTCTCGCCTGAAAGGCGTTGATATGGAAGGGGCAAATCCACTGGAAGTTTTTACTGCCGATGATTTGATGGATAAAGGCTATGACAGCGTTGCGAGTTTCCTTCGCGATTTACCGCAGGCAGCCAGTGCTGGTACATTTACGGAAAACGGTAACGTCGCAGGTTCAGATGGCACGCCACCAGGTGCTGCTGGCGTTAGTTTACGCGGTTTAGGCTCAAGCTCTACCTTGGTATTAGTCAACGGCCGCCGTGTTGCCGTGGATTCTTTTTCTAACGGTTTTGATTCATTTGTCAACGTCAACGCCATTCCGATGAGCGCCATTGAACGCATTGAAGTTCTCACCGACGGTGCGGCTTCTGTTTACGGTTCAGATGCCATTGCCGGTGTTATCAACTTCATCATGAAGAAAAACTACGAAGGTCATGAAGTTAGTGTCATGACTGGCGATGATTTCGCATCAAGTGATTATAAACGCAACAACTTTACCTACACGGGTGGTTTTGCAACAGAAAATTCCAATACCACAGTGGTTTTGGATTATTTCAAACGCGATGAATTAATGAATAAGGATCGTCCAATTAATGTGACTTTCTATTCATCGACTCGGGTCACCATTGATGGTCGTGATTATGCCGAGCCTTGGTGCGGCACGAATACAAGTAATAGTGGAACTCGCTGCCGTTATGATTATGTTAATGAGCGGGCAATTCAACCTGACACTAAAAATATCGGCGCGACCGTCAATCATGTCTACCGTTTAGGCGGTGAACAAGAATTATTTGTTGAAGCCATGTATCAAAACAATACAGGCCACTCTTATGATTCTGCTGGCGCTTTTGATTTCAGACTGCCAGGCAACTCTGCAACTGTCCCCCAATGGGCTCGCACTATCGATAGCCAAAATGGCTCTGTAGGGACCATCCGTGTGCGCTCTCGTTTCCCAGAGCAACGCATGCAAGAATATGACAGCAACAGCTATCGTTTATTAGCGGGTCTGCGCGGTGAAACAACTTTCTTCGGTAGTTCAGAAACTTGGAGTTATGAAACTGCAGCAACCGTTGGTAAATCAGATAATGAAGTATTGCATGTTAGTGGCTATTACAATGTTGACCGCTTAGCAACAGCTGTTGCCAACGGCCAATTTAATCCGTTTAATTTAGGTCGTGATACAGATCCTTCAGTCATCGCAGGTCTGCGTGAATTAGCACCGCGCGTGGGTGAATCCAAAGTTAGTTCATGGGATTTCAACTTCAGTGGTAATTTAGGTGAACTGCCAGCCGGCCCAATCAGTGCAGTATTTGGTGGTGAATGGCGCAGTGAAGATATTTTCGATACGCCTGCTTTAGTTGCCCAGCAAGGGCTGGTTACCACGCTAGGTGCCAGCGATGCGGCTGCTGATCGTACTCAATATGCAGGGTACGCTGAATTTAACTTGCCAATTACCGAACAGTTAGATGCAATCACCGCTTTACGTTATGACCACTATAGTGACTTCGGTGGCGACGCCAACCCGAAATTATCCTTACGCTACCGTTTAACTGACGATTTAATTTTACGCGCCAGTTGGAGTACCGGCTTTAGAGCACCTTCGCTTTCTGAATTGGGGGCAGGAACCTCTTTAGGCTCTAACTATATCGATTGTGGCACTGGCAAACCATACAACGCGCTATGCGGCAGTTTTGGCGCGCAAGCGGGTGAACTGGAGTTTGACCAAGAAACGCTCGGTAACAAAGGCTTAGATGCGGAAAGTTCAGAAGCGTTAAACACTGGCGTGTCTTGGAACTTAACCGATGACTTGAACGTCACTATCGATTACTGGCGTTATGAACACACGGATATTGTCGATGTTGATGCCAACACCACATTAAAAGCCTGTATTGCTGGAACTGCCCCAACAGTCACTGATGCCGCAGCACTGAACGGTGCCTTTGGTTGTGTCAAAGACAGTGGTGGTGATTTAACCTTCTTACGCACCGGTTTCTTTAACGTCGGTGCGCAAGAAACTGATGGCATTGATGCCAAAGTTAAATACGGCATGGATACTGACTTCGGCCGTTTGAAGTTTACCTTAGCAGGCACCAAAACCCTCAGTTACGAACGTCAGCTAACTGCTGATGATCCAGCTGAAGATTTACTTGGCAAGTTAAGTGGCGCCAACGAAATTGCACGCCCTGAGTTTGTCGGTGATGCCAGCGTCGACTGGAGTTATGAGGACTGGAACGCTAGCCTCAGCACGCACTACATCAGCTCACTGGGTGATGGTGACTTCAAATTCGACAATGAAACTGTCGATGCCTGGCAAACCGTTAACGCCAGCATTGGTTACAACATTACTGATAACCAAGATGTGCAATTCGCGGTGCGTAATTTGACCGATAAAGAACCGCCATATGCGTCGTCACCAACCAATGGCTACGCAAGTTCAGTGCACGATTGGTACGGTCGGACTTGGACACTGCGTTACAACGTAAAATTCTAAAAAAGAAGCAAAAAGCAGAAAGAAGCAACCTGGAGACTGGAAGGGTCACAATCATGTGCCCATCCTTGTGGAGAACGCGCAAGCGTTCTCCTTTTTTATAGGCTGCAACTTGAGAAAGTCACTCAGCGCTATTTTTCAATCACTACATCATAGGCGAGTAACGCAGGGATCCGTTTCTGAAGTTGAGTTTCAATTTGATCAAGCTCCTTGAGCCGCTCACAAAATAACACCGATTTCTCTTCGAGTTCCTCTGCTTTACTGTCTAATCCCATATTGATTTTCGCGACCAATTGCTCCACTGATTGCCAATTTTGCCGCTCGGGTCTTTCAAAATCATCATCGGTTTGTTGCAGGGCATCGCGTAACGCTTCCCACACCGCACCCACAGTATTTTTAGCAAGCTCAGTCAAATTATGCTTGAGCTCACCGTGCAGAAATGTATCCATTTCTTTTAAACTTTGCGGCGCTAAATAAAAATGCTCACCGCTTCTGACAAACCGCGACATAATTTGATACGTCGCTTCTCGTACTAACGCTTGCCACTCTTCTTGCTGCGATTGATTCCCCACCCCGAGTAACATATTTTCAATTGCGGATAAGCCCATCTCTACTGAATCTACAGCAATACCAACCACTTCTGGCACGAGCTTACGCATCCCTTGGCTGTATTGCGCCAACACTTCAACGTCTTCAGCTGTTAATGTCTGCAATTCCCCGAGGATAAATAACTGTCGGTCTTTATTGATTTGATACTGGGTGCGGTCTTTGGTTAATACTCTAATTTGTTCTGGGGAAATTAAAATCCCTTGCGAAAATGCCATTTGGCACTCACTCGCGTTGGTCAGGTTTATAGGAAGCAAAATGAGTAAAGCGGCGAACGCACTTCGCTTGAATAGTGGAAACACGGAAGTTATCCCCATCATTTCTAGATTTGAGTAGCTTAACGGATTTCCAAGATGAAGGCACGACGCTATGCCGCAACGTGCTTGCAATTAAACCGATTTTAAGTAGGCTGAAGTTTTTTTGCAGCTAAACCAAAGGGTCTAATTTAATTTTTCCATCGACATAACCAATTTTACTTGCACCATATTCACGTCTAATTGGCAAAGTCTCAGTACCAATTTTGATTTCAACACCTGCAAACAACTGTTGCTTGACCATCACAGTGCATTCAGCGAGTTTAGCTTGGCGCTCGATTTCAAGCTCCTTTACATCAGCAATCATAGCAACAGCAATCGCTTTTTGCGTTTCAAAATCTTCCACAAACATTTGGATTTGTTGTTGCATGGCTGGCGTCTGATCTTGCTCTTTCATTTGCTCGATCATTAGGCGAATTTCTTCCATTTCGCGTTTAATTGCTTGAATACTATCGCGAAGGGCTTGCTGTTTTTCGATGATGGGTAAAACCAACCGATTCATATCGACTAGCAATAAGCTTTCTGAGGGGGAACCAAGAGTACCAGCCTTCAAGCTAGTCTCTAGTAAAAAATCACCACCGATAATTTTTCCACTTAATTTTTCAGGCTGACCTGCGATGACGCTCTTTGCAATCACCGAACAATGGTTTAACTGCTTAGTCACTTGCAGTTCGCCACCGCATTCAATTTGGGCATATTGCGCAAGCGCACACTTTATATCACCTTTTGCTCTGACAACTGTACTAAACGTTTTGCCTTCAGCTGCATGCCCCATCTGATGACCTATGACCGATCCACCGATATTAATATCCCCACCGGATTCAATCAAAGAACCATCGACTAACCCTTTAATAAAAATGTTACCGCCAGCAACAATCTTCATACTCTCAGTGACATCGCCATTCACAATCACTGAGCCTTTGAAAATGATGTGGCCTGTCGACAAGTCAACTTTTTTAAGCGCATAGACCTCGTCAACTGTGGCTCCAGCATCGAGCAATCTTGGCATCCCATCTTTGAGAGCAATCAGCAGATCAGGATCTTGGGGACTGATTTCGGTACCCTCACCCACTACCCATTCAATATTTTGACCGGGCTGCGCTGGCGTGACTTCTCCGACAACAGAAACACCATCCACCCCATTGGTTGGCGGAAGCCTACGTACAATCGCTTCGCCAAAATGCACAGAAGGAATAACACCAAAATCTCTTAAATCGACACGTTCTTCATCCCTCGCCATCGGCCGATTCGCTCTGGCATTCATCCCTTCAACTAAAGGTTCAAAGCGGGCGTTTTCACCAGGTTTCATTGGGCGACCTATTGCGATTACCGCCTTATGGACGACTCCTGGTTCAGCTCGACTTGATTGGGACACTAACTGGATAATATTATCTTTTTGAAAGCCAAAACTAACGCCTTGCTCTTGCGCAATTTTAACAACATCGTTTGCAGAAATAGGTTTGCCACCCCATGCCGCGGTAATTTCTGCAACAGCACTCATTTTATCAGCAGCAACGACGATCTTAAGTTCAGCATCTCGTTTGACCGCGATTCGGCGAGAAATTTGGGTGCCTGCACTGACTTTGTTGAGGCGAATATCAGATTGCAGCACTTCATAATCGGCAATGAAGTTACTCACTTGATCCATCAACAACTGACAACGTCCATAACCGGCTTCATTCATCGCATCGCGAATTTTTTGCACAGTCAATGGAAGTTCAGTGACATTCACCTGAACTTCGATTACATCATCATGTCGAACGAATTGAATTGGCATCTTTTTTTACAACAACTTATGTTCATAAAACAAAGACCCAGCAAGTTTTCACTTGTCTTACAGAGTCAAGGTGAATTGACTGTTAGTCTAAAAATTAAATATAGTTTTCTTGATGGACCCGAATGAATAAATCGGTTCCGACTTTACTGTAGTCAATTTTATATTCTTTATTGTTTAGCGCTTGTACGAATAGCAAGGTTTTAGTTTCACCAAACACATCCGAACTGCCAATATCAACTAGGTCTAAATAACGTTCTTTGGCTTCAACACGGTTGGTTGGAACTTCTTCTGTAAAAATTTTTACCCCAGTTCTCGAAACAACTACAACTGGATCATTGTCATTATTAACAATCACTAAATCTAATTTTTTCTGCTTATGGATAATGGTATTACGACCACTTACCAAAAACGGTCTTTCATATGTACTCATCTTTACCACCAGTCGTTGGTCTGACATTTCCGCATTATGATACAGCCAAATGGGAGTGTCTACCCACAGTTATTATTCAAACGTTGTAATCGTTGTTGATTGATTATTCTACAAAATTCCTCTGCAGTGTAATCAAGAACTTCTGCAGGAACGACAAGGTCAACCTCCAAAAGCTCTCGCAGATGATTCATTCGTTGCGCAAACAATCCGAGCACGCCTCGATAAGTATATCCTTGTTTAGTAAATTCTGAACAATGCGCTAAAAACGTCGAAGGACATTGCCCATTTTGGCAACCATTCTTTAAAGCCGCCATAAACAGAGGTCTTTGCTCCATGTATAACTTAAGGGCTAGTCTTACTGGAATCGTTGCCAAAAAATCAGTATAGCTGGAAAGACGAAATCCAACAAAACTTAGACTAACTCCATCAATTTCAGGAACTTTTGCATACTGTAAATCCTGCCACTTCAAACGCCAACTGCCATATTTATGGAAAAACTGAATACCATTATCATCTAATTCCAGCATGACTAAGGGTTCTTGCAACTTCGAATAGCCAATGAATGCGGCAAAAATAATCAAAAGAAAAATGAACAACCAAGCTTGTTGCGGCCCCCACTCAGGCCACAATGCAAAGAGTAAAACACCAAAAACTAACGCGACCAGTGCTGATATGAGGAGCTTAGCTCCTCCCTGTGCAGTTTTCGCTTTAAATTGCCACATGTTTTATCCTAATGACTCCAAATAGAAGTACATTAAGACGCTCATGAGAATGGTCCAGATCACATAAAATCGAATCATTCGGCATCTTTCACAGGGTTTTTCGTCCATTAGATTCTCCTTGATACGACCAACACCCACTTGATTGCGATAACGAAAGCCTAATCGTTCCCGTGATTCCTTACAATACATCAGATTTTTTTAAACTAAAGGACGAAGTACAAGTGCCTGCCAAACATTCCAAACTTATCCTAGTGATTTTAATCAGCTTGGTTCTTTTCATCGCTTATATCTTAAAACCTGAACAGAAAGCTGAAGCACAATCACGAAAAAATGACTCTAGCGTGCTGGTCAAAACTCAGACTGTAGCACTTGCTGATATTCGCAGAGAAGTCAAAGCCTTAGGCACAGGATTGGCGTTTGATTCCGCCAAAATTGTCAGTGCCTCAAATGACTACCTGACGGATCTCAACATTGAAGAAGGTCAAACTGTGCAACAAGGCACTGTCTTGGCTCGTTTCAATGATTTGGAAGAAAAAGCACGTGTGGCCGAACTCACAGCACTGTTAAGCGAACAGAAACAACAGCTCGCACGGCTTAAAAATTTAACCAATTCAAAAGCTAGCGCTCAATCGATGCTGGATGAGCAGCAAGCCAAGGTGAATGCCACCCTTGCCCAGCTTGATGCGGCGCAGGCCCGGTTGAATGATATGGTGATCAAAGCACCTTTTGATGGGGTACTTGGCTTACGACAAGTGAGTAAAGGCGCATTTTTAAGTGCAGGGACAACGCTAACCACGATCGATAATATTGCAAAAATTCGTGTCGAGTTTAATGTTGCCGAACATTTTCTGGCCGATCTGAAGCCAGGCATGAATCTTAAAATTCGCAATATCGCTTTTCCTGACACAGAATTTGCTGGCACGCTTACAGCAGTAGATCCCCGCATTGACCCTGTGACTCGTTCAGTGAAAGCCCATGGTCTTATTGATAATCCAGACTATCGCTTAAAACCTGGGATGTTATTAAATGTCCGCATCGAACTTGCAGTCAGCCAAGTGATGCAAATCCCAGAGAAAGCCATAGTCCCACTGCAAAATCGCCATTATGTTTTTGTGGTCGATGCCACCAACAAAGTGAGTCAGCAAGAAGTTAGCTTAGGTGAACGCATTCCTGGAGCTGTCGAAGTGAAAGCAGGTCTGAATGTCGGCGATTTAATCGTAATTGAAGGCACTCAAAAACTGCGCTCCGGCGTCACCATTAGCCAAGCGGAGTAAAACACCATGTTACTGTCTGATTTGTCAGTTAAACGTCCGGTTTTTGCTACGGTCATCAATTTGATTTTGGTGATTTTTGGCATCGTCTGCTTCACCATGCTCCCACTTCGCGAATTCCCCGATATCGATTCGCCGGTGGTGACCATCAGCACCGATTATCCCGGAGCATCAGCAGAAATCGTTGAATCCAAAATCACGCAACCGATTGAGGACATGATCAGCGGCGTGGAAGGCATCAAAAATGTCAGTTCCAATAGCCGTGTCGGTCGTTCAAATATCACCATCGAATTTAATATCAATCGTGATATCGATGCTGCAGCCAATGATGTGCGGGAACGGGTCTCTCGAGTCATGGACAACTTGCCTGATCAAGCAAGAGCTCCTGAAGTATTCAAAGCCAATGCCGATGACGACACCATTGCTTGGTTCTTGTTGTCGAGCGAAACCATGACAACCTTGCAACTGACCGATTACGCCGACCGTTTTATAGTGGAACGCTTTTCAGTGGTTGATGGCGTTGCTCGTTTACAAATTGGTGGCGAGCGCAAATACGCCATGCGCATGTGGTTAGACAAAGATGCCATGGCATCTCGGGGCGTCACAGTGCAAGACATCGAAAATGTCTTACGCAATGAAAACGTCGAATTGCCTGCGGGGACTGTGAAATCAACTGACCGAGATTTTATCGTCCGAGTCGTCCGTACTTATAAGACTCAAGATGATTTTCGCCGTTTGGTCATCAAAAAAGGCGATAACGGCTATTTAGTGCGTTTAGGTGAGGTTGCTGATGTCGTCCTAGCTTCTGAAAATGAAGAAAGCGATTTCCGGAGTGACGGCAAAAATGTGTTAGGGATTGGCATTATCAAACAATCCAAAGCCAATACCTTAGATGTTGTGAAAAATGTGCGTGCAGAAATGGAGCGGATCAAATCGACGCTGCCAAAAGGCACGACGATATTTCCTGGTTACGATTCGTCTTTATTTATCTCTGAATCCATCAATGAAGTCTATGTCACCTTGGGGATCGCCATGGTACTGGTGGTTTTGGTGATTTATTTTTTCTTGGGCAGTCTGCGCGCTACTTTCATTCCGGCAGTCACAGTTCCAGTTGCACTGATAGCGGCGGTGACCGTGCTCTATGCTTTAGACTTTTCAATTAACCTATTGACTTTACTCGCCATGGTGTTAGCAATCGGTTTAGTTGTCGATGACTCCATTGTTGTTTTGGAAAATATTTATCGCCGGATTGAACAGGGAGAGCACCCGCTGCTTGCTGCTTATCGCGGCAGTCGCGAAGTCGGTTTTGCCGTCGTCGCAACGACGCTTGTTTTGATCGCCGTGTTTGTACCATTAGTATTCATGCAAGGCGACTTGGGTAAGCTGTTCACTGAATTTGCCTTAGCTGTTGCAGCTGCGGTGGCATTCTCAGCCATCACCGCCCTCACCTTGTCTCCGATGCTCTGTTCAAAAATGCTCAAACGCGAACCGAAAAAGAGCGGTATGAACCAGTGGTTGCAACAAGGGTTCAACCGCATCGAACAAGGTTATTTGAAGCAATTGAAGGTTGTTACCAAACATCGCTGGCCGAGTATGCTGGTGTTACTGTGCTGTACGGTGATCAGTGTGATTTTGGTTCGTTCTATTCCATCTGAATTAGCACCACCGGAAGATAGAGGCACGTTTTTCGTCATGATGAGCCCTGCAGAAGGTGCCAGTTTTCAAAGTAATATGAAAAACATGCGGCTGATTGAAGACTTATTACTGCCTTATTATCAAAAAGGTGAAGTCAATAGGTTATTAATTCGCGTACCAGGTTTTGGTAATTCAGGCGGCATGGCGATTGTCAGTAGTGAGAATTGGCATAACGAGCATCGTAAAACGCCAGAAATCATGCAAGATATCGGCAAGCAACTGAATGCCCTCCCCGATGTGCGCGCCTTCGTCAATATGCGTAGTGGCCTGAGTGGTGGTCGCGGTGGTGGTGGCCGTCCAGTCCAGTTTGTCATGCAAGGCAACACTTATGAAGAGCTGGCAAAATGGCGTGATATCGTGCTGGCCAAAGCCCAGCAGAACCCAAATTTGCAAATGCTCGATCATGACTATAAAGAAACCGTGCCGCAAGTATTGGTGGAAATCAATGCGGAGCGGGCTGCCGATCTAGGGATTTCTGTCGGCGTTGTCGGCCGAGCTCTTGAAGCTATGCTCGGTGGACGCCGTGTAACGACCTTCCTCGATCGAGGCAAGGAGTATGATTTGATTATTGAAGGGAAAGATGATGATTTCACTAAACCAGGCAGCATTACCAACGTTTACGTGCGATCAGCCAACTCAGACACATTAATTCCTCTCGATAACTTAGTGACACTGCGAGAAGAAGCGACATCATCGACACTGAATCGCTACAATCGGATGCGAGCTATCACGATTTCAGCCAACTTAGCGCCAGGTTATAGCTTGGGCGAAGCCCTAGAGTTTTTAGAAAACACGGTCAAAACGGAAATCGATGACGTCGTGGGCATCGAGTACAAAGGTGAATCGCTGATGTTTAAAGAAAGCGGCGAGTCTACTGTGTTAATTTTCGCCTTGGCCTTGATCATTACCTTTTTGGTATTGTCAGCGCAGTTCGAAAGTTTTATCCACCCATTAGTGATAATGCTAACGGTGCCATTAGGACTGGCTGGCGCTTTGATTGGTCTTTACCTCGCGGGCATGACCCTCAATATATACAGCCAAATTGGTTTAGTGATGATCATCGGCTTAGTGGCGAAAAACGGCATTTTAATTGTTGAATTCGCGAACCAACTGCGCGATGCCGGAGTTGAATTTACCGAAGCCATCCATCAAGCCGCCATGCAACGCTTGCGGCCTATTACCATGACGGCGTTTACTACCGTCATGAGTGGGATCCCGCTGATTATTACCTCAGGCCCAGGGTCAGAAAGTCGGATGGTGATTGGCATGGTTATTTGTGCCGGTGTCGCATTTGCAACTTTGCTGACCTTATATATTGTGCCTGCGGCTTATGTCGCGTTAGCTCGTGGCACTGGCTCCCCCCTAGATATTGAGAAAAAACTGGCAGAACTGACTGAGAATGCCAAGTAAGCCAATGTAAACGCACTCTCAAGCATAAAGCCGAGTGCGTTTTGCAACATAACGAATTGACCGCCGTGGCGAAAATAACACGGCGGTATTTCTCAAGCACATCCCCCTACTTCTTGCTACAATCGGCAAAACACTGTTTTCATGATTTATCAATGAGTACTGCAGCTGCGATTACCTGCCAAAACTTAACTTGGTCAACTTCTGGCCGAGTTATTTTAGAGCCGATGACCTGGTCTTTGCCCATAGGGCAACGGCTTGGCATTATTGGCCCCAATGGGGCTGGCAAATCGACCTTACTGAAATTACTGGCCGGTATGCTCACGCCAACCAGCGGTCAGCTGCGCTTTAATCAGCAAGATTTGTCGCAAATCCCCTTGCCGCAACGGGCGAAACAGATCGCTTTATTAAGTCAGGAGCAAGACAGCAAAACCAGTGACACGGTCTGGCAACTGGTGGCGCTCGGGCGTTTACCGCATCAAAGATGGTATCAATCTGAGCTCGATGTCGACTGCGATTTAATCACCGAAGCTCTAGCGGCAACCGCGCTCACTTCGCGCGCGACCTCAGCTCTGACTGAGTTATCAGGCGGTGAGTTACAACGCGCACATTTAGCCAGGATCATGGTACAGCAAGCCCATCTCTGGTTGCTGGATGAACCAACCAATCATCTGGATGTGCATCATCAGCACCATTTACTTGGCTTGGCAAGTCAGCAAGCGAGAGATAAAAACATCACACTGATTGCTAGTTTTCATGATCTGAATTTAGCTGCAAGCTATTGTGATCAATTGCTGCTCCTTGCCGATGGCTGCATGCTGGCATTTGCACCACCGGCAGAGGTACTCACTGAACCACTGCTTAGCAAAGTCTATCAACGCGATTGTCTTGTCGATATCAACCCGTTTGACGGCAAGCCTCGAGTCACATTCGCCGTGGAAAAACAGTCTGAAATAGCAAGGGAAAAACCATGAGCATAGGGCTAAAACTGGCTTTCATGACGGTGTTTCTCTTGGTGAGCAGTCTGCTTTGCCTGCAGATTGGCGCCGTGCCGTTGCAATGGACGGCTATCCTTAACCCAGAGTTAGACAACGGTATCAGCCAACAAATTTTTGTTGAGTTACGCTTGCCACGATTATTGCTTGGGTTATTCGCAGGCGCTGGTTTAGCGCTCTGTGGTGGAATACTGCAAGAAATCAGCCGCAATCAACTGGCTGATCCCTATTTGTTTGGCATCATTGCAGGCGCGGCCTTCGGTGCTACCATCGCATCCGTTGTGTTGCCACAGCTGCAAATTGCGCTGCCGATTGCGGCGTTTATGGGGGCTTTGTTGGCGATTTTTTTAGTGCTCGGATTTGTCCGCATTAACCCTCGAAACCAACTGGAACACTGGGTTTTAGCCGGCGTTGCCGTGTCATTCTTACTGAGTTCATTAGGTTCAACATTATTGTATTTAGGCGATGCTTTTGCGGCCAATCGCATTATGTTTTGGCTAATGGGTAGTTTAGCGCGCGCTGAGATCACGGCAGTTTGGGTCATTATGCCGGTATTTTCATTGTGCCTATTGGCAGTGGTATTTTATCGTCGAGAGCTCAGCGCACTACACTTTTCAGATATGACCGCAAAAAGCCTCGGGGTCGCGGTGATCAGAGTTAGACTGTGGTTATTAGTCTGGACCGCAGCGCTGACCGCAGTCATCGTCGCTTACTGCGGTGGTATTGGTTTTGTGGGCTTATTAATTCCCCATCTAGTTCGCTTTTGGCTTGGCCACTCCCCCTTACCGATGTTGTTTGGCAGCTGTTTGCTAGGTGCTAGTTTATTGATCTGGATTGATAGCGCTGCTCGTACTCTGTTGGCAAATCAAGAAATTCCTCTTGGTGTATTAACATCTGCCCTTGGCAGTATTTTTTTCCTACTGTTATTAGCCAAGCGTCGATAGCAGACTTGCTCAGCAGCTCTGGCACATGCCGAGAGTTTGAAAAATTTTATACCGCAGATGGGTATAAACCCCATTTTAGTTGACCGTGCAGAGTCAGTGACTCTGCGACTTTAGCCATGAGAATTGCAATGACTGAAAAGCCTAGCACCAACACCACTAACGTGATTAACACCATCGAAACTCTAGACGAGGCATCAACAACCAGCGATATTGAAAGAACCGAGGAACGCCACAAAGCGCGACAGCAACGGCTTAAAGCTCAAGTCGATCAGCGCATCGCCGCCGCAACTGGCGACAAAGGCTTGTTGTTAGTGATCACAGGCAATGGTAAAGGCAAGTCCACCGCTGGTTTTGGAGTGGTGACGCGAGCTGTTGGCCATGGCATGACTGCCGCAGTTGCGCAATTTATTAAAGGCACTTGGGAATGTGGTGAGCGTAATTTACTGCAACAGCACGGAGTGCCCTTTGTCGTCATGGCCACAGGCTTTACCTGGGAAACTCAAAATCGTGCTTTAGATATCGCAGCTGCCCAGCAGGTCTGGCAGGAAATTAAAGGCTATTTGGCTGATCCGAATATCGATGTGGTGCTGCTGGACGAACTCACCTATATGATTACTTATGATTACATCGACTTAGCCGAAGTTGTGCAAACATTACAACAACGCCCAGTTCATCAACATGTGGTGATCACGGGGCGAGCGGCGCATCGCCAGTTGATTGAAATGGCAGACACCGTGAGTGAAGTGCAATCTATCAAACATGCGTTTGATGCTGGCATTAAAGTACAAAAAGGGATTGATTGGTGAAAAATTTTTTGGGGGTTACAGTGCTTCGGCAATGGTCTTTGCTCTGGCTTGCCTTGGCATTGTTCCATTCTAATGCCTCACATGCCCTGCCTGCGCTTAGCGATAATTTTATTTCTAAAATCACTACACCGACCGCTACTGATCAGACAACAACTGAGCCGACCGCAACTACGCCGACAACAAATGCGCCGACAACACCGGAGTCGGCAGGGACAGGAGCCAAGGTCAAACAATCCCAGCCGCTGCGCTTAGTCGTCTTAGCGCCACATTTAGTGGAACTGATCTTTAGCCTTGACGCTGGTGAGCAGATTATCGCAACAAGCGAACATGCTGATTTTCCCGAAGCGGCGAAACAAATTCCGCGCGTTGGCAATTACGCCGGGCTGCAGCTTGAAAAAATTGTCGCATTAAAACCTGACGCCGTTTTGGTTTGGCAAAGTGGCACGCCAGCTGCTGATGTGCAGCGTTTAAAACAATTAGGCATGACAGTCGAAAGCTTCGAACCCGCAAGCTTCGAAGATATTGCGCTCGACCTTGAACGTTTAGGGCAGATATTAGGGGTAAACGAGAAAGCCCACCAATTAGCCAATGAATTTCGTCTACAACTGCAAGTGCTTAAGCAACAATATGCTACTCGAACTGCCATTACCGTCTTTTATGAACTATGGGATAGCCCATTATCGAGCATTGGCGCGCAAGCATGGCCAAACCAGCACTTAAAATTATGCGGTGCTCGTAATGTGCTGCAAAACCAAACCGTTGCGTACCCACAGCTTAGCATCGAACAAGTGATCAGACTCAATCCGCAGTTGATCATCCAGCCAGTATCGGAAAATGAACCCCGCAATTTAGTCAATTGGCAAGCTTACCCGCAAATTCAAGCGGTAAAAAACCAACAATTAATAAAGCCTGATAGTGATTTATTGCACCGAGCCACTCTGAGATCTCTCTATGCAACGGCCAAATTATGTCAAGCAATTGAACGCTCTCGGCAGTTTTATCAAACTGCTGCACAATCGAACAAAAATTAATCTATACTGGCAACAAGCGCCTATTTGAGGAATTTGTTATGAGCATCGCCGCGACGCAGTCCAATCCTGTTGCGAGTAAAGCTGTCAACTCAGCTGAAAACACCAATACACAGCCGAGTTCAACTAAAAACACCACGGTTACAACTTCGGAAACTGCAGGTACTAGTGCTGCAAACTCAAGCACCGCAGCAAATCAAAGCGAGGCTGCCAATAAAAAATTGTCGGGCTACGAAGCTTCTCAGCAGAATCGACAGCTGTTAAATCAACAAATCTTAAGCTCGTCTTTAAATTTAAGTTTGAAGGCCGATAACCAAGCCTTAACTTTGCTTTTTAAGACTGCACTAGAGAAAGTTCAGGCTGAATTTGCACCGAGTGATGAACAAATTGCGACACCGCCAAATAAAAAGCCTGAAACTAGCCCTTATGAAAGCGAAGTGGATTACTCCCCGCAAGCCACCGCAGAAAGGATTGTCGGCTTTGCCACGGGTTTTTATCAGGCCTTTAAAGAGCGAAACCCTAATGATCCTGACGCCTTAACCAAGTTTATGGAGAAGTTTAGTGGCGGCGTTGAAAAAGGTTTTGCCGATGCCAAAGAGATTTTGAAAAACATTGATAAACTCAACGGCAAAGTTGAAAGCGACATCGAAGAAACCTATGGCTTAGTGCAAAAAGGATTGAAGTCATTCCAAGAGAAAATAGCTGAAGCTGAGGGCAAAGCCCCGACCGATTCCGAAACACCAGTGAAAGATAAGACATCCCCCACCAAAGCCTGATGAGGTGGGGAATGGATTGACGAATTAGCTCGAATAACTTCGGCGGTTAGCGACAACTATAAGTCGCTAACGCCTTCTGTACAGCCATAATATTGCCATCTTTACTGAAAGTTTTCTTGATAGGTAACTCATTGCCTGATAACCAAATCGATAACTCAGATTCAATATCAAAGTGCCCTTTTGTCTCTGCAGAAAACCGCACAATAGACCGATATGGGATGGACATATATTCTTTTTTCGACCCCGTTAAACCTTGTTTATCAATCAAAATTAAACGCCGATTGGTAAACACAATCAAGTCACGGATCAGTTTAAAAACTTGCTCCAAGGTCTCGCCCTGCGCCAATATGGCGGATAGCTCCGCTTCAACATCAGCAATATCGACTTCCCCAGCATTGCCTAGTAAACCACTGAATAATCCCATCATTGACTCCTTTTAAACGATGAACACGAGTGCGGGCACTTAACCATTGGCTCCCATCTCATGACACCTAACATCTCATTGTCTACTTTATTGTGTACGACATTGGCTGATGAGCTGAAGCGCAGCTTGCTGACCTGCTAACCAAGCATTCTCAATCCGCCCCCCCAAACACCAATCCCCAGCCAACCATATGCGAGCTGGCTCGCTTTTGACGATCCCTGGAGGTGCTTGACTCTCATCCACCGTGGCATATAACCAACGATGACAGACTGATTGTGAAATCTCAATAGGAATGCCTAATAGGTTTTGTAACTGAATTTGTGCAAGAGCGACCATCTGCTCGTTTGTTGCAGCTAAATGCTGCCGAGTAAATGCGGTTGAAAAATGCAATAACCACTGAATTTGCCCCTCTTGCTGCGTTCGCATAGGTTTGTCTTGCAGCTGACATAGCCACCTTAAATCATCAGTTTGACCAAAAATACCTTTGGCATTAAACGCATTAGCGAACTGCGGCAGGCTCAGCATTTCCTCTGTCTGTTGATTCAGATTTTGCGCCATCATCACGGCCCAGCATGGCTGTAAAATGTCGATTGGAATTTGCTGCTGCAAGACTGGGAATTGATTCAGCAGAGCCTGTGCCTGCGCGGGCGGCGTAGTGATAATCACTGCAGCATAATCGGTAAAAATTTGGCCATCCTCAGCAATTAACTGATAACAACCAGCAGCTTGTGGTGCTATCGAAATGATCCGGCACTGTAAAAAAACAGCAATATCAGTAAGTAACGATCTGATGGGTTGTTGCATTGAAGGAGTACCGACATATCGCACCTGCGAATCTGGCGAGGGACTTAAGCGTTCGGCATAGGTGTAAGGCGTAAATGGCCAGACAGCAACATCGCCTTGCGCTTGCCATGTTGCAACGAGCTGCTGAAAAGCGGGATCTCTGACTGTGAAATACTGCGCGCCCAAATCTAAATATCCGCCCGCATTATTGCGCTTTGAGCTCATCCGTCCGCCAACACTGCGCCCTTTATCAAATACTTCGACTGTAAACCCTGCTTGCTGCAAGCGATTCGCAGCACTGGCGCCTGCCATGCCCGCGCCAATGATGGCTATTTTCACTTTGATCTCCTCGACAAATGTGCCCGTAATCATTAGCTTACGTGGCAAGACCATAACTAGTTTAACGAGGCAGAGCAATGAACCTACAATATTTAACCTTGGGCGGCGGTTGCTTTTGGTGTATCGAAGCCGCTTTTTCCCAAATGAAAGGCGTGGTATCAGCCACCAGCGGTTACATGGGAGGCCATGTACTCAATCCAACTTATCGGCAAATTTGCCAAGGGGATACCGGTCACGCCGAAGTCGTTCAGCTTTGTTATGACCCGAGAGAAATCGATACTGAGACTTTATTGCTGGTATTTTTTAGCTTGCATGACCCGACGCAATTCAATCGGCAAGGTCATGATATTGGCACCCAATATCGTTCCGTTTTGTTCTACGAAAATGCAGAGCAACAGCTTTATTTTCAGCAGTTTATCAAACAAATTGCCAGTAGCTATGACAGTCCTGTGGTGACAACCTTAGAGCCGCTGGCCACTTTTTATCCGGCTGAATCCTATCATCAGGGCTATGTCGCAGCGAACCCACAGCAAATGTATTGCCAAGTGGTTGTTAAACCTAAACTCCTGAAGTTTCGTCAAAACTATGGAGATTTATTAAAAGCTGAGTAATTGATGGGATTGAAAATCAGCTGATTGCTCGTTGAGAAAACCTGCCTGCCCGATTGCAAGTTCAGTTGCCGCTTCAATTGCCAGCATCATTGCAAACACCATGAACACCAACGCTGTAACTCAGTTAGCAACAGCGTTGGTTTTGTCAATTCAGCAATTAGAAAGCAAGCCACTGCAAGGACAAGCCAAATTCAATGCCAGCTTGTTGGTAACCAAGGTTGGTTTGATAAGTTTTATCAAACAAGTTATCAACCTTGGCTCGCAGCGTCAGATCTGAATTCAGTTGCTGACTGACGCCAAGCCCCCAAATCACAAAACTACCTAGCTGTGCTGAATTAGGATAATTCACGGAGTAGGCCTCACTTTGATATAAAGCGTTGATACCAATTTGCGTATCTTGCCATTGGTAATTGAGCTGCCAACTCAGTTTGTTATGAGGACGATTGGTTAATTGGCCGCCTGTCCGTTCATTTTTACCATCGAGATAAGTATAACTGGCTGCAGTTTGCCAATGCTGTTGCTGCCAACCTAAACTGAGCTCTGCCCCTTTCACGGTTGCCAGCAATACGTTTTCTAGACGATCTCCAGCCCTTTGAATATGATTCGTTAAATCTCGGTCAAACACTGTCGCACTCAATTGCCATGGACCATCTAACCATTCAACGCCCAATTCCCGCGACAATGATTGCTCAGGTTTTAAGTCAGGATTGCCAAATTGCGGCCAATACAGTTCGTTAAAGGTTGGCACTTTAAAGCCTGTGCCTTGGCTTAGACGTACCAACCAAGCTGAATTCAATTGATAACCAGCACTGAGCTGATATGTCTGCTCATCGCCATAACCTGTGACCGAATCATGGCGCAGGGCACTATCAAATAACCACGATTGCCATTGATAACTAAAACCGGTAAACGCACTTTGGTTGGTTCGTTCTGATTGGCTATAATTCGGTGCATTTTTTTGCACCGATTCTTGGTACCAATTACTCCCAACCAGCCAAGTTAAGTCGGCCAACAACTCGGTACTGAGTTGAAAATCAACTTCATCACGGTCGGTTCTAAAGGGGTTTCTTGCCACATTTTCAGCAAAACTGGTGTCTTCATCGACGCTGCGCGAAATTCTGAGTTGCGGGGTGAACTGGTTAAACTCACCTTGCCATGACAATTGATGAGAGTCTTGTCGGGTATCCGCTTGATCGCCTCCCCAACTGGTATCAAATTCGTAGTACCCATTATTCAGATTGGACCGCCAGGCAAAATCCCCCAGGGTTGTGCTGTAGAGAGCTCCGACTTTTAAATAATGGGAAGAAAATCCATCCCGATCTGGATCACCCGTTGTTGTTGCAGAAAAGCCATCGCCTTGCGCACTCCCCAGCGTACCAAAAAGCTGCAGTGCGTCTTGCTGCACTTGTGCTGACAGGCTGGCTTCAGCCTGACCATAACTGCCGATACTCGCATGAAGTTCAGTGCGCTGATTGTTGCGAGTGGTAATAGCAATCACACCAGCAAGCGCATCTGAGCCATACCAAGCCGCTTTGGGACCGCGAATGATTTCAATTTTTTCAATCAGTTCCACCGGGATTAAGGCAAGCGATTGATAACCGATAGTCGCAGAACCAATCCTGACACCATCCAATAACACCAAGGTATGGCCAGAATTGCCACCGCGGATAAAGACACTGGAAAGCTGACCGCGGCCCCCACTGCGCGATACATTGACGCCGGCAACTGTTTGTAAAAGTGCTGGTAAATCGCGGATTTGGCTTTGTAAAATTTGTTCACGCGTCAAGACGGTCAAACTACTTAAGCTTTGATGGACGGCCTGCGGATGACGATTGGCATAAATACTGATGTGTTCAACTGATTCGGCAAAAGCATAGCTACTGAACACTGCAAGTGTCAGGGTAGAAAATTTCAACATGTGGACTCCGTTTAACACGCCCTCCGCGTGTTGTGGGTGAATGAAATTTTCAGGCCGGTCTCCGGGCTGACAATACTGTAGCTGTTTGCAAAAACAGCTACATTAGAAGAAACCTTCCCATCCAACGACAGTGGTCATTCTTCCAAGGCCAAGGGCCATATCGTTTTACCGTTGCGGGGGCAGCACTGGACTATGCAGTCTTTTCACACGTTGCCAACTTTGCAACGCAGAAAATCAACAGTCACCAGTTTCCCGTTTCACCAAGCTGTCGCTCGGCACCTGAAAACAAAAACGGCCACAGTGTAGCGGCCGTATTTTAAATGTCAATAGAAATCTAGATGGCTAAATAAAAAACCATTATTCCCGGAAATTTTGGTACTGAAAAGGCTGACCTAAATCACTTTGCCGAAGCAGCGCAATAACTTCCTGTAATTCATCACGTTTTTTGCCAGTCACTCGAACTTCATCCCCTTGAATGGCGGCTTGCACTTTGATTTTGCTCTCTTTAATCAAAGCGACCACTTTACGCGCCATATCCTTGTCGATGCCTTGTTTAAGCTTTAACACTTGGCTATAGGTTTTGCCCGAATGCACAATTTTTTCTTCTTCAAAAGAGCGGACATCTAAACCCCGTTTCACCGCTTTGGCTAAGAAAATCTCCCGCATTTGCTGTAGTTGAAATTCGGCTTCCGCTTTCATCGTGATGACTTGATCTTTTAATTCAAATTCCGCTTTGATGCCGCGAAAATCAAAGCGAGTGGTTAACTCGCGGTTTGAATTTTCTACAGCATTCAATACTTCCTGTTGTTCTACCTTAGATACGATATCAAATGAAGGCATGTCAGAGGCTCCTCGCTAAACTGTCATTGGATTGATTATACTGAAGAAGTCCCTATAATCCGAGCCTAATTTACTGATTGAGCTTGTCTATGAAATCATTGATGCAGCCTCGTCTGTGGCAGGCTTTGTTGTTTTGTGCGATTGCGGTCTGTAGTTGGGGCTTTTTAAAAGATGTTAGCGGTGTTCCCTCACAGTGGATGCCGAATGATAAATTCATGCATCTGGCAATTTTTGCCATACTGATGACCTTGTGGCTTGGCAGTTTTGCTAATAAATTGTGGCTTGGCGTGCTGGTATTAGCAGCTTATGGCGGTGCTATAGAACTGGCTCAGGCTTATTTCACTACTCGCATGGGCGATTGGTGGGATTGGCTGGCCGATATTCTGGGGATAATGCTAGGCATCCTTGTTTATCGTTTTGGCTTTTTGCCATTCAATAAACCAAGTTAGGGTTGGCAGTGAACATGACAGGACATGTTGCTATGAATGAACAGAAAAACAGTCCTCCAATAGCAAGTCGGGAGCCTACGCCCGTTTGGACTATTGTCGGCAAAGGCGCCATTGGCTTATTGGCGGCCAGTCATGCGGTGTTAAACGGATATCCCTTTGTGCAACTTTCCCTGCGACATCAACACCATCGACCTAGTTTTGCTTATTATTATTGTAAAGAGCAACAAGACTTCCCAATATTACTCAGTACTCTCCAAGCCGATACCAATATCGAATTTCTGTTACTGCCTGTCAAAGCATATGACTGTATTAACGCCTTTGAGAGCCATGCTAAGCAATTAAGCCCTAATGCCCAAATTGTGATTTGTCACAATGGTTTAGGCACCATAGAGCACATATTGCCCAAGCTATTACCAACCCAGGGTTTGTGGTTTGCCAGCACAACCCATGGCGCCTACAAATCATCGCCATTGCGCGTTGTCCATAGCGGCCTTGGCCAAACACTCATAGGCCCCTTAAATGATGCAGCCCGACAAGTGTTTATCACTGAACCCAATGATAACACAGTCGCAAAAGGCATTGGCGCAATGCTCGGGCCATGCCAAGTGGTCTCCGATATCATGCCCTTCTTATGGCAGAAATTAGCAGTCAACGTGGTGATTAATTCACTCACTGCCATTCATCAAGTGAACAATGGCGAGTTAGCAAAACCCGAGTATCAAGAACGGATCAAGGCTATTGTTCGTGAATTTGTGGCTGTTGCAGCAGAAGCTGGCTATGCTTTTGTTTTTGCAGAAATTTTAAGTGTGGTTCAACAAGTAATTGCGAAAACTTCAGCAAACTATTCTTCAATGCTGCAAGACATCCGCCTGCAGCGACGGACGGAAATAGACTACATCAGTGGTTTTTTACTGGGGCAAGCTCAGCAGGCCGGCCTTTCAACGCCCTACTTGGCTGATTTACAACAAGAATTAGTACAATCTGTCAGGAGCAGTTGAGTTATCCGATTGGGCTTTTATCATAGAGCTTTTAGCACAGAGATTTTAGCAAAAAGCTTAGCCTCAAGCTTCTGCCAAGTACTTTAAGCTCAATGGCGGCCTTGATTGCACTCAAAGCCGCTAATGAATAAAAATCCTCAACCGCGCCGATTATAAACACCGACATTGGCAAACCCTTTTTCTTGCAATAGCAAGGCCTGCAATCGGCTCATCACACCGCGCTCACAATATAAAAAGTATTGTTGCTGAGCATCCAGCTCACTGAAAGCAGTCGCCAAGCGGAAAAACGGGATCGTCAAAATTTGATGACTTGTTAAGTTAAGTGGTTTGTCTTCCACCTCATCCAGCGGACGAATATCAATCACAACCGCTTCAGGCGGTAAAATTGCCTCGGTTTGCACCGTGGTAATTTGTTGCTCTGCTTGATACTCAACGGTACGAATGTCTAACACTTTCGCTTGCTGGCTGGCATCATGCAGAATTGTAAAATCAAAACGAGCCTCTGCCGCTTCGACATCCGCCAGCACGGCATTGATAGTTGGGCTCTTCGAAATGACGCCACAATATTCGGGCATGCTTTTGGCTAAATCTTCAGTGCCAATTGCCCGCGCCATATCAATAATTTCTTGCTTATCTTGATAAATCAACGGCCGTAAAATCAACATATCGGTGACTCGGTCAATCACATTCAAATTGGTAATGGTTTGACTGGCGACCTGACCAATACTTTCCCCTGTCACTACCGCTTTGATATTTAAACTCTCAGCCACAGTCGCGGCGGCACGCATCATCATACGTTTCAGCACAACCCCCATTAGGCCGGAGTCGATTTTATTCAGAATTTCAGTGACGACTGGGGCAAAATCCACCGAAACAAATTTGACTTTATGCGACAAACTATATTTTTGCCAAAGATAAAAAGCCATTTGGCGAACCCCTGTTTCGTGGGCTGCACCGCCTAAATTGAAAAATAAATAATGCGTTCTTAATCCTTTGCGGATCATTAAATAGCTGGAAACCGCCGAGTCAAAGCCCCCCGAAATCAGAGATAACACATCCCCTTGGCTTGGCAATGGAAAGCCACCCATCCCCTGATAAATCTGGGTTTTCATCAACAGCTGTTCTTTGCGAATTTCGAGTTGCACCGTAACGTCGGGCCGATGCAATTGCACACGCGCACTGGGAATGTGCTGGTTCAGACCTCCGCCAATATAGCGCTCAGCTTCTGTTGAGGTGAATGGATGTGTTCCTTGACGACGGACCCGCACACAAAATGATTTGTTTTCCAACTGCGCACGATAAAGCATTAACACTTGCTCGAAAATATGGTGCAAATCAGTAAAGGTTGCCGATTCCATCAGTGCAAATTGCACAATCCCCGGAATGCATTGTAAGTGGGCAACCATCTGCTCACGTAAAGCAGCATCTGTCTTATCCAAACGCACCGTTAAGTGATCGTATAAGTTGTGAACCTGCACTTGTGGGTCAATACGCAACAAAATCGTTTTGATATTTTGCTCGAGCAGCATCGTTTGCCGTTTGCGCACCGACTTACTTTTGATAGAAATTTCCGGATGCAGTTTTACAATAAATTCGATCATGATTGGGGCTTATCAAAAAAACGGGCGCTGATTATACAGCGCCCGTAATTTTTTTTCGACCCGAAGGTTTAAGCTCAATCGTTTGGCTATGGGTTTTAATTACCCGCCGGTTGTCGCAATTGAATGGGTTCAGACTCTTTCGCTTTACCTTGCATAATTGAAATTTCTACCCGACGATTTCGCCGCCGATTTTCATCTGTATTGTTTGGTACTAGAGGACGAGTATCCGCATGACCCACCACAACCAAGCGATTTTTATCAAGCCCTGTGCCTTGTAACATTTCAACCGCGACTGACACCGCACGCTTCGCGGAGAGTTCCCAGTTGTTGCTATTCAGTTCATCAGACACTTGGTCGTTATCGGTATGACCGGTAATGGTAATCTCTCCGGGAATATCTTTTAAAATCGCACCAATTTGCTGAATGATCGGCTTAAACCGAGGTTGTAAAAAAGTTGACCCCGACGGAAATGAACCATTTTCCCGCACCCGAATAATGATTTGCTGACCTAAAGATTCAAGTTCAATCGCGCCATCTTGAATTTGCTCCTGCATCTGCTCAGCAATTTTTTTCAGCATATCATTGGTTTGCTCTTGCATCTGAGCGGTTTGCGCTTCGGTTGGGGTGGATGAACTATCATCCGTACTATCACTAGCACCACCGGTTTTATCTTCCCGTTGTTCTTGTCGCCCCCCCTGCGAGTCTTCTTGACCAGCCTGAAACTCCAAAGTTTGCTGAGTCATATCCATGGTTTGCTGCTGGATGGTATCTATAGGGGTTGGATCTGGTCGTCCCGGCCGAAACTCCATGGCAATCACGCTGGTCCCTTTTGGGATGTCTTTCACTTCAATCTTGTTTTGCACACCAAAAGCAAACGCCATAGAGCCGGCAATTTGTTTAAATTTCTGCACGTCCATTTCTGAAAACGACAGTAATAATACAAAGAAACACATTAAGAGCGACATTAAGTCAGCAAAGGTTCCCATGTAGGCGGGTAACCCAGGAGGTGGACACTTAGGACAACCAGCCATCACTTACTCCCCTTCAGTTTTAACTTCGCGTTTCTTCGCCATTAAATAATTGCGCAGCATGCCTTCAATAACCTTCGGGTTCTGACCATCTTGGATCCCCATAATGGCATCTAAGATCAGTAGGTTATTGCTTTTTTCTTCCTCATTGCGGATCGACATTTTATCCGCAAGTGGCATAAACAGACAGTTTGCTTGTAAAGCACCATACAATGTAGTTAATAATGCAACGGCCATCGCGGGACCGATTGCTTTGGGGTCAGACATGTTGGCAAGCATCGCCACCAAACCAATCAAGGTGCCGATCATACCCATCGCAGGACCTAAATCACCCAATTGTTTAAACACAGAGACATAAATGCCATGACGTTCGTAGGTTAAGTCGATGTCTTTTTCCAAGGTACTGCGAACCACATCCGCATCGTGACCGTCAACCAACATATTGATGCCTTTTTGCATGAAGGCGTTGGGAATTTCTGCCTCCTCTAAGGCTAAAAATCCTCCTTTACGCGCAGAATCTGCCAGCTGCACGGCTTTTTCAATTAATTCTTCAGGGGATTCCATCTTAAACATAAAAGCTTTGGCGATCGCTTTGCCAGAACCCAATAACTGAGACATCGTAAATTTCATGAATACAACCGTAAAACTTCCACCGAACACGATTACGATTGAAACGAAGTCATAGAACATCGCAATATTACCGGCAGAACTCAAATACATCGCCCATACCATCATACCGATAGTCGCGACCAAACCAATGACGGTTGCTAAATCCACAATTAATCTCCTGCTGTTACCACAACTTAATGCACTTTTAGCTTAGCTCACAGTGTGTTATCGACCAACGACTTTTTTTAGTTAATTTTTTTTATTACGGCTTTTTTAATTCAGAGCAAGTCAGGATGATTGACCACTAGAGCGCGCTGAGGTAAGTTTGCCGACAAATAACATTGGGGCTTCCAAATGACTAAAAAGCAGCCAGAAAGCCAGCAGTTTGAGCAAAATTTGCGTGAATTAGAGACTATCGTGCAACAGCTCGAGCAGGGTGATCTGTCACTCGACATGGCTTTGCAGCAATTTGAACGCGGCGTACAATTGTCGCGATTAAGTCAGCAGCAATTACAAAGTGCCGAACAAAAGGTGCAAATATTATTGCAACAACCGCAAGGCGAACAACTGCAGCCTTTTGCGCAATTACAGGACGACTAACTTGCTCACTAGCCTTCCGTTGTATCAACAGCGCGTTGAACATTTTTTGACTCAGACGCTTGAAAAGCGCCTAATTAGCGATGCCGAATTACTTGAGGCGATGCGCTACAGTTTGTTATTGGGTGGCAAACGCGTTCGTCCCTTCTTAGTTTATAGTGTTGGCCAGATGCTGGGCGCGAAGCTGCAAGATTTAGATGGGCCCGCTGGCGCTATTGAGTGTTTACACACTTATTCACTGATCCATGATGACTTACCTGCCATGGACGATGACGATCTGCGTCGCGGCAAACCAACCTGCCATAAAGCATTCAATGAGGCTACGGCGATTCTGGCGGGCGATGCGTTGCAAGCGCTGGCTTTTGAACTGATCTCAAGCCATCCATACCAGGCCGTGGATTGCAAAGCCCAGCTGGAGCTAGTCAAAACCTTAGCCTACCATGCAGGTTATAACGGCATGTGTGGTGGTCAAGCTATCGATCTGGCGCATACTAATAAATTGATGCAATTGGCGTCGCTTGAAAACATGCACCAACTCAAGACAGGCGCGTTAATTGAAACCTCTGTGCGATTTGGTTGGTTATGTAGTGGCAAAACGGATCAGCAGGAACTTCAAGCTTTAATCACATTCGCCCGAGCCTTGGGTCTAGCATTCCAGGTCCAAGACGATATTTTGGATATAGAGGGCGATACCGCGACTCTTGGCAAACCACAAGGGTCGGATCTTGAAGCCAATAAATCAACTTACCCACAATTATTGGGCCTAGAAGCGGCAAAATCTAAAGCACAAATGTTGTTAGCTGAAGCCAAAACAGCACTTTCTGTGCTACCTTATGACACTTCTGAATTGAGCGCTTTTGCTCATTATGTAATTGCCCGCAGTTTTTGACCAAGGTTTCGACAATGGCGCTTGATATTTCTGAATACCCTTTATTAGCCAAAGCCAATCTGCCCGCAGAGCTTCGCCAACTGCCGCAAGATCAACTTCCCAAGTTAAGTGATGAATTGCGCAGATATCTGCTGCAGTGCGTCAGTCAAAGCAGCGGCCATTTTGCCTCAGGTTTAGGCACCATTGAACTGACAGTAGCATTACATTATGTCTACAATACCCCATTTGATCGTCTGATCTGGGATGTCGGCCACCAAGCATATCCACACAAAATTTTAACTGGCCGGCGTGAGCAGATGCACAGTATTCGGCAGTTGAATGGTCTACATCCTTTCCCATGTCGTGAAGAAAGCGAATATGACACTTTAACAGTTGGCCATTCTAGCACCTCTATCAGTGCAGCCCTTGGCATGGCCATCGCGGCTAAACATGAGCAAGCAAATCGAAAAGTTGTTGCTGTCATTGGCGATGGCGCTATTACTGCAGGTATGGCTTTTGAAGCAATGAACCATGCCGGTGAAGTACGGCCCGATATGCTGGTGATCCTAAACGACAACGAAATGTCGATTTCAGAAAACGTCGGGGCACTTAATCGCTATTTCGCCCGGATTTTATCTGGTAATTTCTACACCAGTTTACGAGAAGGTGGTAAGCGCATATTGAGCGGTGTACCGCCATTGCATGAACTCGCTAGCCGCGCTGAAGAACACTTCAAGGGCATGGTTACGCCCGGGACCTTTTTTGAAGAGTTGGGTTTTAATTACATAGGCCCAATCGATGGCCATGACGTGATTAATCTGGCGAATACCATTCGCAATATGCGGATGCTGAAAGGCCCGCAATTACTGCATGTGGTAACGAAAAAAGGCAAAGGCTATGCGCCTGCCGAACAAGATCCAATTGGTTATCATGCGGTCAGTAAGTTCGATCCGAATTCGCAAACGCAGCCGGCGAAAAAAGCGAGCAAACCAACCTTCTCTAACATTTTTGGTCAATGGATTTGCGATATGGCAGCGCTAGATGCCAAGTTGCAAGGCATCACCCCGGCAATGCGTGAAGGATCAGACCTCGTCCAGTTCTCAAAATCTTATCCAGAGCGTTATTTTGACGTAGCAATTGCTGAGCAACATGCGGTCACGTTAGCAGCTGGCCTTGCAATTGAAGGGTTAAAGCCCGTGGTTGCAATTTACTCCAGTTTCTTACAACGGGGTTATGACCAAGTCATTCACGATGTGGCATTACAGAATTTAGATGTGCTCTTTGCGGTAGACCGTGCAGGGCTGGTTGGCGCCGATGGCGCTACCCACCAAGGTGCTTTTGATTTAAGTTACCTGCGTTGTATCCCGAATTTGATGATTATGGCGCCTTCTGATGAAGATCAGTGCCGTCAAATGCTCTACACAGGCTACCAATTCAAAGGGCCTGCAGTGGTTCGCTATCCTCGTGGTAGCGCTACCGGTGAGCCAGTCAATCCTATCATGAGCGAATTGCCCATTGGTAAAGCCAATATTGTCAGAAATGGCCAAAAAATTGCCATATTGGCTTTTGGCCCAATCTTGCATCAAGCCAAATTGGCAGCTGAAACATTAGATGCAACCTTGGTCGATATGCGTTTTATAAAACCACTCGACTTGCCACTATTGCAACAGCTGCAGGCTGAACATCAGTGGCTTGTTACTCTGGAAGATAATGCCATCGCTGGCGGTGCAGGTTCTGCCGTCAATGAAGCAGTTGCCGCGTTGCAACTGAATTTCAAAATACTGAATTTAGGCTTACCTGATCAATTCATTCGCCATGGCACCCAAGATGAGTTGTACGCTGAACTTGGTTTAGATGCCGAGAGTATTCTTGCTCGCATTCAGCAAACCTGTGGTAACAAGTTATAGCAATCCAAGGGCGTAAGAAAGCTCCCAGTGATTTAACTGAATTGATCGGCAGAAAAAAGCCCTCTAGCAATCGCTGAGGGCTTTTTAATTCATGTTAATTCATAGATTAACACTAAGATTTCGGCATTCTAGTAAGTTCAAACCAAGCGATGCCATCTGCCAGTAGTTTCTCAATTTGCGCTTCAATATGATTGGAATCTTCAAATTCAAATGCATCGACTTGCTTGTCAAATGCAATAGTTGCTACCGCGTTTCGGCCATTATGTTTAACATGAGATAACGCAAGTTCTGCTAATTGCAGTGAGACTTCCCAATTAATTAACTGACCGCCTAATAAATCTAACGGATAGACTGAGTAACCAATCGAGCAATTAACCGGCACAACTCGACCATCTGGCAACATAAAGGTATCCGCACTGATTAAATTATTCAGTCTGACAGCGAATTCATTGACCAGATCAAAAGGAATATCTCGCAGTACCAGCATAAACTCTTCACCCGCATAGCGGACCACATAGTCTGAACCCCGAGTTTCTCGGATCAGCAAACCACTGATTTGCTGCAATAAACTATCCCCTGCACTATTGCCATATTTGTCGTTGATGGATTTGAAATTATCCAAATCAAGATGGATCAGAGCAATACACTTATTCTGTGCCAACATCGACTCACGATTGCGCTGATAATGTTCAATATCTTTGGGCAACTGCTCAAACATAAAACGACGGTTACGAAGACCCGTCAATGTATCTTTGAGTGTTAAATGAGAGAGCTTTTCATTGAGCTCATTCAGCCGAACGTTTGAGTTTTCCAACTCTAACGTGCGCTGTTTGACCAATTTGGTTAACTCTAATTCACGGTTTTGATTATTCCGTCGCAGTAACCAAACAATACCATACAGCACGAACAATGCGAGTAGCAGCCACAAACCTCGATAAATAATGGTTTCATCAAAACGGCGAGGCACGACAATTTGAATGTCGGCTTGCCCAGCCATTTCCCAATTCTGGTTATAACTGCGGCTTTGTAAAATAAATTGGAAAGTCCCTGGAGGTAAATTGGTATAGATTGCTTCACGACGCGAACCCACCATGTGCCAATCTGAATCAAACCCTTGTAATTGGTAACGAAATTCCAAAGATAGCGGTTTTAAAAAGTCGATTTCGGTGTAGTGAATACTGATATTTCGCTCACCCGTTGCTAAAACCAAACGGGTTTGTTCAGGTTCTACTGGGTAAGTTTGTGTTGTGACGACCTGTTGGATCAAGGGGCTCTTTTGTTGATCTCGGTCGACTTTTAAAGACACAGGAACGGCTACCAAACCTTTCAGAGTTGGGTACCATAATTGATTTTGCCAATACGCAACTTTACTTGAGCCAGAACCATTACAACAACGCCCTGGCGCAGTCCCAAGTTGTCGGTCAAATGGAGTTAAAATCTGCTCAAATACCGACTGATGATTATCCCCCTCTTTGATATCAGCAGGATGGAAGCGAAATATGCCTTTTAGCGTGCTAGCCCAAACATAACCACTTTGCTCGTGGTGGAATAAGGTGACAATAGGTTCAAAAGGTAAGCCACTTGCAGTATCAATATCAATCCATTTGCCGTTAAAGTGACGAACATACAGACCATCGTCCACAGTTGCGACTAATAAAGTGCCATCCTTCAGCTCTAAAATAGCACTAATAAAGGCGCCCGCAAGCGGGGTGCCCAAGCCTAACTGGTTGAATTTCCCTTCGCTGTATTGATAGGCTCCACGTGTAGTGCCAATGAGTAGTTTTTCACTATTTTCCACAACGTAGGTTACAACTGTCGATTGAAACTCTTTGTTCATGCCAAATTGTTTCAAAGTACCATCTTTGAAATGATAAAGGCCAAGATTGGTAGCGATCCAATAGCCACCTGCTTTGCTCGGCTGGATAACTTTTGTTTTAATCCCTACTAAGTCTTGATGAACTGGCGTCAAGCGCCCGTCTTTCATATCATATTGATAGGGCCCGCTATCAGTGGCTAATAACCAGTTATCCCCCACTTGTAATAAATCTTGCACAGTGCCAAGACCAGCACTATTTGTTATGGGTAATTTACGATATTTCAGTTCTGAATCCAGTAAACCAATCTCACTGGTTGTGGTGATCAGTAATTCACCACTGTTGGTCGGAGCTAAGCTTCGAACCATCATTTCTTGTTGTTCTTGGCCCAAAACTCGTTTAATTTTTCCGCGTGAGGCTCGATACAAACCATCACTAAAACTGCCTAACCAGACGTTTTGCTGTTTATCTTCAAAAATATCACTAAACCGAGTTGAGCTGCCGAGTTCGTCTCTAGTAATAATTTGCCAATTCTGCCCTTCATGACGATGGAATAATTTATCGTAGCCAGAAGCCCAATCACCGCCCTGGCTGTCATGATGTAATTGATAGACTGCATGGCCTGGTTCTGAGGGTAAATCACAGCGAACCACCTGCCCTTGCAGGTTAATATGGAAATAGCCTTGTTCACTGGCTAGATGAATGCTGCCTTCCTCCCACAACAAATCGTAAATCGGATGCTGTGCGATATCATTGGCAAGTGGGAATTTTTCAAGCTGCCCTTTGCGATCAAGTTTATATAAGAATTTATTACTGGTGACCCAAATATGCTCGGGGGTTGCCAAAATCTGGCTAACAGGCTCTTTTATTTCCTCAACCCGACTGACCTTATTATCTTTGACCCGAAATAAATTATCTGCCGCGACCCAAATTTCATGCTCACTAATCTCAGCAATATCAGTGACTTCACCCAAAATTGGAAAACGGTCAAATTTCAAAGTCAGCGGATTCAGTCCTGATAGGCCTGACATCGTCCCTATCCAAATGTAATCCTGCTGATCAGTAAACAAATAGGTAACAGCGTTACCGATTAATTGCTTATGGCTTTTGGTTGAGAAATTTTCAAAGCGTTGGCCATCAAACCGGTTAAGCCCCTCTAAAGTTCCAACCCATAGATAGCCAAATCTATCCTGTGTGATCGCTCGGACGGAATTGTTAGAAAGACCATCGACCGCAGTCCATTGCTTAATATCATAATCATAAATTGACTGAGGATTGCTCGCGTCGAAAGATTTTGCGCTGTGTGAGGTGACAATTAAAAGGATAGCAAACAGGAACTTGCGCATATTAACCTGCTTAAGAGATTGAATTATTTAATAAAGGGTAACCATACACTATGCAAGACAGCACACGCTAGTATTCCCGCAACAATATCATCCAGCATGATCCCCAAGCCCCCTGTCACATTCCGATCGAACCAACGGATAGGCCAGGGTTTCACAATATCAAAAAGTCGGAATAAGGCAAAACCCACACACAAAGTCAGGAAATCCAGCGGTAAGGCCCACATCGTGATCGCAAAACCGACAACTTCATCAATGACAATAGCGCCATGATCTTCAACACCAATATCATCAGTTACCACTTGGCAGGCGTAAACAGCCAATATCGCCAAGCCGAAAATAATCAGCAAAGAGGTAATGGGTGAAAGGAAACTGAGAGCAATCGCTAATGGTATTGCCGCCACGGTGCCAAAAGTGCCTGGCGCTTTAGGCGCAAGGCCAGAACCGAGCCCCAAAGCGAACCAGTGCTGCCATTTTGCTAAATTAAACGGATGGCCTGCCATTAAAAATGCTCGTAGCCTTTGTGTTGATAATTAAACACTTGGTCTAGATGTCGAAGCTCTAATTTGCCAGCAACACCAGTAATTCGACCAATGCAGGTGACAGGTACACCGTATGGCGACAACAAAACTTCAAGCGAGCCACGTTTATTTTCTGGTACTGTGAATAACAGTTCATAGTCTTCACCACCCGATAACGCACATTGTAAAGCCGCTTGCCAATCACAACTGTCTTTCAGAGCTTGCGACATTGGAATTTTCGCCACATCAACAATGGCACCGACTTTTGAGCGGGCCAAAATATGGGGCAAGTCACCGCACAAGCCATCAGAGATATCCATGGCACTGCTGGCAATATTGCGAAGCGCTTGACCAATCGCAACACGAGCTGTTGGATAATGAAAACGTTGCAGAATATGTGCGCGATGTTTTTTACTGACTTCAACTTGCTCTTGCACCAATTTCAAGCCCAGAGCGGCATCACCTAAAGTGCCAGTAACATAAATATAATCACCTACTTTCGCGTTACTTCGCGTCAGGGCCTTGCCTCTTGGCACAATCCCTTTGGCACTCAGAGTTAAAGTCAGCGGCCCGCGAGTGGTATCACCCCCAACCAACTGACAGTTGTAATAATCGGCAGTCTCACTCAACCCTTCTGCAAATGCTTGCAACCATTCGTTGTCGACTTTAGGCAGGCTAATAGCCAATGACAGCCAGCAAGGCTCTGCGCCCATAGCCGCCAAATCACTGACATTCACCGCCACCAATTTATGCCCTAAAGCTCTCGGGTCGACATCAGGGAAAAAATGTACCCCTTCGACCATGGTGTCAGTGGTGACTACGAGATCGAAACCGTCACGGACTTGGAGTACTGCACCATCATCACCCACGCCAATCGGCACATCATGCCGCTTGTGACCTGACTGACTAAAACATTTGGCAATTAATTCAAATTCGTGCATAAAAAAGCCGACTTTCGCCGGCTCTCCATCAATTGGGCCGCAGTAGTTTGACTGCTTTGTCGAGGATGCCGTTGACGAATTTGTGACTATCGTCAGCAGCAAATGCTTTCGCTAATTCAATCGCTTCATTGATAATGACTTTATAAGGCACATCAAGGCGGAATTTTAACTCGTAAGCAGAAACGCGCAGAATGGCTTTTTCGACCAAATCAATTTCTTCAAATGGCCGGTCAATGAACGGTTTAACCGCTTCATCGAGCACAGCATAATTGACGGCAACACCGCGCAGAACATCTTGGAAATAGCCAACATCCAAATGCTTGGTATTTTGTTCAAGCAACAATTGTTGCTCGATATCTCCAATTGGGTTTTTGCTGACTTGCCAGCTATATACCCCTTGAACAGCCAGCGAACGAGACTGGCGACGTGCGTTTGGTTTCATGAAAAATCCTACAGTTGTGCCAGAACGTTAACCATTTCTAGAGTCGACATAGCGGCTTCACCGCCTTTGTTACCCATTTTAGTTCCTGCACGTTCAATCGCTTGTTCAATACTTTCTACAGTTAAAACACCAAATGCAACAGGTAAACCGTACTGCATCATCACTTGTGCGATGCCTTTGGTGCATTCGCCTGCAACATATTCAAAGTGTGGGGTGCCACCACGGATCACAGCGCCCAAGGCAATGACGCCATCATACTTAGCGCTGGCAGCCACTTTCTGCACTGCTAATGGCAGTTCGAAAGCGCCAGGGATACGGATCACAGTGATATCAGCATCATCAACATTGCCAATGCGCTTCAGTGTGTCGACAGCACCTTCCAGCAGGCTCTCCACGATAAAGCTATTAAAACGAGCCACGACAATGGCAAACTTTTTACCTTTGGCAGAAAAGCCAGCTTCAATCACTTGCATGGGAAATCCTCGTTGATTTGAACTCTAAAGAAAAAGGCCGCATATGATAGCACAAAAGCGGCCTTGTCAGCTTATTTTTGTTATTCCGAAACGTAATCGACCACTTCGAGCCCAAAACCCGACAATGCATGGTAACGTTTGGGTTGGCTCAACAAGCGCATTTGTTTGACACCCAAACTTGCTAAGATTTGTGAACCCACCCCAACATTTCTCGAGGTACCTTTCCAAGCAGCAGCGGCTGGTTTCTCGCCGCTATCTTCAGCAGCGAAGCCTTGCACAGTGCGAATAATGTCATCCGTACTTTCTTGCTTGCCTAATAATACTAAGACACCGCCTTGATCTTGGATCCTTTGCATCGCGGTTTGCAAATCAAAACTGCGATTGGCATTGCGTGTGGAAAGTAATAAATCACTAAACGTATCATGGAGATGCACTCGCACCAAGGTCGGTTGCTCAGGGTGAATATCCCCTTTAACCATCGCAAAATGTAATTGATTGTCGATGGTGTCACGGAAAGTATGCAGAGTGAACTCGCCAACGGAAGTTGGAAGCTGACAAGTTGCAACCTTTTCGATGGTCGTTTCGTGGAGATTGCGATATTCAATCAAATCCGCAATAGTGCCGATTTTAATCCCGTGTTTTTGCGAAAACTTTTCTAGGTCAGGTCGTCTTGCCATAGTGCCATCATCGTTGAGGATTTCAACGATGACTGCGGCAGGTTCAAGCCCAGCCAATCGAGCTAAATCACATCCGGCTTCGGTATGACCGGCACGAACCAACACACCACCATCTTGCGCCATGAGAGGGAAAATATGGCCTGGCTGAACAATATCACTGGCTTTGGCATCGCGGGCAACTGCGGCTTTGACTGTACGGGCTCTGTCTGCAGCAGAAATCCCGGTAGTCACACCTTCAGCAGCCTCAATGGAGACAGTAAAAGCGGTTGAAAATTGCGACTTGTTTTTATCAACCATCAAGGTCAAATCTAACTGTTTACAGCGCTGGCGAGTCAAAGTTAAGCAAATCAGCCCACGTCCCCAAGTTGCCATAAAATTGATAGCATCTGGCGTGACATAATCTGCAGCCATCACCAAGTCGCCTTCGTTTTCACGGTCCTCATCATCCATCAAAATGACCATTTTGCCATTACGGATGTCTTCAATAATTTCAGCGGGCGTATTTAATTGCATAACTCACCTTAGGGTTACAGAATTCAGAGAAAACCACTTTTTTGTAATAATGACAGATCAACACCTGTCTTGGTTGCTTCGGTTTTTGGCATTAACAAACGTTCTAAATAACGCGCTATCAAATCCACTTCGATATGCACAACACTGCCCACTTTCCATGCTGACATCGTAGTTTCCATTGCAGTGTGTGGCACTATGGTTAAGCGAAATTCGGCGCCAACCAGTTCATTGACGGTCAGGGAAATCCCATCAATAGTGATGGAGCCTTTTTCTGCAATATAGCGCGACAGCTCAGCGGGTGCTTTAACAAACACTTGCCAAGCCCGACCTTCAGCAACAATTTTGGTAATAGTCGCAACACCATCGACATGGCCACTGACCAAATGACCGCCTAAGCGAGTGCTTGGCAATAACGCTTTTTCCAGGTTGATCCGTTGACCTACTTGATAACTGCCAAACAAAGTGCGCTTTAACGTTTCGGCCGATAAATCAGCAGAAAACCAATCAGGGCCTTGCGCGGTGACTGTCAGACAAACCCCATTACTGGCGATACTATCCCCTAGCTTTACATCGCTAAAGTCGAGCGTGTGACTTTTGATAGTCACTCGTAAGTCACCGCCTCTGGCTTCGACTTTTTTCAATTCGCCGATGGCTTCAATGATGCCGGTAAACATAATTAAAATCCTGATAAATTTGCAATCAGCCGCAGATCTTGCCCGAGCATTGTCACATCTCGCCACTGGAATCTTGGCGCAGCATTTAATGCGTCGAGCCTCGGTAAATTTAGCATCGCGCGAGCATCTGCCCCAAGCAGCATTGGTGCTTGATAGACCATTAACTCATCAACAAAACCTGAGTGAAACCAAGCACTGCTTAACGTGGCTCCAGCTTCAATCCACAATGTGTTGAGTGGCAATGTCGCTAACTGCTGCATGATACACGGGATTGACAACGTGCCCTCATTATTTTCAGCAACCTTCCATTGTTCGACTGGCACTTGAGCTGCTGGCAGTGAAGGTAACTGGCTGAGTTTATCCGAATACAACAGGATGATTTTGCCGCCTGATTGAAACAGCGGCTCATCACCAGTGAGCCGAGCTCTGCGGTCAAAAATAACTCGAAGTGGCTGACGTAACTCGCCGTTAGCAAGCGGAGTGATTTCGGTAGAGCGAACATTCAAACGTGCCTGATCCATCAGCACAGTTTCGGCACTTGAGATAATCGCACAGGCTGTCGCTCGGTGCTGCTGGACATCTTGGCGCGCCAACTCACCAGTTAACCATTGGCTTTCACCATTGGCCAGAGCAATGCGCCCATCCAGACTAGTCGCGATTTTCAACCGACAGAAGGGGCGTTGTCGCTCCATTCTGCTGAGAAATCCTAGATTAATCGCGCGGGCTTGCGCAGCAAACAGCCCGACATCGACCTTAATGCCAGCATTTTCTATTAGTGCAACCCCTTTACCTGCCACCAACGGATTTGGGTCCAGCATCGCAACGACCACTCTTTGAATACCGGCGGCAATTAAGGCGTTCGCACAAGGAGGCGTTTTGCCAAAGTGACTGCAAGGCTCAAGGGTTACATAGGCAGTTGCACCTTTTGCCGCATCTCCCGCTTGGCGCAGGGCAAATACTTCGGCATGCGGGCCACCGGCTTGTTGATGATAGCCTTCACCGATAATTTGGCCATCTTTCACAATGACAGAACCGACATTAGGGTTTGGCGTGGTGGTAAATTGGCCGAGCACCGCAAGCTCTAAAGCCCGTTGCATGGCCGCTTCATCAGTGATGGCGAAAGAACTATGCACTTGATTCATGAGTTGCGCTCATCATCGCCAAGTCTGGCAATTTCTTCACCAAATTCACGGATATCTTTGAATGAACGATAGACAGAGGCAAATCGAACATAAGCCACTTTATCAATCAACAACAATTGCGACATGATGAACTGGCCAATTAATTCAGTCTGCACCTCACGTTCGCCTGTGGCTCGCAGCTGAGATTCAACTTTGCTAATCAGGGATTCAATCTGTTCAATCGGGACAGGACGCTTCTCTAAAGCACGCATCAGACCACTGCGCAATTTGTCCTGATTGTATGGCTCACGCGAACCGTCGCGTTTGATCATCCGTGGCATGACAAGCTCAGCGGCCTCAAAGGTAGTGAACCGTTCATGACAAGCCGTACATTCACGTCGACGTCTCACTTGGTAGCCTTCAGCAACTAAGCGGGAATCAATTACTTTGGTGTCATCTGCTTTGCAAAATGGACAAAACACAAAGATTTCCTTTTAAAACGAGTCAATAGCGAAAAAAATGGCCGCTTCAGGCGGCCATCTTATCATTGTTCACTTGCTTAGGCATAGACAGGGAAACGCGCACACAAAGAGGATACTTGGGCCCGCACTTTTTCTACCACGCCTTCATCACCCATGTTGTCCAACACATCGCAAATGTAGTTGGCAACTAAGCGTGATTCAATCTCACCAAAGCCACGTCGCGTGATGGCTGGTGTGCCGATCCGCAGACCTGAAGTTACGAATGGTGAACGTGGATCGTTTGGCACTGAGTTTTTATTGACAGTGATGTGGGCACGGCCTAAAGCTGCATCTGCATCTTTACCTGTAATGTTTTTGTCGATCAGATCTAACAAGAACAAGTGGTTTTGCGTGCCACCAGAGACAATTTTGTAACCACGGGCTTTAAACTCATCGCACATCGCCACTGCATTTTTCAATACTTGGGCTTGATATGTTTTGAACTCTGGTTGTAATGCTTCTTTAAAAGCAACCGCTTTTGCAGCGATTACATGCATTAATGGACCACCTTGGCCGCCAGGGAATACGGCAGAATTGAGTTTTTTCTCAATTTCTTCGTTTTTCCGAGCCAGGATCAAACCGCCACGTGGGCCAGCTAAGGTTTTGTGCGTGGTGGTCGTCACGACATCGGCGATTTGTACTGGGTTTGGATATAAACCTGCAGCCACTAAACCTGCAACGTGTGCCATATCAACCATCAAATAAGCACCGACTTTATCTGCAATATCACGGAAACGTTGCCAATCAACAATGCCTGAGTACGCTGAGAAGCCTGCAATAATCAGTTTAGGTTTGTGCTCTAACGCTAAAGCCTCAGCTTGGTCATAGTCGATCACACCCGTTTCTGGATGCAGACCATATTGCACTGCTTTGTAAATTTTGCCAGAAGCACTCACTGAAGCACCGTGCGTGAGGTGACCACCGTGCGCTAAGCTCATGCCTAAAATGGTATCACCCGCATTTAATAATGCTAAAAATACTGCAGAGTTTGCTTGTGAACCTGAGTGCGGTTGCACGTTGGCGTAATCAGCACCGAACAGTTCTTTTGCACGCGCAATTGCCAAATCTTCAGCAATATCGACAAACTCACAACCACCGTAATAACGCTTATGTGGATAACCTTCCGCATATTTGTTGGTTAACTGCGAACCTTGTGCTTGTAACACACGTGGGCTGCAGTAGTTTTCTGAGGCGATCAGTTCAATGTGGTCTTCCTGACGTTGAGTTTCGTCTTGGATTGCTTGCCATAACTCTGGATCAAAATCGGCAATAGACATATCACGCTTTAACATGTGTTCTCCTGTTGCGGCACAGTCGCTAATGGGCTTAAAAAAATTGGGGCTATCATACATTGAAACCGAGCAAGTTGCACTTTAAAAATGGACGTCTAAACTTCTGAAACCCTCATTATTTCGATCAATTGTCAGAGCCAAATCCCCTACCTACGTAAACAATTGATTCCAAATCATTGAGTTAACATTTTTCTCTTTACAGAACAATTTATCCAACTAGAATAACTGTATACTTGTACAGCATCTAAATTTATGCAAAAAATCATTCATATTGATATGGATTGCTTCTTCGCCGCAGTCGAAATGAGGGATAACCCTGCATGGCGCGAAATCCCTATTGCGATTGGTGGCAGCCGTGTCGAACGAGGAGTGATCAGTACTTGTAACTATCCCGCAAGACAATATGGCGTCCGCTCGGCAATGCCGACGGCACAAGCATTCAAATTGTGCCCCCAGCTATTACTGGTGGCTGGCAACATGGAAAAATATCGTGCAGTCAGTCAACAAATCCAGGCTATTTTCCATCAATACACTGACAAAGTTGAACCACTGAGTTTAGATGAAGCCTATCTCGACGTTAGCGAAAGTCAGCTATTTAAGGGCAGTGCCACTCTGATCGCAGAAGACATTCGTCAACGCATCTACCGAGAAACTGGATTAACCGCATCGGCAGGCGTGGCACCTAATAAATTTTTAGCCAAAATCGCCAGTGATGAAAACAAACCCAACGGCATTTTCATTTTACCGCCCAGCAAAGTTGCAGAATTTGTTCGGAAGCTCCCACTGCGAAAAATTCCTGGGGTGGGGCAAAAAACCGCAGAACGCCTCACAAAATTAGGCCTCCATTATTGTGAAGACATCCAAAAAACAGATTTACAACTTTTGGTCAAAGAATTTGGTAGCTTCGCTGAAGTATTACTAGAACGAAGCCGAGGGATCGATCTTCGCCAAGTAGAACCAGAGCGAGAGCGTAAATCAGTGGCGGTGGAACATACCTTTAGTCAAGATTTACAGGACATCAGCCAAGGCTTAGCGCCACTTGCCACACTGTATCAAAAACTGCTACGTCGCATCGAACGTTGTGACGCCCAACATCAAATCCAAAAAATTGGCATTAAATTGAAGTTCCAAGATTTTCGCCAAACCACTATTGAACGGCAACACCCCGAGCTCTGTTTTGCCATGTTACATGAATTAATGCAGCAAGCATGGCAACGTGGTGAAGGCAAATCAGTGCGCTTAGTTGGGATCCACGTGGCATTGAAGAGTTCTGAAGCCAAAGCCCAACTTGGATTTGGCTGGTGATAACCGTTATTGATAACCACTATTGATAACCGCTTTTGATGGCAGCTATCGATGGCAGCTATCGATCATACCCCGAAAAAAGCCCACAACATTTGCACAGCAATCGCCAACAAAATCATCGCAATTAAACTATCAAAAATCCGCCAACGTGTTGGCGAACTCAGCAGAACTTTTAATCGAGGTGCTAGCGCGGTCAAACTGGTAAACCAAACGATGGATGCAATACAAGCGCCTGTTGCAAACAATGCTGGCGCAGGATCTGCGTTGGCGAGACTGCCTAACAGCACAACAGTATCCAAATAAACATGGGGATTTAATAAGGTTATCGCACATGCCGTCGCGGCGATTTTACCAACGCTTTGTTTGGCAACTTGCTCTGAAACCTGCAAAGCGCCCTCACCTGCCCATGCTCTTTTTGCAGCTCCAAACGCCAAATAAAGTAACATCAGCACGCCGGCAATCGTCAAAACAGGAACAAGCGCAGGGAGTAATTCTTGCAGCTCAGCAATACTGTAAAGCCCTAATAAAATCAACAATGCATCACAAGTAATGCAAACCAGTGCGATAACCAGTCGATTCGCTCCCGCCATACTTTGGCTCAGTACCCAAATATTTTGCGCGCCTATGGCCACAATTAAACTTAAACCTAAACTAAAACCACTCAGCATTGACCACACGATTCGAGACTCCAAGGACTGTCGATGCTTAGCTTAAATTGACACAAGCCATGAATCCAACAAATAATATTAAGCCCTCATGAATTTAAATCATAACTATCCAAGGCGACACCATGCTGGACTACCGATTGCTACAAGCGCTCGCTGCAGTTATTACTCAAGGCGGCTTCGAAAAGGCAGCACAGCAGTTATGCTTGACGCAATCTGCCGTGAGTCGACGCATTAAGCAACTCGAGAGTCTGCTTGGACAGCCGGTATTAGAGCGTTCTATTCCCCCTAAACCAACCCAAGCAGGTCTGCGCTTAATCAATCATTTGCAACAAGTGCAACAAATGGAAGCTAGTCTTGGCCTGCTGGCAGCGGATCTTCAATGCATCAAACTCGCCACGAACGCGGACTCACTGGCAACTTGGCTGCCAAATGCTTTGGTTTTAACAGAACATTCATCGGTTCGATTTGAATTTATCATCGAAGATCAATCAGTCAGCTTACGACGCATGAAACATGGCGAGGTAGTGGCATGCATTTGTGACAGCCCACAACCCATTCATGGCGGTGCTGCAATGTATTTAGGCGCACTAAGATATCGGGCTGTTGCGACTCCAACCTTTGCTAAGACTTATCAGCTCAATCGAAGTCGCCCACAAAATTTTGCCAAGGCACCTTGCCTCGTGTTCAATGAAGATGATTTATTACAGCATCAATTCTTGCAGGACATCAGTGGTCAAGCTTTGGAAAATCCACATATCTGCCCTTCATCAGAAGGTTTTTTAAAATCGATTTTGGCAGGTTTAGGTTTTGGCTTGTTACCGGAATTGCAAATTAAAACGCAACTTGACCAGGGTGATTTAATTGATTTAGCACCTGATTATGCCCTAGATACGCCGCTTTATTGGCACTACTGGCAAGCAGAAAGTCCTTTGTTATTTAATCTTCGCCAACAAATTAAACAAGAAGCCTCTCGTTGCTTGGTGCAATAATCCAATCAACCCGACCATTCAGCATTGGAAGCCATCCTATCGTCGCCGTTTATACATTCAGTTTTTTGTTGAGGATACATTCAGTAAACATCAGCACCGAAGTTAATTTTGGGATAAACCTTAATAAGGCTCGAATTAGCCCTAAGTAGCTAAACGAAGTTTATCGCAATTCGTTTTCTACTAAGCGCTGATACAGCACCACGTCGTAATCGCCAAGTGGGTCATGGTGGATGTACTGCTTAACAAAAGCCATGCCGAGCTTTTTCATCACAGCGATGGAGGCATGGTTGTCAGGCAAGGCGATAGCACTGATGGCTCGGACAGGCACAATCATGGGTAGTGCTTGCACCTGCTTAATCACACTCTGCGCCACTGCAGCAGCAGCCTCGCTGGCAATGCCAAGCCCCCAACAACAACGCTTAAAACGCCAACCGAGCTCTAAGTTATCTGGCTCTGCCCCTGTCGTAAAAAAATTCATCGGTCTAACCAAAATCCAGCCCAAATAAGTCCCTGCGTTGAGTTCAAATGGGCTATCACTCAAGGTGAGTGGCTGCTGAGCAAAGACTGCATAGATGCCATAACCCAAAGTCGGCTCACGATAAGCGTTCATCCGCGGCAACATGCGCTCTTGGATATCCTGCCAACTACTCTTTTGGCCACCGTTGATAAACTGCATCACCAGCTCATCTTGATCGACTTCATATAAAAGCGCTGCGTCAGTATCAGAAATTAATTGAAAGCGAAGTCGAAGTGTTGAAGGGATCTGCATAGGAAGTGGTCCTCGCAACAAAGGTGATGATTTGGCTCGCAACTTTAGGTTCGATGCTCTTTGCAGTGCAAAGGTTCGATGCTGTTTGCAGTGCAAAGGTTTGGCGAGCAACCTTTTACCCAATTCACAGTGTGCACCTACTTTGCAACACCCTATGTTCGGTGGGAAAGTTCGATGGGTTAGTTCGATGGGTTAAATTGAGCTTTATCAAACAAAAAAGCCGGCATTGCCGGCTCTTTTACAGAAACTTTCGCTGATTTGCTAATTAAGCAACAACAGTTACGTTTTCAGCTTGAGGACCTTTTTGGCCTTCAGTTACTTCGAAAGTCACTTTTTGACCTTCAACTAAAGTACGACGACCAGTACCGTTGATAGCGCGGAAGTGAACGAAAACGTCTTTGCCGCCTTCACGCTCGATGAAACCAAAACCTTTATCTTCGTTGAACCACTTAACGGTACCGGAAATTAATTGTGAC